>Ga0182027_10001778_pt1 | contig 35473 bp, 27 predicted proteins | sample 712E1DmetaG_FD_121300 | JGI IMG/M metagenome (GOLD analysis project Ga0182027, IMG submission 121300) | Permafrost microbial communities from Stordalen Mire, Sweden - 712E1D metaG (Illumina Assembly) | ecosystem: Environmental > Terrestrial > Soil > Wetlands > Permafrost | place: Sweden...
GCTGATTTAATTAATGCGGATATTGAAGCCGGAAACCATTCTATTTCATTCAACGGCTCAAAGCTATCCTCGGGCATTTATATATTGAATTTAAAAGTTAACGGAAGCAAAAAGAATTACTTTATCAGTAAAAAACTTTTATTGTTGAAATAAGCCCCAGGCTAGGCATACTCTATAAACCGTGACGAGTAACGCGTAACTAGTGACGAGTCTTTTGTATATTTGTTGAACGGTTTAATCTGTCGGAGGCAGGTTTAAGATACCCCGTTGCTCTGCGACAGGGAGGTTCATTCGCTGATTTAAGATTTGGTTCTCATATTTTAAATCTGTTTATTATATAAATATCAAAAAGCCCAGTTTACAATTGGAAAAATTGGGAACTGACCGCCATTATTAATAATATTTACCAAACCTATTTGTAAACCTTTAGTCATATTTGCCGCATAATTTACAAAGCCAATCTGAACTCAGCTTACAGTAGCGGCATAATTATAAAATCCCCATTGCAGTCCTTCAAATCTGTCCTTTGTAATGTTAATGAAATATGCCTGCCATCCGGTATAATCGGATTCAACAATTCCAACTAAACCGAACTGAACTCCGGCTGAAGCTGCTGAAGTTACGTGAACCAATCCCCTCGTTTTTTAATAACTAATCGGATATTTTTGAAATTAGATGTAGTCCCTTTTTCATCCTTTTGACCTATTGATTCAATCTTAATCCCTTTATATCATAATACGGTAATTTTGAAAAGAATACGTGAATTCATTGATTTCAATAGAATCATGAATAAAACGATAAAAAAACTAAAATAATCAATAAGGAGAAGTATGAAAACCAAACAATTCATAATAACGGCAATAGTATTAGCGAACGGTTTGTTATTAACAGGAATGAATTTCGCTCAGGAAACGAAAGTGGAAGCTGCCCAGCAAAAGGTTGATGCGGCAAAAACCGAGCTAAAAGACGCTAAGGCGGAAAATGATAAGGACTATCGTCAATTTAAAACCGAAGTCGACTTGAAAATCAGCAATAATGAAAAAAGCATTGCTGACTTAAAAGTTAAGATTTCTAATTCCGAAGAGAAAGACAAAGCAAAGTATGAGAAAAAAGTTGACGCATTGGAAATAAGAAATACTGAGCTGAAAAAGAAAATAGCTGAATATAAATATGAAGGCGGAGATCAATGGGTAGTATTCAAACGCGGTTTTAATCGTGATCTGAAGTCAGTAGGTAAAGCAATCAAGAATGTATTTTCCAAAAAAGATTAACCGAAAAGGTTTTTGTTAAATTGAGAAAACAAAGAAAATGAATTTGTTTACACTTTAGTCCTTTTGTTATTATTGCCAACATTAAATCAGGCGAAGATTAAATCTTTCTTTGTATGAGAGATTGTTTTTGATCAAAATAGATTGTTAAATCGCCTAATTTTTGCTGTTGTTGGCAATAGTGACAAATGGCAGCAGATTATTGATAAACAAAAGACAAACATCCTTTCATCGGGATCTGGTTGTTCATCATACCCTCGCGGATGCGGAAGCGGAAAACGAACATATTGACGGTGGAACGACTGAATAAAAATCTAAATCTGATGCTTTGGAATGATTTTCAATGAACACTAAAAGCGCTAAAAAAAACTTTCCTGTTGTTTGTGTAGGCGGTTCAGCCGGTGGTCTCGATGCCTATATCAGGTTACTGCAGAATCTGCAGAATGATATGGGTGTTGCCATCGTCATAGTGAATCACCTGAGAACAGTAGCTACTTTACTCCATGAGATTCTCCCAAACTACACAAAGATGCCGGTTGAACTTATAACGGAAAGATTGCTCATCGAGCCAAACCATGTGTTTATTATTCCGGAACAGCGTGATTTACATGTTCTTGATGGAGAGTTTCGTTTAAAACCGATCTCAAAGCCCAGGGGATGGCCGGATGTGATTACGGTTTTTCTGAATTCCTTAATGCAGCATTGGGACGGCAAACTTATAGCTGTTATTGTTTCCGGCTATGATGGTGACGGGGCAGAAGCTCTTTGCGGCATAAAACAAGCGGGTGGTATTACTATCGCCCAGAAGCTCGACACTGCCCGGCAGCCGGATATGCCTGAAAGCGCAATTGCAAGCGGGTGTATCGATTTTGTTCTTTCACCTGAGGATATTGCTAAAGAAATTATAAGTATTGCTCACGCCAGCAAAAAAATCAGCTGACTCTACCGCAAGGTAATTTTTCTAACGGATTTTTCAATCGTAAAGGGAATTTAAACGCTCCGTGCAGGCACCATATTAGTGGTTGTCTCGATTGCCTCGATACGTTCTTCGCTACGCTCAGAACATTCGGCAACCTGTTTTTTTTAGCCGGATGCTGAGTAATCGCCGGTAGGCGATGTATCGAAGCCATCCATTTTTGTTCAGTTTAACCTAATTTCTCATCCACCCATTTTTGTAATTCAATATCGTTATTGATTTCATTTTGTAAAATTAAATCGGCATCCAAACCATTTTTCTCTAAGGCAGATGTAAACAATTTGGTTGAATTACTTACTTTTTTATAATCTCTTTTTCCGGTTTTATATTCCTTCCATTCAAGAATTACTCTTCTAAAATCTCTTTCATGATGGTGCCGGTATTTGTGAAGTGACATCTTACCGTCAATCCAGGTTAAACTCATTGGATATTCATTTGGATGGAAGATTACAAAAAACCAATGCCATACAACAATCGCAAGTGTGGCAAGAATTGCTTCATAAAAATGAATTAATTCACTTACTTTTATAAACCACACCGGCGCCCAATTACCGACTACTGTAGGAAACCATAAGATAAATCCCGTAGCGCCCATAACGACTGTTCCCCAAATTAAAGCCCAATATTCTGATTTCTCAGTATAATCATATTTATCAAAAAGCGGTTTTTTTCGTGTTAAACCTACGTAAAAAAGAATATTGTTTCGCGCATCAAGAACATCACTAAACTTGGGAATAAGATTTAGCAAAACATCTCTGCCGCGAGGCGTAAATAGTAAATACCCGATATGATAAATCCCGACTAATATTAAAGTAACTGCAGCCGTTCTATGAATATAATGTCTTACTGTTTCATTTAATCCGATGGTTCTTAATATTTCAGCCCACCAGCTATCATGAAACTTTAGAGCAAAACCTGTAACAGAAAGTGTTATAAATGTAGTAAGTAATAACAAATGCTGAATGACTTCACTCTTTGTAAATCTTGGTATATTAATCTCACCTTTTTGACGGCGACGTTTTTTCTTTATTTCATAGATAAATATCAACCCATTATGCAGAATCATTCCGCCAATTACAGAAATGATTAACCAGAAATAAAGATTACCAATAAAATTTTCAATTTTTGAAGCCGAATTATCCAAAGTCTTATGAGAATAACTTCTTGCAAAAACATCAGTTGCATTTTCATGACATTTCCTGCAGGTTGCAGTTACATTGGCAGGATTGACCTTAGATTCCGGATGATCCTTAGGCAATATTTTATGAACTCCATGACAGTCAATACACATAGCAGCATTTTTATCTCCGCGCATTACAGCTAAACCATGATAACTGTCCTCATATTGTTTTGTCTTATCGCCGCTTACTCCAAATCTTTCGGTTAAACGCGGATCTCCGTGACAAATCATGCATGTCTGTTGCTGTAATTTCTTTATCTCAAGTTTTTTGTCAGAAGTATTAATTGCCTGAATATTGTGCTCATTATGACAGTCATTGCATACGGGAGCTTCACGGATTCCCTGTTTTGCACGGATCCAGTGAATTGATTTTTCATAGTCGGTTTCGATTGATTTATGGCATTTCCCGCAGGTAATAGGAACACTGAATGATGAAATTTTAGAACCCGGTTGAATTCTGTTTTTAATATCATGAACTCCATGGCAAACAACACAAGTCGGCGCATCAGCCCGTCCATCGGCAACAAGCCGTCCATGAATTGAATTTGTAAATAAATATCCCGGATTTTTTACGCCGAATCCGAATTTCTTTACCAGCTTAGGATCATCATGACATTTGCCGCAAGTAGCTGCCAGGTTTTTCGGATAAACTGAACTGCGCGGATCTTTTACTTTTTGTATATCATGGGAGCCATGGCAATTCCAGCACATCGCAGCTTCATCAATTCCTTCACTTAATGAAATTCCATGAATACTTTCGCGATGAATTTTTGCAATCGCAGAATGGCATAAGTAACAATCAGCTTTTTGAATTTTGCTGACATTCTGAGGGTGATTGGTTAAATTATTCGAAATGTAATTATGGCAGTCGGCACATTTCAGATTTTTATGCACGGATTGTGCAAGCTGCGGCTTAATGTTCGCATCCTCATGGCATTGCAGACATTTATTTTCTTCAACCGCAACCGAATGATATGGATTTGCAAGTACAAGATTAACATGACATTTTGAACAGATCTGTTTAACCTTTTGAATATTATCCGTCGGAGGTTTTTTGATATCATGGGTACCATGGCAAACCTTGCAATCAGGCGGATTTTTAACTTTTGCCTTTAACCGGTGATGAATATCATTTTTAACAAGATTTGCGTATTCTTCATGACACGATTCACATTTTACTTTCTTAGGTTTCTTTTCGGTATGACTTTCATCAATTATATCCTGATGGCAACCCTGGCAATCTATAATTTGATTATGGACTGATTTCTCTATTTTATTTTCATGGCAATCAAGACATTTAAATTCCTGTGCCTTTGATTTAATATTGAAGAGAATTAAAAAAAAGGTCAATAAAGAAATGTATTTGATTAATTTATTTGGTAAAAACTTCATTAAAATTTACTCCGATAGTTATGATTCATTCGTTCACAATTTAATGGTGAAAGAACTCCTCCCCTGCCTGCGGTAGGCAGGAAGGGGTGAAATAGCCGATATATTAATCTGATATTTTTTTTTTAACCTGACAGCATTGAGCAAAAACCTTTCTAAAGAATATAGGACAGTGACAATATAAAAAACAAAAATGTGTAATTTAATTATTTCTTAAAAAATTCACCGGTTATGCTGTACCAGTCTTTATCATCAAGATTTTCCAATTGTCCCCAGTACAATTCGAAACTTTCTTTTTTGGAATCTTCTTTAATAAAACTTTTTATCAGCTTTGAGTATTTTTCAATTTCTTCCTGATAATAAGTCACTGCATTTTTCCCGATTTTCAGAAGCGCCAGTTCAGTATCCAATTTATCCGCATCAATAACTGTTATCCAGTTCTTTTCATAAGTTGTGAAATCAAGAGCGGAGATATTTTCCGAAAGGTCATTGTTAATTTTAGATACAAGTCCGCTAACAGGTGAATTAAAATGAATTGATTTTTTACCTTGCTTAATGCTGAATAGAGGTTGTCCTTTAGTAATAGACATTCCAAGATTAGGAAATTCTATATCATCAATTTTACCGATTAATTTTTTTGCGAAATCATCGATTCCTATTTTAACTGTTCCATCTTGTGCAACTGCAGCCCAGCAATGTCCATCGGAAATAAATACACCGCCCGGGATCGAGAATTCTCCTGAAGACAGTTTATCCGAACCGGAAAGATGCGTTATATTAACACGCGGTTTAAGCTGCTTCTGAATTCTGTCCTGTCTTTTTACCAATGAATTTCTTGTAAATTCCAATAATTCATCTTCCGTGAATGGTTTTTGCACATAATCCATAGCTCCTATTTTCATACATTCTACGGCTGTTTCCACCGTCGCATATCCGGTAATAATAACTACGTCGATATCGGGACGAATATTTTTAACCAATTTTGTAACTTCCACACCATCCATCTCAGGCATCTTTAAATCGGTGAATAGAAAATCATAGTGATATGATTTAATTAGATTAAGCGCCTCCGGTCCGGATGTGACTGTATCAACTGAATAACCGTCAAGTACAAGGATTTTTCTGAAACTGTCAAGAATGACACTTTCATCATCAACACAAATGATTTTAGCTTTTGGATTAGGAACTTCAACACGTTTTAATGAAACTGCTTCTTTACTAAAGTCGATGTTAATGTTTTCTTCTAAAATAGTTTCACGCTCTTTGCGTATTTTCTTTTCGTTTACCGTTCTGATAATAAACCTTATGATTATATCAGCTATGATAAATACAATAACGGCTAAAATAAAAAGAGGCATATCGATTCTCCTTGTTAAAAATTTATAGTTGTAACTAAAAATCTTTTCTTACTCGTACTCATAATCGTACTCGTTTCCCGTTCTTTTCAAAAAGAAAGAGTACGATTATGATTAAGATTACGATTAAGAATCATAATTAACTCCTGTCCGAACTGCAAGGGATTAATAATTTCATTTCATAATCAAATTCAGTAGGGATAATTCTGTAAATCCATCCATCGAAATATGGATCTTTTTCCAATAGTACCGGGTCATCTATTAATTTTTCGTTCCTGTCAATTATAGTTCCGCTTAATGGAGAAATCAACTGGTGAACCAACCCGTCTTCAGCTTCAATTTTAATTGCCGGTGAAGCTTGTATTAAAATTCCATTAGGGAAATGCATATCAACATTTTTCACTTGTCCTAAAGTTTTAATAAATAAATCCGTTGCACCTATCAATACCGAACCATCCGGTTCTTTATTCATCCAGCTTGAATAGCCAAGTCTAAAATATTTTGCAGGACAAGGGACAAGTATCGTAGATCCCGAGTTATAAGCTTTTATTAAAGTGCCATATCTGATTCCCCGATGCAGAACACTTGTCATTTCATCCAAAGTAAATGGCTTTGGGATAAAATCAATAGCGCCATGGTAAAGTGATTGAACTGCATTCTCAATTGTAGTATATCCGGTTGTCATAATCAATGGAGTGCTGATTCTTTTGGCTTCAAGTTCCGCAAGGAATTTAAACCCGTCGATTTTAGGCATCATTATATCACTGATGATTAAATCGAAGTCCGTCTCCTCTATTTTTTGAAAAGCAGTAAATACATCATTAACACCTTCAATTGAAAACCCTTCCAAAGAAGCAATTTTTATTACAGATTTAACAACTACTTCTTCGTCGTCTACAATCAATATGTTTTTGTGGTCTTTCATTAAATATGCTTAATCATTTCATTAATCGGTAGCCGGATTGAAAAAGAAGTTCCCTTGCCAATTTCACTTTGAACGGAAATTGTCCCATTATGATTGTCTATAATTCCCCAGATTACAGATAGACCAAGTCCTGTTCCTTTCTGCCCCTTAGTCGAAAAGAACGGTTCGAAGATTTTATTCAAGTTTTCCGATGGAATACCGCAGCCGGAATCGGTTACATCGATTTTAACAAATTTACTTTCTCCTGCAAGGTCTATAACTTCCCAACGCTGCCAGTTATCTTTGAATGAAGCGCACCCTTCAATGAATCCCTGATTAGCAATCGGAATTTTATAAACCGGACCGCTGCATTCGGGACATTTATTGCTTTTATCAATTAAAGAAAGATCACAGGTTGGACATGTTAAATTTATCTGACTGATATTACCTAACGATATTCCGAAATAATTTCTATGATTTCCATAAATAGGATCAATATTAATAAATCCTTCATTGCTGTTTGATTTGACTTTAACTTTTACTGAAGGGATTCCGCCGATTTTATGATTTGTATCCATTAGACTATGATTTTTAGCACAGACTGCATTTTTGATTTGAGTGATACCTTTAGGAGAAAGAGTTATCCGGGATGACTTTATTATTAACGTTCCGCCATCCTGACCGATAGCATCAATTCCATTAATAAATAAATTAATAAACACCTGCTCGATCTGATTGGCATCTGCGGTGATTTTCGGTAAGGTTGTATCATATTCCTTTACAAGATTAATTTTATTGAGCTTCATCTGGTTGTTTACAACCGCTATTGCTCTTGTAATTATTTCATTTATATCAATTAAACTTTTCTTTGGTGTTGATTGACGGGCGAAATCAAGAAGTCCTTTAACAATTTCCCTGCATCTCATAGTTTCCCGTACAATTACATTCAAATCTTCCTGCATCTCGGGGTTGTCTTTAGTTCTTTTCAATAAGAAACTACTGTAAGTTAATACTCCTGTTAAAGGATTATTAATTTCATGAGCTACTCCGGCAGCAAGTTGTCCGAGTGAAGCCATTTTTGTAGATTGGTATAACTGCTGACTTGTTTCATCAAGTTTTTTAGTCATATTGTTAAAAGATTTTCCGAGCACTCCAAGTTCATCTTCGCCTAGTTCTTTAATCTGATAATTTAGGATTCCGGTTGAAACCTGATTTGTTGCTTTAACCAATTCCTTTACCGGTTTATCAACCCATCTTCTAACAAAAAAACCGATTATACATGCAATGACTGAAATTGAGATAATAGTAAAAAATAATTCCCGGATTTCATTGTAACGCATTTGTTCATCAACTTCTTTAAGCGAAATTGATACATCGAGAACACCGAGAATTTTAGCATTCCGGGAATGAACATGACAATCCGATTCATAGCAGGTTCTCTCATTATAGATTGGATTAATAATCCCAAGTATTCTTGATGAATCCGGATTTGTTCTGAATATTCTGGTTCTATCTTTAGATGGAAGTCTTTCAAGCGGTTTATTCTCTGCATGACAGGCATAGCAGCTTTCGGTATGCTTATCAAGCATTTTCCCGATTTCGTTTTTTCGCGCGGAGTAAATTATTACTCCTTCTTTATTTAAAACTCTAACACCGCTTATGGATGGATCCTGCCCGATTGTATTGATGATTGCATCGATATGTTCCTGCTGATTGAGCAGCATTTCATATCGTGTACTATTCTTAACTGTTTCGCTAAGCTGATATGCATGCCTTTCAACTTCTGATAGCAGAACGTCGCTCTGCGATTTTATATTGAAGTAAGAATAAACTCCTATTATCGCAATTACGGTTATACTAACTACTAAAATTAATTTTAAGCTGATTTTCCTAAACATCATTCCCTAATTTTTATTTATTAATTTACCCGGAACAGCCTGCGGATATGATTTATCATCGTGACAATTTTTACATACCGGTTTTGAATAATTCTTTTCCTGATGACAATCGGTACATTCTAATAAAGAGTGATTTTCATCAAGAATTACTCCGGTTAATTTATGCTTGAAATTTTGTTGTGTCCATATACCATGACAGTTTACACATTGGTTATTCAAACCTGTGAACTTTCCTTTCTCGGTATGACATCTTATACAAGGAAGTTTTGAGTGGAATCTCGAATTATCAAATCCTGTAACCGTTTTATGATCGAAGCCGGCCTTTGATTCAGAGTGACAGCTTGAACAATTTTCTTTTGATTTTGTGTCATGACATTTATAACAAACCGGATGTTTTTGTTCTTGTGTTTTTTCACTTGCTGCAGTTTTATTTTTTGCATGACATTTGTCGCAGGTTTCATTTGAATGACATTTCTGACATTCGATCCCGAATAAATCAATATGTTCGGAATGATTAAATATTAATGTAGCTACAGGTGCTTTTGGTGTATTGAATTTTATTGTTTTTGGAGTTATTAATTTCGGATGAACTTTCTTTGCAGCAGAATCCGAAATTTGTTTTTCGGAAATACTTTTATTCTCGCCGTTTAATTTATGACAGGATATACAATCAGTACTGCCGCTCCAGGATCTATGACAATCCATGCATAGACGATGATAAGCGCCTTTTAAATCAGGTTTGCTGATATCAACTCTTTTCCTCACGAGTTCATGGCACTCCGAACACCCGATAACTTCTCCGGGAGGATTATAATGATGGCACATTTTGCATCCGCCCGACATACCCGACATTTCAGAATGAAGCCGGTGAGTAAATATTACGGGAGTATATACTTTTGACTGAGAATTTAATTTATCAATTTTAATTACTGAAGGAGCATCTTTTGGCGTCTGATTTATTTGAATCATCTTATCACGCGGACAGGGTCTGACGCATGGATTTTCTTTTGTCGGAATATCACAAATATGACAGGTCTTACACGTCATCCCGGGGAAACTATGAGGAGCTTCTTTTTTCTGGCCAGTTATAATGAGCGAACAGATAAAGACAATGAATAAAATCTTCGTTTTCATTTTACAGCGCTCCTTATCGAATATTTTGTCTTAACTGCAGCGGTTTCAGGAACACTGATTACGGGAAATATTGTAACTGCTAATCTAAAAAGGAATATCTGAAGACAAATAAAACCAATCGTAACGGAAAATTCTCCTATTGAAGGGAAATAAGTTTTGAACTGATAAGGAGGAGTATAGGCAACTAAGAAATTATTCATTCTGTACATGAATGTTCCAACAATTACAAAACCTGAGGCAATTGCCAAACCAACCGGAGATTTCAACACCACTCTTGATAAAAATAATCTTAGTGGTATCACTGTTCCGATTAGAATTTCGAGAACAAATAAAATGCTTGCTGTATTAAATGTATACAAATAAACAAATGTTTGACGTAGCATCATATCTCCGATTTTGAAAGCAAGATACATAGCAAGTAGCGGACCTACCATACTGCCAAGTTCGGATAGGGCTTCCATATCAGGTTTTATTCCAAAAGATTTTGCGCATATTATTGAAATCAAAATCACCATAGGAAGTCCAACTGTTATAGCAGAAAGTAAAAAGAGCAGCGGTAAAATCGGAGTCTGCCATAAAGGATGCATTTTAGGACCGGCTATTACCATCAATGTGCCTAATGATGATTGATGAAGACAAGAAAGAACAACTCCCGCAATAATATAAATAAACATTGTCTTTCCAAGAATTTTATCAATGATGCGGAGAAGCTTGTCTGTAATATTATTAAATTTACTTAATATGCCGGGAAAGTTTACTCTTCCGATAAATCTTTCAGTAACAGCCGGTAAAAATTCTATACAAAGAACGGTGAGATAAATCATAACACAAACACCTACTTCAAAAAGAACCGAGCTGCCGTTCCACATAACAATAGGATGCCAAATGTAAAGAGGTCTTCCTATATCAATCATAACACTTGTTCCGGCAAAAGTATAACCGATAACAGATACTAGAATTGCCGGTCTTGTAATCGAATGAAATTTATCCTGATGAATTATATGTCCAACAGCAGCAGTAGTAAAACCGCCTGCTGCAAGCGCTACTCCGGCAGCTACAAGTAATCCTTTAAATAAACCCCACGGATATTGATTATCAATATTTGATATTGAGCCAATTCCGAAAATAAATCGAACACCTAAAAAGATTAATCCGTTTAACGCAAGAAGCGAAACTACAATCATTGTCGTAGTAAAAAACTTTTTCGTCATTTGTGTCGGTTTCCATTCTTCCATTTTTAAATCTCCGTATCATGATCATTATCCTTTCTGTTTTTATTTATCCACATTACTCCTCCTAAAATTGCATATAATGCGATCGGTGGGAGGAAATAAGAAAAAACGCCATGCTGTATTGCTTCACTGACTCCGGGCGCAGGTTCATTCCCGAGTTTCGGAAATCCGATTTCATGAAAATCTTTACCTGCCAAATATATCCATGATGTTCCGCCGACCTCATATTCTCCATATACATGATTAATATATCGGTCGGGATAAAGTTTTATTTTTTGATGAGCTGCTTTTACAATATCTTCTCTGCTGCCGTATGTAATTGCTTCTGTAGGACAAATTTCAGCACAAGCCGGAAGCTTACCAACCTTGGTGCGTTCAAAACAGAAATCACATTTTTTTATATCTGCCCAAAATGGCTTATCAAATTCAAAAGCGGGAATCTGGAAGGGACAGGCGATCATACAATAACGGCATCCGATGCATCTTTTTGTATCCCAGATTATTGCTCCGTTTTCCTGTTTTGAAAATGCTCCTACAATACAAGCCGAAACACATGCGGGATGGTCACAATGCATGCACTGGAATTTAACATCAATTGGAAAGCCATCCGGTTTATCATTTTTATATTCATTTACAATAGTCAAAGCTTTTGCGTCCGGGCGTCTCATGTTTTTAAATACAATTCTGTCATCATAATCTTCGATCGATCCGGCAGGCAATTCGTGTGCTTTTCTACATGCCCACTCGCATTTTCTGCATCCTATGCAGGCAGTTGTATCAATTAAAGTACCCATTCTATCATTTGACAATATATTTTTTGGTGCAGCTTTTGTTTTTGTAGACAATCCTGTAGCTGCAGTTCCGATAAATGCTGCAGTTTTTAGAAAATTTCTTCTACTTTGTTTTGCCATAAATTTCTCCAAATATTTTGGATCTGTAGGTCTTGAAATAATATAATAATCAAACAATAAACTTTTTTATCCAGTTCTAACTTACTATAAACCAATATTTCTGTCAATTCAATATTCTGTGGTTGGATTTTTAGATTTTTATTATCGCTAAAAAATTTTTACTTTCAACTCTTGAATTTCAGAAATAAATAAAAAAGCCATGCAAAAAGGGAAAAAACAGGATATTTCGGTAATCAGAGAGAAAATTAATAAGATTGACTCTGGATTGATTAAACTTTTAGGTCAAAGAAGAGAATTAAGTAAAGATGTAATTCATTCTAAAGTTGAGTCTAGAAGTCCTATTCGAGATAAAGACCGGGAATTAGAGCTTCTAAGCCGATTGATAAAAGTTGGTAAAAAAGAAGGATTGGATTCTCATTTTCTGTCAAAAGTGTTTTATGAAATTATTGAAGATTCCGTTCGGCTTCAACAGAACATTGTTCAGGCAAGTCTGAACCCGAAAGGAGATAAGAAAAAATCCGTTATTGCGGCAATACAGGGAATTGAAGGATCCTACAGCCATCTTGCGGCTAAGAAATATTTTGCGCAGCATGGACTAATTGTAAATTTTGTATATAAAAAATTATTTGAGGAAGTTGTTCAGGCAGCTGAAAAAGGCGAAGTGGATTATGCCTTTCTGCCAATTGAAAATACAACATCCGGCGGTATCAATGAAGTTTATGATCTGTTTCTTCATACAACACTTTCTATAACCGGTGAAGAAAAATTCAAGGTTAAGCACTGTCTGGTTGGAACAGCCGATATATCTCTCGGAAAAATTAAAAAAGTATTTGCGCATTATCAGCCAGCGGCGCAATGCAGCAAATTTTTAGAGTCTATTCCTAATGTGCCTGTTGAATACTTTGCCGATACCGCAATGTCGGTTCAGAAAATTAAGGAAGAAGGAAACTCAGCATTCGTAGCTATAGCAAGCGAAGAAGCTGCAAAGCTTTTTCATCTTAAAATTCTAAAGAAAGATATAGCAAACCAATCTGAAAACTTTACCAGGTTTTTAGTTGCAACCCGCAAACCTCAGGCGGTTGATTCCCGTATTCCATGCAAAACTTCTATAGTAATGGCAACCTCACATACGCCGGGATCGCTTGTTGATGCTCTTAATGTATTCAGAAAATATAATGTGAACATGACCAAACTTGAATCGCGTCCTATTATCGGGAATCCCTGGGAAGAAATGTTTTATCTCGATTTTGAAGGTAATATTGCCGGCGAAATAATTCAGAAAGTTTTGGATGAACTTGGTCAGTTTACCAGGTTTATAAAAGTCCTCGGAACTTATCCTTCACAGGAACTCGATAGAACTAAGATAGAATACACTAATATATTAGCAGGTGAAACCGGAATATCTACTGCTGCTAAAATGTCTGATATAAAATCCTCGGATAAAAAATCCAAGGGTAAGAGTTACCGTCTTGCAAGCCGTGAATATAAAAGTGAAGATACAATTATCAAGGTGAAAAATGTTCTGATTGGCGGTGATAATTTTGTAGTTATGGCCGGACCATGCTCTGTTGAAAATGAAGAGATGATAATGCAATGCGCTCTTGAAGCTAAAGAGAATGGAGCTCAGATTTTGCGGGGTGGCTGTTTCAAACCAAGAACTTCACCTTACAGCTTTCAGGGTTTAGGATATGATGGATTGAAACTTCTTACCGAAGCAGGAAAATATTATGATTTACCGATTATAACTGAAGTTATGGATACGGATCAGGTAGTTGAAGTTGCAAAGTCGGCTGATATAATTCAGATAGGCGCCCGTAATATGCAGAACTTTGCTTTGTTGAAGGAAGTAGGCAAAAGTCACAGACCCGTTATGCTGAAACGCGGTTTAAGCGCTTCTATTGATGATTTACTAAATGCCGCTGAATATATCCTGTCTCAAGGCAATCGTCAGGTAATTTTATGTGAAAGAGGAATAAGAACATTCGAAACGGCAACACGCAACACACTTGACTTAAGCGCAATACCCGTATTGAAAGAACTTACTCATTTGCCTTTAATAGTCGATCCTTCTCACGCAATCGGAGAAAGAAATAAAGTTGCGCCTTTGGCAAAAGCAGCTAAAGTTGTTGGCGCTCACGGAATTATGGTTGAGTTTCATCCTGATCCAACTAAAGCTTTAAGCGATCCGGATCAGGCATTATACTTTGAACAATTTGAAGAATTGATGAGAGATTTATATAAGTTATAATTCTTATATAAATAAAGCTACCATTCATATAATTGATAAATCTAATAAAAAAATGCTCACCTTTATTCCAAAGGGGAGCTCCGTCCCGCCTGCCTACCGTATGCAGGCGTGCGGGACGGTGAGGGGTTCTCAAGCACTGCATATATTTCAACATAATTTCATGTCATTGGCAGTAACTGGAAATTAAATTCAACAGTTTTCATGTCCATTTGTCGGTTATCTCTAAAACTTATATCGCTCCTCCGGAGCTTTATTTTATTCCGGGCCGATTATACTATTAACATTTCGCTGCTCCGCAGCTTGTTATAAGGTAATGCGATGATTTACTGTATATACTGATTTTAATGACAATACTATAATGTTCTTTTGAGCACCGGATAGTTTGCTTGAACTAATGCTCAACAACATGATAATCATTAAAATGCCATATGGCACAAATATAGGAGCGAAACACTCTAAATTAGATAAAACATAATATGAGTTTTAAAGTTTTCTGCCAATGACATGAGAAGTCATTGAATTAATGAATAAAGCCAAGTGCCTTTTTTGGCCATTTTGAGCTTTTTATTGAAATGAATTAACCCGATATTGCTTCGATATTGTGACGATATTGCCCGATCCTCAGTTTCCTCGAAATGCCTTCGGTACCTCCTGCACGGCCGTGCGAGAGGCGGGCCGGATATATGGAAATTACCCTACGCATGACAATAGCGTCGCAATATCGAGTAAATACCGGGCTAAAATAAAGGAAAATTCAAGGATTAATAACATAAATGGAACTATCATTATTGATGATCATCAATAAAACTTTTTAAAAAGTACTGCATCAAATAAGTAAAAACGATTCTTGTCCATGATCATGTGAAACAATATTTATTACCTTTATTATTTATTACCGAAATCTTGAATATTGTTTCTTAGTATCATATATTAGTATTATATGAATGCGAAAAACAGAAAGACTTTTAACTCGATCTTTCACAATCCTGTAAAATCAGGCATTCCCTGGAAAGAGATCGAAAGTTTATTCACAGCTTTCGGCGGCGAGGTATCTGAAGGGAGAGGATCACGTGTGAGAGTTGCCTTAAATGGTGTTCGTGCTGTTTTCCATCGTCCACACCCTCAAAATGTTACTGATAAAGGCGCACTTTTAGCTGTACGTAGATTTTTAACAACCGCTGGAGTTAAATTATGACTTACAAAGGTTACACTGCTCATATTGAGTTTGATGAAGAAGCCGGATTATTTCACGGCGAAGTAATAGATACAAAAGATGTTATTACATTCCAGGGCTCTTCAGTAAAGGAACTTAATAAAACTTTTAAAGATTCAGTTGATGATTATCTTGAATTTTGTAAATCAAGAGGTGAAGAACCTGATAAACCATTTTCGGGTAAATTCGTTTTGAGATTGCCTAAATCGCTGCATCGTAAAATTTATATCAAAGCAATTAAAAACGGTCAAAGTCTTAATAACTTTATTACGGAATCATTAGACTCGCTTTCTAATTGATGATTGTTCTTTGTTATCCTTTTCAGAAATAATATTGCCCTTGCAGATAATATAAAAGATAATTCGCATTAGTATTTGTAAAAGTAATCCCATATTCAAAACCGGCGCCGGCGCAAAATCCTTTCGGTCCGTTTTGTCTGAAATCGTATCCGATCAAAGCGGCAAAAGAAGTTCCAATATCCCAGACATTTACATTTACAAAAGTCCGGTCGTTAAGTAAAAGAATTCCGGCGCCTTCTTCAAGGTAAAAAGGATATGAAAAATCCTGACGTATAAAACCTTTTAAAGAAAAAGATTTGATAAATGGATAAACCATACCAATATTGTCACCCGGAAGGAATTTATCAATTTTTTGTGAATAAGTTATTGAAGTCCTGAAGGATACATCATTTTCAAACCAGGGATAAAAATCAAAAAACAAACTACCGCCTGCACTTGAAACAGAAGGAGAATTTCCTGCGATGCTCCCAATGTGAAGCGAACCGCCTAAATTGAATGAATTGATTTGGCTTCTAACGGAAACAGTAATCAAAAAAAACATAATAGTTATTTCAATGAATTTTATTTTCATTAAATCCTTGTTCCATAAAATTAATAATGAAGTGCAAGCCAGAATGTTTTCTCAAAAAGATCCGTCTTTTCTACTCTATGTTTTTGATGAGCAGGAATTATTAAGTAATCTCCCGGATTTAATTCAAACCTTTGTCCATTGTCATAACTTAATTGCGCGCTTCCGGAAAAAAGAATTACTAATTCATTCATTTCCTGATCAAACCAGAAATTATCAGGTGACGAATGACCGTCAGAAACAATCCGCTCTAATTTAAAATTCTTTGTTGTTATCAACTCTTCAAAGAATTCATCATTAAGGACTTCCGGTATTTCTTCAAATAAATTTTTTAATTCATTCATAATGATAAATATTAATTTAGACTTTTCTGAAATCATTACCTGTCGGATTCTGGAAAATTCTCAAATCAAATTGAGGAATTACTGCAAGAATGTGATCAAATATATCAGCCTGCGTATCTTCATATTTCACAAAATCGGTCGAAGTTGTAAAAACATATATTTCTATAGGTAAACCTTCCGATCCGGAATGCAACTGTCTGACCGTAAATGCATAATCGAGATTCAAATCATTACGCTGTTTAAGATATTCCCTCAGATATGAACGGAAAGTGCCGATATTCGTCAATTGTCTTCCATTAATCAGAATTTCATTATTTATAGTTTTAGCGCTGTTATAGCTTTTTAATTCTTCTTTCTTCTCCCGGATATATTCACTAATCAGGTTGATTTTTTCATACCGGTTTAGCATTTCCGGAGTGCAGAATTTAATTGTTGTCTGATCAATATTAACAGCGCGTTTAATTCTCCTTACTCCGGAAGCTTTCATACCGCGCCAGTTCTTAAAAGAATCTTCAATTAATTTATAAGTCGGAATAGTAGTTATTGTTTTATCGCCATTCTGAATTTTAATAACAGTCAGCGAAATATCAATTACATCTCCGTCGGCTCCATACTTTGGCACTTCAATCCAATCGCCAACTCTTACTAAATCGTAAGAAGATATTTGAATACTTGCAACAAATGATAGTATAGGATCACGGAATAAAAGTCCCAGAATAGCAGCAAAGACTCCTAAACCTGCAAATATTTCAAGAGGAGATCTGCCAACAATAATTCCGATTACCGCCATAGTTCCGAAAACATAAGCAATTATCTTAATAACCTGTAGATAACTTTTAATCGTTTTTTCTTTATGTCTGTCCTTTTTTTCATAAAGTTCGTTAATTGAATTTAAAATAGCGCCGATAGCCAATATAAAATTCATTGTGTATAATATAGAAAGCACCCGGGTTAAAATTGTTGACCAGGACGGTTCAAGGTAAATTGAAGAATGCAGAACAAATAAAGGAGCAAAAAATGAAATCCTTTTCAACACTTTATCGGATAAAAGGATATCGTCAATTTGTGTCTCGGTTTTTGCAACTACTTTTCGGATGATCGGAATAATTATTTTTTTTATAAAATAATATGCTGCAGCCGCCAATAACAGAACAAACGCAAACTTAACATTATTTGTTATCCACGGGTAATGCGGCAACATTTCACGAATAGTCTCGGCCATTATTCTCCAATGAAGTTATTAAGTGAACTAAATTTACTAATTTTTTATCTGTCCTGAATAATCCCGGATAAATGATAAATAAATACTATCTGATTTTACGTCCTCCTAAAAAATGTTATTTTGATGCTTCATTTTTTGGAAAGAACATTCGAATGAATAAAGAAAAGAATGTAAAGGCATATTTAGCCTGGATATTTATCTGTATAATTTGGGGTACTACCTATTTAGCGATTCGGATTGGTGTCAAGGATGTATCGCCGGCATTATTTACCGGACTCAGATGGATTGCCGCCGGACCGGTTCTTTTTGCAATTCTGATTTTGAGAGGATATAAATTACCCCCGAAAAAGGAATTATTACAGTTGTTGATTATGGCAGTTGCATTGATAGGTATAGGTAACGGATTGCTGGTTTTTGCCGAAAAATATATTCCGAGCGGAATTGCTGCATTGGTCGTAACAACTATTCCTTTCTGGATGGTTGGATTTGATTCATTCCTACCGCAAGGAAAAAAAATAAATCTGATGATTCTCTCTGGCTTGGTTCTCGGTTTATTCGGCGTCTTCCTTATTTTCAGCGGAAATCTGAACGTAATGCTCAATCATAATTATTTGATTGGAATTGCTAGTCTGTTGCTTTCAATGGCAGGTTGGACATTTGGTACACTCTATTCCAAACATAAAAAACTATCTGTTAATCCTCTGATGGGTGCTTCTGTCCAGATGATAATTGCAGGAACGATTGTTACTTTAATAGCCTTATTGCTTGGGGAATTTTCGTCTATTAAAATTACACATAACGGTTTTTTAGCTTTTTTATATCTGGTAATTGTAGGTTCAATTTTATCTTATCCTGCATATATCTATGCGGTTGTTCATTTACCTGTATCACTTGTTTCTACATATGCATATATAAATCCGTTGATTGCATTATTTTTAGGTTGGCTGGTATTGAGTGAAGAAATATCAACTTCAATACTAATTGCAGCAGTAGTAATACTTGCCGGAGTTACGCTTGTTAAAAAAGGAAGTGCATAAATCAAAATGTCATTATCATCCCGGTCTGGTAATATCCGGAGTCTTTTAGAAATATTAAATTAAACATCAGAACCGGTCAATTCATATTAGAAAGCAAATAGCTTTTCTCGCCTTTGATGAAATTAAATGACGTTGTTAATTTTTGATCTCCACTTATAAAAACAACGTTTAATGTAAATGCATCTTTTGATCCAGACGCAGGCGCAGTGAATGTAGTAATTTCATATTTACTGCTTAATTCAATTAACGCGGAAATCTTCTTGCACTTTCTTTTCACTTCATTAAGTTCGTCTTTATTTGCCGGATTAAAGGAATCTTTTTGAATCCTGACCTTATCTTCTCCGTCATATGCGATTAAAAGCGCAGCCTTGTCGTATGCTTTTGATTTGCTGTAATCGAGAAGTTTAACAAGAGTATTTTTAATATCTGTTTGAGGAGAACCTTGAGCAGCAATAGGTTTTAAAGCTCCTGATAGGAACAATAACCCGAAAAATACATATTTAATTCTGCTTTTCATTTTAGCTCCCTAATAATTGTATATCATTTGATACGCAAATTGTACACTTTTTACGAAAATAAGTCCTTGAATTATTACAAATTTAACGTTTTTAATCGAATTATTATATAATTACTTATACAATAATCAATTTCAATGCCAAACTGCATTCTTTTTTACTCTTAATATACCATTATTCTTTCTACATTCAATCCCCTAATCCCTGACCCCTAATCTCTAATTCCTAAAACGTAAAATGCTTAATCATCTCTCCTTGCCCGCCAATTTCTGTCATTGCTTCAATCCCTATTTTTAAATGCAGATCGGTAAATTTTTCAGTAACGGCCTTATCGGAATTTTCTGTTTTAACTCCTTCGGCAAACATTGGCAAATCTGAAACGAGTAATAAAGCTCCGCGTGCGATTTGATTTACATAGCCAACAATGAAAAGAGTTGCAGTTTCCATATCTATACCTATTGCACCTAATTTCCTCAGGTATTTTTTGAAATTTGAGTCCCATTCCCATAGACGGCGGTTTGTTGTATAGACTACTCCTGTCCTATAGTCCAATTTATGGGCTATTATTTTATCCGAAATAAATTTATGAAGTTTGAATGAAGGCAATGCCGGGACTTCAGGCGGCATATAATCAGCGCTTGTACCTTCTCCCCGTATTGCGGCAATTGGAAGAATAAAATGACCGATCTCAGTTGATTTTTTTAATCCTCCGCATTTGCCAAGAAATAATACACCTTTTGGCGCACGGGCAACCAGTAAATCCATGATTGTGGCAGCATTTGCCGAACCAATTCCAAAATTAATAATTGACAACCCGCTGCTGTTTGTTGCCGACTGCATTGGTCTTCCTTCACCGTTAATGTCGCAGTTATATATCCCGGCAAATTTCTCGATGTAATTTTTAAAATTAGTTAATAGTAGATAATCTCCGAATTTATCAATTTCAGTTCCGGTATAACGGGGAAGCCAATTCTTGGCTATATCCAATTTTGTCTTCATGGGTTTTAAAGCATTATTTGAATTCAACTCGTTCATATTTTTCCGTAATTTTTGTAGTTTTTTCCTTGAAATGATTGTCAATCTTTAATACAATCAGAGCATAAACGTAACCGAAACCCATCCCGATAAGTCCACCGCCAAATACGTCTGAAGGATAATGAACCCCCACATATGGTCTTGAAAAAGCAATTAAAAATGCTACAATGAAAAGAGGCCACTTTATTTTTGGAAATATCATTGTGAAAAATATTGCCGCCCCGAAATTATTTACCGCATGAGAAGATGGAAATGAATAAGAATTCGTGCATGTAACAAGAATGTTTACATTTTGCAGAATATTGCAAGGTCTTATCCTTGCAAAAAGATTTTTTAAGAAAAAACTGCTTAATTGATCAGTGGTTATTATTAAAAGTATCATCCCGATTGCAGCAATTCTTCCGATCCTTTCGCCTTTAATAACACAAATAAAAAATAAAATAATATAGGCTATATACCAATTTTTTACATCGGTAATGAAAGGAAGCAACTTATCAAATAAAGGATTTGATAACGTATGATTAATGAAATAAAAGAGATTAACATCAATTTGATACAGAAAATCTGTCATATAAAGCCTCAAATGGAGATAGAAGTTTGATTATTTAAGCAAATTTCTTTATCTAACCTCTGAAATTTTTATGATATAAGCGAGAAGTTTTTTTATAGAATGAAATCCGCCTTTTCCGGCGTATAATTGTGAATACGATTTAGCAATTTAATGTTACGAATAACTACTAAAAATTATTATTGTGAGTTCTAATAACAAATTCAAAAACGCGACTGAGTTAAAAAGATACGATTACTTTAAATATGAGAGTAAGAAATCGTTAATTGCGCCTTTTCAGACGCTGGCTAAATTTACTGCAGCTGCCGGCGCTGTTGCTCTTATTTTTGAAGTGCGCTTTTTTTCTCAATTTAATAAAGAGATATATTTATCTCGTCTCTCTGCAATTTCTATTGCTTTTATACTTTTGATTGTTTCGACTACTAGATTTGGCAAAAAACATCCTGAATTATTAATCCATCTTCTTCTTCTTTCCATAATCAGTTCTTTCGGAATAATGATTTTACTAATACCGAAAACGCTGGTTCTTAACTCTCATATAATAAGCCTGATAATATTTGTTGCAGCTTTATTCCTAAGCTGGGATTTTTCACATCAGATAATCGTAGCCGTTTATTACAATGTCGTTTTTGCCGTTTCAATAATATTCAGCAGGAAAGAAATCTATATTCTGCCGAATATGGTTGACTCGATTGTATTTGTTCTAATTATCAGCATTATGGCTATAATTGCAAGTTATCTTAATTCTAAATTGCGGCAGGAAGCCGTAATGAAAAGTTTTCAGGTAAGTCAATCCGAAAAGAAATTTAGAAACTTATTCGAAAATTCTGCCGAAGGAATTTTTCAATTTACGCGTGAAGGAAGATTTATAATTTTTAATTCTGCTCTCTCAAAACTGCTCGGTTATTCAAGTGAAGATGACATAAAAAAATCATTGCTTCCAACCGATATATTTAAAAGAAAAGGAGACTGGGAGCTTCTTAGCAAATTACTTGAGAAACAGGGCAAGGTTAGGAATTTCAGAGTACCATTCAAAAAGAGGGACGGTTCGGAAATAACTATCCGGATGAATGTAAGAACAACTGATGAAGACGATGACGGATTGATATTTTATGAAGGGAGCCTTCAGGATATAACCCAGCAGGTCCAGGCAGAAAATGAAAAGCAAAAAGCGCTTGATGCTTTGCGTCTCGAAAAAGTTAAATCGGATTCGGCGGCAAAAAAAGCTCAACAGGAAAGCAGCTTCAAATCAAAATTCCTAGCAAGTATGAGTCATGAAGTTCGCACTCCAATGAATTCGGTTATGGGATTTCTTACTTTAATTGAAAACGATTTATTCGAAAGCAAAGAAGAGTTAAAAAGTTTTTCCCGAGATGCACGTTTAGCGGCAGAATCGTTGCTTGATATTATCAATAATATTCTTGATATATCAAAAATTGAGGCGGGTAAAATGGAATTGGATGAAATTGAATTCAATCTGCGTGATGAAATTAATAAAGCCGTCTCAATAATTGCACAAACCGCAAAGTCAAAAGGATTGCAACTCGAAACTGGAATTGACAAAACGATTCCGGAAAGAATTTACGGAGATCCTACAAGATACAGACAGATAATCCTGAATTTGTTGAGTAATGCTATTAAATTTACGGAATATGGAAAGGTTTCTCTTCAGGTAACGATTAAGACAAAAACAGATTCAACTATTGAATTAATTACTGCTATTCAGGATACGGGTACCGGAATTCCAAGTGATAAGCTTTCAATGTTATTTGAACCATATATTCAGGTGAAAAGTAAAAAGAGCGCTAAAGAAGGAACAGGTTTAGGTCTTGTTATATCAAAAGAATTTATTCGACTTATGCACGGCGATATAAATGTAGAAAGCAAAGTCGGTTTCGGTTCCAAATTTATTTTTACTGTAATGATGAAATTATATCCTGGCGCTAAATTTGTTGATTCTGGTACAGAACAAGATACAGAACTATCCGATGAATCCAATCAAATAGCTGAAACTGTTGCAAAGCAGAAAACGGATGAAAATACAAGAAAAAGGTTATTACTTGTTGAAGATAATCCTATTAGTCAGAATCTTGAAGTTAAAATTCTTCGTGAAGTTGGTTATGACGTTGAAGCAGTATCAACAGGACTGGATGCTATTGAAGCTGTTAAAACCGGAACGTTTAATTGTGTTCTTATGGATATTGAAATGACAGATATGGATGGTATTACCGCAACTCAAAAGATTCGTGAACTTGGCGGAAGGGTATCCAAAGTCCCGATCATTGCGGTTACCGCACATTCAAGTATGAAAGATAGAGAGAGATGCATTACTTCAGGCATGGATGATTATATTGCAAAACCGATTAACATACACTTCTTAAAAATCACAATCGATCAATGGCTAAATACCACTAAAAGTTAACAACTTAAAAACTTATTATCCCAATAATGAATTTCCCCGCCGCAGAGCAACGAGGAGTTTCATTTCTGAAAATATTTACTATTTAGCACTCAGTTTAATTCTAATTAATGACTTCGCATATTCAATATCTCTTTTATACTTAATAATTATTGTTAATCCTCGAATTTTATTATATCTCTTTCCATTTTTAAATTGTTCCTTTAAATCATCGGAAATCGGGCTGTTAATTATAGCTTGTTCTACTCTATCAGTGAAATAGAAAGTTATTCTGAAAGTATCTTTAAGAATGGAAACCCAAAATATCGTTTTAGTTTTTTTAGATACTTTTAAAAGCCAGCATTTCCCATCATTGTAATATTTCCATTGTTCTATCAAATCCGGATGATTTATATGAATATATTCAAAAACAGACTGCCATAATATTTTAGATTTACCGATATGTGAATAAATTATTTCATCTGTTGGAAAAATATTTTTATCAATTAAAATATGTTCTTCCATCTGCTTCCCTCGTAAAAGTTTTAGACATTAACTAACGATTTGTTTAATCCGCCGTAGGTTTACAAATTCCTATTCAGCGCATTAAAAAATACATTGCATAATTTTATTTATTTATTATCTTACTACTATAAATTTATTCAATTAGTACTGCAATATATTAAAAAATATTGGAGTTTATAATAATGTCGTTTTTTGCCCTGTGCGTTATACTTAATGCCCAACTCCGCTCCAAATTCGATATGAACCCTTTGTTCCCCGATACTCGCATAATCCAATAGACCGAAAAATAATATTTTGTTTTCATTTCGATCAACTGATCCAATAACGAAATTAACTTTTGACTATAATATTATAATCCGAAATTTGAAAGCAGTACCTGGATGCCGGCAGTTTCATTAGGAAGCGATGTAATTACAATTTCGTATGGATATCTTTTTTATTATGGTGATATAAAATCAATCAGGCCGTTATTTGAAGTTGCTAATCAACTTTTGCAACAATTGCTCTATTAATAGGAACAGTTTTCATTCTGAAAAATAGCAAAAATTGGAAGTATGCAATTATAACATTTATTCCCTCTCTATTATTAACACCTAACGGAATGATTCGCTATAGGTAATTTCTTCTATTAAGAAAAATGATTAGCTTTTGTCATCCTTTCTTTTAAAACCATTCCATAAGAAATAAGTAATAATAACACCCAAATAAGCCCCTGCTATAACATCACTTAAAAAATGATAATCTGTTGCGATGAGTGCTGCTCCGAGAATTAAAAGAGTAATTAAAACCGGGCGACGGTAATGCGGATAGTAAATCCAAATTGCAACTCCGAAAGCAGTAAAAACGGTCATATGACCGGACGGAAAACAACCGATCCCGATTCCATGAAACCAATTGAATCTAAGAGGCTGATTGGCTTGTACAAAAAGCCGTGTATGTGTTCTTCCAAACATAAATTGAAAAAATAATTTCAGCAGAAATGCAGTAGGTAAAGTTGTGGCAGCAAGTTTTAAGAACTTCATCTTTAAATCATGTATTTTCTCGTGCGATCTATATAAATAAATGCTCCACATTATAATAGTGCCGAGACTAACTAAATACACTAAAAGATCGGGAATATCTTCGGTAATTTTATGAAATTTGTGAAAGGATTGCAGAAAATGCATAACTATTACAGCGATCTTAGCGTCTAACAACTTAATGCTTCCTACAATGACAATTAATACAATGATAGAAATTAATATCCAATAAATAGAAGAGTATTTTTTTATCATTGTATTGGTCGGACCTTTTTATAGTTATCGCTAAATCAATTCGTAAAGTTAACGAAAATGAAATTAATATGGTTTCTTTTCCAAACAGTTATTTTTTTTCTGAAAATCAATAACGAAATAGAATTAATCCTAAATACAAAATATTCAAAAATTATTACGGACAATAAGATGCTATTGTATAGCTGGTTTCTTTTGAAACACATTATTATAGTTTGACTTATTGAATGTTTTCTCTATATTATTTTCAGAAAACAAATCAGTTCAAATTAATTTTAATATTCTGAAAGGTCGTTGGTTAATAATACATGAACGATCAAAGCTTTCTGGAAAAAGAAAATCAGCGTTTACGAAATGTTGTTGAAGAACTTGCCATTCTAAATGAAATTGCCATCGCAGTCAGTTCAACTCAATCACTTGATTCAATAGTAAATTTAATTGTTAACAAATGTGTTAAGCATTTAAAAGTTGAACAGGCTGTAGTTATGCTTTTAAATGAAAAGGATACGGGAAATCCATTTCAAACAATGATCAGGCAGCAGGACTCAGTTGTAGGGGCGCTCCCATTTAGATTCGATTCTATGCTTACAGGGTGGATGCTAAAAAACAGATCACCTCTTTTAATTAATAATTTAAAAGAAGATAAGCGGTTCAAACTCATTGAACAGGATACGCTTAATATCGATTCACTACTAAGTGTTCCTCTTTTTTTAAAAGGGAAAATGCTGGGTTTGTTGACAGTCTTTAATAAAAAAAACAGTTTGGATTTTACAACCGAAGATCAAAAATTATTAGCCATCATTGCCGCGCAGTCGGCTCAGGTTATAGAGAATGCCAGATTAAATCAGGAAGAACAGGCGTATTCAAAATTAAGAGAAGAAATGAGATTAGCAAATGAAATCCAGGTTAACCTTCTTCCTAAGAGCTCACCTGAAATTGCTGATTACGAGATTTCCGGTAAAAGTATTCCCGCCAAGGAAGTAGGCGGCGATTATTTTGATTTCATTCCTATGGAAGGCGAAAGATTGGCATTTTGTTTGGGTGACATTTCAGGTAAAGGTATCCCCGCGGCATTGCTGATGGCAAATTTACAGGCAATATTACGCGGTCAATCCATTCTCAATTTCTCATGCAAAGATTGCATTTCATTTTCCAATAAATTGCTTTACAAAAATACAGCTCTTCAAAAATATGCCACTTTATTTTATGGAATTTTAGACTACAAGAATAATCAAATCAGTTATTGCAATGCAGGTCATAATCATCCCATTCTTATTTCTAAAGATAAAAAAGTTCAAAGACTTGATATCGGCGGAACAGTTGTGGGTATTATGCCCGAGTATCCCTTTCAAGAAACTTCCCTACAATTGAACCCGGGGGACCTTTTATTTGTTTTTTCAGATGGTATCACAGAAGCGATGAATGAATCGGAAGAAGAATATGGTGAAGACAGGTTAATTAAATTAATCTTGGAATTGCAGGACAGATCTGCTGATAATATAATTGAAACCATATTAAAATCGGTTAATGAATTTTCAAATTTTGCCGAACCGATGGATGATAAAACAATAGTCATCATTAAAAAAGAAAGATAATAATTCAACCTACAAAACATTTTAACGTATTTATTTTTCAGCATTTCATAAACTGAGAAATGATAAGTTCATTCTATTAATTTACAATTAACCTGGAAAAGATTGATTTAATACCTAATTGGAGCAAATGTACTATAAAGGAGTAATTCAACATGTTTATGAGATTGCTTCAGCTTAACGTTCAACCCAATTATGTCGGGAATTTCAAATCAATCTATGAATTGTCAGTAATTCCCAGATTAAAAGAAATACCCGGATGTAATTTTGTGGCGCTGATTGAAAGCAGCTTAAAAGATAATGAATTTATTTCTCTTTCTTTTTGGGAAACACAGGATCAAGCTGAAAATTACGAAAATGGTGTAATATTTAAAGATCTCTTTGACAGAATACAATCATACTTGTCGGATTCTTCAGAATGGAAAGTTCATCTGTCAGAAAATCTTGAACTGGAATACGTACCCCAAAAAGAAGAGCCGATTATAAAAAAGTATAACGTCACTGTTCAGTCCGATGCAGGTTTAGCGGATTCTAGTAGTGCTAATATGTTATATGTCAGGATTGTTTCAACAACAATTCAAAAAGGTAAAGAAGAAGAATTTAAAAACATTTATTCTTCTGAAATTATTCCTGCATTACTTTTAATTAAAGGATGTTTATATGCATACTTAACCCGGAATGTTGAAAATAAAAACAGTTTTCTTTCCGTAACAATCTGGGGCAGTAAGCAAGATGCTGATTATTATGAAAATACCGGGAAGTTTGAAGAACTTGTGAAAAAAGTAATGCATACTTTCTCGGATTTTTATAGATGGAAGTTAGCCCTTGAAAAAGACTCTAAAACAAGTGTTAAAACATCCGAAGATATGTACGTTTCAAATTATGTAATAGTTTCAAGAAATAAATTCTAGTATTGTAAAAATAAGGATGATTCATAATTATTGATATAGTTTGTAAAAAATGAATATATAGAAATATGAACCCTGAACTCACAAAAATGATTAATCAATTCGGCTACTTGAAAGAATTAAAAAAGGATTGTTTACATAAAGGCGATCAGGTTTTTCTTAAGACTCAAAATTCAATTTACACGTTAAATGTTGACGGAGATGAACAATATATTGTTTCGGGTGGTTGGTTCGATAAACATAATTTATCTCATACAAAGGTTAAAATTAATGGATGCACATGGGGCGGGAGCGTTATCAAGTATGATATTGTTGCTGCTTGCGGATTATTTATAGAATTCGGCAACAGATTAACAACAAGTAAGATCCAGAAAATTATCATCATACCTAATGAATGTTTAAATTAGGTTTTAAGGTGCATGATTAAATTAATCCGCCGAAGGCGGTTCTAAGCCTGCCTGTCCGGCCAGCTTCGCCTCGCTGAAACAGAGAGGCGAAGCTGGGCGACAACACTAGGCAGGTTTCAGATACCTCGTTGCTCTGCGGCGAGGAGATTCATTTTATAATATAAGAAGAGATCAGAAAGGATATGTAAGATCAAATTGAAATCGAAAATAATATCCCCGCCTTATTTTAATTTGAGGGCGCATGGATAATTTAACAGGCAAGTCCATACTACATTATAGAATTCTGAATAAGCTCGGCGAAGCCCGCCTTGACCGCAACCAAAGGAGGCATTCGAATGAATGATTTAGTTGGTCAGATAATTTTACATTTTAAGATCATTGAGAAAGTCGGGCAGGGGGGCATGGGAGTTGTTTACAAAGCCGAAGATACCAAACTGAAACGTGAAGTCGCAATCAAATTCCTTCCAAGATTTATTTCCTCTAATAAAGAAGAACGACAACGTTTTGAAATTGAAGCACAGGCAGCCGCTTCCTTAAATCATTCAAATATCTCAACAATCCATTCTATTGAAGAAGCTGAGGATCAAATATTTATTGTTATGGAATTTATTAACGGTACGGAATTAAAAGATAAAATCAAAAATACTTCTCTTCCAATTGATGAAGCTGTGGATATTGCAATATTTATAGCTGAAGGATTGGAAGCTGCACATAAGAAGGGTATCGTTCACAGGGATATAAAATCAGCCAACATAATGATTACGGACGACAGCAAAGTTAAAATAATGGATTTCGGTCTGGCAAAAATAAAAGGGGGAACTGAAGTAACAAAGATTCATACAACTGTCGGTACAGCAGCTTATATGTCTCCCGAACAATCACAGGGTGGAAAATTAGACCAAAGAACAGATATATGGTCGTTTGGAATTGTGTTTTATGAAATGCTTTTCGGACAGCTTCCTTTTAAAGGAGAATACGAACAGGCGGTTGTTTACGGAATAATAAATGATGAACCTGAAATTTCTAATATCCCGGAAGAATTAAAATATATCCTAAGTAAAACTCTGGCTAAATCTCCCTCAGACAGATATCAAAACGTAAAAGAAATGCTGAATGATCTTAAAACATTTAAAGGAGTTACTGCTTCAAAATCTTTTTCTACAAAAACTCTTATTAAGAAGCCGGAAAAAAAATATAAACTGAAGTTGATTTTAGCTGCAACTTCAGCATTAATAATTATAGCGGCATCTGCAATTTATTTTTTGACGAATACCGGTTCAAAAGTCGGTGAGGCTGCAAACACACGAAAGATGATAGTTGTATTCCCATTTGAAAATTTAGGCTCTCAGGATGATAATTATTTTGCAAATGGAGTAACAGATGAAATAACCAGTAAACTTTCTTCTATTGCAGATATAGGCGTATTATCTTCAAACAGTGCCGAGAAATTGTCTAAGTCAAATAAAAGCAATCAGGAGATCGGAAAAGAATACGGTGTTAACTATATTCTTGAAGGTAAGATTCGCTGGGCAAAAGATACCGGAAATAAAAACCGTGTTAGAATTACACCTCAACTTACCCGTGTTTCAGATAACACAATTATTTGGTCGGATTCTTTTGACCGGGTACTTGACGATATCTTTGCCGTGCAAAATGAAATTGCTCAAAAAGTAGTTGATCAATTAAGCGGTTCGTTGAATGCAGGTCAGATGCAGAAAAATGTTCGCCCAACCGACAATCTTGAAGCTTATGATTTATATTTACGCGGATTGGCTTATGTTAACAGAGGCACATATTTAAAAGACGATATACAAAATAGTATCAGTTTATTCAGCAAAGCTGTTATATTGGATCCGAAGTTTGCTTCAGCATATGCCTTTTTATCAAGAAGCAAATCTGAAATGTACTGGTTTTTTTATAACCGGACTAAAAACAATGTCAGAGATGCATATGACAATGTGCAAAAAGCATATCAATTAAACCCTGATCTTGCTGAAACCCATCTTTCATTAGGCTATTATTATTACTGGTGTGAACTTAATTATAACAAAGCCATAAAAGAATTTTCGAGAGTATTGGAAATCCAGCCTAATAATGCCGAAGCTGTTTTTGGACTTGGAATAGTTTATAGAAGAATGGGAAATTTCAATCTTGCTCTGCAAGATCAATTGAAAGGGGCATTCCTGGATCCGCTTTCTGTTGAATATTCTCATAACATTGCTGAAACATATGAACTACTCAGAGATTATGGCAACGCGGAAAAATATTATAAACGTGTAATTGAACTAAATCCTGATCTGAATTTTCCTAAATCCAATTTAGCAATTAATTATATCAACTGGAAAGGCAATACTAAAGCTGCTAATGCTATTGTTGAAGAAATTACAAATAACGACTACATTCAAACCTCATCTAATATTCAGGTCTATTTGGATATTATAAATAGAAATTATGATAAAGCAATAAAGGATTTGAATTCATCTCATCATGAGTTTGAAATGGGACAATTTCGATATACACCTAGAACCAAAGAATTAGGTCTTATCTACAAATTCAAAAATCAGCCTGCATTATCAAAGTTATATCTTGATTCTTCAAGAATTCAACTCGAAAAAATGATAAAGGATAATCCGCAGGATGAACGGCTGCATAGTTCACTCGGAGAAACTTATGCAGCTCTAGGCGATAAAGATAAAGCAATTTACGAAGGGAAAAAGGGAATTGAATTATTACCAATTGAAAAAGAAGCTTACCGGGGATACTACCGTTTATGGGATCTTGCAAATATTTATACTCTTTTAGGAGATTATGACAATGCATTAAAACAGATTGACTTTATACTCTCAATACCGGGCGCATTTTCTGTTAATCAACTTAAACTTTTTGCGCTATTTGATCCATTGAGAAATCTGCCGGGATATAAAGCAATCATTGACAAACATTCAGGACAGTAGTAAAAGATGCAGTTGAAAACGGCTATGAAAATTTTGAATGGGAAAAATTCGATCCTCAATTTGATAATATCCGAAACGGAATTAGTTATATAGAATTAATTAAAGGAAAATACATGAAAGAAATGATAGGACAAAAAATATCACACTATAATATTATCGAAAAACTCGGCGAAGGGGGTATGGGTGTTGTTTATAAAGCCGAAGATATCAAACTAAAACGCGAAGTTGCAATTAAATTTTTACCCCGCCATGTTGTTGCTAATACCGAAGAAAAACAAAGGTTTGAAATTGAAGCTCAGGCAGCGGCTGCACTCAATCATCCAAATATTGCAACCATACATGCAATTGAAGATTCGGAAAATGAAGTATTTATAGTTATGGAATATATAAATGGAACTGAATTAAAAGATAAGATCAGTAAGGCTTTGCCAACTTTAGATGAAACAATTGAAATTATTGAACAAATGGCAGAAGGATTAAAAGCTGCCCATCAGAAAGGGATTATTCATAGGGATATTAAAAGCAGCAATATAATGATTACTCCGTCGGGGAAAATTAAAATAATGGATTTCGGACTCGCGAAAGTCGGCGGTAATGATATATCCAGATTGGGAACAACATTAGGAACAACAGCTTATATGTCTCCTGAACAAGCACGCGGAGAACGGGTTGATCAAAGAACTGATATATGGTCTATGGGAATAATTTCATTTGAGATACTAACAGGAAAATTACCTTATTCCGGAGAATTCGAACAAGCAATTATTTATTCAATATTAAACGAAGATCCAAGATCAATTCAATCAATCAGAAAAGATGTGCCTTTAAAACTTGAGCAGATGATCATGAAAATGTTAAGTAAAAATAAAGAACACCGGTACCAAAATGCTTCTGAGTTGATTACAGATATTAGTGAACTAAAGAATAAAAATGGTCACGCAGATAAGGATTCAGATAAAAAAACTATTGCTGTGTTGCCGTTTGAAAATATGAGTCCGGAAAAGGAAGCTGACTATTTTGCCGATGGCCTTGCTGAAGAACTTATAACAAATTTATCGAAGATAAAAGAAATAAAATTAGTTGCGCGGACCAATACTATTAGATATAAAGGTACCGACAAGGATATAAAAACTCTAGGTCGCGAGCTGGGTGTGCGATATATCATGCAGGGAAGCGTCAGAAAATATAGGGATGATTTACGGGTTTCAGTTCAACTCATAGATGTTTTGCAGGAGAGCCAGCTTTGGGGTGAAACATATAAAGGCAAACTTGCAGATGTATTTGATATAGAAGAAAAAGTTTCCAAAGAAGTTGCCGACGCACTTAGACTAAACTTATCGTTGACTGAAAAAGTAGTTCTTACAAAGCGATCTACTGTAAATGCCCAGGCATTTGACGATTATCTTCGTGCGCGTGAATTTTTGTACAGGTTAACAAAGAATAATATAATAATTGCAATTCAATTCTTTCAGAAAGCAATTGAAGCTGATACCCGTTATGCTTCCGCTTATGCCGGACTAAGTGAGTCTTATGCCCATTTATATTTATATTTTGTGAGAGATGAAGAATTGCTTGATAAGTCAATAGAATCAGGAATGAAAGCTTTGATGTATGACCCGACTCTCTCGGAAGCCTATTCAGCTCTCGCTCTTGCCTATTATATTAGAAAACTTTATGAGGACGCAGCTTCAGCCGGGGAAAAAGCAGTTGAGCTTGACCCGAATAATTACATTGCCTTTTGGACATTAGGCAGAATTTATTATAGTACAGATCGTGATTTGGAAGCAATAGAATTATTTAAAAAAGTAATTTCACTTAATCCCGATTTTTATGCTGCTTATTCCGATATGTATGGATGTTATGAGAGATTGGGAAATACTGTAGAGTATAATAATACAATTAAAGCTTCAACAGAAATGTTCGCGCGTTACATTTCACTGCATCCGGATGATTCCCGTGCTCATATTTTTTATGCTAATGATTTGGTTCGAATTAATAAAATACCCGAAGCAAAAGCAGAAATGCAAAGAGCGGTTGAATTAAGCCCTAATGATACATTGATGTTATATAATGTAGCTTGCTTTTATTCTTTAGTAGATGATAGAAAAGAAAGCGTCAATTACATTTTACGGGCTATTGAAAATGGGTACTCAAATTATGACTGGATGAAACGGGATACTGATCTTAATAATATCCGGAATGAGCCTGAGTATATTGAACTGATGAAAGAGAAATAAATTATTGATAAAAAATAAGTCTTAACAAATAAAATCTGGCTAATACTCAATGCAATGGAGTTAGCAACTTATATATATAGTGGTTTTTTGTTCATCGGGATACCTGTATAAAAAACACGCCGATTTGCATCCAGCTGGTGACATAGTATTTTATTTTTAGAACAACTATATTCTAACTAATTCTTCCGCCTGAGACATGCAAATAAATTTTCTTTTGGATACATTGCCTGTTAAAGCCATATCACTTTCAGCGAGGAGTATAATTTTAATCCGCCGAAGGTGGTTTTAAGCCTGTCCCGCTTTTGGCGGGAGTCAATTCCTCGCTGCTTGCGGCGAGGAGATTCATTTGTATTGCCTCATTTTAATTCTTTATCTCAAATATAGAAAATACCTCTAGTATTATTATTTGTATTCAATCCAAAAGAGCATAATAATGTGGCACTTGGATTGTATCTCCATTTGGTTAATTATTGTTTAAAAGGATTAGTTATCGAATAATTCAACTGAAATACCGTTACTCAAATAGCTAAATTTCTTAAATAATGGGATGTTCGCACTATGAAGCAGAGTTAATGTCTCATTATTCTAATAGCTATTTAAGAGAAACAATAAGTGATTTTTAGTATTAATTCATAGCCGAACTATTACTATTTCATAAACGATGGAAGATATTGAGATTATCCAATTTCAAACTTTCCATAAAAAAATTAAACTAATTAAATGGAGTAGGTATGAAAAATATTTTCATTCCTCTTATTTTGCTTTTACTGTTCTCATTTAACAATCACTTCGCTCAAAATACTTTTTATGTCTCTTTAAGCGGAAGTAGCACATCGCCTTATAACAGCTGGGCGACCGCTGCAACAAATATTCAGGTTGCAGTCGATGCGGCAAATGCAGGAGATATAATTCTTGTTAACGACGGCACTTTTACACTTACCGCTAATATTACCATAACAAAAGGAATAACCGTTAAAAGTGCACATGGTTATCTCTCGACAACCATCGATGGAAATCACTCGACACGATGTTTTTATATTGATAATGCGAGTGCTGTTATTGATGGCTTTACAATTACAAATGGATTCAATCCGGGCGGATATGGAGGTGCAGCCGATATTGTTTCCGGCGGTGCAATCCAAAACTGTTATATTTCAAACAGTCAGGCTAGAGATGGCGGCGGTGTTGCCATTGATAATTCCGGATTAGTGCAAAATTGCTTCATCACCGGTAACAGTGCAAATAATAATAGCGGTGACGGATATGGGGGCGGCGTTAGAATGCTGGAAGGCGGTATCACAAGGAATTGTTCAATCTATAATAATACTTCTGTAAACTATGGCGGCGGAATAAATATTTGGGACGCCGGTACAATCCAAAATTGTACTCTAGTTCATAATAATGCTCCAAATGGCAGCGGAGTAAGATGCAGAGGCGCTTCCGTTATGGAAAATACCATCTCATTCGGCAACGCCATTTCAAATTGGCAAACGGAAGGTTCGAGTTTTAGCTTTTTCAATAATTGTACGACTCCCGATTTACCTTCAGGTACGGGAAATATTTCGACTGATCCGCAATTTGTCAATTCCGGAATTCCCGATTATCATCTGCTGCCAACATCACCGGCTATTAATGCCGGAATTAATAGAGCATGGATGACCGGAGCGAAAGATCTTGACGGAAACAATAGGATATTTAACGGTACAGTTGATATAGGCGTTTACGAATACTTTATTTTACCGCCAACCGTACCAATATTAAATTCACCGGCAAATAATGCAGGCGGAGTTTCAATTGAACCAACGCTTAGCTGGACATCAGTTTCGGGCGCAACATATACTTTACAAGTTGCTACGGATATTTCATTTACTAATCTAATATACAA
>Ga0182027_10001779_pt1 | contig 35437 bp, 31 predicted proteins | sample 712E1DmetaG_FD_121300 | JGI IMG/M metagenome (GOLD analysis project Ga0182027, IMG submission 121300) | Permafrost microbial communities from Stordalen Mire, Sweden - 712E1D metaG (Illumina Assembly) | ecosystem: Environmental > Terrestrial > Soil > Wetlands > Permafrost | place: Sweden...
CTGGCGGTGCTGCAACTCGGCCGGCTCGAGTTCGTCCGTCACGTCCTCACGATCGTCATCGCCGGAGTCAGCCTCTGGTATCTGTTGACGCCGCGAGTCAGAGCGCTGTTCGGGCAGTCGTAGCCTGGTGTCAGGTGGCCAGGAGTAGCCCCCTGGCGTCGCCCTCGCGGTCGGTTTGCCGGCCCTCTTGAGGCCGCGGCCCTGGCGATCAGGTCGCTCGGCTGGCCCGGATGGAGTGGGCGACCAAAGGTACCCCCAACGTCCGCCAAATGGGGTCTGGTGCCAGGATGCCTCCCTACTGGATCATGGGCGCGATGTTGCAAACCGTCGATCCATACCGGGTGCTGCAGGTCCTCCCTGACGCGGAGCCGGAGGTGATCCGGGCCGCGTACCGAGCCCTGGCTCGGAAGTATCACCCTGACCTGGGTGGCTCCGAAGCACAGATGGCGACGCTCAACGCCGCGTGGGAGACCCTGAGCAACCGTGGGGAGCGAGCGCAATCCGACCAGCGTCAGAGGCCAATCGCCACCGCGGCGCCCACGGAAACAGAACGAGTCGCGACCGACCGGCGGACGAATGCATCGGCTCCGCCAACGCGGCCCGCATCGTCGCGCGCTCGCTCGGGGATGGTCCTCGACTTCGGCCGCTACTCCGGGTTCTCGCTCGGAGAGCTGGCCGTGAAGGATCCCGACTACCTCGAGTGGCTGGCGCGTACGCCATTCGGCCGCAGGCTCCAACCCGAGATCGAGGCGGTTCTGGCTGCCTCGCGGCCTCCCGCACCTCTGTCGGCACGGACCCGCGCGCGTTTCGCACACCGCCGGTAGCCGCTCCCCCAGCCGCACCCACGCCCCACGGGCGCCACGCGGGTTGACGAACCCGGGAGCCCTGCCAGGATGCCTCAGTTCGTCCCAGGCCGGCCGGCGTCGCTCGTCTCAGGGCCGTCATGAAGGGTCGGTTTCGCCGAGACGTGTATGCTTAGTACCTTCGTGAACGAATGGGCGCTCCGGTCGGCGCCCCGGTAACGCACCGTCCGATCCCGATTTCACTTCTCTCGCCCTGACCGGTCCCGCTCGAGAAACGCGGGTGGGCCACGTCAGGAGCAACTTCCCAGTGTCTTCCGATCAGCTCGGCCTTGCGCCCGAGCGCCTCTCTTCGCCCGGCGCGTCGCCTGGCCGCAACGAACCCACACCCGAGCGACCTTCCTCGTTCGGCCAGCTCGGCCTGACGCCCGAACTTCTGCGCGCCGTGGCAGCCCAGGGCTACACCGTGCCGACACCCGTCCAGGCGCAGGCGATCCCGATCGTGCTGGCAGGCCGCGATCTTCTTGCCAGCGCCCAAACGGGAACGGGCAAGACGGCCGCTTTCGTGCTTCCGATCCTCCAGCTGCTCAACGCCAGCCGCCCCGCCGTGCGCTATCTGCCGGCCGGCAAGGGGAGGCGCGGCGCGACCGGCTTGCCGATACGCTGCCTGGTGCTCACGCCCACGCGCGAGCTTGCGCTGCAGGTCGAGGAGAGCGTCCGAACGTACGGCGCCGAGCGGCCGGTCCGCTCGACGATCGTCTACGGCGGCGTGGGCTTCGACCCGCAGGTCCGGGCGCTGCGAGGCGGCCCGGAAATAGTCGTCGCCACTCCCGGGCGGCTGCTCGATCATGCGGGCCAGGGGACGATCGACCTGAGCTCGGTCGAGATCCTCGTCCTTGACGAGGCCGACCGCATGCTCGACATGGGCTTCATCCGCGACATTCGTCGCATCCTCGCTCTGCTGCCCGCACGCCGTCAGAACTTGCTGTTCTCGGCCACCTTCTCGGACGAGATCCGGGGACTTGCGGACGGGCTGCTCCACCTGCCCGCCTCCGTCCAGATCGCTCGCCGGAACTCCGCGATCGAGTTGGTCCGCCAGGTCGTTTATCCGGTCGACCGCGAGCGAAAGCGTGAGCTGCTGAGCCACCTGATCCGCAGCGGTCGAATCGATCGCGCGCTCGTTTTCACGCGCACCAAGCACGGTGCGAACCGTCTGGCCGAGCAGCTTGGGCAGGATGGCATAAGTGCCGCCGCAATCCACGGCAACAAGAGCCAGGGCCAGCGAGTCCGGGCACTCGATGATTTCAAGGCAGGGCGGGTCGCGATCCTGGTCGCCACCGAGATCGCCGCCCGAGGCCTCGACATCGAGAGCCTGCCCCACGTCGTCAACTTCGAGCTGCCGACGGTGGCTCAGGACTACATCCACCGGATCGGTAGAACCGGTCGCGCGGGTCTGGAAGGCGACGCCGTGTCGCTTGTTTGTGTCGATGAGAACGCGCTCCTCCTGGACATCGAGACTCTGCTGCGCCAGGGAATCCGGCGCGAGGTGGTGCGCGGCTTCGAGGTCGATCGATCGATCCGCCGAGAGCCGATCCGGCTGCGCAGCGTCGGCGCCAACCGACCGAGTCAGGGTCGTCGCGCGCCGGCGCGCGAGGCGGGGAGGGTTCGGCTCGGGGCGGCGCCGGTCGGGATCGGCGCGTCGCCTTTCGGCTTCGGTGCGGCCCGTTGGCCGAACGCTCACCGCGGCTCCCCGGTGCGGGTCGAGCATGCGCCGGCGCGTACCACATCGGTCGCGGGGCCGGCGAACGTCGGCTACCCTCGTCCGCTCACGAGTTCACGTCCGACGCCGAGTGACAGGCCACTGCCCGGTGCCAGGCCACTGCCCAGTGCCAGGCCCATGCCGTCCTCCCGGCCCGGTGCGCGTGTCGCGCCCGTCGTCTCGCTGCCTGGAGAGCGCATCGCGCGGCTCGGCAACCGCCCTGCCTGAGCGAGAGCGCGGCGACGGCTCTCCCGCTCCCGCGACGCTGCGTTCAGCGCACGCGGAATGGCGCTCCGTGGCCGGGGATCACGACGTCGACGCCGTCGAGCAGCCGCTGCCGGTTGCGGGCCAGTTCGGCCGGGTCGGTCGAGTACGGATCAACCTCGGGTGTTCGGTCGGGCCTCCACCACAGGTGCGTGAAGGCGTAGCGGCCATCGGCCGTGTCCACGACCAGGCTTGCGTCCTGGGGCGTGTGCCCAGGCGTCACCCAGATCGTGGTGTTCGGCGCCAGCTTGAACCCGTCGCCGACGTGGGAGACGACCATGTCGTCGCGGCGGGTCGTCCGAAAGTCGACGACCTCCGCCTCGCGAAAGAGTGCGATGTTGACGGTGTGGTCGAGGTCATGGTGCGAGACGAAGACATGAGTAACGTCTTCGGGGGCGATGCCGAGTCGCTCAAGCGGCTCCAGGATCAGTGAGCGGCTCCTGACCATGCCCGGGTCGACAACGATCACCCGGTCACCGTCCAGGACCAGGCCCACCGTACCCGCCACTGACGGCGAATCGGCGTAGCCGACGGCCAGGACCTCTACCTGTGCGGGCGCGATGCCTTCGACCAATTAGACCTCCAACGGCTCCTGGGCGCGCCTGGCGTCCGATGTGTTGCGGCGCATCCGTGGCGCAATTGTCGCCGATCCACCGAAAGATCCGGGCCAAGTTCAGGATTTCGAAAGGTAACCCGGTGCAGATTGAGCCCATCCTGGATACCGAGGTCGCCTCGGCGGCGGCCCTCAGCGAACGAACCGAGGCAAATTCGATGACGATCACCGGAACGCACTCCGGTCCGATCTCGGGCAAGACCCACCTCCACTTGCTTCGCGAGAGCGCTGCGGCGCGGAACGTCCGAGCGGCCACGCCGCCGGCGGCTGGGCCCCGGGACATGGTCGCAGGGGCCGCTGGCGACCCCGACTTCGACATCGCGGCCGCTATCGGGCCCTATCGCGGGGACGCGGACGACGTCGCGCGTGAGGCCGCGTCGGGGCGGTAACGAAGCATCAGCCCGCCGGCGGAACCCTCTCGCCGGCGGAACCTCTCGCCTCCCTGAGGCGGCTCTGAGACTCTGAATTAGGGAGCGATGGGCCCGCTCGGCTCCCGATTGCGGCTACATTGAGCGACCCAACGGCGCCAGCCGGGCGCGAATCGCAAACCGGCGGCACGAAGTCGACGGTCCCGGCGTCATTACCCCATTGGTAAGCCCGCGCCTGGGGGGGTCGTGACAGTGGAGCAAGAGGGTCGGATCGTCGATCTCGACGGCGAGGATGGTGAGCTCGGGCTCTGGGTACCGCCGCCGTCCGGGCCCCGTCCCGGGCCCGTGTTCGCCGGCCTCGTCATCGCCGCCGTGGCAGCTGCCCTCGCCCTGGGCCCACTCGGTTTGGCCCGCGGTTCATCCACCACCTCGCCTGGGCCCGCCGCCCCGACATCGTTGGGTGGGGCGAGTGGCGACAGCGCTTCACCCTCCGCGCTGGATGTGCCCGGGGCGACCCCGCTTCCATCGGATTCGTCCTGGTCGGAGCCGACCCCGTTCTTCGACGTCATCACGGCCGGCTGGCCGGTCACCGTCGACTACGACCACAGCCGCTCCCTCGACGTCGGTCCCGACGGGACCGTGTATCTCGGCGATCTGCCGCCGCTCGATGCGACCGGCCATCCGCGGCCGAACTGGCTGATCGAGCCCGACGGCACGCAGGCCCAGCCGTTCGCCTTCGGCTCCGACGGCACGATCTACGCGGGCACGCAGCAGCTGAACACGATCGACCTGGTCTGGATATTCGGGCCGGACGGCTATCTGCGTTCCTCGTCGCCGCTCGAGGTGGACAACTTCGGCTCGTACGCCGCGGGCCCGGACGGGAGCATCCACTTCGTCTCACCGCCTCTCGGGGACGCCGCCAACACGATCATCGCGATCCTTCAACCCGATGGCTCGAGCTCGAGGATCGACACGCCCGGCTCGGTTCAGCAAGCGGTCGTGGACCAGGAGGGGACGATCTACCTGGGTGTTTGGACGGGTCTCCAGGGCGCCGGTGGCTTCTCGCTCCGAGTTCTAAGCCCGGATGGCACTCAGCTGGCTGGCGATGGACCTGCGCTCTGGTCGGGGATGGCAATGGCACCGAACGGGACGCCCTATGCCTGGGCGTACGACATGGCCACCGGCTCCGACTCGCAGGTCGTCCGATCTCGAATCGCGGCGATCGGAAAGGACGGCCGGCCTGAGCCGGGCTGGCCGCTGACTCTCCCGGGCGGGATATCCGCGCCATCGTTCGGGCCTGATGGCACGCTGTATCTGCTGAACGGCTATTCGAAGGTGATCGCGCTCGGGCCCGACGGCAGGGTGAGACCCGGCTGGCCAGTCATGCTGCCCGAGGGCGATGCCGCAATCTCAGCGACCGGCGGGTTTCACGCTCCGAACATCGCCCAACCTCCGGTCGTCGACGATCGGGGAACGGTCTACGTGGCCGGCACGAGTGAGACGGACCTGGCCGTGGTCGCCGCATTCGACTCCGTCGGGCGGATCCAGAACGGATGGCCTGTGAAGCTCGACTCGAGCCTTGCGAGCTTCGCGTTCGGGTTCGTGGGCGGCTATGACCCCGACGCGAGCCCGGTCTTCGTTCGAGCGAGTTCGGGTCTTATCCGGCACTACGTCGCCCTGGAGAACCAGATCGTCGCCCTGGGCGAGAACGGGTCCCCGGTGCCTGGCTGGCCGATCACCAGGCCGGCGAGCTCTGCCGGGTGGCGCGACATGTGGGCCGCGCCGGATGGCGGGCTGATCGTCGAGGTCGAGACGTGGCCGATGGAGGGCAGTCCAGTGGAGGGCATCTCCCGCCTGACGGCGTCCGGCCAGCTCGTCCAGTAGGTCCGTGCGCGGGCCGACCGCGTCAGGAAGCGGCGCAGATGGAATCGACGGTCGCGCCGGACGAAGGTCACGAGCCTGCCGAGCTAACTCAAGGCGCTGTCACGAGTCGCCTCTGTCCAGCGTGTGCGTGGCCGTAGCCAGGGCCCCCTTGGTCAGACTGAACCACGGGCTCCACCTGGCTCGAATACATAGTGTCTGAGGGTCTGGCGGCGGTCTCTCGCCGCAGTCCGTGTCGAGGAGGGGTTGTTGGATGAAACGCAACAGCAGGAGTCTGGCCGTTCTGCCGTTGGTCTTGCTTTTCGGCTTGAGCCTCGTCGGCTGCTCCTCCTCCGCCGCTACTCCGGGTCCGGGGCAGCTTCAGCCGGGAAACGGGGCCGGCAGCAAGGACATCGGCGCGATGCCCGCCGCGACTGCCGCACCTCTGGCCGGCGCTTCGACTGCGCCACTGATCGGCCCGCAATCAATGATCATCAAGACCGGGCAACTGGACCTGCAGGTCTCCAACCCGGAGGCCTCGGCGGCGCAGGCCGACGGCATCGTCGCGGCCGCCGGCGGCTACGTGTCGGCGTCCGCTCGCTCTGGCGATGCCGACACATTGATCATCTCGGTCACCTATCGAATCCCAGTGGCCAATTGGTACGCGACGCTGGCCTCGATCCATCACGCCGATGGCGGCGGCACGCTGAAGATCCTCGATGAACAGATCCAGACCCAGGACGTCACCGCGACGGCGGTAGACATGGACGCGCGCTTGACCAATCTGCGAGCCACCGAACAGGCGCTGCTGGGCATCATGAACAGGGCCACCACCATCACCGATACGCTGGCGGTGCAGACGCAGCTCACCACCGTTCAGGGGCAGATCGAGGAACTCCAGGCCCAGCGCAACCAGTTGGGCGATCAGGCGGCCTACAGCACCCTGACCGTGCAATTCGAGGCCACGCCGAAGACCGAGACCACCAGCGCCACGAACGGCTGGAATCTCAACGGCAGCATCGACGATGCCACCGCGACCCTGGTCAAGATCGGCCAGGGTATCGCGACGTTGGGTGTGTGGCTGGCGATCGTCGGGCTGCCGGTCGGCGCCGGTCTCCTAGGTCTGTTGTTGGTCTACCGTCTGTACCGGAGAGTTCGGCCGCGGCCGGCCAAGACGCCCAAGACGGTCTGACGTTCGGGCCACAAAGAAGCATCGGCGCCCGCTGTCCTCATGGGCCAGCGGTCTTGCTCCGCGCTACTTCGTCAGCAGGTTCGCCGAGAAGGAGTAGACCGTGATGCGCCGGTTCTCGTGCCGAGCGAGCGCGATCTCTACCAACATCGAGACCAGCTGGTCGAAGCGAACGCTCTCCTCCTCCCAGAGGTAGTAGGAGAGGGAGCCGGGAGTGGTGTTGACCTCGTTGAGGAACAGCGCCGGCTTTGACCGATCGTACAGAAAGTCGATTCGAACGACGCCGCTCGCGTCGATGGCGCGGAAGGCCTTGACGGCAAGTTCCTTCACCTCGGCCGTCAGGGCCTCGCCGATCGGCGCCGGAACCTGGCGCGCAAGACCGGCCATTCCGGCGTCCTGAGTTGCCCCGCGGCCGAGCTTCTTGGCGCCGCGCTTGTACTTATCGTCGAAGGACAGAACCGCCTCGTAGCCAATCGGCTGTTCGCAGGCCGAGGCGCGCTCCGGCGGCCCCATGACCGAGCAGTTGATCTCGATGAAGTCGGTCAGCGCCATCTCGACCAGGGCGCGGACGTCCAGCTCCAGCGCGAGATCGAGCGCCTCGGTCAGGGCCGGGCGGTCGCTGCAGCGCGAGACACCGACGCTGCTGCCGAGGGCGACGGGCTTGACCATCGCCGGATAGCCGTAGCGCGACTCGGCGCGCGCGACAAACGCCTCGGGATCGGACTCCCACTCCGCGCGCGAGACCTCCATGCAATCCAGGGTCGGGATGCCGGCCTGGTCGAGGATTCGCTTGGTGCGGACCTTGTCCATGCCCACGGCCGAGGCAAGGATGCCCGACCCGACGTAGGCCACGTCCGCCAGCTCGAAGAGTCCCTGGAGGGAGCCGTCTTCGCCGTGGGTGCCGTGGATGACCGGAAAGAACACGTCCGCCCACAGCTTCGGGTTCCTGGCCAGCAAGCCGCTGGAGGCTCCCGGGTGGGCCAGCAGATGCCGGACCGATCGGTCGGGGCTGAGGCTCGCGCGGAAGACGTTCTTGAGCCCGGCGGCGTGGAAGGTTTGCTCGCGGTAGAGGTCCAGGTTGCGGAGACCCTCGCCGGCGTACCAGTCGCCCTGCTTGGTGATGTAGATCGGGAGAATCGGGAATCCGGCCTGGTCGAGCGCGTCCATCGTCTGGTGGCCCGAGATGACGGACACCTCGTGCTCGACGGACCTGCCGCCGAACAGCACGGCCACAGTCGGTTTGGCCATCACGCTCTCACTCCTCGTACAGGTCGGGGAGGTCATTCTCGAACAAAACGACGTCGCCCGAGTGAACGATGCCCTTCAGCGTCTCGAGGGCGTCATTGAGGTTCCTGGCCGACACGAGGCGATCGGCCGCGAACCCCCGCCCCTCGAGCCCCCGCCGGATCGATGCCGTCTGCCGCGCCCCCACCAGTATCACGAAGTCGCAGACGTCGGCTGCCCCCGCGCCGAGCTTCTCGTTCCAGGCGTCCTGCTCGACGCCAAGCTCGACCATGCCGGGCGTAACCAGGACCTTCCGGCCCGTCGGGAACGCGGCCAGGGCATCGAGCGCATTGAAAGCTCCGACCGGGTTCGAGTTGTAGGCGTCGTCGACGATCGTGACGCCGTCCGCGCCGGTGTGGACCTCGAGGCGATGGGGGACGGGCTGCAGACGGCCGATCGCGCCGGCAATCTCGCGCAAGCTCACGCCGGTCGTTCGTGCGACGGTCGCTGCGGCCAGGATATTCAGGACGTTGTGGATGCCGATGAGACCCGTCTTGACCGTGACCCGCGCGCCTTCACGCTCCACCAGCGTGAAGGCGAGACCCCCCGGGGCGTACGAGATCGACTCGGCGGCAAGGTCCAGCTCGCCGCCGGAAGTGTCGATGCCGTAGCGGCGAACCTGCGGAATCCGAAGGCCGTCGGCCAGGCGCCGGACCCGCGGGTCGTCGTTGTTGACGACGGCGATGCCGTCGGCCGGGAGCGATTCGAGGAGCTCGAACTTAGCCTTCTCGATCGTTTCCATGCTGCCGAAACGCTCGAGATGCTGCGGACCGATGGCCGTGAGCACGCCGATATGGGGCCGGGTGAGGTCTGCCATCTCGCGGATCTCGCCGCGCCGATACGCGCCCATCTCGACAATTAGTACCTGGTGCTCGGGCCCCAACTCCTCGTTGATGGCGCGGCAGACGCCGAGGAGCGTGTTGAAGCTCGCCCGCGTCTTGAGGACGCGGAACCTCGACTCGAGCAGGGCTTCGGTGAAGTACTTGGTCGAAGTTTTGCCGTAACTGCCGGTGATACCGACGACCATCGGCTTCAGGCGCTCGAGCTTGCGCCGGGCCCGGACTCGGTACGTGAGGTTGATGGCGGCCTGTACCGGCGCCAGGCAGACGTTCGCGGCCATCGTCACGAACGGCGCGGCGTGGATGGAAAGGGGAGCCATTACCAGGACGGCGAGGCCGGGCACGTAGGCGGCGGTCACGCCGGCGGCATCCGCGAGTCGCGATAGGGCGAGGAATCCGGCCCCGAAGAGGATCGCTCCAAGCGCGGCCGAGGCGGCCAGAAGACGCCTGGCCCGGCCCGTGTAGATCAGCGGCTTCTTGTAGGGCGCTCCGCCGCGCACCCTAATGGTCACCGCGATCGCCGCGCCCGAGGCCAGCGCCGGGGCGAGGAACTGGGCCGTGCCCCCCGACAGGCTGAGATGCAGGACGGCTCCCGCGAGGTAAACCCCCGCCACGTCCCAGTGGATGCCCCGTGACATCGAACTGCCGAGCCACCGCGCGAACCGGGGGTTCGAATAGTCGTCCTGCTGGAGGGCATGCAGGCTCGAGACCAGCCCGCGGATCGTCAGCGCGAACGCGACTGCGGCCGCCGCACCGAGGACAAGGATCTGCACCGGATCGAGCGCGCCGCTCGACCCGGCGGCGGGGCTAGGCATCCAGGAACGGCATGACGGCGAGGCGGAAGCGGCCGTACTGGTCCAGGTACGAGAAGTGGCCGGCGTTCTTGAGCACCAGGAGACGGGCGTTCGGTATCAACCTGGCCATGGTTCTTGCGTCGGAGAGCGGCGTGTCCTCGTCAGCCTCGCCCCAAACCAGCAGCGTCGGACAGGCGATCCTGCGCAAATCCGGCCGGAGGTCCTCCTTGACGATCGCCAGGAAGGTGTCCCGAAGCGGACCGGCGTTCAGATAGTCGGGTGACGCAATCCTTCGAACGATTGCCCTGCGGATCGCCTGGCCGGGCTGCCCCAGCCGCCTGCCGGCGGCGTTGGCGAATCTCGAGGCGGCACGCCTCACGACGCGGCCGACCGTACGCTGCGGTGGCACTCCCGCGGAGTCGACGAGGACCAGCCGGTTGACGGCCTCGGGTCGGGCGGCCGCCAGTTTGATGGCCACTCGGCCGCCGAAGGAGTGGGCGATTATCGAGGGCCGCTCGACGCCGAGATCCGCCATCAACTCGAGCGTCAGTCCGACGAAATCGTCGACCGTCCAGGTCGCCGACGGCAACTCGGAGTGCCCATGGCCCGGGAAATCGAAGGCCGTGACCCGGAAGAAACGGCCCAGATCCCGAGTCAGATCAGCGAAAGCATCCAGCGAAGTCCCCCAGCCGTGGAGCAGCAGGAGGGGCTTGCCACGGCCGACCGCCACGTATCGAACGCGAGTGCCGCGAATCGTCAGGAAGAGTTGGTCGCCCGGCGAAGGCTCGTCCGGCAGGGCGGCTTGCGTCTCCGGCCCCGGTTCGGTCGCGGGGATCGCCGGAGACGGTGCCCGTGCGTGGTCTTCGCCCAAACTGATCACCGTAGTCGAATGGCCATCGATGTCGCGGCCGTTGGCCAGGCCACTGAAGGTCATGCCATGGTACAAGAGGCTGCTGCCGCGCAGCGGCCCCGCCCGGTCGACCTCTCGGCCGAGCGGAAGTGCGCGGGCCCCGGGCGCCCCACCGAGGGGCACGCCCCGATGTAACTTGCTACCACCACGTGTCCGCTCGGTCGGGCCGACGGTCCTGCCGTGCGGCCGACCAGGAAGGGTCGGGCAAGGTCGCGATCGGGTTCGATGAGTGAGGAGCCAGACATGATGGAGATCGTCGAGTTCGGCGGCTGGCCGAACTGCATTCGCCTCTCCAACGGGGAGATCGAACTCGTCGCCACGACGGAAGTCGGCCCGCGGATCATCTGGCTCGGTTTCGTCGGCGGGCAGAATCTGTTCAAGACCTACCCGGAGATGCTGGGTCGGACGGGCGATGCGGAGTGGCTGATTTACGGCGGGCACCGACTGTGGGCGGCGCCCGAGGCTTCTCCGCGCACCTACGCGCCCGACAACCGACCTATCGAGCACGCCTGGGATGGAGCAAGTCTGACGCTCCGGAACCTCGACGAGCCGAACCGAATCGAGAAGGAGATGCGCCTTACCGTCTCGCCCACGGCGCCGCGTGTCGAGGTCCGGCACCGGCTGACCAATCGGAATCCGTGGCCGGTCGAGCTTGCGGTCTGGGCCCTGTCGGTCATGGCTCCGGGTGGTCGTGCGGTGGTGCCCCAGGAGCCTTTCATCCCTCATCCAGACGTCCTGACGCCGTCAAGACCGCTGGTGCTGTGGCACTACACCGACATGAGCGATCCGCGCTGGACCTGGGGTCGCCGCTACGTGCAGCTTCGCCAGAACCCAGCCGCCACGACCAAGCAGAAGGCAGGGATGCTGAACCGACGGGGCTGGGCCGCTTACCTGCTCGACGGTGACGCTTTCATCAAGGGCTACGGGGACGAGCCGGGGGCGGACTACGTAGACCTGGGCTGCAACACCGAGATGTACACCGATCCCGAGATGCTCGAAGTCGAGACGCTGGGACCGATCACCAGGCTGGAGCCCGGAGCGCATGCCGACCACGTGGAATCATGGCTGCTGGCGAAGGTTGACTGCGGCCCTGGCGATTCCGATATCGACGAGCGTCTCCTGCCGCTCGTCGACGAGCGGGCGCCGGCCCGCTAAGTCCCTCGCTGAGCCGGCGAGCCGGACTGACGCCTGCCGCGGGACCGATGGGGCCGATCCGAGGTTAAAGATCGAAGCGGCTCCCGAAGGAGCCGCTTCGTTGCTGTCCCGGTGAAGGGCCGGTCCGTCAGAGACGAACCGATCTTCTGCCACGCTACAAAGGCATCTATCACGTCGGCTGCACCGACTACCCTAACCCGACCTACCCATGACCCTGTAACTGGGGCAGCAGGCTGACTAGCAGCTTCTAAAGTCTACAGCCCATTCAGCCTTCAATCCAAGGGTTTTGGCGGCCGGTTGGGTTAAAATCCCGCAACTTAGTAGGGCTTCTATTACGGCCGTGTTGCGACCTGCGGAACGTTCCGGCGGAGGCGTCACAATGCCCTGCCGAAGGAGCGCGATCCACCCCACCGGATCGCCCTGGTCGGCCCATCTGAATCGGCGGGCGCGAGAGCGCGGAGAAGGCGGCAGGCGGCTCCGAAGCCGGCCGGCGCAGAGAGCTAATCCGCGATCGTGACCGAACGCATGGCCGTCGGTTCCGTCGGTTCCGTCGGTTGGTCGCGTGAGTCGCGCTTGGATGCGGCGATGGCATCCACCACGTCCATGCCCTTCGTCACCGGTGCCGAAGAGGGTGTACTTCTTCGGCAGCCGCCCACCCGACAGGTGGGTCAGGCAGATGAAGAACTGGCTGCCGTTGGTATTGGGGCCGGCATTCGCCATGGCCACGGCTCCCCGGACGTAGTCGCCCTCGAACGGCTCGTCGGGGAACTTGAAACCCGGGCCACCGGTGCCCAGGCGTCCGCGGTCGAGCCTGTCGATGTGACCATGCTCGCCGTCACCGCCCTGGATGACGAAGCCCGGTACCAAGCGATGGAAGACTACGCCGTCGTAGTAGCCCTTACGAGCGAGTTCGACGAAGCTGGCGGTAGCCCTGGGAGCACCGGTCGGGTTGAGCTCGATCTCGATGGCGCCCTTGTCGGTGTCGATCGTCGCCTTGGTCATCAATGTCTCCTCGTTCGGGCAGCGCAAACTCGGTCAAGGGTGCCACGGATTGGCGCGCGGCGGCGGATGTGGCCCGAGCGGAACCGCGAACCGAAGTCGGTGTTGGTCGGCCGGGTTGCCGCCGGCTCCGTTGTCGCTAGGGAGTGGTGACGATCGTGCTGGTGATCACCACGGGTTGGAGCGGCATGGATGGGTTGCCGCCCGGGTCGGGCTCGCCGCCGAGCGGAACGGCCGCGATCCGGTCTGCGACGTCCATGCCGGTGGTCACGTTGCCGAAGATGGCGTAGTTGTTGGCCGTGGAGGCGCCCAGGCTCGTCTGGGCCGAGTCGTCCAGGACGATGAAGAACTGGGTGCTGCCCGAGTCGGTGCTTCCGGTACGGGCCATGGCCACCGTGCCGCGCTTGTAGGTCGTGGTGACCGGGTCGTCCTTGATGGTCCAGCCTGGGCCGCCCGTGCCCATCAACCCGAACGCGAGGTTGGGCAGACGGGCGTACTCACCGTCGCCGCTCTGGATGATGAAGTCGGGGACGACGCGGTGGAAGATGACGTTGTTGTAGTACCCGCAGCGCGACATCGCCACGAAGGCGCCGGCTGCGTTGGGGCCGAGGCTGCCATCCACCTTGATCACCATGTTGCCGAAGTTGGTGGTCATCGTGACCGTCGCCGTGCCGGTGAAGGCCGGCGGCGTGGAAGTCGGGCAACCGAACGGCGATGGCGACATCGTCGGGCCGAGGGTATAGGGCGGAGTAGTGGGCGGGACGGTGGGCAGCGGCGACGGCGACGGCGACGGCGTAACGGTCGGAACGGCAACGCACCCGGCGAAGAGCAGCGCGACGAGGCCGACGGTCGCGAGCCGGCGTACGGACGAGAGGTTGAACGCGAGGGTCATGCAGCGGCCTCCAGGGCTTTGGCGAAGTCTAGCGCTCCGGACAGAATCGGCTCTCCGAGGATGATGCCCGCGATCCCGGCGTCTCGCAGGCCCTTGATCTCATCGATATCCACGGACCCTCCCGCCACGAACAGCTCGGCGCGAGTCGTTCGAGCCAGGCTGGCCAGGAACCCGGGGTCCGGGACTGCACTTCCGTGTGACAGAACCAGCCGGCGGACCCCCTGGTCCGAGAGCTCCCCGGCGAGATCGATCAAGGTCGGCGGTGTCGGTCTATGCGAAGGATACGCGGCAATTTGGTCCGGCCGCGGGTCAAGCCCGACGGCCAGCCAGTCCCCTGCCACGTCGAGGCACTCGCGGAGCAGCGCCGGGCGGTCTGCGAGCGTCATCGAAACGACGACGCGCGTAGCGCCGGCTGCGAACGCCAGTTGGATGTTGGCCGCACCTTCCATGCCCCCGGCGATCTGGAGTGGCACCGCCACTCTCGAGGCCACGCGGCCGATCGCGTCCAGATTGACAGGACGCCGGGCGCGGGCGCCGTCCATGTCGACGACGTGGATCATGCTCGCTCCGAGCGCGACGAAGCGCTCGGCGATTCGATCAGGTCGGTCGGTGGGGGAGCCTGCGCCAGCGGCCGCGCCCGGCCAATGAACCAGCCGGGATCGACCGTTCTCGACGTCGATCGATGGAATCACCAGCACGACCGACCGCTACCCCTTTGCAGCCTCGACCGCCAGAAGCCTGCGCTGGAAGCTGATCGGCAGTGAGCCGTTGCGCAGCAACGCGTCGTGGAAGTTCTTGAGACTGAAGCGATCGCCGAGGCGGCGCTGCTCGTCGGCCCGCAGCTGCAGCAGCAGGACCTTCCCGAGCAGGTAGCTGAGCTGATATGTCGGCGTATACGTGTACCGGAAGACTTCGGCCTGGGCGTTGGCGTGCTCGAAGGCCGTGTGTTCGACCAGGAAAGCGGTGGCCTCGTCCACCGTCAGCTCGCCGCGGTGCATCCGCACGTCCAGGATGATCCGGCAGGCTCGCCATATCGCGTCGGTGTGCATCGCCAGGAGGAACTCGGGCCCGTCGTCGAAGCCCTGCTCGCGCATCATCTGCTCGCTGTACATGCCCCAGCCCTCGACGAACTCGGGGGCGTCGGTCAGCAGCCGGACCAGCGATGGATGCCGGATGGCGGCGGAAAGCTGGAGGTGGTGGCCGGGATACGCCTCGTGGACGCTGGTGTTGCTGATCGAGGCGAAGTAATGCTCGCGCATCGCGTTCGGATCGTCGCCGACGGATGGCGTGACGATGTAGATCCCGGACGGGTGCTTGTCGAACTTGGGCGGCTCGAAGTAGGCCGCGAACGGGATGACCGTCCGCAGGTACTCCGGCGTGGGAATCACGGAGATCTGCTCGCCCGGGGGCAACGTTGCGATCTCGTGTTCGACGATGTGGGCCCGGGCGCGGTTCATAGCGTCCTTGTAGGCGTCCAGCGCCTCGCCGAAGGTCGCCGGGTGTTTCGACTTGACCCGGTCGACGACGACGGACTCCTCGACGGTCGGGTCGATCCGGCGCGCATCGTCCACCCGCGCGGCCTTGTTGAGGGCCAGTTGCTGATGCCCGATCTCGAGAATCTGCGAGGCGTCCAGGCCGTCGAACGCACGCAACCCAACGAGCTGGTCGTAAGTGTCGCTGCCCAAAGCCCAGCTCTCGACGGTCGAACCCATCCCGGCCTTGATCGTCTGGATGTAAGCGGTCACCGCGGCACCGGCCGTGTCCACGGCCTTGTCCAGGCGGGCCTGGGAGCGCTCGTCCAGGACGCCTGCGCCGGCGGCCCTTACCTCGTTGAACAGGAAAGGCATCTGGTCGCCGGCGTCGATCTCGAGCTCCTGCCAGAGCCGGACCTGCGGCGCCGTGGCCCGGGTCCTGTGCTGTTCGAGGGCCGCCGGGATCGCCTCCATTCGGGAGGTCAGGGCGGCAAGTCGCTCGGCAAGAGGGGCGTAGTCGCGGGCAAAGACACTGAAGAGCGCGTCACCGACCTGATCCATAGCCGTGGAGCGGCGCTCCCAGACACGGTGGATCTCCAGGTCGAACAGCTCTCGACGGAGGTTGTGCAGAGCCAGCTCCCGCTCCAGGCGGACGCTTTCGGACAGTCCCGCCGGGTCGATCGCCTCCACCTCGCGCAGGAGCTTCTTCGCGTCGGACATGTCCTGAACGACTGCATCTCGCGTGGCATCGTCGAGCCGGCCGTCGCCGTCGTGAATGCCGAGATACGTGCCGAAGATCGGGTGGGTCTCGACCATGCGACGGAAGTCGGCCTCGACCAGATCCCAGAACGCCCCGTCGAGCGGGCCTGCAACGGGCTGCGAAACGGGGCGGGAAAGAACGAGCTCGGCCATCTATTGCTCCATGGCTGTGGCTGCCGTGCGGAGGGCAGGAGTGGTTGGCGCGGCCGAAGCGGCCGCTGTCTCGCGGATTGCATCGGCTGCTGCTGCGAGCACTCGATCGATGTCGGCGGCCGTGACGCCGTAGTGGGTCACGGCTCGGACGGTGCCGTGGTTGTACTCGATCATCAGCACGCCGCGGGACCTCAGGGCGTCGAGGAAGGCGGCGCGATCCCCACGGACGCGGAAGACCACGAAGTTGGTGGTGGTTCGGCTCGGGTCCAGGCGTCCTGGGGTGGGCTGCGCCAGACCACCGGCGGATTCGATGCCGTTCATCGAGGCGAGCCCTTCGGCCAAAGTGCGGGCGTTGACGTGGTCCTCCGCCAGGCGGGCGATCATGCCATCGGGTCCGTCGCCGAGGGCCACCAGGCCGGCCGCGGCCAGCACACCGACCTGCCGCATGCCGCCCCCGACGAGCTTTCGGCCGCGCCACGCCCGATGGATGAACTCCTTCGAGCCGACAACGAGCGAGCCGACCGGGCAGGCGAGACCCTTCGAAAGGCAGAAAGCCACGGAGTCGGCCGGCTCGGCCAGCTGCTGCGGCGTCAGGCCGAGGGCGACCGATGCGTTGAAGAAGCGCGCCCCGTCGACGTGGAGCGGCACCCCATGGCGATGGGCGATCTCGGCGACGGCTCGCGTGTAGTCCAGGGGGAGCGGCTGGCCCATCGAATGGGCGTGGGTGTTCTCCAGCGCGACCAGGCCGGTTATCGCCTGGTGGGCATCGCGCGAGTCGCGAAAGGCCTCCTCGAGCTCGCCGAGGTCGAAGGTGCCGTCGGGTTTCTCGGGCAACTGCTTGATTGCGCTGCCGACGACAACGGCATGGCCGGCCTGCTCGTCGTCGACCATGTGGGTGCTGGCCCCTGCGATCGTCTCCATGCCGCGACCGAGGTGGGCGAGCTGGGACACGAGATTCGCCATGGAGCCGCTGGCGACGAAGAGCGCGGCCTCCTTGCCGAGCAACTCCGCCGCGCGCTCCTGGAGGGCGTTGACGGTCGGATCGTCGCCGAAGACGTCGTCGCCGAGCTCGGCCTCGTACATCGCTTTGCGCATGGCCGGCGTCGGGTGGGTAACCGTGTCGCTGCGGAGATCGATGAGCCGGCCGACGCGATCGTTTGACATGGTTAGTCGAGTATAGGTCTCCCCTGGAGGCGGTTTTCGACTCCCGCCCGACACGTCCGGCGGTCAGCCCGCTAGCTCAGCCCGCCCGACACGTCCGGCACACGGTCGGCTCGGACGCGGACGAGCCAGAAGCGGCGTGAGGTGTCACGGCGCGCCCAAAGGCCACTCCGGATCGACACATCGCGCCACAACCGCCGACGCCGGTGCGTCGGCCGACGTCTAGGATGGCTGGGCTCGAAGCCAGCAGTGGAGTTGCTTAGTGGTCGTCGCGTGTTCGAGGGTTGGCCTGGGTGGATGAGAAGCGGGGCAATCGGTCGGTCGGCCGAGTCGGGGCTGCCGAGGCGGCGCTCTACCACGACGAGCTGCCCCAGGACCGCGGCCCATTCGAGCGAGCCAGGAAGATAGCCCAAACCGGCCTGCCCCGGGGCGCGGTGATCCTCGGAGTGCTGTTCGTCGTCAACGCAGGCTCGGCCTTCCTGGCAAAGAAGGTGCTCGCCCATGTGTTCGGTGCCGGCTCCGACACCGATGCGCTGTGGAACGCCATTTCCCTGACCGCGTTCCCGGTCAACTTCCTGATCCTGGGCGGCATCGTCGGACCGTTCCTGCCGCTCTTCATGGGCCTGAAGGGCGAGGCGGAGGCGGCGGCGCGAGAGTTCGCCCACACGATTCTCACCGCGGCGTTGATGGTCATGGCCGCGGCCGTGATCCTCCTCCTGGTCTTCGCTCCCCAGCTCGCTCCGATCGCCGCGCCGGGGTTTCAGGGTAGCCAGCTCGATACCTACATCGGCCTTGTCCGTGTCGTCTGCCTGGGCCAGATGGCGATCACCGCCTCGATGGTCCTGGGCGAGGTGCTGATCGCCGAGCGCAGATTCTTCACGTATGGGCTCGCCGAGTTCGCCCAATACGCGGGCCTCGCGGGCGGTGCGCTCGTGCTCGGGGGAGTCCTCGGAATATACGGCGCCGCGGTCGGGTTCCTGGTCGGCGCCCTCGGGCACCTGGGTGTGCGCCTCATCGGTATCTACAGGACCACTTTCCGCCCCAGGCTGTCGCTGTCCCTTCGCGCAAGAGGTATCAGCGAGTTCGCGGTGCTGATGCTGCCGAAGATGCTCAGCTCGGGTCTCGTTGCGCTGCTGATGCTCTACTTCAACCAGATAGCCTCGACGCTTGCCCCAGGATCGACGACGTCGGTCTCGTACGCGCAGGACTTCCAGAGCACCGCCGAGAGTGTGGTCGGCGTCTCCTTTGCCCTGGTGGCCTTTCCGGCCCTGTCCGCCGCGGCGGCCGCGGGTAACAAACGGGCCTTCAGGAATCTCTTCCGCACCAACCTGATCGCGATTGGGTTCTTCTCGGTCCTCGCCGCGGTCATTCTGGCAGTGCTGGCAAGCTTCATCGCCGACCTCTTCAAGGGCGGCGCGTTCGACGACACGGATGCTTCGCGGATGACCCTGGTCCTGGTCATCCTGGCGATCTCCGTCCCGTTCGAGAGCCTCGTGGAGCTGTTTGCCCGGGCCATCTACGCCACTCACAACACCTCGGAGCCCATGGTCGCGGTCGTGGCCGGGTTCATCGCAGGCGTGGCCACGACCACGCTGCTCTCAGGCAGCATGGGACTGGCGGCGCTTCCCATCGGATACGTCGTCTTCCGGGTCGTCCACCTGACTGTGCTGGGAATCTTCCTCCGGCCCCGAATGGCCCGCATCGGCGGAGCGCCTCTTTGGTCCCGGGCGCTCGTTCGCCATCGTTGGGGTGGCGTCCGGGGTGCCAATCGACGGGCCGTGCCCGCCGGCCAGATCGTTCTCGTGGTCGCGTTGCTCGTCGGTCTGGCGGGGGGAACGCTCTTCGCCACCGCCCAGGTCCTGAGCAAAGTCTCCATCGTCGGCGAGCCGCTGACCACACCGTGGACCCGCACCGGTGGCACCCGTGCGCCCGTCCTCGCGCCGGTCGTCACGACCGTCCCAACCCCAACCCAGACCGTCGCCGCGCCCCAACCATCCGAGTCCGGCAGCCCTCAGCCAACGGTCGGGCCGACCGCCACGCCCGGCGTCTACGTAATGGATCTGTACCAGCCCGGAGACTTCGTCAGCGAGATTCTGGACACATGGTGCGTGCCTGCAGCTATGCAGACCTCGATGAACATCATGAGCGCCGTGCCGGATACGACACGCGACACGCAAGCCAAGCTCTTCAGTCTGGCCGTCTCGATCGCGGGTTCCACCGCGGGCGGGGCGGACCCCCTGGGTTGGGCCGAGGGACTTACGTCGTTGGGCTACGGGAAGTACGCCGTCGGCTCCAAGCTCAAGATGGCCGACGCCGTCAAGATGGTGGTCAAGCAGATTGCGATCACGGGGCGACCGGGCGGCCTCCTCGTCTGGAGGGGCTGGCACTCATGGGTCGTCTCCGGCTTCACCGCCACTGCCAACCCAGCGACCACGAACAACTTCACGGTCCTGTCTCTTCGCATCGAGGACGTCTGGTATCCGCGAGTCTCGACTATCTGGCCCAAGTCCCGCCCACCCGACTCGGACGTTCCCGTCAGCGCACTGGGTCCGGACTATAAGACGTGGGTTCAAGCCAAGTTCTACCCCGGTCGCGACGGCTACTACGTCTTCGTTTACCCAGAGCTCTAGCCGGTGACCCGCCGACGCGGGCCGTGAGTGGCAGCTCGGGTCCCGCTGCCCGCCGCGACGTGAATCCGGGACCGATTGGCGCTCAACGCCCATGTCGATGGCACATCGGTGGGATCGGCCACGAGAACCGCGGTTCGTGCCCGGACATCGACAGAACCCGGACATCCGTCGCGCTCGGACATCGATCGGTTCCTGGATATCTACAGAACCCGGACATTCGAGCCGGCACCTGCTATTCTTCGCGCTCGGCGTGGGCTCGTGGTGTAGCGGCCTAACATGCCAGCCTGTCACGCTGGAGACCGCCGGTTCGAATCCGGTCGAGCCCGCCAGCCACGCTTCTCCCAGCCCCGTCCCCGCCCGGACGGGGCTTTTCCTAGTCCGGCTCGTCATCAGACCAGGCGCCGACATGCCCGGTCCGCCAGGCGACCCGCCGCCCCTGCCTGCCCCAACGGACCATTCCGGATCGGACGACCACTTGGGCGTGTCAGAAGCTCGCTCGTGTCGCACAATCCCCGGTGAAGGCGTCGCACGGCCGGCGCCGCGTCACCAGGGAGGCACGAGCACATGAGCGGCCGCGTGATAGTGGTCGGCTCGGTCAACATCGACCTGGTCGCGCGAGTCCCCCGGTTGCCGCGTCCCGGCGAGACCGTGACGGGCGGTAGCTACGAGCGTCATAACGGCGGCAAGGGTGGGAACCAGGCCGTTGCCGCGGCCCGTTTGCGCCGGCCGACGCTCTTTATCGGAGCCGTGGGCGACGATACGTTCGAGATCGAGGCCCGGCGTGCCCTTGCTTCCGAGCGAGTGGACGTCTCCATGCTCGAGTCGTTGCCAGGGCAGGCAACAGGAGTGGCGCTGATCCTCGTCGACGAGACCGGCGAGAACGAGATCGCCGTCGTTCCCGGAGCGAACGGGGCAATCGAGGCTGGCTACGTTCGGGATGCGCTGTCGAGGTTGGGTCCGCTCACCGGCGATGCCCTGCTCGTCTGTAACGAGGTCCCTCTCCATGTAGTCAGGGAGGCCCTGGTCTGCGGCCAGGCCGCGGGCGCCACCACCATCTTCAATCCGGCGCCGGCCATCGGCATCGATCGGTCGATCTTCGGACTGGCCGATATCGTCACCCCCAACCGAAACGAGCTGGCCACCCTGCTCGAGGCCGAGGCGCAAAGGACCGGAAGAAGAGTCGATGCCAGCGCCGATGCTGCCCACCGGGCCCGCTCGCTGCTGGATCCGGGGCCCGACGGGCCGGGCGTGCGCAAGGCTGTCATCGTGACCCTCGGCGCGTCCGGGGTCGTGGTGCTGGAGCGCGCCGGGTCGAGGCTGGCCGGCGGCATCGTGAGACCGGACTACTCTGAGTTCGCCTCCGTCGCTTCGGCCGGGCCCACAACGCCGGCCGGGCCCACAGCGCCGGCCGGGCCCCCACCTTCGGCCGCGCCGACCATGCCGCGCGACGGAGAAACTGGAGCCGCGGATGGCGCCCCCGCCGATGCCGCTCGCATCGGCGAGTATCGGGTGTGGGCAGTCCCGGCAGACCACGTGGCCACTGTCGACAGTACGGGCGCGGGCGACGCCTTCTGCGGAGCGCTGGCTGCGTCCCTGGCGGGTGGGCGACCTCTGGCCGAGGCCGTCCGGCGGGCGGTCGCCGCGGGCGCCCTTGCCACCACCCACGTCGGGGCGCGCGAGGGAATGCCCACGGCCGCCGAACTCGAAGAGTTCCTGGCTGCCCGCCCTGTCGGCTAGCTGGCCGTCGGGACTCCTCGGAGCCGCTCGAGGGCCGGCGCGCCGAGTCTGGCCGCGAGGTAGCAGACGAAGGCGATCGTCGTGACGTAGAAGCTCACCGGGACCGTGGTGACGAGAGCCAACAGGATCCCGCCCACGGTTGCCAGCAGCGCGACGCCGATGCTCACCGCGGTGGCCAATCCGGGCTGCGCCGTCAAGCGTTCGGCCGTGGCTCCGGGCGTGATCAGCAAGGTCAGGATCAGCAGAACGCCGACGACCTGGACTGCTTCGGCGACCGCCGCTGCGAGCAACAACAGAAACAGTATCGACACGAGCCGAACCGGCACTCCTCGTGCCTCGGCCACCGCCGGATCGACCGTCGCGAAGGTTAGCGGCCGGTACATGATGCCCAGCCCAACCAGCGTGATTGCCGCAACCACGGCCAGCAGGATCAGGTCCCCGCGGCTCACTGCGGTGATCGCACCGAACAGGATTGCGAACGCCTCCGTGGCATAGCGGGAGTAGAGCGTTATGAAGAGCACGCCTAGGCCAAGGCCGAACCCCATCACGACGCCGACGACTGCGTCCCGCTCGCGGATGCGCAGCCCAAGTGCCCCGATGAAGACGGCGACCAGGAGGGAGCCGGTCAAGAGCCCGAGCACGGGCGAGAGGCCGATCAGGATGAAGCCCGCGGAACCGGTGAAGCCGACTTCGGCGAGGGCGTGGACTGCGAACGACATGTTGCGAGCCACCACGAAACGACTGACCAGGCCGGCCACGAATGCCACGATCACGCCCGCGATCAGGGCGTTCTGGACGAACTCGTAGGGGAGCAGGTGAACCAGCTGGCCGATCACTGATGCGCTCCTGCGGGTTCGGGGAAGTGATGAGGTTCGTCGATGTCGAAGCCCGCGCCACTGCCCTCCCCCACGACTACGATCCGACCCCGCACGCGCAGGACCTCGACGGGTGCGTCGTACAGGCTCGACATGGTCTGGCTGGTCAGAACCTCGTCGGTCTTGCCGGCTGCCCAGCGGCCGTTGACCACGAAGACGACCCGATCGGCGAACCCGAGGACCGGGTTCACGTCGTGGGTCACGAACACGACCGTGCCGCGATGCTCGCGCGCCCAGCCGCCGATCAGCTCGGTTATCTCCTGCTGGTAGCGCATGTCGAGGCTCGCCAGCGGCTCGTCGCACAGCAGCAGCCTCGGGTTACCGACGAGGGCCTGGGCGATGCGCAGGCGTTGCTGCTCCCCGCCTGAGAGGCGGCCGATGGGAGCGTCTGCGAACGGCCCGGCGGCGACTGCTTCCAGCGCCGCGCCAACGCGTGCCCGATCCGCCCTCGACAGGCGGCCGAAACCCCAGCGGTGACCGTCCACCCCGAGGCCGACGAGATCGCGGCCGCGGAGCGGTACGTCGCGCTCGAACCCGGCGTGTTGCGGGATGTAGCCGATCGCCGGGTTGCCACGTCGTGGTGGCTCGCCGAGGACCTCGAGCGAGCCGGACGATAGAGAGACCAGGCCCAGGAGGGCCCGCAACAGCGAGGTCTTGCCGGATCCATTGGGCCCGAGCACCGCCAGGAACTCGCCCGGCGTAACCGTCATCGACAGTTCCGACCAGACGACGCGGTCGCCGTAGGCGAGCGTGGCCCGATCGAAGCACATGGCCGGTTGCTCCGACTGCGGCGGCCAGGCCGGTGCGCCTGAGCCGCGGGACGTTCCGTTGCCGCTCATTGACCGCCACCGAGCGCCGCTTCGATGGCGTTCAGCTGGCCGAGTTGCCAGTCGACGTACGACTCGTCGACTATCGGGATCGTCTCCGACACGCCGACCACCGGGATGCCGGACTGGCCGGCGAGGGTTTCGATCGACTCCGTGACAGGAGACGTGGCTTGACTGTTGTAGAGAAGCACTCTGACCTTGTGGCCGGTGAACAGATCCTGCATTGCTGCGACATCGGACGGGGCCGGGTCCGTGCCGTCCTCGATCGCCTTGGCGAAGCCCTCCGGAGTCAGGGTCTGCCAGCCGAGGGCGGCGACCAGATAGCCGGGCACCGGTTCGGTATACGCGACTGGGATGGCTGGGTACCTGGTCTTCAACTCGGCGATCTTGGCGGTCAGCGGCGCGAACGAATCGAGGTAGGTCTGGAGATTCGCCTCGAACGTCGACTTCGAAGCCGGCTGCAGTGATTCGAGCGCATCGGCGACCGCCCGGGCCACCTTCGGCATCGTGGCGGGGTCGTACCAGACGTGTGGGTTTACCCCATCGGGCAGGCCCAGCAGAGCCTGGACGTTGATCACCTTCCGACTCGAGTTCGGAGTCGCCGCGAGAAGGTTGTCGACAAAGGCGTCATAGCCGAGCCCGTTTTCGACGACCAGTGTCGCATCGGCGACCTGCTGGGCATTCTGCGTGCTGCTCTCGTACGTGTGCGGGTCGACGTTGGGGTCGCTGAGGATACTGGTCACCGATACCAGGTTTCCGCCGACCCTCGAAATGAGATCTCCGTAGAAGTTCTCGCCGGCGACCGCGTCGATCTTGCCGCTCGGCACGGTGCCGCCCGACGAACAACCAGCGGCGACGACCATGGACATGGCCGCGAGGGCCACGCAGGACCGCAGCATTTTCGAGCGACCGAGGCCCGCCTTCACGCCGTGCCTCCCTGGTCGCCGGCTTCCATCGCCGCCGTGCAGGCGGGGCAGAGTCCAAAGAGCTCCAGGCGGTGCGCCTCGACCGTGTATCCGTGGCGCCTCCCGATCTCATCGACCAGGCGAGCCAGTTCGCCGTCCGCGACGTCCTCGCTCCGTCCGCAGCTCGAGCAAACGAGGTGGTGGTGGTGCTCGTCGGGATCGCACAGCACGTAGGCGTGCGACCCGCTGGGCAGATCCAGCCGCTCGACGACGCGCAGCGAAGTGAGCAGTTCGAGTGCCCGGAAGACCGTCGCTCGACCGATGTTGACCCGCTCCTTCCGGCCCCGCTTCAGCAGGTCGGCCGCGGTGAAGTGGCCTCCGCTGGCCGCAACCAGGTCGGCCACCAGGCGCCGGTTCGCCGTCGCCTGATAACCTGCGCGTTCGAGCGATCGAATGATGCGTTCAGCCGGATCGGAGCTGATACTCGATCTCATCGGTGGCCGGATGATACCAGGTCTCAAACGCCGATGTCGAGTACCATATGCGGACGCTTCGGCCGGTAGGCCTGTGGGCGAAACGGGGATGGGCCCTTACCGGCGCCAGACGAAGGCAGGAGGAATGGCAGAGACAGCGAAGGTCGTCACGGGCACGCAGTCGTCACTGTGGGGTCGGATCAGGCACATCCACCCCGGTCTCGTGCTCGCGGCTCTTGACCTCATAGGTTTCGGGATCGCCTCCTACCTGGCTATCACCGAGCTCACCCCGGGTGCGCTCGTCCAGTGCGGTCCCCTACACGGCTGCCAGCAGGTCCAGGAAAGCGTCTATTCGCGCCCGTTCGCCGGGATTCCCGTCGCCGTCTACGGTGTATTCCTGTCGATCACGCTGTTCACGCTTGCGATCGCCTGGTGGCGCACCAACAACTACAAGCTCCTGCTGTTCCACTACGGGCTGTCGCTCGTCGGCGTGATCTTCGAGGGCTGGTTCCAGTTCGCGCAGATATTCCTGATTCACGCCGTGTGTGTCTGGTGCGAGTCCTATGGGCTCTCGCTGATTCTTCGATTCCTGATCGCCCTGTGGGTCTACCTCCGAACGCCCAACCCCAACGCGGCTCCGGCCGGAGATCTCACCTGACGGGCAACTCCTCCCCCATCACGCACGAGGGTTAACGCGATGACATCGAACCGTCCGGGCGGGCGCTCATCCTCGGGAGGCAGCACGCCGTCCACCAGCCGCCGCTCGGCCAGGCAGCAGCGCCTGGCCAATCGTGAGGCGAATCGGGCAATGTCCCGAGCCGGAACGCGCGGCTCGAGTGGCAACGGCTTCAGCCCGCTGGCGATGTGGAGCATCGTCTTCGTCGTCGTTGCGATTGTCGTCGTCGGTGCCGCCCTGTTCTTTACGCAATCCAGCGGCGGGACGAGCACGGGCACGCCGATCGCTCCAGGGGTTGTCACGCCGGCGAACATTCCCGAGAGCGACCGAACGTTGGGCAATGCCAATGCGCCCGTGACGGTCGACCTGTACGGCGACTTCCGCTGCACGGCCTGCTTCGACTTCACGACCGGCGGGACCGAGCAGAGCCTGATCACCAACTACATAGCGACCGGCAAGGCCAAGCTGGTCTGGCACGACTTCCTGACGATCGACGCCAACGACGGCACGACCGCATCGCGCGATGCTGCCAACGCGGCCTGGTGTGCCGCCGACCAGGGTAAGTTCTGGACCATGCGCGACTGGCTCTATGCCAATCAATCCCCGAGCGAGGCTGCGTCAGCCTTCACTCTGACCAGGCTCGCCGCCATCGGCAAAGCGGCCGGACTGGACATGACGACGTTCCAGCCGTGCCTCGACAACGGCACGCATGACGCCGCCATCGTCGCCGAGCAGTCGAGCATCCCTTCGGACGCGGGCGGGACTCCTGCGATATACGTGAACAAGAAGCTCGTCGGCGCCTCCGGCCAGGTCGCGACCTACGCCGATATCCAGGCCGCAATCGACGGAGCCCTCGGTTTGACGGCGCCGTCCACCTCGGCCGGGGCGTCCGCGAGCGCTGGCGCGTCAGCGTCGGCGTCACTCTCACCCAGCGTCTCGCCGGGCGCTTCGCCCAGCGCCACACCCTCCTGACGTTCGCTCCGCAGCGGAACGACATCGGGATCTAGTTGACGGCGCCCGAACGGGCGCCGTCAACGTTTCCGCGCTTCGCACGGCGGTCTCGCCCGCCCTACTTGGGGTTGGCCCCCGACATGGCGCCGAGCTGTCTTCGAAACTCCGCCGCCGCGATCCAGTCGTCCTTCGCCGATGCCTCCATGCGCGGGCCCTCGTGAGCGCTCCAGTCGGCGAGCCGGCGATTTGCCTCGCGCAGCGTTCGTGTCTGGGCTAGGCGCTCGCGAACGTGCTGGATGAAGGCGCAGTAGAGGACTCGAGGCGCCGCCCCTGAGACGACAGCCTCGGCACCGGGCACGAAGTCGATCGGAACCTTGATCCGGGCGAAGAACGCGCCGACCTCGGCTGCCATCGGATCGGTGGTCTGGCTGTGGCCGCTCCAGCGCAGAATTGGGGCCTGGGATCTGAAGTCGCTGAGGACGGTTCCGTCGGACGTCTGCTGAGCTCGCAGATTGCCGCCGAAGCTGAGGAACTCGTTCTTGACGCCGAGGCGGTCGGTGAGAACGATCCGGCCCCAGGCGTAGTCGGTGACCACGGGAAAGCGGCTCTCAAGGTCGAGCCTGGCGGCACGGCCGCGGTTTCTGTCGGTGATCCAGTAGTCGATCGACTCGGCGTCGAAGTGCTGCAGCGTAGGCCGAGGCCGGAGTGCTGCGAGGAGGTGGGCGGCGTGATCCGCCTCGTTTGGATCCGCGCTGACCAGCTGGAAGCCGAGGTTGGCGAGAAGATGGCCGACCCACTCGAGCCAGCGGGCATCATCGGCGGGAGCGGAGCCTGGATTGACTGACATTGTGAGATCCAAAATAGCTCGCCCGAGTCCTGCCGTCACCACCGGGGTTCAACTACCGTACTGCGGCCTTCCGTGCCGAGGCGACCTCTGGGGGCGGCGCTTACGCGTCGGCGGCCCTCGGAGTCTCCGTCGCCGCGGCGCCGGCCACCGGCGCGCGCCGTGTCCAGCCCAGTCTGACGAGGGCCGCCGCGCCGCCGGCCGAGCTGACCGCGAGCGTCAGGACGTGGACCAACAACGCCAGTGCCAGGCCCCTGGCGGCCGGCAAGCCGAAGGCTGCGGCGATGGTCTGACCGGCGTACTCGAACGTGCCGAGATAGCCCGGCCCCGACGGAATGGCCGTGGCCAGGTTCATCCCCGCGGCGAGCAGGGCACCTTCGCCCACAGTCAGCTCGATGCCGAGGGCCTGCCCGACGGCCAGCACCGCAACGACAGTGCAACTCCACGCGGCTACGCTGAGGATGGCCGCCGCAGCGACCGTCCTGGGCAGCGCGGCGACGCGTAGGCCGTCGCGCAATCGCAGGGCAATGCCCTTGGCGCGCGGCCAGCGGCCCAGAAAGGCGCTCATTCGGGGTGCGCCGGGGAGCCGGTGAGCGGCGAGAGCCGCAGCCAGGGCGACGACCAGCAGCCCGGCGAGCGCCACGCCGACGAGGATTGCGCTGACGACAACTCCCCGGACGTTGAGGACCAGGATGGCCGCCGCGCCGATACCCACCAGGACGACGGTGTCCACGACACGTTCCACGACCACCGTCCCCAGCGTGGCGCTGCGGCTGATGCGCTCGCGGTCGCCGAGGTAGTGGCTCCGGACCAGCTCTCCGAGGCGTGCCGGCAGGACGTTGTTGGCCAGGTAACCGACGAGCATGTAGCCGCTCAGGCGTCGCAACGGCACGGCCCGGATTGGCGCGACAAGGGCCTGCCAGCGAAACGCACGCAAGACCAGGTCGGCGACCACGCCCGCCACTGCCAGGCCGAGCCACGGAAGTCGGGCGCCCCCCAACAGGCTCGCGGTCTGGCCCAGGTCCACGCCCCGCATGACCAGATAGAGGCAGACGATGGAGATGAGGATGCCGATGCCGCTCCGGGCCAGGCCGGTGGTGAGGCTCCTCACCGGGTCGTCGGCTTTCGTCTCGCCAGCTTCCCCGAGCGGCGCAGCCGCAGTCGATGCAGCATGAACCGCACCACGACCCGCAGCGTGGACAGGCCGTAAACGAGGCTGCGGCGGAAGTTGACTGAGCTTGCCTCCTCGAAGTACCGGGTCGGGACGGAAATCTCGCCGATGCGCATCCCGCAGGCTACGGCCTGAGCGACGAGCTCCTGGTCGAAGACAAAGTCATTGCTGTTGAGGCGGTAAGGAATCGCCTCGAGGAGCCCATGGCTGTAAGCCCGGAAGCCCGTGTGGTACTCGGACAGATGGAGCCCGAAAGCCACGTTCTCGACGATCGTCAGGAAGCGGTTGCTCACGTACTTCCAGCGCGGCATGCCGCCGGCGAGCGGATCTCCGAGGAAGCGGCTGCCCAGCATCAAGTCCTTTGTTCCGTTGAGGATCGGTTCGACCAGGTCGGGGATGCGAGTGGCGTCGTACTGGTAGTCGGGGTGGAGCATCACGACCGCGTCGGCGCCGACCTCGAGGGCCGCGTCGTAACAGGTCTTCTGGTTGCCACCGTAGCCCAGGTTCTGGCGATGGATGATTACGTCCAGGCCGAGCTGGCGGGCGACGGCGACGGTGTCGTCGCCGGAGACGTCGTCGACCAGGATGATCCTGGATGCGATCTCGTGCGGGATGTCACGATAGGTCCGCTCGAGCGTCTTCGCGGCGTTGAAGGCGGGCATGACGACGACGACACGCCTGCCGGCGGTCTCGGCCGGCGGGTCGGGCGTGGAGTACTGGTCGGTGGCCGGGCTCGACCCCTCGTCTGACACATCGATAGCCTACCGTAACCGGCCTCGGCTGGACCCGACCCACGACGTAAGCCAGGGTGCCACCGGGGCGCGATGCTACGATCGGTCTGCCGTTGGTCTCGTCGTGCCGGCCGGTCGAAGCGGAGGATCCGTGAGGGCTTTCGAGTGGGTTCGGGATCGGGAGATCCGGTTGAGAGACGATCGAGGGGCGGTCGCCTGGATGCTCCTGGTCGCGTTCGTGTACGGAGCCGCCACGTTCGTCCGGAGCCAGGCCTCGAGCTGGGGCCCGGACCACATGATGATCCTGGCGAGCGACCTGTTCGTGGGTCGTTCCGATCTCAGCTCGCTGACCACGATCAACGACATCGTGACGGTCGACGGCCGCAACTACCAGGCCATGAGCCTGCTGCCGACGGTCCCGTACCTGGTCTTCGTTCCCTTCCAGGTTCTCTGGCCGTTCTCTCGCTGGATCGTTTCCGCCACGATCGGGATCGTTGCCGGCTGGCTGGCCCTGCCGCTGGCACGCCGATACGGGCCCGGAGGATCTGCCGACTACTGGCTGGCCGGTCTCGGCGCCTTCGGGACTCTCCTGTTCACCCTGACGATCGAAGGTGACTTCTACTACCTGGCTCATCTCGAGGCGGTGCTGCTGACCTTCCTCGCTCTGATCGAGTGGCACGACCGGCGTCGGCCCCCGGTCGTGGGCCTGTTGATAGGCCTGGCGGCGCTCGCCCGGCCGACCCTGATCGTGGTGGCGGTGCCCTTCGGGCTGGCGTTGCTGGCCGAGGCGAAGGATCGCGTCAAGGTCGCGGTGGCCTTCTCTCTGCCCCTGCTCGGCGCGCTGGCCGTGACCGGATGGTGGAACTACGTCCGGTTCGGCTCGCCGCTGGAGACCGGCTACGACATCGCCTGGATCACCGGGCCTCTGGCGGCGCTGCGCGACCAGGGTCTATTCTCGATCGTCCACGTCCCCACGAACCTGGCCCTGTTCATCGGCGGTGGCTACACGGTGCGCGACGCCTTCCCGTGGCTCGTGCCGAGCGGCGACGGTCAGTCGATCCTCCTGACCACTCCGGCGCTGCTGATAGCGGTGGGGGCCAGTCTGCGCGAACGAGTCAACCTGGTGATGTGGTCGGCCGCGATCCTGGCCGCCATCCCGGTCTTCCTCTACTACGGTGGTGGCGGCGCGGACACGTACGGCTACCGGTACGCCATGGATTTCGTGCCGTTCCTGCTGGTCCTGGTGGCCGTCGCATTGCGTGATCGCTTTGGCAACCTGGAGCGGGTCCTGATCGGGCTCAGCGTCGCCTTCGTCTGCTACGGCTTCGTCTGGCAGGTCTACAAGTAGCCCTGGCTGTGAACAGCAGGCGCCGAATTCAGAGCTCGCGACGGCGCAGGAGGACGATTCCGAGCCCGAGCGCGCCGTGGGTCGCCCCGCCCGCCACCCCGGCGGTCATGTCCGGCTACCCGTCGATCCGCTCGACGATCGTGGCGATCCCCTGGCCGACGCCGATGCACATCGAGGCCAGGCCGAACCGGCCGCCGGTCCGGCGCAACCCGTGAACCAGGGTGGTGATCAATCGCCCGCCGCTCGCGCCCAGGGGATGACCGAGGGCGATGGCCCCGCCGTCGGAGTTGACGCGCGCCGGATCGATGCCGAGTTCCCGGATGCAGGCGATCGACTGACTGGCGAAGGCCTCGTTGAGTTCCACGAGGTCCATGTCGGCGACGGTCAACCCGGCGCGTTCCAGCGCCTTGCGCGACGCCGGGATTGGGCCGAGTCCCATGACGGACGGATCCACTCCCGCCACGGCTGTGGCCACGAACCTGGCCATCGGCCGCAGGCCGAGGGAGCGGGCGCGCCCCGCTTCCACGACCAGCGCGGCGGACGCGCCGTCGTTGATGCCGCTCGAGTTGCCCGCGGTCACTGTCCCGCCTTCTCGGAACGCCGGCTTGAGACGGGCCAGGGCCTCGAGCGTGGTCTCGGGTCGGGGATGCTCGTCCGAGTCGACGACTACCGGCTCGCCCTTACGTTGAGGTATCGCGACTGGCACGATCTGGTCGCGATACCGACCCTCGGCGATCGCCGCGGCGGCGTTGCGCTGACTGGCCAGCGCGAAGGCATCCTGGTCCTCGCGGCTGATGCCGAGCCGCTCCGCGACGTTCTCGCCGGTCTCACCCATCGAGTACGGATGGTGGATCTTCGCGAGCGCCGGATTGACGAATCGCCATCCCAGCGTGGTGTCGACGAGCTCATGAGTTCCGCGTTCGTAGGCGGCCTCGGGCTTGAGCATGACGTACGGGGCCCTGCTCATCGACTCGACACCGCCGGCGATGAAGACGTCGCCGTCGCCGGCGGCGATCGCATGGGCGGCCGAGTTGATGGCCTGCATTCCGCTGCCGCACAGACGGTTGACCGTCAGGCCGCCCACCTCCACGGGCAGGCCGGCCAGCAGAGCCGCCATCCGGGCGACGTTTCGGTTGTCCTCGCCGGCCCCATTGGCGCATCCCAGGATCACGTCCTCGACAAGTGCCGGGTCTATGCCCGAGCGCTCCACCAGGGCTCGAATGACGGCCGCGGCCAGGTCGTCCGGTCGCACCGCGGCCAGGGCACCGCCGTAGCGCCCGAAAGGAGTCCGCAGCGCGGCTACGATCCAGGCTTCGCGAACCGGTCGGTCGAACTGGCGTGCCATGCGTTGCTCCTATGTCAAGCCGCCGCGGCGTCATGTCAGGCCGATCGATTGTACGGCGCGATGCGGCCAGCCCATCCGCCGATCGCGGCTCCGTCCCCTGCCACGAATCGCCGGCGAGGGCCGGCCGTCAACCCGCATCAGGGCAGCTTGATCAGCGCCTCCAACAGGAGCGACGAGTTGTCGGTGATGACCGTGTAAAGGACGCCGTTCTTGGCATACACGTAGCCGGCCGAGAGCCCACCGGATGCGAGAGCGGCCGGGTCGATCATCTCGAGCACCGTCTTGGCGGCGATCGTCTTGGTCGCGATCGGCCAGCCAGCCGCGCGCGCCACGTCGGCGAACGACGAGCTCAGCGTCGCGTCGGCCACGCCGGGAACCTTGATGGCGTGGACGATGAAGTTCTCCTGCTGGGTCAGATCCGCTGCCACTGCGATGTTCACGTCCGCCGGTGTCTTGCCGAACTTCAAGAGCCACGGCGGGTACAGGGCTCTGTCGCCGCCGTTCGATGACGCGATGTAAGCCGAGAGAGTCAGGCTGAATTTCTCGAGGCTTATGCCGCCGATAGTCGATGGCAGCAGATCTTCGAGCGCCGCATCGACGTGGGGCAGAGGGATCGAGACCTCAGCCGAGGCGGATGCCAGAGCGGACGCCGCCGCCGACGCCGAGGCCGAAGCTCCTGCCGACCCCGACGCCCCTGCCGACGGCGGGCTCGACGTGGAAGCGACCGCCACTGCCGGCGAAGCCGTTGGACCGGCCGATCGAGCCGGCGACGCCGAAATCGCAGCGGTGCCGCAACCTGCTACGAACACGGCCGTCATGGCGGCGCCGAGCAAGGCGGGCATCGTGGCCCTGGAGCGACGGATCATCGATTACCCCAATCGCAGGAGAGTCGCGGCCGAGGGGATCGGTCGCGCTCCGTTCGTGATGTTGAGCATCGCTGCCCTTCGGCTCGCCTGTCAAACCGGCCGAAGGTCGGTCGCCGAGTTTCCGCCGCACTGCCCCTCCCACGGCATGGAGCCGGCCGGGAGTGGATGGAGCGGCTCGCCACCGGCCGCGACGCCTCCCGCGGAAACCAGCTCTGCCGACGCCGGGTCGCGCCGCATTCCCGGCGCAACCCACGAAACCGCGATGAGCGCGACTGCCCACCACCACTGGAGGCCGTCGGGCGCGGACGTCACGCCGATCGCCAGCCACAGCCACGGCGCCCTGAGCGACAGCATCGAAGGAACGGCCACCAGAAACCCGTGCCCCCAGAGCGAGGGGGAGGCGACGATCGTGGCGGTGCCGAGGCGAGCCAGGGACTCGCGGCCGGAGACGAGAAGCGCGACCAGAACGGCGGCCGCGGCAAGCGCCACGAACGTCCAGGTCGGCACGAACCGCGGCAATCCGAAGCCGTACAGATCGGGCACGTTCTGCTGAGAGGTCTGATAGAGCCGCAGACCCTCGATCCAGGCCTGCCAGGGGCCCACGCCCGTGATGGGCAGAGCGATGAGCGCCAGCGCGACGACGACGACCGCGCCGATGGCAAGCCCTCTCCAGCGGCGCTCGCGAGCCAGCCACAGCGCGGCCAGGCCGGTGTAGGACTTGAAGATGGCTCCCACCACCAGCCCTTCCCCGAGCCACGGTCCCAGCGCGAACAGGGCCAGCGCCGGCACGGCCACGTTGCCCACCCAGAGCCCCTGGAAGAGTGGCGGCCAGGCCGCTGCGAAGACCAGCCAGCGCCACGGCAGCCCGATTACTCGCAGCGCGGTGAGCCCCATGATCAGGGACCCACCCACCCAGAGCGCCTGGGCAATCGGCGTTGGGAGCTGCGCCATGACCGCGAAGAAGGGCAATGTCAGCGGCGGATAGAGGAACGGGTAGTCGGTCAGGTCGGCCGGCCGAACGGTCATGGCCGCCTGCAGGTACACGGGGGTCCCAGCCATGAAATGCCCGCCGGCCTTGAGGTAGATACCGAGATCGCGCAGCGGTTGATAGGCCATCGTCAGGTCGGTCAGGACCATCGCCGCCACGGCCAGGACCGCGGCCGCCTCCACGGGCCGGAGCCACGGCCCGTCGAGGCGGAGGCGCCGCCCGAGCAGGCCGGTCCCGAGCAGGGCCACCCCGGCAGAGAGGCCCCAGGCCGGCCAGTAGCCCACGCCCGGCCCCAGCGGCACCGAGCGGCCCTGAGTGGTGGCGAGCAGGTACACGCCGAGAATCGCGACCAGGAGCCAGCCGCCCCCGCGGTCGAGAGAGAGATGAGTCAGGCGATCGAGGGGGCGCCGTTGCTCCATGGCGGCCAGCCTACACGAAGCCGCCGACCCGACACTCGACCGGGCCGACCGGTACGGCGGTGGCGCGCCATGTCGTGCTGTCGTGCACGCCCTGACGGACCCTTACGTATCGAACGGCGCTAGGCCCGGGGCATAGCCTCCGTTTCGACGAGCTCGCCGTCGAGCAGCTCGAAGACGCGGTGGTCGATTGGCTCGTCCGCGGCGTGAGCCCGGTCGGCGATGTAGTCGGCGAACATCGCCGCGAACTCGTCGTCACCGTCGGCCAGGCCTACGGCTATCAGAAGGTTTCGTTCTGGCAGCCCGACAAGGATTCGACGGGCCGGTGCCAGGTCCGAGGCGAGCTGGCGGCGGACTTCCGTGAGCAGGATGCGGGTCGCATCCAATCCCTCGCCCCATTCCGACCACAGGACCCTGCGGCCTCCATCGCTCTCGTCCGACCAGGAGGCGCCGGTAGACCATGTGCCCAGGTTGGACATGGCCGCGGCGTGGACCTGGTCTGGGCCCACGCCCCAGGAGAGGAGATGCTCGACGTCGACCACCACGTCGAAGCCGGTCCCGGGAATGACGTACAGGATGGGTAGACCGGCCGGTCCGGCCTTCATGATCGGCGTGCCTGGTCCGGCATGGCTCGCCGGAACACGCGGATCCCGGCCGTCCGTGCCCCGGGTACCGGCCGGTCGGAGAACTGGTCGAACCAGCCGAGACGCGGCCGCCCAATCGTGCTCGGGCGCCAGTGATGGAACGCGTCTGGATGCCGGATCTGACTCCATCTTCACCTCTGGCTCGGCCGGCTACGCCGCTCCGAGCTGGTCAACCTTACACACCCGCGGCGGCGTGCGACTCATCCAATCGCTACTTCGGGGCTTCGAGACCCGGATCAGGGCCGGCCGGATGCGTCGGTTGTCGCCCGCGCCTCGGTCAAATGGAAACCGGCGGGCGTGTGCCCGCCGGTTTCGTGGCTGTAGGAGGCCGCTGTAGCGGTCTTGCTTCTCGGATTAGGCGCGCATCGAGCGTCGCTGGGCCTGGACGGCCAGCAAGCCGAGCCCACCGAAGGCGAGGCAGATCAGCAGGGCGAACAGCGGAGTGGAGTTACTGCTCGAACCGCTGCTGCCGGTGCTGGTGGGCGGTGCCGTCACGCCCTGGACTACGCTGGTCGGGGCGGACGTCGCGCCCTCGAGGGACTGGTACGGCGTCGGGGTCGGGGTCGGGGTCGGGATCACGATGTGGATGCAGGCGGTGGTGCACGGCGGCGTGTAGCGCGGCACGGTCACAGTGGCCTCGTTGGAGGTGACCTTGCCGTCGTTGTACTCGGCGTAGGCGGTTGCGACGTTGGTCACAGAGCCCGCACTTACGTCGTCAGCGGTGACCGTGTATTCAGCC
>Ga0182027_10001780_pt1 | contig 35430 bp, 25 predicted proteins | sample 712E1DmetaG_FD_121300 | JGI IMG/M metagenome (GOLD analysis project Ga0182027, IMG submission 121300) | Permafrost microbial communities from Stordalen Mire, Sweden - 712E1D metaG (Illumina Assembly) | ecosystem: Environmental > Terrestrial > Soil > Wetlands > Permafrost | place: Sweden...
ATCCCAAGTGGTGGTAGTCTGGTCAACGCCGTCGTTGTAGCTCAAGGTTGTCCCAGGCCTGTTAGAAAAGCTTTCCCCAGATACGCCCGCATTGCCCGAGATAGTGAATGGATTGGACTGGCCATAATCATTTGCCCCCCAGCAGTCCAGTGTACCGTCGCCCCTTAACCCACAGGTAAAGTTATTACCTGCGCTGACCTGGGTGAAGCTACCCGTCGGGAGTTCGGACTGGCCATGATTGTTATATCCCCAACAGATAAGCGTGCCATCGCTCTTTAACGCGCAAGTATGAGCACTGCCTGCACTTACCTGGATGAAAGTCCCGGCTGGTGGCGTGGACTGGCCAGAATTATGATCACCCCAACACGCAACCGTGCCATCACTCAACAATCCACATGTATGTTCATAGCCCGCACTGACTTGAGTGAAAGTCCCGGCCGGTGGTGTGGACTGGCCATACGTATTGCCTCCCCAACAAGCCAGAGTACCGTCGCTCTTCAACCCGCAGGAATTATAATAACCCGCGCTAACCTGCGTGAAGGTCCCTGCTGGAGCTATGGACTGACCAGAATTGTTCCATCCCCAGCATACAATCGTCCCGTCGCTTTTCAAGCCGCAGGTATGGGCAGTGCCTGCGCTGACCTGGGTGAAAGTACCGGTCGGCGGTGTGGACTCGCCATAAGAATTATCCCCCCAACAGGCTAAAGTGCCATCGCTCTTCAGCCCGCAGGTATGCTCAAAGCCTGCACTAACTTCGGCGAATGTCCCTCCTGGTGGCGTGGACTGCCCATTATTATTGTCTCCCCAACATACAATCGTGCCATCGCTCTTCAATAAGCACGTATGGAAACTGCCTGCGCTGATGTATGCGACCGGGGCGAATGTAGCTGTGTAATCCTGACCGATTTGATCCGCCAGAATATTAATGTAAGGGCGGTTGACTGGAGAGAATGTATAACCCGTCTTTGAGGGTGTAACCGTGCCGGACCAATTGTAGTCAACTGCAAGGGTGTAATTACCGCTGCCATCGGCTGTGGCAGTCTTGGCAAAGCCATCCGTATAGCTCAAGGTTGCCGCAGGCACTCCAGCATTGCCTGAGATGATGTAGGTGTCAATGGCGAAGTTGGCCGTGACAGTAACATCTGCTGTGACATTGCTATCCGTTCTCGGATTAGCGGTTGAACTATCGCTCCAGTTGACAAAGTGATAACCGGTATTCGGCCCGGCGGTGACTGCCGTTCCATCCGCGCCGTAGTTTACGGTCTGCGGCGAAGTGCCAGTGATCGAACCATGAGCGCCCGCGGTGTAGGTAAGGGTGTAGGTGTTCGCGAAGTTGGCCGTGACTGTAATATCTGCGGTGACATTGCTATCCGTTCTGGGATTAGCGGTTGAGCTATCGCTCCAGTTGACAAAGTGATAACCGGTATTCGGCACGGCGGTGACTGCTGTACCATTCGCGCCATAGCTCACGGTCTGCGGCGAAGTGCCAGTGATCGAACCATGAGCGCCTGCAGTGTAGGTCAGCGTGTAGGTGTTGATGGCGAAGTTGGCCGTGACGGTAACATCTGCTGTGACATTGCTATCCGTTCTGGGATTAACGGTTGAGCTATCGCTCCAGTTGACAAAGTGATAACCGGTATTCGGCACGGCGGTGACTGCAGTACCATTCGCGCCATAGCTCACGTTCTGCGGCGAAGTGCCAGTGATCGAACCATGAGCGCCTGCGGTGTAGGTCAGGGTGTAGGTGTTCGCGAAGTTGGCTGTGATGGTATAGTTCCCATTCATGGTGATACTGGTGCTGGCAGCATTGACATTAGCCACTTGGGAGACATCCCCCGTCCAGTTCACAAAATGATAGCCCGTATTGGGAACAGCCGTGATCGTGACCACATCGCCGTAATTGTGAGTGGTGGGTGAGGTTGCTGGAGCCGTGATCGAGCCGCCCGTACCTGCCGTGTAGGTCAGGCTGTGGGTGTCAATGGCAAAGTTGGCCGTGACGGTAATATTTGCGGTGACATTGCTATCCGTTCTGGGATTAGCGGTTGAGCTATCGCTCCAGTTGACAAAGTGATAGCCGGTGTTCGGTACTGCGGTGACCGCCGTCCCACTCGCACCGTAGTTTACGGTCTGCGGCGAAGTGCCAGTAATCGTGCCGTTTGTGCCAGCCGTGTAGGTCAGGGTGTGCGTGTCAATGGCAAAGTTGGCCGTGACGGTAATATTTGCGGTGACGCTGGTGTCCGTTCTGGGATTAGCAGTTGAACTATCGCTCCAGTTGACGAAGTGATAACCGGTATTCGGCACAGCAGTCACTGCCGTTCCACTAGAGCCGTAGTTTACGATTTGAGGCGATGTGCCGGTGATTGTGCCACCAGTTCCAGTGTTATAGGTTAATGTGTAGGTATTCAGTGTGGCGCTGAAACCCTGAACGGTCAGGTTGGCGGTGACAGGAGTTGCACTGTAATTGCGATTGGGAGGTGAGAAGGTGTAGCCAGTCAGCGAGGGTGTTACTATGCCGGACCAGTCATAGGGAACGGTAATCGTATAGTTACCACCGTCACTGGCAGTTGTGGAACCGCCGGTGTAATTCAAGGTTGCCCCTGCTACTCCAGCATTGCCAGAGATTGTATACTGTACCAACTCCAAGGCACCAATATCGCAATGTGCTCCATAAGGACGCGGAGCGCCACGCTGGTCTAGGTTATCAACAGGATCGGCCGCGCAGGCGGCATCATTGCCCGCGTCAAGCGCTGGAGAACCGGCGAGCGGCGCCATCGTATAGGTGTACGCAGGACCGCCGTTATATTGAAGTGTCCCCAATTTCGGATCAGAGGTCAGATACGGCGTACCGCAACCATTGCTATGTTGCACTATATTCTGGATGTTGGTGCCGATGGCGCCCGAATGGTAACAATCCACATGTGTGCCATTTTCCGATGTGGAATTAGCCAGGATGGTGTTGGCATAATTTAATGTACCTCCGGTGAAGATGCCACCGGCAATACCTGTACTGCTGTTATTGGAGAAAGTGCTGTTCGTTAAGGTTAGTGTACCTCCATTTTTAAAGATGCCACCACTAAGAACGGTGTCAAGATTGGTACCGCTTGTCGAGTTGGCATAGAACGTGCTGTTGGTTATAGTCAGCGGATTAGAAGAAACATCATATATACCGCCACCACCAATACTACTGATATTGCCAGTGGTATTGGCATTCGCTGTATTGGATGAGAAGGTGCTGTTTTTTATGGTCACTGTGCCGGAATTATAGATACCGCCGCCCTCGCTTTGTATGTTTACAGTGCTGCCACTAATATTGCTTGCTGAGTTGGAAGAAAACGTACTGTTCGTTATGGTCAGCGTACCGGTGTTGTAGATGCCGCCGCCGAAGGCAATAACTGTGCCATTAGACAGGCTATTATCCTGGCCCTTCGCTACGTTGTTCGACAACGTGCTGTTCGTTATCGTCAGCGCACCAGTATTGTATATCCCGCCGCCTTCAGTCCAGCTGCCGCCGCTTGTGCGCGCTGTGTTATAAGAAACTGTGCTATTTGTTATTGTCAATATCCCGGAATTGTTGATGCCACCACCATTGTCGCCCGTAAACCCATGCGTCATTGTCAAACTGTTCAATGTTGTGGTGACTCCGTTGTTGATCACCATCACCTGCACCGAGTTGTTTCCGCTAACGATGATACTCTGTCCACCGCCGTCAATGGTAATACTATTAGATAGGGTCAGGGTGGAGGCAAGGCTGATTGTGTGGCCTGAGAGGGACGCATCGAAAATGATCGTATCTCCCGCTGAGGCAGTGGCAATTGCCTGCCGCAAAGACCCTGTGCCACTGTCATTAGTATTAGTTACCACCAATGTTGCTGCGTATGCCGGGCGAACAGGCAATGCGACAAACAATACTGACGCAATCAAAATTGTCGTTGTAATCAAGGTAATTGATTTTTTTGTGGACATGGCAACCCTCCCAGGTTGGAAAGGGAGTAGTTAATGGCGTGGGCTTTTTCTGAAACTTCCCCTTGAAACCAGGGCAAAAACCCTTCTAAATAGCCACTCTCATTTAAGATAATAGAGCAATACTTGGCAGTTTCAACTTGTCATATTACTTTTAGCACTTCTTAGAACATATTTCAAGTGACGTTTATCACTATCATTATGCTTTGCCCTAACATTATCTGGCTTATATTGCGAATTGGTTTTTAGAAGATGAAAACTTGGATCCGCTAAATCTCGAATTACTTCCGGAAAATTCTCATAACTTACCCGGAATGAGGGACTTGCCAAATGCTTCATAATTCCGCGCGGTAATCGGAAATCGCGGCTTCGGCAATTTTATTAGACTTTATCGGTAATAAGGATTGTAGTTTTGTTTATCCACAGATCACACACGTGTGCCTGCGGTACAGTGCAGGCAGATTTTCGCAGATTTTTCTCTTGAAAATTCTAATCTGTGTAATCGGCGAAATCTGTGGATTATTTCCGATAATGTCTATTAAAGCATTAAGCAACTGGCAAGCCGTACATACAGTCAGTTTTGAATATTCACCATGATTTCGAATATTCTCTATGGAGGAATCACGGCTACTCGACCCTCCGCTCAGCGCGAGGATGAAAATGGCGCGAGTATTTGGGGAGGGTATCCATCAAACGGGTCAGACTGACTAACTTACCTTACACAAAACGTCCCGAAGGTTGCCGTAATTCAAGCCGAGTTTTTGCCCAAACCTTCGGGACGGTGCGTAACATCAGTGACTAACATTCACTATATCCGCAGGCGTAACACTTGCGGCAACCTTCTTCATTCACCACGGCGGCTTCACCACATTCAGGGCAAAGGTCGCCGATCTTGATCGAGGAAGGCAGGCTGTCATCCAATTTGTCTTCCACCGAAGTTACCGGCTGGGCAGTGGGTTTGATCTCGGCCACCGCATCATCACCGGTACCTTCCTTCTCGCGCAGGTATTGATCCAGCACCTGTCCAATGCCATCGGGCAGGGAACGCACGCGGTTCGGGCCAAAGCCGAGCGAACGTCCGCCGCCGATGCCGATCAATTGACGCACCACTTCACGCATCCGTTCGGTGGGTGCGATGGGTGAAGCCATGCGCAAAATATATGAGATAAGTCTTCCAATCGCTTCAGATACTGCGGCAGTTTCAGAACCGGCTTTGGCAGTATTGATGAAGGCCTCAAAGGGTTGTGTGCCGCCATTCTCGTTGATCGTAATAAACGCCTTGCCAGCGGGCGTTTCGATGTTATACGTTTTACCGGACAAAGCGCGCGGGCGAGGCTTTTTGCCATCGTGCCACATCGTCCCTGCAGTTGAGATGCGCGCGGTCGAAACAGGAGCTGTCACCGGGGTGGGTTGAGGAGCTTCTTTTTTATCCGCCGTGGCTTTGGTTTCCAACACCACTTTCTCGCGCGAACCGGTCACATAGACCGTGATGCCTTTGCAGCCCAGTTCCCAAGCGAGCATGTAGGCCTTTGCGACATCCTGCACGGTGGCAGACTCGTGGAAGTTGACGGTCTTGGAAAGCGAATTATCCACAAAGGCCTGCAGAGCGGCCTGCATACGCACATGCTCCTCGGCGGTGATATCGGCGGAAACAACGAATACATCACGCATGGCCGGGGGGATTTCGGTAATATGCTGGCACGTGCCATCGCCCATCACCTGCTCAACCAGTTCCTGCCGCTTTTCTTCACCGAGTCCGAGTTTCTTCAAGGCTTCATCGAAGCGCGGGCTGGCATAGGTCAGTTTCAAATCCCTGCCGTGATCGTTGACGTGGCGAACATAAGCCAGCGCAAAGACCGGCTCACAACCATAGCCTTCACAGCCGGCCACGGTGGCAATCGTGCCAGTCGGCGCGACGGTGGTCTGTGCGGCGTTGCGGATGCCATGCCTAGTGATGCCATCCGTGATCGCATCCCATTGAATTGCCGGACGGCCCCAATCATGCTCGTATTCGACAAGCGAGTGAGGCGGAGTCCAGGTGACATTATCCATATCGTAGATCGAGCCTTCAATGGCCGGGAAGGGACCGCGCTCCTGGGCGAGTTCAATGCTGGTCTGCATGGCGTGATAGCGGACGAACTCCATGACCTGAGCGCCGAACTCCTGCCCCTCCTGCGATCCATAGCGCACACCCACGTGATACATCAAATCGGCCAAGCCCATGATACCCAAGCCGATGCGGCGGGCTTTGTGAGCGGCTTCGGTCAATTGCGGGACGGCCGGGACATATGCATTGGCTTCCACTACATCGTCGAGGAAGCGCGTAGAGGTGACCACGCTTTGGCGAAGAGCTTCCCAATCCACGGTTCCATCCGGGCCGCAATGCTCGTTGAGGTTCACCGAGCCGAGACAACAATTCTCGTAGGGTCCAAGCCACTGTTCGCCACAATTATGAACCACAAAGCCGTTGGCAATGAACGAATGCGTATCAGGCTGGTGCAAATCATAAACCGGCTCAACGCCATCCGGTTCAACGGCCATGACCGTTGCAAGAAAAGACTCTTCATAAGGGCCGCGCACCATCCGGCTGAGATAATCGGCAAGCTTGGTTTGTTTGGCTTCGGTAAGGAATCCAATTTCATTGGCAAAGCGAATCAAGTTGGATTTGCTGATCGCCAAATCATGCTGGGGCTGGTGGAAATATTCTTTTGTCCCGCCCTTCCCATCGGGCATGGCTTTATAGCCAGCCAAACGGCGATTTTCGTAGATACGGCTGGCAATTCCAAAATTCAATAACAAGCGTTGAACATCTTTCAGCAACGGCAAGTGGCTTGAAGAAAGCCGGGCAGAACAGCCCTTGTCGCCGCCATCATTCACCTGCCCATCGGCTGTGAACAAGGCCTGCAAAAAGCCGCGTTGTATGGCTTCACTACCAGCAAAAACGCCAGCAGGCACAAAATGTTTTTTCTCTTTGGTAATTCCGTATTGAGCAACCCAAGTACGTAAACGCTCAGAAGCGACGCGCGCTTCATCCCGTCCTTCAACTTCAACGATTCCGACCGGATACCCGCGTCGCTGCCCCGGTTTCTCCACCAGATCGTTGACCATTTCAGCAAAGGAAAGAGCAAGTTCGCGTTTTTCATCGCCAAAGAAGGAAAGAACTGCACGCACGACATTTACCGTTCCATCGCCAACCAACCATCCCAAAACACGTCCTTCTTCGAGCGTGCCTTCACTACCGAATCCGCCTTTGCGATTAAGAATGTGAACACGGTCGCCGGACTGCAAATTGCGCGCCTCGATCCAGCCGTGTGAGGTCATCACGCGATGATCTTCGGTCAAGCGCAATTCATGGCCTTCGCGCGTCATCAAGCGATAGACGGGCTTGACTCCGGTTTGGAAAACAGGTGTCGAGGGCAGGAAAGTATCCGTGCCAAAGCGTGCGTCGGTTGCAACCTCAATTTCAAAACCCTGCGCGGCAAGTTCATCGGCCCGGCGCAAGCCGTGCTTGGTATAAATCAACGTGTCTCCTGTTACGCACGGATTGGTTGCCTCAAGGGGATACAAATGCGGAACAGGATTGCTTCGATTAGAGGCATCCAGGAACAAGACACCCGGCTCACCGTTGTGATGCGCCTGATCCACGATCTTATCGAACAACTCGCGGGCGCGCACCTTGCGATAGGTGTGGATGAGCACACCGGCATTTTCCATCTGCTCCAACGTACCGCGCACCTCGCGATACTTCGGGTCATGCACATCCGGGAAGCGCAGTTCCCAATCCTGATCGTCGTGGACGGCGCGCATGAAGGCATCCGTAATGCCCACGGAAATATTGAAGTTCGTGATCTGGTTCTCGTCCGTTTTGCAGGTAATGAATTCCTCGATATCGGGATGATCCACGCGCAAGACGCCCATGTTGGCGCCACGCCTTGTTCCGCCCTGGGCAATCTCGCCAAAGGCATGATCGTAGACGCGCAAGAATCCAACCGGCCCCGTGGCTTGTCCCGCCGACGATTTGACGAGCGTGCCTTTCGGCCGCAGGCGCGAGAAGGAGAAGCCATTGCCGCCGCCGGTCTGCTGGATCAGGGCCGCGTCACGCAGGGTTTGGAAAATGCCCGCGCTGTCACGTCCCATGTCATCGGTGATGGGCAGAACAAAGCAAGCAGCCAGTTGTCCAAGAGGCGTACCCGCGCCGGTAAAGGTCGGAGAGTTGGGGAAGAATTTTTTGCCGACCAGCAAGCGATAATATTCAATCGAACGCGCGATCACATCGCCGCCCCAATCCTGCTCAACTTTCGCGACATGAAATGCCACGCGCCAGAACATTTCCTCCACGCTTTCCGCGGGCTTGCCATCGTCCGCGCGGCGAACATAACGGCGTTCGAGCACTTGCCGTGCGTTATCCGTTAATTCTGCTTTCGGTAATCCCCCCGGCATGGAAGGCGTGGGAAGCAACCCGGGCTTGGATGAAAGAATGTTCCTGGCTACCATGTGGCTCTCTCCTGTAAAACAAGAATTTATAAAGATGCACTGTCACTGCATTGTAAAGAGGAGATTGCTTCGTCGCTGCTTGGTTTCGATACGCCCGAAGTACACGGGCTACTCAACCAGCGCAGCTCCTCGCAATGACATTCAAGCAAAATGAAAGGTATCAACCTCGGGGCAAGCCCCGAACCCTTTCTTCCGCCGCAAGCGGCGGGGTATTGAACCCGAAAGGGAATAAAAAAACGACAGCGACACCTCCCCGCCTGGAGGAGATGATCGCCGTCGTTCAATTAGCCTTTGAGAAGGTTATCTATTTCCTTGCGCAGTGATCCAAGATCATCGAGGCGCAGATAAACAATCGCATAACGGATATACGCAATCTGGTCAATTTCCTTGAGGCCTTTAATCACAATATCGCCGATGACGCGCGACGATACTTCGGACTTGCCCATCTTCTGCAGTTCCGCTTCCACGTGCCCCACCAGCCGTTCGATATCCTCGGCAGAGACAGGACGCTTGGCGCAGGAAATGTGGATGCCGCGAAATAACTTCTCGTGATCGAATTCTTCACGCGTCCCATCCTGCTTGACAATCAGAGGCGTAGCCAAAATCGGGCGTTCGTAGGTGCTAAAGCGCTGTTTGCACTTGAAGCATTCGCGGCGGCGGCGGATTCCACCGTGGCTGTCGTGGGAGGTATCGAGGACTTTTGAGTCTTGGTAGTTACAATAAGGACAACGCATCAGGAAATCGTTCCATTAATAGAACAGATGATACAGCCATATGTAGGGGAAACAATTCAGCTTACCCGTACATATGGCGAATTAATAGGATTTTAGCACAATTGCGAAACTGGTTCAAGAGGCCGCAAGGGGGATTGCCTTAAAGAATTGGAAATTTTAAGATGGGCGTAGGGTGAACGTGTTCAGGAAACCCAAGACCACCCGGTTGAACCATTCCGCGTTGGAGATGAGACGCGCACTTCACGGCGAGACAGATCAAAGGTCTGCACCCATGAAAGAAGTGTACATGAGACCATGTCTGTTGTCAATTTGAAACATGAGCATAAGGACATAGAGAGTAGAGAATAACGGGATTCTCTGCTCTACTGCTTATTGCATAAATCTCTAAACTGGATTACACCAAAAGCAGGGAAAAATCAGTGGTTCTGGTTTAGATATTTACGCAGTACACTGTAAATTTGGCGTATAATTAGTAAAGAGAAAGCGAGGTACGAATGGCTGAAAAGACAACCCGTAAACCTTTTGAAGGTAAAATTCCCGAGGAAGTGCGAGCGCATTTCAAGGCCGCCCGCGCCGAAATGCGCGAGAGCGTCAAGGGCTTACTGCCGCCCGAATTCATCGAGCATCGCCGCAACGCCCGCAAGGAAATGTTACTGGCTTTTCGCAGTGTGATCGATTCCGCTTTAAAGCATATGGAAGAAAAGGAATAAGAACTTTTAAACACGAAGGACACAAAGAGCACAAAGGAGAACCTTTTTTTTCCTTCGTGTCCGTAGTGTCCTTTGTGTTTAATTTTATCAGCGCCAGGGGGAATGACCGCGCGAAAGAAAGATCGTCCAGAGCAAGGCCAATCCCGATAGCCCCCAAAATATATTACTGAGCAGGACCTCGCCGCCGTTGCGAAGTAGGACACCGCTCAACAAAAACACGGCGAAGATCAATGCACCTGCCATGCGGTTCACTGCGCCTTCCACATATGCAAGATAGCGATTCACCTGCGGCATGTTGACAATCAATTCGCCGCGTTCCAGGCGGGTCAAGACCCGACCTGTCTGCGCGGGCAGAGCAATCAGCTCCTTGACCAAACCCCCGATCTCATCCAGCCAGACTTCCCAGCCGGAGCCGACCTCATCCGCGACCAGCTTCTGCGCGTATGGAGCAATCCCCTCCCAGACATTGAAATTGGGATCAAGCCCGGTGCACATGCCGGATAGAATCGAGACCGCCCGCCCCAACAGCAAAAGATTATGGGGCAATTGGAACGGCATTTCGTACATCAAATCACGGAACTGATGAGCGAAGCCGCGCATCTCGCGGGGGTTGACCTTGCGCAGTTCGCTCATGGACATGCCCCAGAATCGTTCGAACAACTGCGTCTCTGCCTGCTCGAGCAATTGGGTATCTACACCTGGCAGCAGTACACCCATAGTCTTGTATGATTTCACCACGCGCTCAGAATCACGCGTCCCAAGCCCGATGAGCAATTCACGCAGCCCGTCACGCAAATTCTCCGGCACGTCGCCTACCATTCCAAAATCAACAAAGGTTAACCGCCAGCTTGCTTTTCTTCTTTTCGTGGCCGGGATCGGTGTTACAAACAAGTTACCGGGATGCGGATCGGCGTGAAAGAAGCCATCTTCAAAGATTTGTTTAAGATACGTATCCAGTAAGGCTTTGGCGACTTCAGCACGGTCAATACCTGCGGCAGTGATGGCATCGTAATCTGTGATCTTGATGGCATACACATTTTCAAGCGTGAGGGCGCGCTGCGTGGTGCGGCTCCAGACGACGCGCGGCACATGCACGCGCTTTCTATCCTTGAAATTTTCAGCAAACGTCTCGGCGTTTTTACCTTCGGCCAAATAATCTATTTCGCGATGAACCGTTTCTGATAATTCCTCGATCAAAGCCGTAACATTCACCCGTTTTCGAATCGGCTCATAACGCTGAAGCCATCCCCCGAAACGACGCAACGCGGAAAAATCCACGTCAATTAACTGCTCAATAAACGGACGCTGGATCTTTACGACCACCTCGCGAAACCCTTCCGCTTCCGGCGCATCGGCCCGCAAGCGGGCGCGATGAACCTGCCCCAATGAGGCGGCGGCCAACGGTTCCGCTTCAAAGCGGTCAAAGATTTCAGTCAGCGGCGCACCGAACTCGGCTTCCGCCAGTTTACGGATCGCCTCATAATCCTCCGCGGGAACCTCATCCTGCAGACCTGAAAGTTCGTCCGTGATTTCCGCCGGAAGAACATCGAGACGCGCGGAAAGGAATTGTCCGACCTTGATCATCACTCCGCCCATGCGGATCGCCATCTCGCGAAATTGTCCGGCGATTTTTTTGAATCGCATTGAGCGTGTCCGCCGGGCCACCTGCCGAAGGCCAATACGAGGCAAAACGATCTCCCAAAAGATAAAACCCGCGGTTGTGCGAACAAAAAATCCCATAATATAACGATAGCGGGCGCGTAAGCGCGATGATTGCATGAATGCCTCCGGTGGAAAATTCATCACAGAATTCACAGGCGCTTTGCGTGCTTGCTTGGAAGAACGCCAAGTACACGTCGCGAAGAGCGCGGAGATTCTTTCTTTTCTCCCAGCCTGCGCCATCCGCAGGAATGTGTGTTCTCGATGATCTTTAGGGCGAATATTATTCAAGAATTTCAAATAGATTCTATCACCAAGAAAGCATGTAAAATTCGGCCACGCCTTTCGATCAAATTATTGAAGCAGTCATCAAGGAAGGCCTGGACCGCGGCGAGTTCGACCATTTATCCGGAAAAGGCAAACCGCTCGACCTGACGGCCTATTTCGATCCGCCGGAGGAAGTCCGCGCGGCGTATTCGGTTTTGAAGAATGGGAGGATGCTGCCACGTGAAGTGGAACTGCTCAAGGAGATCGCGGAATTAAAACAGATGGAATCGGCCCTAACCAATGAAAAGAAGCGGCTCGATATCCACAAACAGATCGAAAAGAAACAAATCGAGTTCAGCTTGTTGATGGAACGAAAAGCCCAGCGCCACAAAAGGGATGAAAGCGTTAACGAAACATTTACGTCTCCGGCTTTGACAAATCCCTTTTCCCCTGCTATACTGTTTCTTGTTGAATGTTGACTTTCACTGCCTCTGGCAGTTTTGCAAGACGGTACCAAGGTATTGCATGTGTGGCACGAACACGCCCGAGGGAGTCTTCCCAGCCGGGCATTTTTGTATAGCATGAAAGTGACTCTTACCGCCTTCGGCGGATAAAATTTTATTTAAGTTAGTGAGGTAAAACAAACCTAATGAGCAAGCACGGAAAATTGAGAATCATTCCCCTGGGCGGACTTGGGGAAGTCGGCAAGAATATGACCGTCTACGAATTCGATAGAAAAATCCTGATCGTAGATGCGGGAATTATGTTTCCAGAAAACGACATGCTCGGGATAGATTACATCATTCCCGATTACGATTACTTACGCGGCAAGGCGGACCAAATCCTCGGCATTGTCGTCACTCACGGACACGAAGACCATATCGGCGCGATCCAGCATGTGTTAAATGATTTTCCCGTACCGGTTTACGCCACGCCCCTGACCCTGGGCCTGATCGAAGTTAAATTGGCGCGCAATAACGCACCGGACAAAGGCTTGCTGCACACCGTTGAAGCCGGAAAATCCATCGAGCTTGGGCCGTTCAAGGTTGAGTTCTTTCACATCTCACATTCCATTCCAGATGCCGTCGGGCTGGGCATCACCACGCCAGCCGGCCTCGTCGTTCACATGAGCGATTTCAAATTTGACCTTACACCTGTGGATGGCTGGCCCACCGATTATGCCAAGCTGACAGAGTTCGGCACGCGCGGCGTTGACCTGCTGCTTTCTGATTCCACCAATTCGGAACGCCCGGGTTGGACGCCATCCGAAATGGTGATAGGCCCTGCGTTCGATAAAGTATTTACCGAGGCAAAAGGACGCGTGATCATTGCAACTTTTGCATCACTCATCTCGCGCATCCAGCAGGTGGCGGATGCCGCCGCAAAACACGGACGCAAGATGGCACTTGCCGGTCCAAGCATGATTGATAACGTCAAGATTGCACGCAAGCTCGGTTATCTGGAAATCCCGGATGAGCTTCTGGTGCCGATCGATCAAGCCCTTCACATGCAGGATCACAAGGTGGCGATCATGTGCACCGGCTCGCAAGGCGAACCATCCTCCATCGTCGGACGTTTGTCCACCGGGACGAATCGCCAGTTCGATCTCAAGCCTGGAGATACGGTTGTTTTATCATCGCACCCGATTCCCGGAAACGAGGAAACGATCAGCAAGGCAATTAACCGGTTACTTCGACGCGGTGCAAAGGTTATTTATGATTCCATCGCCCCTGTTCACGTCTCCGGACACGCGAGCCAGGAAGAACAAAAATTCCTATTCAACCTAGTTAAACCCAAACACTTCATGCCCATCCATGGCGAACTCCGGCAACTCACGCGTCACGCAGCGCTGGCAATGCAAGTTGGCATACCGGAAGAAAATGTGATCGTTGTGGAGAACGGGCAGGTGGTTGAACTTTCCGGCGGCAAGATCAAACTCGGCGAACGCATACCGGGCGGTTATGTATTTGTGGACGGCGAGTCCATCGGCGATATCGATCACGGGGTCATGCGCGAACGGGAAAAACTAGCCCGCAGCGGCATCTTATTCATCGATATCAGCCTGGATAAAAACACCGGACGATTGCTGCATGAACCGGAGATCATCACACGCGGCTTCGTTTCGCCGGAAGATGCAGAATTGCTAATCCCCGAAGTTCGCAAGAGGGTGGTCGAGATCGTGGACGGCGGCGGGATGAATGACGAAAAAAATATTGTCAGCGCGGTCAAGAGTTATTTGCACGAGGAAACCAAACGCAGGCCGATGATCTTCGTGACCATGAGCAGGGCATAGCAACCATTCTTTAAACAAAAAACAGCCTGATAACACAGGCTGTTTTTGATTCTATTTATTCGAAATCTTCAGATTTTTGCGGAGATCACGCCGAGCAAAGGCTGTCCCAACCATTCGTTCTGGTCGTGTGAAAACAATCTGGCAGGAAAAGTATTCCATGAAGGGCCAATGCAATCCTCAATCCAATCTTCTCCTAGAATAGAATAAATATCGTCCGGAGCCTGGACAGGGGGAAACGACAGAATTGTTACAAATGCGAGTTTTCAAATACGTCATTGTCTATTTCAAATTTGTCAGGATAACAACTTGCTAATTTGACGATCCACTTTCCCCATCGGAAAACCTTCCAATTCCTTTAGTTTTACCCACTTCAGGCCTGCGCTTTTCGATATCGAGACCAAATTACAACGATATGGATAAACTGTCACCTTGAAATGAGAGTAAGCGTGGTAGACAACACCCAACGCCTCCTTACCGTGAACTTTCAGGGAATAGCCTGCTCTCAGGACTTTTGATAAACCCTTCGCCGGGTCGCCATCCACGCGGCCATTGGGGAATTCCCACATCCCGCCCAATAAGCCTTTCGAAGGCCGCTTCGCCAGCAGGACACGTCCATTTTTCAGGATTACCGCCGCGGCGAGAATATAATGCGGCGTTTTCTTCTTCGGCTTCAATACCGGACGTTGACCCTGGACTCCCTTCAGACGGGCCTCACATAATTCCATGAGCGGACAAATTAAACAGCGTGGATTCTTTGGAAGGCAAATCGTCGCGCCTAAATCCATTAATGCCTGATTGTAATCTCCTGCCCTGTTCTTCGGTAAATGCCTGGCAGCCAAATCCCACAAACTTTTTTCGCCTGCGGATGAATTGGCGGGCAGGCTAATATTAAAGAGGCGCGCTAAAACGCGGCGAATGTTTGCATCCAGAGTTGGTTCAGCAAGACCAAACGCCATAGAAGCGATGGCGCCAACGGTATATCGTCCGATCCCTGGCAAGCGACGAAGCGCATCCAAATCACGCGGCAACTCACCGTTATATTGTTCAACCAGAATTTTTGCAGCTTCATGCAAATTGCGGGCACGGGAATAATAACCAAGACCTTCCCAAAGTGCCAAAACACTTTGTTCGGAGGAGTCTGCCAAATCCCGGATGGTCGGAAAGTGTTCCATCCAACGCTGGAAATAGGGGATGACCGTCTCAACACGGGTCTGTTGAAGCATGATTTCCGAAACCCACACAGCATAGGGATCAGGATGGCCGCGCCAGGGAAGAGTGCGCGCATTGCGGCGGTACCAAGCTAATAGCCGGCGCGTGAATGTATTCATCCGCCGTTATTTACACATTGACTAAAGGGTGAATCCGTCTGAAAAATTAGATTCTGTGCCGCAAAGATGATCACCCTGGCTTCCACATAATCAGAATGTTTGCATCCAAAGATAATCGCATCACCTGTATCGGGGAAATCGGATGGAACAACCTTGCCTGGAAAAACAAACGAAGTAATCTGATCGGTCATCAAGAGAAAGCCAAGACGGGAATAATCGCGCGCCACATAAGCGGGGGAAGGATGCGCTTGTGCAATCCCCTGGCCACGCCAAAAGAATCGAGGATATAACACGCGGCCTTGTACGACTTCAACATCAGGGTTCGTATTTTGCACGAGGAAACCATTCAATTGGTCCTGCGTTAAACCTGCAGTTTTGGCAGCGGGCACATTAGATGCCTGTTCAATTAGTGTGGTCGCGGGAAGCACCAGGTTATGGGGCGCTACTGCATGTTCCGCCATCCAGGGCAATGATCCGGCCAGTGCAAAACATGCCAAGACTGGCACGGCAAATTTCAGGTTGAATCTCGCAGCAGATTGTTTTAAATCAATTTTTGTAAATAACCGCTGTGCAGATGCACCGAAGAAAAGCGCACACCATGAAAAGATTTCTGCAACACCAATCCCAAAATAAAAGTAGGAAACCCAATCCGCCGGAAGATCATATCGCCAGCCTGAGAAACGAGCAATGCCGTTCGCCAGGGCATATCCCAAACTGAATGCCAGGGGTACCAACCCAATCCAACGCAGACGCATCCAAGCCGAGCCCAAGCCAACAGCAATAATTAACAAGTACAAGATAACAAGTAAAAGGTTATACCAGGTCAAATGGCCATCCCAACCATACCAGTAAATATCAATCGGCGCAGCGAGGCTAATAAAAGGTTCAACCAAAGGCAAGGCCAGAACGCCCCCAATATCAGTGGCAAGGAAATGATTGGCAATAAATTGCGATACAACGTCAGGATGCTTTAATGTAAATGCGATTAAGTTTCCAGCAAGGCTTTGAGATTGGGTATTAAATTGAGAAATATCCAAATTTCCACTTAACGCATATTGACTCGAAATCACCGCCAACTGTTTAGGGTCATCAAATGTAAATTTGCCAATTGCCAAATCATTATGGATCAGCCAGGGCACCACAGTCACCGCAATACCTATAAGAAACAAGGCAATCATTCGCCCCGCGGCGCCCCATTGCGGCCAGAACACAAACACGGCCAGCAAAAGCACAACCGGCAAAATAATCATGGACTGTGTTCGCAGGAGCAGCATAACCCCGAATATGCCACCTGCGACCAAGGCGCGTTGGATGCTTTTATTCTCAAACCAACGCATCACGAACAGACATGCGAGGGTTATCATCAGCAAAGTGGGCAAATCTGTCAACAAAGTGCGGGTGTCCGAAACGCGCGTCGCAGAAGAAACCCATAAAGTAGTCAGCTCGCGGAAGATGGCAAAGAGCGCAATCATCACTCCCGCGGTACGGCTATGAACCTTCTTCCCGAGAAAATAGAGCGTTACAGGAAAGAGGGCAATCAGACAGGTTTGACCGGCTAATATCCATGCGTAATTCTGTCCAAACAAAATATGCAGGACTACTAAAAATAAAACATAGAACGGGCGCGTAGGAATATCGCCCAAGTAACCCATGCCCAGCAAAACCGACTGCGCATGATAATCGTAATAAGCGGCATCGGAGTTGGGAAATGGCTGGTTGGAGGGCGGCACCATCGGCGCATAAAAGCTGTTTTGCATAACGCTCATTGGAACGGAAAGCCAAATGAACACCGCCACTCCCCAAATGAGAACCGCAAAGATCACATCGGCATAGGCTACCGACCGTCCGTCGCGGTTAAAAGCAAATCGCAGTCCCAGAATCAATACCGTTCCCCCAACGAGAATTGCAATGGCCACCTGCCAACCAAGCAACGGTACCCCAGGTTCACCCCAATACGCCGGATCTTTTGTAAATCCGAGATGGGTTATTGCAATAAAGCACAAAACACAAACCGCAACGCAAAACGCGATCAGGGAGGACTTATAAACGGGCGTGAATTGGGGATTATTGTCGCGATGAAGTCCATAAAGTGAAATGAGGGTAAAAACAGAAAACTGTAAAGCAAGCACAAGCAAATAAAACAGGATGGGGCCCAGACGCTGGTAAAAAGGCAGGTAGCGGTCCGGATTGAGATAACGTAGGAAGAATAAAGACCCACCCAATGCCACAGCGAAAAGCGCCGATATTGCAGCGAATAATGGACGGATCAAGAACTCCCAGCGCGTCGGACGGCGCGCGAAAAAATAGATCCACAGAATGAAAAATCCAAGCAGAATGCCAAACATGGCAAGCCGCGTTAAAGAGAAACTGCTGCCCTGATGCGGCACGAGAAATAATACAAGGAGAGCGGCTCCCGCTTCGAGAGCCGCAAACAGGAAAAACCATCGCCAGTTCGACGTGTCGATTTTCATACCTAGAATTGAAAGCCGTTGTGCGCAGGTACAACCTTATAGGAATAATTGCGAACAAAAGCAAGGAGGCGGTTTTCCAATGCAGTCCAATCGTTCGAGTCCAATATCCGACGCGCAGCAGATTCATTATCTGCGAGCATATTCACTTGAATTTGCGGATACGCGCCATACACAGTCGCCCATGCATCGGTCGGTTGGAGGCCAAGGCGCTGTACGCCCGGAACCCATTCGCCGATCACAAATTCAAAATATTCCTGCTCATGATCGGCGGCGATATCCCAAGTCATGATCACCTTGACAGGCAAAATTTCACTCACGTTGATAATCCAGCACGAAAACGTGCGTTTCTTCAGGCAACGAGGAGTGCGTCACTTTTATGGATGGCTGTGTTTCCGGTTTACCAAGACCCATTTCCTTGATAAATTTATTAAGCGACTCAAGAGACACCTTAACCTCGGGAGTGGCGTAATGCATTGGGACAACGATGTTCGGTTCGAGCAAGCTGATGACTTCTGCGGCTTTCGCGGCATTGAGGCTTCCACCGCCCCCCACCGGTATAAGAGCCACGTTCACGGTTCCCAAAGCTTCGATCTCCGTTTGAGAGGGCACTTGCTGCAGGTCGCCGAGATGTGCAACCGTCAAGCCATCATAATCGAACACATATAACGTGTTGCGGATTTGCTCTTTGGTCTTTTTACCCGCACCGCTTCCATCCGTTTGAACGCCTGTGATAAATACTCCGCCAATCTCGAACTCACCAGGGCCGCGGATGACATGCGATGCACCTTTAACCGCATCCGAGTTATTATGGCCCGGGGCGTCATGACTGATGGTGACAATATCCGCTTTGAGCTTGAGCGGAAAATATCCAATGGATTGATTATCGTAAGGATCGGTCACCACCGCCGCCATATTGCGCTCAGTGAGACGAAAACAGGAATGCCCATACCACGTGATTTCCATGAAAATGCCTCCGACAACAATTATAATAGAAAAATGGGGAAAATAATTCAGGGTGCCTGCTCTAATTTAAACAACGTCACGCCTTGATACACCGTTCCCTCGGTATATTGACCTGGTATGGTATAGATGGCTTTGGCATCAACATTAACGCCCTCGTGTTCCTTGATGAACTGAATGATATCCCTCATGGTCGAAGTATCCACCATGAGATAGACATTTCTATTCGTATATAAACTCATCGGCAAAGAATGTATTTTAAACTCACGCAGAACATCATTGTAAGCCGGTGAAAATGTTTCCCAATTGGTGGGAAGATATTGTAGATCAGGATAATCCAGGAACAAGGGATTCGACCATTCCCATGGAATACCATAAGCGGCAGATACGATCAATGCTTTTTGCGAAAGGGACCCTTTCTTTTGCAATGCCCGAATATCCGCAAGCACCTGTTTGTAAGCCATCTGGTGATTCCCATTCAGCTGCGACGTCTGTGCAGATTGCTGAATGACCATACTGGCGATCGCAACAACTGAAAAGAACACACTCAAGATTCCGACCCCAAAGCGAACATCACTCAACGTACTCAGTGGAGATTTCTCTGACCGCCCGGCATCCACCCAAAGCCAATTCAGCAGGCTAAATATTATGCCAGCCCAAAGAGAAAACAGCAACAGTCTATCCGGAGCCTTATGTGTCCACTCCAGATAGATTATGGCAGCGAGGACAAGAATGATTGAAACAGCCGAAATTAATAGGGTCCTCTTCAGATCCGCCCCATATAGAAGCATACAGGACCATAACGAGAATAACATTAGCACATATGGCAAAAACCCCAAGCCGGAAAAATGGTCAGGAAGGAAAAATATCCACCTAAAAATGTTTACGTTTTTATCCGAAACATGATCAACCAAATACCGAAGGTTTTGAAGGGAATACGTGGCCGGATCCGGAAAGAACCAATGTGAAAACACATTCAAATCATTTGCGCTCCAGTTAACATCCTTGATCACGTCATCAACATTTGCAAGCCGGGGCGTATCCTGGAGCATTTGCCTCGTCATAGTATAGGTATAGTAGGAGTCCCATTCGGGGAAAATGTCCAGATAGACCTTATTAATTATATAAGCGCCTAAAACCAATAAACCAGTCAAGCCAAGATAAATCAGCAGACGATTGGGGTTAAATCTCCGAAAATTTAAAATCAGGATCGGCAGAACGATCAATGCAACAAACTCCAAGGCCTCTATACGGATCAAGCTGGCAATGAGAATCAAGCTCCCACCCCAAATAACGGATGGGTCAAATTTGAGTTTATATGATCGAACTGCGGTCAAAATCAAGCAGAATCCAGCAATGGACGCCACAGCGCTTACCGTCGTATATGTAAGGTTCAAAATAAAATAGACTTCACCAGAAAAAACCATCAAAAGACTTAACGTCCGAAGCATTCGACGCATAGGGTTGAGAGACAATATCAAATAAGTCATTCCCCACACAGACATAAAATGAACGATAAGGAAAAGCCAAATTTCCCAATTAAGCCGAGTGTGCAACTGATAAAGAAATTTCAACAGGAATCCCAAAATCACATTGCTATACGTTAAAAATGGGAGCGGGCTTCCGCCCAGATAACCGGAGGCGACCGCAATAATCTGGATATCATCATTGACTCCATAACCAATCCGGAAAACTGTAAGGCAAAAAAGAAACAAAGAAAATGTGCCAACCAATGAAGTTAGCCAGGGGCGGGAAGATGCGAGATGTAGAATTTTTTTCACCACGCCGTTCCAAGAATAATTTCCTTCAAGAAAAGAGGCCTTACTTAAATCAATCCGTTTGCGGCCCAGAATCGAGATCAACAAAATTAGATCGTATATAACAAAGGGCAACAGAACACTCAAAACGACCTGGATATTCATATTACCAACGAGATCGGCTGGACTTCCGAAAAGCAAAACTATCCATTGAGCCATGCCAAGCCCGATCAGCGCGGATAATATAAAGGAGAAAGCATCAAGAAACGCATCAAAGTTAAATACACTTTTCAATAATTGGACAATGTTAATTCCCTTTAAAACCCGGATCAATGGACGATCCATCCTGATGACAGCAATCATTGCAAAAGCCAGGAGCGCCGGCACAAAACACCATATCCATATTGACAGCCTGCCGATGTCATTACCGAGCAAAAGGCGCAGGTTTATCAAAACCGCTCCAGCCAGGCTTACGAACAAAATATGAACCAAAAAAGCAATTGACAAATCAAATACCTGCGGACCATTCAAAACCCTCCCAACTTTATTCCCAATCAAACCGGCACCCCCAAATGCAGACTTGAGACCAACAAACATTCCAATCCCCAATGCGAAAGACAGACAGAACGTGGCAGCCAAAAAAGGAATCCAGATTTGGACATCCGACGACAATTTTATCGAAAGAATATAGGGCCAAACGAGACCAGGGAGAATAAAAAGAGAAATGATTGTCCAGGCAAAGAGAAAGCGCTTTATGAGGCGCCGATTTCGATTTGATATAAAAGCAATTTCCTGTTGACCTTCTATAAACATTATCTTCCGGCTCCGCTAAACTATTATTTTAAGGCCGCCGTTATCAGACGGTTCATATTGCTTCGGCGCGAAGTGTCAGCATAAAGTCTTTCGTTCCAATCAATCAATCGCCCAAAAGATTGAAGACACCATGGGCCATATCCATAGATAGATTGAACTCGTTCCTCACAATATATTTATGCTATAAAGGTGAATAATCATATGATAGATATCCATCGAATAAGCCACAATCAGGAGAAATATAGCAACCTCGAAGAGAATTGTGATCAATCTCGTCCGCGAAGATAGAAACTTATAAAAAGCCCCTGCCCCCTGGATAAAAAGAAAGATAAAGGCCAAGATGCCGGGATACATGTATTTTGCGTTCATTGTTGAAAAATCCCGATAACGCAGGGCCAGAGCAATGGTCGAGAGAAGATATCCGATAGCGACCACGTCAAACAAGCCAAAGTACCTTTGACGTAAGAGATCGCCGGACCTGGAAATCAGGCTTTTCAATAGCTCCACCCAGCCTAAAATACAGCCCAAAACAAGAAGGACCGTGGGAAGGAGCGCCAATACAAATATGCTTCTTGTTGTTTCAAAATCGGGACGGGTATGCCATGAATCAGGTGAGTTAAAGAAATGGAGTGAATTTGCCGTGCCGTATATATCCGCCCAAAAGGAGGTTCGGAACGGATTGTAATCCGTTGCGCCGAGCGTCAAGCGAGGTGATTGGAGCAAATCAAGGAACTTAAATGTAAAAAAACCGTCCTGGATGGAAATAATCCCCGGTCTTCGTACGTACGTTTTTTCAAATAAAGAAGGAAAAGGTTCCGGGGAAACGTTCAATGTAATCGGGGATCCATATTGCCGGATATTGGTCCAATACTGGCTTAAAGGATTTAGCAAAGTCAATAGAGGCACCGCAAGCGTAAAAATCACGGCCGCCAAGGTACTGAAAAGCCGCCTGTCAAAAAGAGCTTTTATTAAAAGGATCAAAATAATTGCCAGGGCGGTACTCCAGGTATTGGTCTTCGTGGCAAGACTTATGGAAACAAAAAGCCCCGAGACAGCCAGCCAGCCAACTCCGTTTGTCCGCAAATACTTCCAAAAGGTATACATAGCGATGGATGAAAAAAGAATAGCAAACGTATCGTTCTCGGTCCAACTACTGGTTGCCATCAATGCCGGATTAAATGCAACAAGCGCAAAGGCGATCACTCCGGCATGTTCAAAATGTGCGTCAAGTTCTTTGATCAATAGATAAACCAGTACGATCACAGCCTCCCCTGCCGCAAAATTCATCAACTGAAGAGCCAGCGCAATTGAGCCTTCGTGATTAAGATTAATATTGACTATTTCAACTGCTTTCGCGGCGAAATAATAGTATAGTTTGGGCTGAAAACATTCTTCACATTCGTTCGTAACAGGGAGCCTATTCTGCCGTAAAATTATATCAATCACATCATTCGAATCACGGTCAACCAAAGCCAACCCCAAACGCAATGCAGATGAAATGAGAAAAACCAAAAGAAAAAGGAGCTTGAATATCCGGCTTTTATTCATGGCAGGATTATAACAAAAGTTCCCCCCAAAGCACCGCCATCAGCACCGGGTTCCACCTGCGAAAAAGAAAAATCAAAAATCACCGGAAGAAGTAAAATAGGGGAACATGAAAACATCGGCGAACACCATTCCTTTGGAAAAACTGCTCGAGCAACTCCCAGACACTTACACTCTAGCAGATAAAGAAGTGATCCAGCGTGCCTATCGAGTGGCGGAAGAAGCGCACCGCGGACAGAAACGCAATTCAGGCGAGCCCTATATCAATCACTGTTTGGCGGTCGCGCAGATTTTGGCGGAAATGCGTGTGCCGCCTGAGGTGCTGGCCGCAGGTCTTTTGCACGACACCGTCGAAGATACCACCGTTACGTTGAACGATATCCGCAACGACTTTGGGGATGTTGTCGCCTCCTTGGTGGATGGGGTCACGAAGTTAACAAACCTGCCGCGTGTCTCACGGGACGATCAACATGCTGAAAAGGCTGTCAGCGCGAACGGAGAAGTCAAAGCCAAGGCGTCCGCTTCATTAGGGCGCAAGGCCGATATGGCATCCGAAACCTTGCGCAAAACATTTCTCGCCATGGGCGATGATGTGCGCGTCGTGCTGATCAAGCTGGCAGATCGCCTCCACAACATGCGGACCCTGAGTCATATGCCAGAAGACAAGCGGATACGCATCGCCCGGCAAACGCTTGATATCTTTGCACCCTTAGCAAACCGCCTTGGAATCTGGCAAATCAAGTGGGAACTTGAGGACCTGGCTTTTCGTTATGTCAATCCGCAAAAATACAAGGAGATCGCGGAACAGCTTGCCGAGCGGCGACCCGATCGCGAAGCCCAGATCGAAGCAATCGAAGAACGGCTGCGCGCCCTCTTTGAAACGAATGCCATAAAGATCGAAATCAGCGGGCGGCCAAAACACATCTATTCGATTTACAAAAAGATGCAAGATAAAGGAAAAGCCTTTGAGGCTGTACGCGACGTACGCGCTGTCCGCCTCATTGTCCCGGATGTTGCGGCCTGCTATACCGCCCTCGGCTTGATCCACACGAATTGGCGACCCATGCCCAATGAGTTCGATGATTACATCGCGGCGCCAAAGGATAATTTTTATCAATCGCTGCACACCGCCGTGATCTGGGATGATGGCAAACCACTCGAAGTACAAATCCGCACTTCAGAAATGCACCAGAACGCAGAATACGGCATCGCCGCGCACTGGCGCTATAAAGAAGGAACAAAACGGGATAAAGCCTACGAACAACGCATCAACTGGCTGCGCAACATGATGGAATGGCGCTCGGATGTGAACGACGCGACCGAATTTGTGGAATCAATGCGTTCGGATGTATTCAAAGATCGCGTTTATGTTTTCACGCCGCGCGGCGATATCATTGATCTGCCGGCAGGTTCGACTCCCATTGACTTTGCGTATCACGTTCATACCGATATCGGACATCGCTGCCGCGGCGCAAAAGTTAACGGAAAACTCGTGCCGTTGTATCATGAGCTAAAAACGGGCGACCAGGTTGAGATCCTGACTGCGAAGCGAGGCGGTCCCAGCCGCGATTGGTTAAACTCCAATCTAGGCCTGGTCAAAACCCAGCGCGCCAAATCCAAGATCCGCCAATGGTTCAAGGAAGAGAACTACCAGCAAAATCTATCCCAAGGAAGATTGCTCCTGGAACGCGAACTGCAACGGCTCGGCATTTCCGAAGTCAACTTTGAAAAGATGGCGCGGGACCTCGGTTTCAAGTCGCCGGACGAAATGTTCGTTGACTTGGGCACGGGCGATCTATCGGTAAGCAAAGTCATCAAGGAAATTTCAGAAACGGAAGAAAATGCCGATCTTCTAATCCCCAATGCTCCTGCGCCCTCGACAACCACTACAGAAGACGTGAACATAGTGGGACTCAAGGGATTGCTCACCACAATGGGCAGATGTTGTAATCCCGCGCCGGGCGACCAGATCATAGGATATATTACGCGCGGACGGGGCGCAACCATTCATCGGCAGGATTGCCCCAATATTCTGCGACTCCGATTGAATGACCGCGAGCGGATCGTGCGCGTGGACTGGGGACAACAAGTCCGCACCTTCCCTGTACCGATCCGTATCAAAGCCTATGACCGTCAAGGCTTGATGAGCGATGTGACCAATCTATTGAACGATGAAGATGTCAATATTGCAGATGTAAAAGTCACCGTCAACCGCAGTCTGGCGGAACTGCGATTGATCGTTGAAGTGCAGGATATTTCCCAGCTCAGTAAAGTGCTCACCAAACTTGAAAATGTTCCGAACGTGATGGAAGCACACCGGGTAAGCGGTTAGTCAACGCAAGTTACGGGGAAAAAAGCGGCTCTCCAGGAGTTGCCGTGATTCTGTACAAGGATTGGACGGATTTCACGGAATTGCACGGAAAAAGCATTAAAAAATCCGTGTTTATCCGTGCCCGTCCGTGTTATCCGTGTTCAAAATGATTTAATCACGGCGATTCCCAATGAGCCAAAAAAGCAAGCGAGAGCGAAACCCGAAGGGGTGGTATAATGCGCCCGCTTTCGCAATGAACCTGCTTAGCGTACACGAAGCGCAAGAGCGCATCCTTTCTCATTTCAAACCCGTTGAGGCTGAAACTCTGCCTCTCACAGTCTGCGCGGGACGCGTGCTTGCCACCGATATTATTTCCTCCGACCTGCCTCTTTTTGATAATTCAGCTGTGGATGGCTTCGCGGTCATGGCAGGCGATTTGGTTCATGCAACCCTCATCTCCCCTCTGATATTGAGAGTAGTGGCCGATATACCGGCCGGATCATCCCCCGATATCATTCTCACACATGGACAGGCCGCGCGCATCATGACCGGGGCTCCCGTTCCCAAGGGAGCTGACGCCGTACTCATGGTGGAAGACACAGATTTCAATAACCGAAATGCCGGCGCCGGCGCGCCGCCAACTGTCAAAGCATTTAAAAGCATCAAAGTTGGCGAAAATGTTCGCACACGCGGAATGGATGTCAAGACCGGACACAAAATATTATTTACCGGCTCCCGCCTGCGCGCACAAGATCTCGGCTTGCTTGCCATGCTTGGAACCTCCAATCTTCCGGTATATCGCAAACCGAATGTGGCATTGCTATCGAGCGGAGATGAATTAATGCCGGTTGAATCCCGGCTTAGGCCGGGACAGGTTCACGATTCAAATTCTTACACTTTATCGGCGTTGATCGCACAGGCAGGTTGTGAAGTTTACTCCCTCGGGATCGCACCCGACAGAAAAGATGCCATACAATCTTTATTCGATCAAGCAATTGCCATGAACGCGGATCTCATCATCTCATCGGCGGGCGTCAGCGTGGGTGCGCTGGATTACATAAAAGAAGTGGTCGAGTCAAACGGCAAGTTGGATTTTTGGCGGGTCAACATGCGGCCCGGCAAGCCGCTGGCGTTTGGTGAATATCGCGGCGTGCCGTTCATAGGATTACCGGGAAACCCCGTTTCCGCTTTTGTGGGCTTTGAGGTATTTGTACGTCCGGCCATTGGACAACTGGCCGGTTTGAAAACAGTAACCCGGACCACAGCCAGGGTAAGACTTGCCGAAGCCATCGAGTCAGATGGACGCGAAAGTTATTTTCGTGCAATTGTCGAAGAGCGCGAAGGGACCTTATTCGCAAAATTGACCGGGCATCAAGGCTCGGGAAATTTATTATCATTAGTTCAGGCAAATGCTTTACTTATCATGCCCGCTGGGGTAAAATCGCTTCCCATTGGCGGCCAGGCAGATGCCTGGATACTGTGAGGTGACATGGACAAGTGGTTCTATAGAATTTCAATTGCTCTGGCATTGCTTGGTCTGGTGGTTTCGACATACATGACCATTTTCAAGCTGACCGAAAATCAGAGGATGTGTTTAGGCAACGGAGGTTGTTCCAAAGTTAATTCAAGCGCTTATGCGGAAGTATATGGGATCCCCGTGGCAATCATTGGCATTGGCGGCTATGCGGTGATCGCCGCATTGACATTCTTGGAAGACCGCAATCAATTTCTGAAGCAGAACGGTACAATGCTCGTCTTTGGGCTGGCATTGATCGGATTCCTTTTTACGCTTTACCTGATCTATGTGGAACTGGCCCTAATCAAGGCGCTTTGTCCATTTTGTGTTACATCGCAAATCACAATGACCATACTTTTCATAATTTCCATCATTCGACTGGCCCGTCAGCCAGTTCATTAGGAGAAATCTTATGGCTCGTATTCGCTGTCACTACATCAACTGCGTTTTCCTCGATGAGGGATATTGTTCCGCGGCGGCAGTGGAAATAGATCCCGACACAGGTTGTGCAACCTTCACCGAATCAGAGGATGCGAGCAGCGCTGAATGGGATGGAGGGGAGGAATCGGAGGAAGAGTGGGATGAGGAGGACCTGGAGGAAGAAGAGGAAGAGTCCTGGGACGAAGACGAGGATGAGATCTAAATTCAGACAAGGATATACAACACGGATGACTTCCAGCCATCCGTGTTTTGTTTAATCGAGGCTCACCTGCACTCCAATCCGGATACAGAAAGATAATTTTTGGCCGTCTTCCAACCGCCTTTGGTTCTCCGTGACCCATCCGCCCAATATCCGTCACTATCTACCGGTATATTGATACAAAAGAATTCCGGCCGCGACCGCAAGGTTGAGGGAACTGGCGCGTCCACGCATGGGCAAGGAAGCACTGACATCACAGGCTTTGATCTGTTCCGCTGTAAGTCCCTTTTGTTCACTTCCCAGAACAAGAATCCAGGGCGCGTGAGGCTTCAAGTCAAGATAATTTTGTTCGGCATGTGCGGAGGTGGCAATCCGCTGATAACCGCTGCGCCGCGACCAATCCAAAAACTCCTCGAATGAGGTTTGAACGATCGGTTTCCAAAAAATCACCCCCATGCTGGCACGGACGGAGGTCGGATGATAAGGATCCGCGCCACCATCGAGCAGGAAGAATGCATCTGCACCGACGGCATCCAAGGTACGCAAAATAGTCCCCACGTTGCCCGGATCCTGTGGTGAGACAACTGCTACCCCGACGCGCAAGGAGGTTAGATCATCAAGCCGCGTAAGCTTTTGATGAATCACTGCGATAATGCCCTGTGGGTTTTCCTTGTCCGCCAGAGAATCCATCACTTGCGTGGAGACCGGCTGAAGCCCAGATGGGAAGCGAGAGATCAGATCACGTGCGAAGTCGCTGGCAAGAACATCGGGGGAATACAGAATCGAATCGATCTCCCAACCCGCTTCCAGTGCTTCCCCAACGTGGTGCAGCCCCTCGGCAAGGAACAACCCCGTTTCAGCCCGCACCTTGCGCTGACGCAACGCGCGGACTTTCTTAACCAACGGATTAGAAAGGCTTGTAATCAGAATCTGGTTCATTTTCAGCTTTTCACCCAACGCGGCCTATATTTTCTGGTTCGGAAATGATGTACACTTAAGCAAATTGATTTCGCAGAATAATTCTTTATCATTTGCAAAAGACTGACCAATCCATGAAACGAAACCTTTCATCCATTCTCAAGATATCAGGAGTCCTCCTGACCGTAATCCTGCTAGCCGTACTATTTTACTTCAAGGCATTACAAAATTATACCCATCAGGATTACACCAATTCGAATTTCTTCTTCTTCTGGTTATCCGGCCACATGATGTGGACAGGCCAAAATCCCTATAACCAAACTCAATGGCTGGCAGGCCATGACGCGTTCGGAGCGACCTGGAGGCCAAATAAAATATTTCCCTATCCCCTGCCGTTGGCGTTTTTGATGGCGCCGCTTGGGCTGCTTTCTCCCGGTCAGGCTTATTTTGCATGGCAAATCGTTTCGGAAATCATCATGGCATTGAGTGTCTTCTGGTTGATCCGTCACTGGCAGGGGCAGGCGCAACGGCTCCTTTTTCTACCGCTGGTAATCTTCCTGTTATTCTTCGGGCCGGTCTATTTGACATTACAAATCGGCTCCGTCGGGGCTTTAGCGCTGGTCACGGTTCTATTGGCAATTCTTCTGCTGGAACAGGATCAGTCCATTTGGGCAGGCATGGTTCTCTCACTGACCTTGTTGAAGCCGCCACAAGGGCTTACCTTGTTAATTTTGGCAGGCATTTGGTTTCTGGCGAGGCGTGACCGGAAAGCGATCCTCGGTGTCATTTTAGGCGGGATCGTTCTATTGATCGCCGGGATGATCCGCGACCCGCTCTGGGTCATCAAGTTTCGCGGCGCGAGCGCGGTCGTGCTCAACCGTACGATGGGCATTGATTCCAACATATACAGCTTTGCCTACCTGGCATGCAACCAAAATGCAACCTGCATGTGGATCACGGGGACACTGGGCGCGATCCTCATACTCGCTGCCGGAGGATATTATCTATGGCGCAACCATGACCGATTTACAGCATGGGAAGCATTCAATATCATCATCCCACTTGGATTCATTTCGACCATTTATCTCTGGTCATACGATCAATTATTGTACGTCATTCCAATCACCTGGATAGCAGGAACACTTGTCGAGCGGACGAAATCTTATATCCTCGTTTTTGTTTTTCTGGTCCTGCTGGACGTGCTATCCTTTTATTCACTGCTGGTACAGGCCAACACAGGCAAAGATTTATTAAGTATCATTAATACAATACTGGTTCTTGGGCTGTGCCTCCTGCTTTTGTATAAGAAGAGCCGGCCTGCACAACTTCACTCAGCAAATCAGTGAAACCCCACTCAATTGATTCAACCATCGGTATGTTAGAATAAATCATGCGACGCGCATACGGTTTTATCCTATCCATACTGTTTTTCCTGATATCATGCCAGCCGCAACCCACCCAAACGATCACCATTATTGATGGAGATCAAATCCATCAATTCATTACACCGGAGTCCGTCCCTGCCACGCTGATGGCAAAAGCAGGCATGCCGCTTAAGACGGATGATGTGATCCTGTTGAACGGCCAAGCGGTTGCGCCTAATCAAGCCATGTCCACCGCACAAAGCTACACCCTCCAAGTCCGGCATGTGGCCGCGATAACCGTCAATGGAAGAATGATCCAGACCGCGGCATTGACTGTCGGCGAAGCCCTGTCACAAGCTGGCGTAAAACTTTACGCAAGCGATCAAATCAATCCGGCAATCCAAACTGTGATCAGCGGGCCGCTGAAAGTAACCGATATTTCATCACACGCAGTGACAGTGATGGCAGACGGCAAGCCATTGCAAATCCGCACAACGGCCGCGACAGTGGGCGGTGCACTGGCGGAAGCCGGGATTCCGCTGCTCGGGCTGGACTCCAGCCAACCAGCCGAGGACGACGCACTTCCATCGAATGGACAGATTCAGCTGACGAATATAAGCGAAGCGATCCTCTTATCCGAAAAATCCATTCCTTTCAAAACCGATTATCAACAATCCGCCAACATAGACCTCGATCAACAACAAATCCTACAAGCCGGCCAAGCGGGTCTTTCCGTAAGCCGTGTGCGCATTATCTATCAAGATGGAAAGGAAGTTTCGCGTCAAACCGAATCCGAGACGGTTGTCCGCCCGCCGCAGGATCAAATCATCGGTTATGGGACCAAGGTTGTGATCCATACCGCGACGGTAAACGGAGTCCAAATTCAATATTGGCGCGCGATCCAAATGTATGCAACCTCGTATTCCCCGTGCCGCTCGGATCCTCATCAATGTTATTATGGCACTAAAAGCGGATTGCCTGTTCAGAAAGGCATGATCGCTGTATCGCCCACTATGTATTCACAATATGTTGGTCAGCGTATGTATGTGACGGGCTACGGCTTCGCAACAATTGGCGATCTTTGTCAGGGTTGTGTTGGAAAACCGGAGCCATGGATTGACCTCGCGTACAGTGATAACGATTATGTTGCATGGGGCGATGTGGTAACCGTTTATTTCCTTGCACCTGCGCCTGCCAATATTCCTCCGATCAATTGAATTATGACAAAAATTCAAAAGATCATTGTTGCCATTCTTTCCGTACTTGCTTTAGGGTTATCCATCGGCGTTGGCTATGAAGGCCTGCAGGTTTACCAACATTGGGCAAATCATCCATTGGGAGCTCCACTGCCCACCTCGGCTTATACACCCATATCCCTGCCTCCCACCTGGACCGCGCTTCCATATACTCCTATAACTCCCGTCAGCGGTACACCGTTGTGCGGCGGTCCAAGAGCCATGAATATCTTATTGATCGGCTCGGACACACGTGGGACAGACTACACCTATGGATTGGCGGATGTCACGCGGGTGGTACGCATTGATTTTGTCAAACCAGACGTGACCATGCTGGATTTTCCGCGCGATCTTTGGGTAAAAATTCCTTACATTGCCAGCCATCTCAACGGGCAGGATCACGAAAAACTCAACCAGGCGTATCTTTACGGGAATCCAGGCGATGGGTTCCATTATTGGGATGATCCAAGCGCAGGCCCCGGACTGCTGGCATTGACGCTCAACATCAACTTCAACGTACACGTGGATCATTACATCGCGGTCAACATGAAGACCTTCATCAAAATGGTGGATGCGGTGGGAGGAATTGATGTGACGTTCGACAAACCTGTGGCATTGAGCCACAACCCCGACCTTCAAGCAGGCTTGCATCATCTCAATGGAGCAGAAGCGCTGGAGGTTGCGCGCGATCGCGCCGACGGTGTTTTTTCACGCGGCGATTATCAGAACACCATTTTGTGCGCCCTGCGCCAAAAACTTACCAGTCCACAAGTCGTCACGGAAATACCCGATTTGATCAACGCGTTTCAAGACTCCGTACAAACAGACCTCAGCCCGCAGGTCATGGAGCAATTGACCTGTCTCGGAGCCCAGCTTCCGCGCGAAAATATTGACATGTATAATTTCCCTGAAAACCTGTTTACGGGTACAAGAATCCATGATCCCGTGTTCGGAAAGGATGTCTTCATTTGGAAGGTGGATTTCAACATCCTGCAAAATTATGTCGCTGAATTCCAGGCAGGAACGTGGCCGGACGATCCTTCCGACCAGGCCGCATCAAGCCCAACCACATCTCTTTGCCAATGAAACCCATTCTACCTCTCAATGCCGCATGGCTTCTAAAAAATTACGGTTTGCGAGCCGATAAACGTCTTGGGCAAAATTATTTGCAAGATTCGAACGCGCTCGAGAAGATTGTCGAAGCGGCTGAAATTCAAAGTACGGATACGGTGCTGGAGATCGGTCCCGGCCTCGGAAGTTTGACGCGCTATCTTTCCGTCTCTGCACAGCAAGTCATTACCGTAGAGCTGGATTTGAAATTGATCCCCGTATTGCAGGCAATTCTCAAACCTTATGCCAACATCCGTTTAATTCAGGGCGATATCCTCGATCTCACACCAAAAGAATTGGGACTTCCGCCCGAATACCTGGTTGTGGCAAACATCCCCTACAACATTACATCAGCCATCATTCGACATTTGCTGGAGTCAGAACCAAAACCGCGACGTATTGTTCTCACGGTTCAAAAAGAAGTTGCCGAACGGATTTGCGCCACGCCACCGGATATGAGCCTGCTGGCGTTGAGCGTTCAGGTGTATGGTTCGCCGCGGATCATGACACGCATTCCAGCCGAGGCATTTTTCCCCGCGCCGAAAGTTGATTCAACAGTCGTCAAAATTGAGATTTGTCCCGAGCCTGTGGTCCCATCTCCCCTCCTGCCCAGCTTCTTTAAACTCATCAAGGCTGGATTCAGCCAAAAACGAAAAACATTACGTAATTCACTTTCAGCAGGATTGGGAATTGCCACTACAGAAGCAGAGTCGCTGCTTGATAAGGCAGAGATCGACTCAAAACGCAGGGCCGAAACATTAAGTTTGAAAGAATGGGATAAGATGAGTCAAATCCATTCCAAGATCGGAAAGCAATAATACGCTCGACTATTGCTTGCCAATAGCGAGCCTGGCACTTCTACCCGCCTTGCGCAAATCGCGATAACTCCACAAAACCACCCAGATGCGCAGAGCCGCTTCGGCTTGAATTGCAAACGACATCTTCGATCTTCCGCTCCGCCGATCCGGAAAATAGACAGGGACTTCGTCAATCTTATAATCGAGGCAGTGCGCCAGATACGTCATTTCGACCTGAAAGACATAGCCATTGGAACGAACCCGATCCAAGGGCATTCCTTCCAGCGTTTCGCGTTTCCAAAGACGAAAACCGGCGGTCACATCATGTTGGGGCAAACGGAGAATCGCCCGCGAGTAAAAATTACCGAAGGCTGAAAGGCTTTTGCGCCACGAAGGCCAGTTCTCATCCACTGCACCGCCTTGAATGTAACGCGAGCCGATCACGAGATCGCAGGTTTCCAAACGTGCGGCCATCTCGACCAGCTTGGCGGGGTCATGCGAAAAGTCTGCATCCATTTGGGCAACGGCCTCTGCCCCATCGTCCAGAGCGAGGCGAAAACCGGTTAGATATGCGGAACGCAACCCCTCTTTGCCCGCACGGTGAAGCACACGCAGGCGTGCATCCCACCGGGCGAGTTCATCCGCAATCGCACCCGTGCCATCGGGACTATTATCATCCACTACCAGAATCCGCAAATCCAAGGGGAGCATAAACAAAGCGGAGACCAATTTGGGCAGGTTCTCCGCTTCGTTATAAGTTGGAATGACGACCGTGATACGCATTGGGATTCCTATTTCTGGTTAGCGTTTATACAGGGCAAACCTAAACACAAAGGACACCACGGACACGAAGGAAAAACGTTTCTCCTTTGTGCACTTTGTGTCCTTCGTGTTAATTGCAGAAGAGCCCTATTTTTTACTGCGCAGCAATTCAACCTTTAATTGCTCTGCGCTCTTGAAATGTGCGCCTGCCACCAGCGGCATCTCAGACATTCTGACCGCCAGGCGGTCCTTTCGTTTCGAGGCCTGATCGCGGTCCTTGATTGGGTAGAAATAATCAAGCGACTGGTCGAGCCGGGAATGCAGGCGCTCGTACAACGCAGAGAGATTGGTTGGAACAACGGTCATGACAAAGTCAGCTGGGCCGATGTGGCCTAGGCATTCAACATTTCCGCTAAGTCAAGGTCACCTTCAACAACAAGGATTTTGGATTTGGCGTCTGCCACGGAATCCGTGTTATGCAATCGGCTCTTTCTGGATCACGAATTCGCAAACCTCATCGCCAAGAGCCACGCACTTTGACTCATTCACGCGAAACTCATTCCCACCTGAAACCCACTTGAGACCTTCCTGCAAGAGTCCCGTTGACATAAAACAGACCGGTTTGTCGGCATTATGGCGGCCCCAACAACACGGGCACTTATGTATTGTATAAAGATACTCGTTATCTTTTTCTTCAACCGTGCTCAGTTGATCGCTCAACTGGCTGAAAATCTTTGCCATGGCCGGTACGCCGATGCGAAGTTTGGCATGAAGCGGGAGAACAACAAAAGCCAAGTCCGCCACGCCAGCTAATGCGCCAAAGTTTTTCAAGGCGTCGGAGAAAGTTGCGCGTCCGGCACGCAAGGCCAAGCCACGCCCGCCGCGCGGACCGTACATATCCTCCAAAGCAGTACCCAAGGCAGAAAGTTCGGAAAAATCAAACCCCTTATCGAGGTTATCCGGCGGATAACTATCAATGTAATTGTTCATTCCCGCAAGATTCAAGATCGCATTCAGGCCGTTTTTGCCCATCACTTCTTCCAGAGACTTTAAAGTGATCAAGCCGAACTTATTGGGATAATATAAACCACTTTTTTGAACGGGGCTCATTACGGTCTCCACTAAATCAATTTCGTCAGATCTTCAGCGGCACGGCGCATATCAAGGAAAATCAAGCCAAGCTTGGCTTGTTCACGCGCCAATGCGGTCAACACGGCTTCCTGGCCGACCGACATCAGCACAACATATCCTTTTTCGCCCTTGATATACACCTGTTCGAGGGTTCCGCGGCCCAACTCTGAAGCGATCCGTTCACCCAATGACAGCATGGCGGCCGACATAGCCGAGACACGATCCTCTTCCACACCCTGAGGTAAGGCGGACGCAATGCTCAACCCATCCACGCTGACAATGGCTGAGGCTTCAATATCCGGCGAAGAAGCCTGAAGCTCACGCAAACGATCCACCATTTGTTGCGAACGGTTCTTGGTCAAAACTGCCCTCCGTATCTTTCCAAGTAACCCCGCCGACTGACGGGTGTCATTCTTGGAAATAGTGAGGCTATTTTAGCACACGGCAAGGGGCTGTCAAGTTGAAGACATGCCTATACCCTCTACAAAAAAGTAAATTCAGGTAAGCCGCCCGGAAACCCCAAAATCAACCTATTTTGCTTGACGCTCACCCCTGCCTGTGATAAACTACTGCCCGCTAAAGGTCTCGTGGTGTAGCGGCCAAACATGCGGCCCTGTCAAGGCCGAGATCGCGGGTTCGAATCCCGTCGAGACCG
>Ga0182027_10001781_pt1 | contig 35424 bp, 35 predicted proteins | sample 712E1DmetaG_FD_121300 | JGI IMG/M metagenome (GOLD analysis project Ga0182027, IMG submission 121300) | Permafrost microbial communities from Stordalen Mire, Sweden - 712E1D metaG (Illumina Assembly) | ecosystem: Environmental > Terrestrial > Soil > Wetlands > Permafrost | place: Sweden...
TGCGGTATGTCGTGGGTGTCGAGCGGGCGCACTTGAGCGCGCTCCAACGTGAGCAGGGCGACGGTGTGGCCGTCATAACCGATAAACTCCACCTCAAAGGCAGCGCCGTTGCCATGCACCAATACCGCCGTGCCCACGTCGCCGCGCACCAACCCGTGTTTGGGCAGGTTGCAGGTCAGGGCCACGGCGTCCAGCTCATTGATCGTCTTCATAATTTGGGCAACGGGTGCGCCGTCACGAATCGCGGCGCACCGCCACCCGGATTAATATACCATGCGCTGCGAACATTCAAGCGCGTGCCGTCGGGCGCGGTTAAAGGGCCTTCCACGACATGGCGGGTGCCATGTGGCGTTTGCTCCGACTCCACCACGTCGTTCTCACGGGCATGACGAACCAACGCATCGGCCAGTCGCTGCCATTCCGTGACGGTGAAACCGAAGCGCAGAAAGAATGAGGCCTTGCTTCCGCCGGCAGGATGCGCCGGATTGAGCAGATAATGTGTGACTTTTCGTTCCGGCACAGTGGCGGATTGGTGGTTGGGCAATTTCATTTGGCCGAATCCTCCACGATTTTGATTTCGTCCGGAGTCAGGCCGTAGAGCGCATACACCAACTCGCCCGGCGGGCGCGGGGTGAATTGGAGTTTCATGGCAACAAGCAGGGGACGACTTGCCGGCTGTGGCGGCGGTAGATTTTGAAATCGGCATCGGTGGTCAGCACCACGGGGTCGGGCAGCGTTTCACTCATGCGCACCAGGCAGGCATCGGCCAGGCTCATGGGCACGTCGGCGTATTTGGCGCGCAAGTCGAACACTTGGAGCAGCTCGTCCGCGAAGTTCAACCCCAGCCGCAGATGTGCCTGGCGCAAAAGTTTTTCCAGGGCGCGCGCGTGGGGTTCGCGCAAAAGAAAGAAGGCCTCGGACACAACGGCCTCGCAGGTGAACCACGGCTCCGGCTGGCGGAAAAAAGTTTCGCGCGCCCAGCGATGGTGTTGTTCGCGGGGGTCAAGCAGCGCGACGAGCGCGCCGCTGTCAACGATGCAGCTTTTTGGCACGGATGATCTCCGCTATTTTTTGTTTATTGGGCGAGCGAAAGCGGCGGGGCTGGGCGGGAACTTTTGCCGCCCAACACTCCGCCAGGAGTGCGCGCAGACTGCCGTCCTGGAGCGGCGGCAGCGCGGGCTGATCCAAACGCTCCCGGACAATGTCGGATTTCGACACCCGGCGGGTGAGCGACTCCTGTTCAATCCGTCTGGCCAGAACATCGGGCAATCGGACGGTCAAAGATTTCATGGGCACACTGTAAGACAAGTGCGGCAGTATCGCAAGACGATTGTTTTCACGCGGTTCCCCTGCCTGCCGCGCGCTGGGCCGTTAAGCGAATGGATGAAAGCATCTTTTGAGCTCGAGGCCGACGATGATAGGCAATTGTGTTGCAACCACTTGCGCTTGATACAGAAAACTACAGTTTGACCCCGACGACTGAAGGCTTTATCGAGGACCGCGGGGAGCAAGCCGTTTGCGCAGCCAATAAACTACCACTTGGCAGAATGGTTCCAGGTCTCCGGCGTGTGTTTCTCCATTTCGCTCGCGCAACCAGCGCTCCAAGGTTGGACGCGGGAGATCGCCCCGCTTTAGGAGCGTGGTTTTGAACGCGTCCAGGACGGCCTTCCGGTTGTTCTTCAAAAACTTGGCGTTGAGGTTCAGCACCTCGTTCAGTTCGGTGTTAAAGGCCAGGTCATTGGAAGTGATTGTGCCATCGCCTTCAAATTGGATGAACTGCTCAACCTGATGGGCGGGGTTTGCCGGATTCCGCGAGAGATCGCGGTTGCCCTTCAACGTATCGCAATGTTGTCGCTGTGAAGATTGCCCCTGCTTGCCCAAACATGCGCCGAGCAAATTTCCGTAGTCGAGTTGTTCGGCGGGATAGCTGTCCTGACAATGCCAGTGTTCAATCTTCGTCTCCTCCGCCACCGGGCGAATCCTGGAAAGGCAATAGCAACACAGCCCGCGCTGCTCCGTGACCAGCGATTGCCGCAAGGTATCTTTGTCCGCGTAATTATTGTAATCCGCGTGGTGCTGGCAACGATGCTGGGCGAGGCTCGCCGGCTCGTTGTTTTTGGGGATTGCCCTCATGCCTTGGACTCCAGAAAAGTCATGAGCGTCCGCGCCCGCGTGACTTCTGGATCATCCGGGCCAAGTTGCGCTTCCACTTTGGGCAACAGCTTCCGTGCGCCGCTGAAGTCTTCCTTGTCAATCAAACCGAACAATTGTCTCAACACAGTTCCAACCGACTCATCCCGGGAGCTTGCGTCCATCAGCTCTTCAAGCACATGGCTGGAATCAATGCCGAAAGATCGCGTTGGTGTCGTCACCGCGCCGCCCTCCAGCAGCCGCACTTCCTCCGGCTTGACTTCCCCGATTACCTGGGGCGAATGGGAAGTGCAAACAAACTGGATGCTGGGAAAAGTTTCCTTCAAATCCGTGGCCACGCGCCGTTGCCACTTCGGATGTAAATGGACGTCCAATTCATCAATCAACACCAGGCCGGGCGTTTCCCTTAACACTCTCGGCAAAGGGTCATCTTCCGGGCCGAGTTGATCCGGCGGCAAAAGAAAAGCGTTTTGGGTCACCGCCTTGACGGCAAGGTCGGCCACCAGTGCCAGCATCATGCCCTCTCCCGCGCTCAAATTGCCGAACGGCTGTGAATTGCCGTCGAGGGTAAGCACGATCTGCTCAAGATCCGTATCATACCACACTTTGCCGGCCCCTGGCAGACAACGCAAAATGGCGCGCTTCACGACCTCAAAACCCGGGCGCATCCGCCCGCTTCGATTTACCGCCGCCAAGGTCTCTCCAAGAAACCACTTGTGTAATTCCGGCAAGCGAATGCGTTCGTTGAAACAATCATAGAAGGCCGCCCAGCGGCGGGCCGGACCATTGGACTTCGCTTCCTTCGGGATGCGTTTATTTGACGGCAGCCAGGCGCGGCCTGCGCCGTAGTAAGCCAGAACGGGACACAAAAGCCGCTCGCCCGCGCCATCGCGCGCATAAATATCCTTGACATATTCAAGCGCTGGCCCGGCTTCCGCGTTGGTGGTGCGCTTGCCCCCAACCCTAATTTGGCGGGTCCACCGGACATCCTCATGATCACCAATCCGGCCCTTCGCGCTGACAATGACTGGCTTCCGTTCGTTAAACTGAATGCGGTCGCCCCGATCTTCCGGTTCCAGCCGGGCTTCCGCCGGCAAAATGATTCGGCCGCTGTTGGAAAGCGTGGAATCGGGCGCTTCCACCAGCCATACACCGGCCGCCACCGCCAGTGCGTCCAACAGCGTGGTTTTCCCGGCGCCATTGTCGCCTGCAAGCAAAGTGAATTTCGGATGGAAGTCGAAGTCCTGCGACGCAAACTTCTTGAAGTTCTCAATGTGGAGTCGGTCAATTCTCACGTGCGGCTCCCTTCTTAAGCGATGGCACCCGGTTTGGCACGGCGATTCTTCCGGTGACGGCGGCGGCGATGAAGGCGGCGCGGCGTTCCATCAACAAAGCAATTTTCCGGATGAAATTGGAAAGGTAATGATGATTGGCCATTGACGGAGAAGGATAGTGGAACTTTCCCTGGTTTCCAACTCCAATTCACTCCAATTCTGCTCCAATTCTGCGCCTTTTGGCGCTGGCAATGTTGCCCTTTGGAATCGCTGGCATGTCGGCTGGGGTGCGACGGGTGATCGTGATGGCGGGTTGCGGGTCGTCAATGTCGAGAAGGCCGCAGGCGGCGATCAATGTGGCAGGTCATACACAAAAACCTCGGCGGTGGGGAGGGCTTCCTGGATCAGAGGCTCTACGGATTCCCATTTTCCTCCGGCAAGGCCGCAACCGATTCGCGGCATGTGAATGGTCGCCTGTAGTTTCTGCGCTTCGACGGCCAGAATTCCCAAGCATTGCTTGAGGGCGTCATAGCGGATTGGAGGCACTCCACGCTGGGCGCGGAGGCCGCTTTGGGCAATCATGTTCGCAACCCAAATGCCTGGCTCGACCTGGATGAGGGAGACGGCGCCGAGGGTCAGAGATCCCCGCGATTTCAGGTATTCGGCCTTTGGCTGCGGCCAGCGCCTGGAGATGGCCAGGACAAAACCCGCGCCCCACGCGCCGATGTCGTTGCAGACATGGGCGATGATTTTGTTTCCGGATCCGATGGGGTCGGTGGCGTCGCCGGTGATGTATTGGATTTGCATGAAGCGCTCTTTCGGGAGTCATCGGTAACAAAGCCAGCGGGAAAAGACAATAAAAGTCCGGATTTCCGGGATGGACAAAGGGCGGGGCGCAGGGCAATATCGGGGGCGGCTGTTCGGTCGCGTGACTGGTTCAGTCTGGTTTATTTTTTTGAACGTAGGCAAAACGAAGTGAGGTGAAAGTATTTCCGTCAGTGACGTTGGGCATTTGCCTGATGGCCTGCTTATCGGCTCAGGCTAAACCGAGGTTCAACGCCAGTGAAATCGCCGGCCCAAGCGCGCAGTTGATGATTTGCGATCTGGACGGGGACGGTCTGAAGGATCTGGTTCTGATGGATGATCTGAATTTATCCATCTTTTATCAGGATCCCAAACATGGTTTCACTCGCGAACCGCAACAGTCCTATCGTCTGGAGCATCGGCCGTGTGTGGTCTGGGCGGCCAAGTTGGGCCGGCCGGCGGAGAGTTTGCTGGTGATGACCAGCGACGGAGTGACGGAGCTTGGTTTTACCAATCGAACGGGGCCTCCCGCCGTCCGGCAAATCATCCGGCAAGCCACGATTGTGCCGGATGCGGCGGAGGACACGAACGGGATGTGCCTTGTGTTGTCGGCGAAGACAGGCGGCGACTGGCCGCTGCTGCTGGTGCCAGCGACGGAGGGACTTCAGGTTTGGTCCGCCCTTCGCAGTGCTGCGACGGCGGACGGGCAACATCGGGAGGAGTGGGTTCAGGCACAAGTCATCGGCCATTGCATTGATGCCAGCCTGGGGCCGTCCGTGGCCAATCCGGGATATACCAAGTCGGTTGGATTGGACCTGAGCGTGGGGGACGTCAATGGGGACGGACGGGAAGATTTGATGGTAAGACGCAGCCAAGGCGGCCGGACTAACACGTATAGCCTTTACGTGCAGCAGAGCAATGGCCTGTTCGCGCTGGAACCGGCGTGGACGTACGCGGACAAGGTGGAACCGCATTCATGGCTTTGCTGGGCGGATCTGAACCGGGACGGCAAAGTGGATTTGATCAAGAGCGTGTGGCTGAACGAGGCTTCATTCCTGCCAGGGATTCCTTCGGGCAAAGTGCTGGTGAGCGCTTATATGGCCGACGAGCGCGGGAGGATTCCGTCCGAACCGCAACAGGTCTTTCGCAAGAACGACTTCGTGGCGGCGTTGCCGGTGGTGGACGTGGACGGAGATGGTTTTCTGGACCTGGTTTTGGGCTACAGTCAGATGGACAGCAAAGAGGGTGTAATCAAGGGGATCACCGCCAAAAAGCTTGATTATAGTCTGAGGTTTTACTTTTATCGGCCGGGAGGCGGCTTTCCAAAAGAGGAGGACTGTCAGCGAGACGTGGTCATCCATCTGGATCGAGCCGCGATGCTGCTGAGTTGGGGCCAGCGTCAATACCTCGAGCGCTACGTCCAGATAGGCGGGGATTTTAACGGGGATGGCAAAGCGGCTTTGATGGTGAGGGACCGCAGTGATGAAATCTCGGTTTACTTTTTTGTTTCGCGAGAGAAAGGGTTCAGCCTGAAACCGGACCTGCGATTCAGTTGCCCGGAAGCGATTGACGAGTGGGAGGTCACGGACCTGAACCAGGATGGCGTGAGTGATGTGATCGTGAGACTTGGGAAACAAAACGCCTATCGAGTATTCCTCAGCCAGAAATAACGCATGTTTTTCCTGCGACAAGTTGGAGCCAGCGCCGGGAGCCGAGTGCTTGCGGGACGGCCGCGAGCCTTGGGTTTGGGCGGCGGCGTCATGCTGGGGATGTTGGTGGCGGTGACCGCGGGCCGGGCCGGGCCGGTGGAGCTGTCGTGCCAGACGATCACGCTCCCAGCCAACGCCGGCGCGCCGCTTTTTGCGGATATTGAAGGGAACGGCCGCTGCAATCTGCTGGTGATTGATCCGGTGGAGAAGAAGCTTTTGAACTATCACCAACGGCCGGAGGGCTTCCGCAGCTCACCCGATCAGGCGATGGCATTGCCGCCACAAACCGCCTGGGCCGCCCCGTGCGACGTGGATGGGCATCCGGGTCTGGAACTGTTGATGTCCACCGCCACCGGGTTGGTTTATTGCCGGCAGAACGCCGGCGTGTTCGAATCGGAACGACACACGCTGATCGAGGCGAGCCAGGTCTTCACCAATTTCGATTTTCCAATCCTGACCCGGCTGAGCACGAACAAAGCCGGAACGAACGATTTGATTCCGGTGATTGGCGCGGGGCGGACGGTGCTTTACCATCGGAACAGCGCGTATGAATGGAGTCCGGGACCGGCCATGATTCTGGACGAGAAACAAACGGTTTGGCAGGTCAACGGCGAGGCGTGGCGCAACCCGTGGCGCGACCTGTGGCGCGACCCGTGGACGTTGGGAGCAAATGCGGCGCAGAGCCTGCGCGTGGAACAATTTTTTCCGGCCAAACCGGATCGGAAGCAGGAGGAAGATTGGGAGAATGAAGCCATCCGCAAGATCGTGGGTGAGATGAAGAAAAAGCCCGAAGCCAGTCCGCCAAGAATAGACCGCGTGGACGTGGATGGCGACGGACAGGAAGATGTGGTGCTATGGCAGGTCTGCGGCAAGCTGGATGTCAAAACCGACCTCTATATCTTCCTGCGCGGCGCGGACCAAAAGTTGCCGGAGCGGCCGACGCAAATCCTGCACTGCCGCGGGCTTCCGATTCCAACCGGCTCGACGGAAGTGGCTTCGCCGTTGGCCGATCTGAACGGGGATGGCAAATGTGAACTGGTGCTGCTGGAATTAAAGGCCAGCGTTGCCTCCTCGAGCGGAATCCTGGAAACGGCGCTCTCGCACGGATTGGATTGGTCGCTCACGATCCGGTCGCTCCATCGCGGCGCCTTTCCTGGCAGCCCGGACGCGTCCGCGGCGGTGACGACGATCTTGTCGTCGGAAGTTTCGCGCGAGTGGCCGATTTTTATTCAAGGAGACTTCAATGGCGACGGGCGGCCTGATCTTTTGGTCAGAGGATCGGGGATTCGATGGAACATATTTTTGAGCACGACGGACGGACGTTGGTTCGCGCCGCAACCGGCGATGACTTTCGAGGCGCCGGGGCACGGCTATTTTGAAATCAAAGACCTGAACGGCGATGGGCTGTCGGATCTCATCTGGCATGAGCCGGATGGCCCCCGCCTTTCGATTTTCCTGTCGCCATTGCGTGCGGCAAAGGGTAAGAAGCCATGATGGAAATTCCGCCAGCACTGGTTTTGGAAGAAGTGTCCAAGCGATTCGGGCGCATCCATGCGGTGGACCAACTTTCGCTGGAGGTGGAACCGGGCCACATGGCCGGGTTTCTCGGACCGAACGGAGCGGGCAAGAGCACCACGCTTTATATGATCCCGCGGCTGGTGCGGCCCAGCAGCGGGCGCATCCGCATCTTCGGCGTGGATATTTGGCAAGATTACAAGAAGGCGATCCGGTCCGTGGGGATCACGGTGGAGACGCCGGCTTTTTATGAGTACTTGTCCGGGCGGAAGAACCTGGAGCTGGCGGCGCGTTTGCTGGATAAGGTTTCCGCGCGGGAGATTGACGAAATTCTGGAACGGATCGGCCTGGCGGAGCGGCAGCAGGACCGGGTGCGGGTTTATTCGACGGGCATGAAACAGCGCCTGGGCATCGGGCGGGCGATGTTGGGCCGGCCCCGGCTCCTGATCCTGGACGAGCCGACCAACGGGATGGATCCGGAGGGAACCCACGAGGTTCTCTCGTTCCTGCGCGAGCAAGTGAGGAAGGAGGGGCTGACCATTTTTGTCTCCAGCCATCTGATGACGGAGATCGAGGAGTTTTGCGACACGGTATTTGTCATCAACCGCGGGAGTCTGGTTGCTTCCGGCCGGGTGAAGGAGCTGTTGAAACCGCACGAGCGGATCGTGCGGGTCACGTTTCAGGGCCGGATTCCCGACGGCGATTTCCTATCGCGCCACGAACAGATCCGGAAAGTGGAAGCGGTGACGGCGGAAACGGTGGAGATCACGCTGGCGGAGGACGATTCGGCGTGGCTGAACCAATGTTTGCAGCAGGCGGGGTTCCGAGTTTCCGCCATCGCGCCCAAACAAAAGACGTTGAAGGAGTTTTTCCTTTCGATCACGGGAGACAAACCCCATGCCTAGCCAATTGGCGCCGTTACTGCGAAACGAGGTGGCGAAGGCCGCGCGCCGCAAGCTGCCATACTTCGGCATTTTCGCGGTGGGCCTGGCTTGTGTGATCGCTCATTTTGTGGCCGGGCAGGTCAGCAGCACGGCGACGGCGAACGGCTGGGGCTATGTGGATTTTTCGATGCAACTGGTGTTCGCGGACATTGGCCCGGTATTTGTCATCGTGTTCGCGGCCATGTTGGTGGCGGAGGAAACGGGCGCCGGGACGATCCGTTCCGCGCTGGCCGCGCCGGTGCAGCGTTGGGAGTTGTACGTGGCCAAGGGTGTGACCGGATTGCTTTACATGATGGTCCTCTCCGCCGCCGCCCTGCTGTTCTCCGTCGCGCTGGCCAGCATCCATTACCGCTTCGGCGCGGTGGGGGATTCCTTCGGAGTGGTCTATAGCCGGAACAAGGCGATGGAAGAACTGGTGGTGGGTTACGCGCTGAGTTGGATTCCGCTGGGCGCCCTGGTGATGTACGCGCTGCTGATCTCCACCCTGGTGCGCAGTCCGGGAGCGGCCGTGGCGGTGGGCATCAGCACGATGTTCCTGATTGATTTCACCAAGAACCTGGTGGGACTGGAGCCCTATATCTTCACCCGCTACATCAATTACTCCTGGGTGAACCTCCTGCAGATCGCCCAGGGAATGGAATATCATTGGCGTCCGGAAGTGTGGCGGATGATCGCGTTGTCCGGAGTGTCCGCGGTTGTCACCTTTGGCGCCGGCCTGATCGTTTTTGTGAGGCAAGACCTCAACCATTAGTGCGGGCGCACCTTGTTGGCAAAACAACTTGATTTGCGGAGCGGGTGGCGGCATGATCCCGGCATGGGCGTCCCAATTAACCCGGCGAATTTGAGCGCCGAGCAAGTGATCGAGCTGAATAAAAAGCTCGCGCACATGCGCCATGAAATCAACAACCAACTGGCCATGCTCGTCGCCGCGATGGAATTGATCAAGTTCCGCCCGGAAATGAGCGAGAAGATGCTGGCCACCATCAGCCAGCAACCGCCCAGAATCCTGGCCGAGGTGGCCAAATTCTCCGCCGAATTCGAGCAGACTTTCGGCATCACCCGCGGCTGAGTCCGACGGGGCGGGGCGTTTGTTGATTTACGATTGATCCCCAATCCTGAGCGATGTGCTTGTTTGTTCAACCAAGGAACGATGGGATGGGACCAATGGGACGGACACGGACATTTATCGCCAATCGAAATGGAGCCGACCGATGCCGAGCTGATCGCCGCGGTGCTCAAAGGGGACGCGGCGAGTTTTGAGCCGCTGATCCGGAAATATCAGCCGCGCGTCTTTGCCACGGCCCGCCGCTATGCCCGGCGGGAAAGCGAGGTGGAGGACATCGTGCAGGAGGTGTTCATCAAGGCCTTCCAAAAACTGGGCAGCTTTCGCGGCGAGGCGCCCTTCGAACACTGGCTCATGCGCCTGGCGGTGCGGACGTGCTACGATTTTTTGCGCGTCCACCAGCGCAACCGGGAAAGGGCTTTCACGGAGTTGACCCAGCCGGAAAGCGACTGGCTGGACCAATTCGTGGCGCAGCCCGACGCGGCCTCGGAAGAGGCCGAGGCGGCGCGGCAATTGATCGGGCGGATCCTGTCGCGGCTCTCGCCGGCGGCGCGGCTGGTGATCACGTTGCTGGAGATCGAGGAGAGGTCGGTCAAGGAGATTGCCGGGATCACCGGCTGGTCGGTCCCGCTGGTCAAAGTCCGGGCCTTTCGCGCGCGGGCGGAAATGCGCAAGATCCTGGCCAAAATCACGCGGGAAAAGTACCTGTAACCAGGCGGGCGGGAGTGTCGTCTGAAAGAATAGCTGTTATGAATCCGAGCGATCTGCAAACCAAATTGATCCGCGCGGCGCGCTGTGAGCCGCCCCGGGACCAGGTTCCTTATGCCTTCGAGAAGCGCGTCATGGCGCGGATTGCGTCCGCGGCGCCGCTCAATCCGTGGGCCGTGTGGGGGCGTCCGCTCTGGCGCGCCGCCCTTTCCTGCGTGGCCGTGACTCTGTTGTGCGGGCTGTGGTCTTTGGCGGCCACGCCCCGGCAGGAGAGTTCGGAGAGCTTCGCGCAGGATTTCGAGCGCACGGTTTTCGCTTCGCTGGATCAGCACGTTGAGGATGCCTGGTGAGTCCGTGGAAAGTCATATTGGCCACCATGGTGATTTTTTGCTGTGGTGTTGTCACCGGCGCTTTGGTGATGAAAACAGGGCTGCGGCGCCCCTTTGCCCCGCGCGAGCCGGGCGTTCCGATGCGCGCCGGCTCGCCGGGACAGTTCCAAAACCTGAATTTTCTGCGCCGGATGGATGGCCAATTGGGCCTGAGCACCAACCAGCATGACCGCATTGAAAAAATCATGCGCGCCAGCCAGGACCGCACCATGCCGCTCTGGGACCTCATCGCCCCGGAAATGCAGAAGGAATTGACCCGTGTGCGCGAGGAAATCCACCAGGAATTGACGCCCGCCCAGCAGAAGGAATTCGCGGAGATGCTCCAGGCCCGCCGCCGAGCCGAGGGCCTTGCCCCGCGCGATGGGGAACAGTTTCGGACGCGGACAAATCGAATCCGAACCAACGGGACGCCGGGAAGTGCAGAGTGAAGAGTGCAGAGTGAAGAGTGAAATTGCGCAAGAGGAAAGGAAGGCTGAAGCGTAAAGGCTAAAACCAGGGCTCCGGGTCGGAACATTTTTTTAGCCTTTAGCCTTCAGACTTCAGCCTTCTCTTTTTGCCTTTTTGGAAAGACCTTTCCCCCTTGACAAGGCTTAGCTTTTATGCTTAATTGCTCAGGATGAGAGGCGAAGTCGAAGTCAAACGCCAAGGATGGAGGCTCGGGCTTCCAGAGCCAAAACGAAGAACTGGCCAGAAGACCCGGTCCGCTGCCGGCCTGGGGCATAAGGCCGGGCCGATCAACGCGCATTATCTCGCCCCCGGAGGCGGGCCGAAACGAAAGGACCACATGAACCAGACCAACAGGATTTCGGAAGGAAAATGGCCCGCCCCAGCTTTATCGTTAAACCCAAGTCTTGCCAACCTTGATTTACATCAAGCCGAATCACAAAAAATCAAAGTAAATCAAAGTGGATCAAAGTAAATCAAAGCACTTTTTTTTCCTTTAACATGCTCTACGCGACGCCATCCCGGTTCCATCCATCCTCCCCCATTCACTATTCGCATTATGGTTCCATCGGGATGAGCTTCCCCAAAGCTCGCGCAACGGTTGTGTCCGGAAAGGGCGGTTTCTGTGGCGGCCATCTTCCCAAGGAGCTTTCCATGAGAATATCCCCTTCCCTTTTCGCCACGTGCGGCGACAATCCGGTATGAAAAGGACGTTGCCCATCCTTTTGGGTTTGCTGCTCTTGGCCGCACCGGCGGCGCAAGCCCAACTCGGTCACATGACAAATGGCGACGGCAGTATCTACACTTACGGCACAAACGCTGACGGCAGTATCACGATCGCCGCTTACTCCGGGCCTCCCTGGGCTGTGACCATTCCAACCAACATCGCCGGCTTGCTGGTCACCAGCATCGGGGATTCTGCGTTCCAATACGGCTACAGCCTGACCAGCGTGATGATTTCTGGCAGCGTCACCAACATCGGAAATTATGCGTTCGATAGCTGCCACAGCCTGGCCAGCGTGACGATTCCCGACAGCGTCACCAGCATCGGGGAGTATGCATTCCATTACTGCTCCAGTCTGACCAACATCACGATTCCCGGCAGCGTCACCCGCATGGGAGTGGATGCGTTCTATTACTGCACCAGCCTGGCCAACGTCACGATGGCCAACGGCGTCGCCAGCATCGGAGATGATGCTTTCCTGGATTGCACGAGCCTGGCTAGCGTGACGATTCCCGGCAGCGTCACCAACATCGGGGAATTTGCGTTCGAAGGATGTTTGAACTTGACCAACGCCACCATCGCCAACGGTGTCACCAGCATCGGGCAGAGTGCGTTCTTGGCCTGTTACAGCCTCGCCAGTGTCACGATTCCCGGCAGCGTCACCAGCATCGGGGATTTTGCGTTCGAGGAATGCTTCGGCCTGACCAATGTCACGATTCCTGGCAGCGTCACCAACATCGGAGGGGGAGCGTTCGTCGGCTGCCCCGACCTGAGAGCGATACAGGTGGATGGGCAAAATTCGTTTTATAGCAGTGTGAATGGAGTAGTGTTCGACAAGAGCCAATCTACGCTTGTTGAATATCCGGCCGGCATAATCGGAACTTACACGGTTCCCAGCGGGGTCACCAGCATCGGGGAGGATGCGTTCTATGATTGCCTCATCCTGACCAGCGTCTATTTCACCGGCAACGCTCCTGCCGCTGATTCGTCTGTGTTTCTTTATGACAACGCGACGGTCTATTATTTGCCTGGCACTTCCGGCTGGAGTTCCACTTTTGCCGGACGTCCAGCCGCGCCGCAATTCAGTGACACGACAAACAGCGGGGGCATTACCATCACCGGTTACTCCGGGCCTGGGGGAGCTGCAACCATTCCGGCTACCATCAACGGCCTGCCGGTCACTAGCATCGGTGACGATGCGTTCTATTACTGCACCAGCCTGACAAATATCACGATTCCCGGCAGTGTCACCAACATCGGAGTCCAGGCGTTCGTGGGGTGCAGCAGCCTGACCAGCGTCACGATTCCCGGCAGCGCCATCAGCATCGGGCAGTTTGCATTCGATGGCTGCACCAGACTAACTAACGTCACGATTGGCAACGGCGTTATCAGCATCGGAAACTGGGTGTTCGAATCCTGCACCGGCCTGACCAGCGTGACGATTCCCGGCAGTCTCACGAATATCGGAGAGGGAGCGTTCGGTAGTTGCGCCAGCCTAACCGCGATAACGGTTGATTCACAAAATGCCTTTTATAGCACTGCGAATGGAGTGCTGTTCAACCAGGGCCAAACCACGCTCGTTGAATATCCGGCCGGCATAAGCGGAAGTTACACGATCCCCGGCAGCGTCACCAGCATCGGAGAGGCAGCGTTCAGCGGCTGCACCGGACTAACTGGTGTCACGATTCCTGGCGGCGTCACCAGCATTGGAGAGAATGCGTTCTACGCTTGCACCAGCCTGACAAACGCGACGATTCCCGGCGGCGTCACCGACATCGGAGATCATGCGTTCCAAAACTGCACGCGCCTGAGAAATGTCACGATTCCCGGCAGCGTCACCGACATCGGGAATTATTCGTTCTTTGGCTGCTACCGGCTGACCAATGTGACCATTCCCGGCAGCGTCACCAGCATCGGGAATTCTGCGTTCTCTGACACCGGCCTGACCAATGTGACGATTCCCGCCAGCGTCACCAGCATCGGAACCGGGCCTTTTGCATACTGCACCAGCCTGACAGCGATAACGGTGGATGCACAGGATTCGTTTTATAGCAGTGGGAACGGGGTGTTGTTCGACAAGAGCCAATCCACGCTCGTTCAATATCCGGCCGGCATAGGCGGAAGTTACACGATCCCCGGCAGCGTCACTAACATCGGAGTCCAGGCGTTCGTGGGCTGCAGCAGCCTGACCAGCGTGACGATTCCCGGCAGCGTCACCAGCATCGGAGCCTTGGCGTTCGAATTATGCACCAAGCTCGCCAGCATAACGATTCCCGGCGGCGTCACCAGCATCGGGGACGATGCGTTCTATGATTGCTACAGTTTGACCAACATGACGATTCCCGGCAACGTCGCCAGCATCGGCCAGTTCGCGTTCTATTACTGTACCAACCTGGCCGCCGTCTCGATCGCCAGCGGCGTCACCAGCATCGGAGGTTCTGCGTTCGTTCACTGCACCCGCCTGGCCAGCGTCACGATTCCCGTCAGCGTCACCAACGTCGGAGTCCAGGCGTTCTATTACTGCACCAACTTGGCCAGCGTCTATGTCCAGGGCAACGCTTCCACCGTTGATCCGTCTGCGTTCGGTTCTGACAGCAAGGTGACGATCTATTATTTGCCCGGCACCACCGGCTGGAGTTCCACTTTTGGCGGTTGTCCGGCTGTGCTGTGGAACCCGCTGATTCAAACCAGAGGCTCCGGCTTCGGCGTGCGGACCAATCACTTTGGGTTCTACATCAACGGCACTGCCAATATTCCCATTGTGGTGGAAGCCTGCACGAATCTGGCCAGCCCCGTTTGGACTCCGGTAAAGACCAACATACTCATCAACGGATTCTACTTTTTTAGCGAACCCTTGCAGACAAACTGCTTCGGCCGCTATTACCGCATCCGCTCGCGATGAGTCGGCGACGGGCAGCATGTCCCAACCTCCTGTTAAAAAAGCGCCCGGTGGGGCACCGGGCCTACAGAATCCGCACATTTTGCGGGAGAGATGCAGGCCGCGTGGCCTCACGCGGCGCGGGAGTAATGTCGCTTTTCTGTCACAACGCCTTTTCGACCAGCGAGCCGAGTTCCTCGGCTGTCAAGACGATTGGATTGGCCTTCATGCTGCTGGCTTGGCCGGCCTTTTCCACAAGTTCCGCGATGTTCTCGCGCCGGATTCCGTAAATCCCAAGGCCGGGAATTTGCAGATCGGAAACCAGCTTGCGCACCCATTCCACGCCGTCGTCGGCGCGCGCGCCGGGGTTGCCCGTGAGGAAACGAGCCGCGGCGTCGTACCGGGCCAGGGCGGGACTGCCCGGCAGGCGGCGGCGAAGCGCGGCCAAGTTGGTGTGCATCACGCGCGGCAGAAGCGCGGCGCAGATGGCGCCGTGGGGCGCGGGAAACATCCCTCCAATCGGCCCCGCCAGCCCGTGGACGGCGCCCAGGCCCGCGTTGGCCAGCGCCAAACCGCCGAACAGGCCGGCCAGAGACATGTCCTCGCGCGCGCCGGCCTCGCCGCCGCCGGCCCAGGCGGCGCGCAAGGAGCGGGCGACGCGCCGCATTCCTTCTTCGCAGAGCGGGTCGGTCATGGGATTGGCTCGCAGGCAGACGTAGGGTTCGATCAATTGCGTCAACGCGTCCAGGCCGGTGCTGGCGGTCAGGCCGGGCGGCAAATCACGAGTCAATTCGGGGTCAACCAGGGCGATGGCCGGCAACAGAAAGGGACTGCGCAAGCTGACCTTGAGCCGATGCTCCGGGGAGGCGAGCACGGCGTTGCGCGTGACTTCCGAACCCGTGCCCGCCGTGGTGGGAATGGCCAGGCAGGGCGCGGAGGGTTTGGCCAGCTTGCGGCCGCGACCGATGATTTCGATGTAGTCCAGCAGATCCCCCGCATTGGTCATCATGCCGGCGATGGCTTTGCCGGAATCCAGCACGCTCCCGCCGCCAAAGCTGACCACCAGGTCGCAACGCTCCTGTCGCGCCAGGGCCGCGCCGCGCCGGACTGTGTCAAGATCAGGTTCGCCGGCCACGGAGAACATGGCCGCGGCGACGCCGGACTCCCGCAACGATTGGAGCAGGGGCGCGGCGCGGCGGGCGTCGCGTCCCGTCACCACGAGGGCCGACCGGCCCAATTCCCCGGCCAGACGGCCAGCCTGCCGCACGGTCTGAGGGCCGAAGATGATGCGGTTTGCGGTGGCGAATTCAAATTGCATGACTGGCCAATGGTGCCATGCGAGCGGCAAGTCAGGCAATCGTTTCCATCTGGATTCTGGATGGTTGCGGCCCGGCCTCGCGCGGCGAGGGGGGGAAGAAATTGTGTGGACATTGGGAGGGTTTTGGGTATGATGTTGCCATGATCCGGGTTCGGCCATTTTGGCGGGTTTTTTCTCTCGTTTTGGTGGCGGCGGTTTGCCTTCCCCAGGTTGATTTTGCCGGCGGAGTTGTGGGCAGCGCGAACCAAGCCGCCTTAAACGCCGCCATGGCCGGGGGCGGCACGGTGACCTTCGCGGTGAACGGGACGATTTATCTAACGAACACCATCGTTGTGTCCAACAACACTGTGCTTGACGCCACAGGCCATAGCGTGGCGATCAGCGGCAGTAACTCGGTCCAGATTTTTATCATCAATTCCGGCACGACCCTGGCCATCACCAATTTGACCATGAGAGATGGATTTGTCCAAGGTGCAACCCAGGGTTATGATCAGGCAGCTCTAGGCGGTTACGGGGACGCGATTTCCAACGCTGGGACGCTGCAGGTAACAGACTGCGCCTTTCTCAATAACAGTGCTGACGGAGGCACGAATGATAGCGCGCAAGCGGCCGAAGGCGATGCGGGTGCGATTTACAACACCGGGACACTGGAAGCGACATATTGCACCTTTAGCAATAACAGTGCTGTTGGAGCCAGAGGTGAGCAAGGGGGCAAAGGCGCTGGGGGAGCTGTTTACAACGCGGGTATCCTTTCCGCGTTGGGCAGTGTTTTTATTGGCAATTCGGCCGTGGGAGGGCCGGCGTCAGTGGAAGACTTTAATGGCGCATCATACCCAGGCGGACCCGCAAACGGAGGCGCTTTATTCAATTCCAATCAGGCGACATTCATCAACTGCGTTTTCTCCAATAACACGGCCACCGGCGGTATCGGCGAAGACTCCACACCAAATTTCCAGTTATCCGGGGGGACGGGCGGTGCGGCCAATGGCGGCGCCCTCTGCAATATCGGCAGCCTTGTGGCGTCCAGCAGCACGTTCGCTCAAAACGCGGCGGCGGCTGGACAAGGTGGACAAGGCGGTCACAGCCCTTATCCTCCCAACTACGGCTTCGGATATTCGGGCGGACCTGGTGGCACTGCTGGAAACGCGGCTGGGGGAGGGATCTGTTCTCTGAGTGGCTCATCTGTCCTCATAAATGACACATTTTGGAGCAATAGTGCGGTTGGGGGTGCGGGAGGAATGGGCGGTGCGGGAACAGGGGCGTTGATGTATTACGGCGTGGGAGGAGCCGGAGGAAATGGCGGGGTAGGTGGTGCCGGATTGGGAGGTGCCATCGGTACTCTGGGAAATTCGTTGAATCTCACAAACCTAACCATCGCATCGAATGTCGCTGTCGGCGGAGCAGGGGGGGCCGGTGGCTGGGGAGGCGTCGGCACTTATGGTACATATCCTGGTCTTAAGGGCGCGAACGGTCCGCCCGGTATGCCGCAAGGCGGCTCGCTTGCCAACTCCAATGGCACACTGTCCCTGATAAACTCGATCCTGGCGGCGAATTCGCCATCTGACACCAACATTTTTGGCGCTATTACCGACGCAGGATATAACATCAGCTTCGATAACCAAAGCAGCCTGACCAACTCCAGCAGCCGCAATGGCATTAATCCGATGCTGGCCCCTCTGGGGGATTATGGCGGGCCTACGCCCACCACGGCTTTGCTGCCAGGCAGTCCCGCGATTGACGGGGCAGACCCCGGAGCGTTTCCCGCAACGGACCAGCGAGGGTTCGCGCGGTCTTATGGCGCGGGGCCGGACATCGGGGCTTTCGAGTATTCGCCGCCCAATATCACGCTGGAAAGTCCCGGCAGCGGGATGGCCCACCTGGTCTTCCCAGGCATCCAGGGCCAGACCTATCGGATACAGAAGTCCAGCGATCTGCTGCAATGGCAGCCGGTATGCACAAACACCATGGGCGCCAGCAGTTGCTTGGATTTGTATGTTCTGATCAACCAACCCAACTGTTTCTACCGCATCGTGTCGCCTTGACAGAGGGTCATGGATTGCGGATTGCCAGACTCCGTCGAGCCGAAACTCGATTTCTTGGGAAAAAAGTCACGGCTCGACAGAGTCTCGCCCTACCTTTTCCCGCCGTCACGGATACATTACATTAAGAGCAGGATTAGGATTAGGATTGACAAAGAAAAGACCCCGGTGGCGGGAAGTCCGCGACCGGGGCTGGCTGCCGAGGCCGGATTTGATCCGGCACACGGCCGATTATTGATCGGCAGGCGGTTCGCCAGGAGGAGGGCCGTCAGGGCCAGGACCACCAGGACCACCAGGACCGCCGGGGCCAGGGCCACCGGGAGCGCCCGGACCGCCAGGGCCAGGGCCAGGACCACCGGGACCACCGGGACCGCCAAAGCCACCAGGACCACCAGGACCGCCGCCTGGGCCGCCCATGCGCCGCGGCGGCGGGCCTAAAAGGTCCTCCACCGTCAGGGTGGTGCTGCCGCTTTTGAGCAGGGTTTTCAAGGCGGCGGGGGCGTTGGCGATTTCATTCGCGTCAATCACGCCGTCGTGGTTGGTGTCCAGGGCGAGGATGATCGGCGGCAACGGGGGACGCCCGCCCGGACCGCCGGGTGCGCCGGGTGCGCCGGGTGCGCCATTTTGTTGAGCGATGATTACCCAGGTTGACGCGCCCAGCGCCAACACGGCCAATACTGCTTTTGTCATGATTTTCATATCTTGCCTTCTTTCTTTGTTTTTTTGTTTTGCGTGTTTGTCAAGTGCTCCTCCGGAGTGTTGTCCAGTGAGGGCAATTGAGTTTTCATGCCGCCACTTTACAACAGTGAACCTTAAGAGAATGTGAAGTCGGAAATAAATTTGCGGAAATTTTCCGCCGGGGAGCCGGAGGGTTTTATCTTCATCTTCTCTTAAGGTTGGGGATGCGAGAGTGACGGCGGGGCGCGGGTGTGTTAAACCTCCCGCGTCCAGGACCACTATGAGAATCCTGATTGTGGAAGATGAGCCGGACCTGCTCCGCAGCGTGGCGCAAGCCTTGCAGGAGGAAGGCTACGCGGTGGACTGCGCCGCGGACGGCGAGAGCGGGCTGTTCAACGCGCAGAATTATGACTACGACGCGGTGGTGCTGGACGTGATGCTGCCGAAAATGGACGGCTGGGAAATTTTGCGGCGGCTGCGCAAAACAAAAAAAACGCCCGTCCTCATGCTCACCGCGCGCGACCAGTCCAAAGACCGCGTGCGCGGACTGGACACGGGCGCGGACGATTACGTGGTCAAACCCTTCGACCTCCCGGAACTCTTCGCCCGGCTGCGGGCGCTGATCCGGCGCGGGGCCGGCCGCGCGAGCAGCGTCCTGGAACTGGGCGAGGTTGTGATTGACACGGCGGCGCGCCGGATTTGCCGGGCCGGCCAGGCGGTGGCGCTGACGGCGCGCGAGTACGCGCTGGTGGAATTCCTGGCGCTGCATCACGGCGAAGTGGTGACGCGCACCGCGCTCTACGAGCATCTCTTCGATGAAAACGAAAGCACCCTGTCCAACTTGCTGGACGTGCATGTTTCCAACATCCGCAAGAAGCTGGGCGCGGACTTCATCACGACCCGGCGCGGCCACGGTTATTGCATCGGAGGCGGGGAATGATTTTCCAATCCATCCGCTGGCGGCTGCAAATTTGGTACGGCCTGGTTTTCCTGGCCGTGCTGGCGGGCTTTGGCGTGACGGCTTACCAACTGGAGCGCAACCGCCAGTTTCGCAACCTGGACGGGGAATTCCAAAGGCGGATGGGGGCGCTGTCGAACCTGTTGCGGCCGCCGCCGGGCCGGCAACAGCCGGAGGGTTCTCCGATGGGCCAGGAGCGGGGCGGGCGGCCGGGGGAGGATTTTCGCGAGGAGGGGCCGCCGGAGGACCGCCCGTTGCCACGCCCGGACGGACCAGGATTCCAATTTCACCCGCCGGCGGACCCGGCGGGATTGTTCGGCAGCGAAAGCAATTCCTTTTACTACGTGATCTGGGGGCGGGACGGCAAGGAATTGGCGCGGTCGCAGGCCGCGCCGGGCGACGTGCCGCCGCCGCCGCCGCAGCAGCCCGCCGATCCCAGAGGGCCGCCGCCGCCGCGAATGCGCGGGGCGTTGCGGGAGTTTTTCCACCCCGCGCCCGGCGGGGAAGTCCTGCTGGTGGGCCGTTCGATTGCGGAGGAACTGGCGGGGCTGCGGGTGGTGGCGTGGTCGCTGGCGGGGGCGGGCGCGGTCGTGTTGTTGTTAGGATTGACAGGCGGTTGGTGGGTGGCGGGCCACGCGATGCGGCCGATTGAGGAGATCAGCGCCACGGCGGTGAAGATCGCGGCGGGAGACCTTTCCCAGCGCATCCGCGCGGCGGACACGGACAGCGAACTGGGCCGCCTGGCGACGGTGTTGAATTCCACCTTCGCGCGGCTGGAGGCCGCGTTTGCGCAGCAACAGCAATTCACCGCCGACGCCGCGCACGAATTGCGCACGCCCGTGGCGGTGATGATCACGCAGACGCAGACGGCGCTGAAGCGCGAGCGCGACGCGGCGGAATATCGCGCCACGGTGGAGGCCTGCCAGCGCGCGGCGCAACGAATGCGGCAGTTGATGGAATCGCTCCTCCAACTGGCGCGGCTGGACGCCGGCCAGGAAAGGATGAGCCGGCTGCCGCTGGACTTGTCCAAGCTGGTGAAGGACTGCCTGGAGCTGGTGAGTCCGCTGGCCGAAGCGCGCCACATCAAAATCCATTGCGCGATTCCGGCGTTGCCGTGCGTCGGCGACTCGGAACGCCTGGGCCAGGTCATCACCAACCTTCTGGCCAACGCCATCGAATACAACAAAGAGGGCGGCGAAGTGCGGGTCACCGGCGAACGGCAAAGCGGAACAGTCTTGTTGACAGTGACCGACACCGGCCGGGGAATCGCCGCCGAGGATGTGCCCCGCATATTCGAGCGGTTCTACCGCGCCGACAAATCGCGGTCGGGCGGGGGCGGGCACACCGGCCTGGGGATGGCAATTTCCCGGGCCATCGTCCAGGCGCACGGCGGCGGCATCGAAGTGACCAGCCAGCCCGGCGCCGGCACAACCTTCACAGTGCGGCTGCCGGCGGCGGCGGACGGGGTGACGGAGTGACGGGCAAGGCCAACCCATCTTTTCCTTCCAAACCGGCCTGAACCGCGCTATTGATCTGGGCCAGCCATATATGACGAAAAGGACGCGCGCGGCCATCGGATTGACTCTCCTGTTCCTCGCGGGTTGCTCACGCTCCTTGGTCAACACTCCTTTGCCCGAGCCGACCCGCCCGGTCTTGCCGGACCAGCCGCCCGCGGCGGAGCGGGAATTTCGCGGCCTGTGGGTGGCGACCGCCAATAATATTGACTGGCCTTCCCGCCGCGGCCTTGACCCCCGCCGGCAGCAGGCCGAATTGATCGCCATCCTCGACCGCGCCGCCCAGTTGCACTTGAACGCGATCATTCTGCAAGTCCGCCCCAGTTGCGACGCCCTCTACGATTCCAAAATCGAGCCTTGGTCCGAATATCTCACCGGCACGATGGGCCTGGCGCCCTCGCCCTATTATGATCCGCTGGCCTTCGCGGTGGCCGAAGCCCACAAACGCGGCCTGGAACTCCACGCCTGGTTCAATCCCTTCCGCGTCCGTTTCCGCGAGCTCAAAACCGCCGCGGCCCCAAACCACGTCAGCCGCGCCCATCCCGAACTCGTCCGTGCCGTCGGCAGTTACCTCTGGCTCGATCCGGGCGACCCGCGCGCGCGGGGCCATTCGCTGAGCGTGATCCTGGACGTGGTCCGTCGTTATGACATTGATGGCGTCCACCTGGACGACTACTTCTATCCCTATCCTGAAAAGGACTACAAAGCAGCCGATTTTCCGGATAACGCCCTGTGGCAGCGCTACCAGCGGCAGGGGGGAAAGCTCTCGCGTGGGGACTGGCGCCGGGAGAACATCAACACGTTCATCCGGGTGGTGTACGCGTCCATCAAAAAAGAGAAGCCCTGGGTCAAATTTGGCGTCAGCCCCTTCGGCATCTGGCGGCCCGGCCGTCCCGCGCAGACCACCACCACCGGTTTTGACGCGTATGAATTGCTTTTCGCTGATTCTCGAACCTGGCTGGCCAGCGGGTGGGTGGATTATTTTTCGCCGCAGCTTTACTGGCCGAGCGAGAAAGAAGGGCTGGCCTTTGCCCCGCTGTTGAACTGGTGGAGCGCACAAAACAGCCTGCACCGCCATTTGTGGCCGGGGATGGAGGCGGGCGGGTGGCCGGGCTTCAACGGCAACCAGGCCGCCGAAACCGCCAAAGAAATTGACTTGACACGCCGCCAGCCGGGGGCCTCCGGCGACCTCCTCTGGCATGCCGGCCCCATCCTGCGCAACACCGGCGGGGTCGCCGACGCGCTGGCCCGGGCCTATTCCGTCCCCGCCCTGGTCCCCGCCTCGCCCTGGCTGGGCGGCCTTCCTCCGGACAAACCCTCCTTGACCATCCGGAAAGGGGGGGATGGAATGATCCTCGACTTCAAATCCTCCGGGGGCGGGCCGGTCTGGCAGTGGCTGTTGCAGGAAGAAACCGGCGATTACTGGACCACGCAGATTTTGTCCGGCGCGCAAACCAGCCGGCTGCTCCGAACCGGCCCCGGCGCCGCCGCGCCGCGGACCATCGCGCTCACCGCGGTCAGCCGGGTGGGCAAGCTCAGCCCTCCCGCCGTTTCCAAAGTGGAACTTCGTTGACAGTGGCCGGATCTTCCGGCCCCGGAAACGGCAATTACCAATTCTCCTGAAAATTGCCTTCGTTGCGGGGCGCGCGCCTGAGCACGGATACGATACTGTTTCGTTCATCCGTCCATTCCAGGCCGCGGTCCGGGGGCGGCGCCGCGCCCGGACGCAGGATGGCCCATTCGATGATCCCCGTTTTGTAATAGGCGCAGGCCATGCCCAGACTCCGGGCCAGGCCTTCGGCCACGGGCAGAAGTTCGACGTGGCCGTTGGTGATATGAATGGCCAGGACGCCGCCTGGGGCCAGATGGCGGCGATAGATGGCGCCGGCTTCGCGGGTCAACAAGTGGGTGGGAATGGCGTCGCCGGTGAAGGCGTCAAGAACAAGGATGTCGAACTTCGGGCCGGGCTGGTTTTGCAGGGATTTCCGGCCGTCGCCGAGGACGACGCGGCAGCGATCGCGGCGCAGGTAGGTGAACCAGGCGCGGGCCAGCACTTCGGCTTCGGGGTCCAGTTCGTAGTAGGTGATGGAATCCTCCGGCCGCAGATAGCGGTTGATCGTCCCGGCCCCAAGGCCGAGCACGCCGAGGTTCAGCGCGGGCGCGGCCCGCTGCTTGTCCCGCAGCAGGATGCCCAGGCCGGTTTCCGGCCCGTAGTAGGTGGTGCTGGCGCGGGGGTTCCCGCGGTCCTCCTCGGCGTGAACGGTGGTATTGTTGACAAGTCGGTAGATTTCGCGGCCGGGTTTTTTGGTGACGCGCCAGCAGCCGTAGAGGGTGCGGACCCGGGCGACTTCCCTGGCGCGCCCGGCCGATTCGGCCACGAGGGTTCCCCCGATGGCGACGACGGCCACGGTGCTGAGCAAGGGCCGCACGATCCGCCCGCTCCACCGGAACCCGGCGATGGACAAGGTCCCCAGGGTCAGCACGGGAAATTCCACCGGCCCGCTGGTGACGTGGGGAATGACCAGCACCATGAGCGCGCTTCCAATCGCGCCGCCCGCCGCCGTGGCCGTATAAAAGCCGTGGGTGTTTTCGTCGCGGGCCGCCGCCAGCCAGACGTGACAAGTCAACATGGTCGCGCCGCCGGCCAGGAGCACCAATCCGAGCAAGGAGGCGCTGCGGGGTTGGATCATCAGGTGTGTGTCAATGAGCGCCAAAAGTCCGAGGGTGGCGATGGCGCCGCAGGAGGCCTGGCGGGGTCCGGAAAAAGCCCAGACATAAGTGGCCAGGAACAGCGCCAGCGGCAGCGCCCAGGTCAGCGGGCCGGCGCTGGCTTCAAAGCTCAATTGATTGGTGGTGGCCAGGAGGGTCGCGCTGCTGATGCCCGGAAGAATCCACCATTGCCAGCGGGTCTTGCCCAGGCCGGGGCCGGGAATCCTGGCCAGCGCCGGAGCCTCCGCGCGGTCGCGAAGCGCGAGCAGGCAGAGGAGCGAGCCGCCCACCGCCCAGACCCAGTTTTGCACGGTGAGGTCAACGAACGGTTCCACCAACAACGGATACGCGATGAGTCCGGCCAGCGCGCCCGCGTTGGACCAGGCGTAAATGGTGAAGTCGCCGCGGTCGGCCTGTTGTTGGTGCAGCAACGGGGTGGCGCAGAACAGGCCCATCGCCAGTCCGGCAAACGGCAGCAGCGCGGCCAGGGGCTGCAATTCCGGCGGCAGCCAATCCAGCGTTGGCAGCGGTGGCGTCAAGGTGAGGAAGCCGCTCAATCCCAGCGCGGCCAGGATCCGGTTCCTGATTCCCGCCTCCGTCTGGCCGAGCCGCCGGCATCCGAAATAAGCGGCCAGGACGGCCAATTGAAAAAAGAGCACCGTGCAGCACCAGACCGAGGCGGCTCCGCCGAATTGGGGCAGGAGCCGTTTGCCGGCCATCAACTCGCCTTGAAAGGCCAGGCAGGCGGCGGCGGCGGCGATGATTTTACGATGCTTTACCATCATGGCAAGCTGGAGCCGGAAGTTTCCACAGTCCCGCCTTTTTGTCGAATTGGAACCAGCAAAACATTCGACTCCGGGCGGTTCTTGCGATACATTAAATGGAATCAAAGCCGTGCATCCAAATTTTGTCAAAGGCCGACCGATGAAAAAACTGCTGATTCTGCTCACAGTCGTGGTTGGGTTGATGGTGTGGGGAGCGACGGGATGTTCGAACCGGGAGGTGGACACCGCCAAACTGCAAAGCGCCTTCCAAACGGCCGATCCGGGCATCCGGGACGCGGTGGGCAAAAGCGTTGCCGCCATCGCCGTGAGCAATTATTCCGGGGCGTTGCCCGGGCTGCAGCGCGTGGCCTACGCCGCCAAGCTGACCCAGGAGCAGCGCCTTGTCCTGGAAGATTCCATCAAAAAAGTGAAAGCCAGGATCAAATGAACCGAGGAACGAATGCCGCCGGCGAGACGCCAGCGGCTGCGACCGAGAAGGTCGCGCTCCCCAAAAAGTCGCTAAGGACAGGGGCTCCTCCCTTGGTCGTTTTTTCGCTCGTGAAAAGGGGCCAGGTCTGCTATATTAAGGCAGAGGAGATCAAATGAAGTGAAAGCAAAACAACGAGGCTTCACCCTGATCGAGCTTTTGGTGGTCATCTCCATCATCTCGATCCTGGCCAGCATGTTGCTGCCCGCCTTGAGCAAGGCGAAGGAAAAGGGCGTCACGATTTACTGCGTCAACAATATCCATCAAATCAGCCTGGCCATGCTGATGTACGGGGACGATTACAGTGACCGCCTCCCGCTTTCGGCGACCTCCATCCTCACCCCGGGCGCGGGCGGGTGGACGAACACGCAGACGACGCCGTGGACCGTGCCCCTGCAGAGCTACTACCAAAACACGAATGTTTTGCGCTGCCCGGCGCTGAGCCAGAAATACCGCCAGTCGGGCTTCAGTTACTTCATGGGGACGCGGGGCTTTTTCATGGTTGCCCCCTACACCCCCAGCGTCCTCGTGAGGACCATCGCCACGCCGTCCACTTATATCCTTTGCGGCGACTGCAATTACCCGGCTGACCCGGTGAACGCCGATCTCAACAACAACGACGTGAACACGCTGTTTGATCCGAGTCACAAGCCCTCGCCCATCCATAACAACCGTGTCAACATACTTTTCGCGGACTGGCACATCAAAACCTACAAGAATTTCAACGAAAGCGAGATGACCTTCTCCTTCAACAGCTCCGGCATAGATTATTGACAGCAGGCCGTTGCCGCCGCCGCGTCCGCCGCCGCCGGCTCCAACCGCATGGGGCGGTCATGGTCCAAAAAGGTTTCGCAGACGCGGAAGAAATCCGCCCGGGTGCGGACGCGCCGGATGTCATGCAAGAACGGGCCGGGCGGCTCCACGCCTTCGCCGATGAAGTTCATGAATTTTTTGAGCCGTTGCACCTGGGCCGCTTCCCGCGCGCCCGGCGTGGCCTGGGCTTCCCAGAGTTCGGCGATGTAGGCCAGGACGTCGCGGCCGGCTGGCAGCCAGGGGGTTTCGCCGCGTTGCTGCTGATGAATCTGGTTGAAAAGCCACGGATTGCGAATCGCGCCCCGGCCGATCATCAGGCCGCGCGCCCCGGTTTGGGCCAGCAGCGCCAGCGCCTGGGCCGGGCTGTGGACATTCCCGTTGGCCAGCACCGGACAGGCCAGTTGGCGGGCGGCGCGGGTGATGAGGTCATAACGCACGCCCGGGCGGTACATCTGCGCGACCGTCCGGCCATGGACGGTGAGGAGGTCAATGGAATGCCTGGCAAACAGAGCGAGCAATTCCTCGAACCCATCCGCCGAATCGAAACCGATCCGCGTTTTCACGGTGAACGGAATGGCGACGGCGGCGCGGAGCGCGCCGAGGATGGCGTCCATCTTGCGGGGATCGCGCAGCAGGCCGCCCCCGGCGCATTTGCGGTACACCACGGGCGCGGGGCAGCCGAGGTTCAGGTCCACCGCGGCGATGGGATATTGCTGCAATTGCCGGGCGGTCCGCACCAGGGCCGGGATGTCGTTGCCGATCAACTGGGCGACGACGGGCCGGCCGGTGGGATTGCGGGTGATTGAGTCAATAATAAATCGTTCCGGCCGGGAATCGGCGTGGACGCGAAAGTACTCCGTCCAATAAACGTCGGCCCCGCCGTGGCGGGCCAGGACGCGCCAGAAGGCCAGGCCGGTCACGTCTTGCATCGGGGCCAGGGCCAGGACCGGGCCGCCGCCGCGAAGGAGGGCGGCGAATCTTTGCGCGGGCGTCAGGCTGGGGATATTTATATGGGACGGCACGGCGCGTTCACCCGCCATTCCCCTGGATGGCTTTGGCCGAGGTCAGGGTGAGAAAGACCTGTTCGAGCGTGCCGCTGGATTTGGCCTGGCGGCGGAGTTCATCGAGGGTGCCGACGGCCACCAGGCGGCCCTGGTGCATGATGCCGACCTGGTCGGCCAGTTCCTCGGCGATGCCGAGCTGGTGGGTGGAAAGAAAAACGGCGCCGCCGCGCCGGGTGAGTTCCTTCAAGACGTCTTTGACCACGCGGGCGTGCTGGGGGTCCAGGCCGACCATCGGCTCGTCAATCAAAAAAACTTCCGGATCATGGAGGAGGGCGGAAACAAAGGCCACGCGCTGGCGCGTGCCGTGGGAAAGCCCCTCAATGGGCTTGTGCGCGAAGTCCTCCAGATTGAAGCGCGGGATCAGCTCGCGCGCCGCCGCCTCGATGCGGGCCTCGCTCATTTGAAAAATCTGGCCGCTGAAGCGGAAAAACTCCCACGGCGTCAATTTGTCGTAGAGAAACGGGAAGTCCGGCACATAAGCCAGGCGCCGGCGCGCTTCCAAGGGGTCGGTCTGGACGTCGAAGCCGGCCACGCGCGCGACGCCGGAGGTGGGCTTGAGCAAGCCGGCCAGAACCCGGAGGAGAGTGGTCTTGCCGGCGGCGTTGGGGCCGAGCACGGCGAAGAATTGTCCGCGCCCGACCTTGAGGGTCAAATCCTCGACGGCGATGAGGTCGCCGAATTTTTTGGTGAGATGACTCAGTTGGATCATCAGTTGTTATAGGGGCTGATGGCCTGGTTGCGGAGGGACAGGTTGAAGGGGAGGTTCACCCAGAGAATCTCGCCGATGCGGCTGACAATCACCTCAATGCGCTGGCCTAGGAAGAATGTCTCCAGCCGGTACACCCGAAGCTTGGACTGGGCGAAGGCCACGCGGTCTTCGTGGGCTTCCCACCGCATCGCCGCTCCCAAGCCGCCCGGCAGGCTCCGGTCCAGACCCAGAAAACTGAGGGTCAATGGGTCCGCCAAGTCCCCCAACAGCGCCTGCGGGTCCTGGAGTTCGGAGAACTTCAAAGTTCTGTCCCAAGATTCCCCGCCTTCGTTGACTTTGAGCGAGACGGTCTGGTTCGCCGCCGAGGCGTGGAGTTCCCAGGCGTTGGGCCGGAGGCTGGCGCGAAAGCGGAAGTCCTGCCAGACCTTGTTGGTGTCCAGCGCGAGGCTGGTTTGGAAGCGCACGTGGTTGCTGGCCCTGATCTGGGCGCTGCCCTCGAAACTCAACCCGTAGCCGGTGAGTTTTGGCGCCACGCCCCCGGGACGATAATCCGTGCTCAGGACTTTGCTGCTGATGAGGGGCGATTCGGCCGTGCCCGCTCCCCAGCGCCCGAAGCCGATCTTTTCGTCGTGATCATAAATGTCGAGCGACGAGTTGTCCGGCGCGGTCAGGATTTTGTCCCAGACGGCTTCCACCGGCACGGAGCTGCCAAAGCCGCTGTGTCCGGCCCATTGCGAGCGGTAAAGCAGACCATTCATGACCAGCCAGAAAGTGGTCACTCCCAAAAAGAATATCCACGAGCGCATGACGGTCAGGGCAAATTCAAATTCTGGCCAATGCGCAGACGGGTGGGGTTGACCTCGGGATTGGCTGCCAGCACCTGTTTGGGTTTGAGGCCGTAACGGGCGGCCACGGAGGTGATGGTGTCCCTGGCCTGGATGACATACACGCGCGGATGACCGGTGTCCAAGGCCGCGGGGACGGCGCGGGGTTGAACGGGACCCTCCTTCGCCGAGGCTTCCACCTTCGCGGATGCTACGGTGGACGAAACACTGGACGAGACGGCGGACGAGACGGCGGGCAAGGCGGGCGCCGCGGCGGGGGTCTCGCCGGGGTGGCTTCTGGCGGCGTCCAACTGCTGTTTGAGCAGGCGGTTTTCCTGGGTGAGGCGGTCCACTTCGCGCTGGAGATTCTGGCTGTTGGGCAGCGGGTATTCGGTGCTGGCCAGTTCCAGTTTACAGCCGCGAATCCGTTCGCGCACCAGTTGGGCGCGGGGCGAATTGGGGGCCAGGAGGAGGTGGCGTTGGTAGTGGTAGATGGCGGCGGCGTAATCGTTGATTTTGGTGTCGTAAAGCCAGCCCAATTCATAATGGGCCGACGCGGAGCGCGGATTGGTTTCCAGGGCCTGTTCATACTCATCCACCGCGGCTTTGAACTCCTGGCTGTTGACCAGATCCCGGCCCCGCTGGAAGTGGGGGTCCTTTTCCTCGTCCAGATGATTGTTGCCTCCTGGGAAGCAACCGCACAAGCCGGCCGTCACCAGTATGAAAACGGCGCAGTAAAAAATGAGCCGCGTAAATTTCATGGCGTGAGCATAAACGATTCCCGCGCAAAGGTCAAAGTTTGGTTGGCGCAAGGATGGCCGCGAAGACGGAGATGGTTTTCAACCGCGCGGCAGGAAGAACCGGGTGCGCGCGGGGGTGCGGACCCCCGGCGCCCGCTACAGCGGAGCGCCGTCGTTTTCAGGCTGGCGCTGATTTCGCCTCTCACGCTGATTACTCTAGCATAGTTGCTAACCGCGGTCAACGCGCCGGCCTCTAACGGAAAAACTTGCGGACGATCTCGCGCGGGGTGGCAATAACCGGCGGCGTCAGGTCGAACGGATTCAGGACAGGGTCGGAAGTTCGTGGGTCAGCCAGGTCCAGCAGCAGGTTGGTATCACCGGCCAGCCGGAGCCGTTTCGCGTCCATACAAGAGTTCCGCGGCGCGGCGGCGCAACCGGCGGCGGTCCGCGCCGGGAAGCTTGTTCATCAAAGGGCGATGCCTTTCCACAACAAGGGCGCCCGCTGTCTTCTTTTCCAATACGGTCTTGGCAGCTTTCACCGTTTGGTTATCCCATAGAAGTTCGGCGATGGCAAACCTGGAAGATCAAAAGGCATGGTCCATTGGGGCCGGACACGTGTTCACCGGCCTTCGACGTTGAGCAGGCGGGTGCGCTTTTTGAGGGTGCGCAAGACGGCGAAAATAATGAAGCCGGCCAGGAAAACGCCAAACCACGCGTAATCCAGGCGCAGGCGCTTTTCGACGATGGAGTCGCCAATCAAGTCGCAGAGGAAGAACACGGAGATGATCAGAAAGAAGGCGTTGTATTCGCGTTGGGCCACGGTGCGCCAGGAGAAAGGGATCGGGGATTTTTTCCAGCCCCGGAATCGGGGAATGAAGGCGGGGGTTTGGGCGGACCATTTTTCAAAGGTGTCGCCGAAGCGCTGGCGCAAAAACGCCTCCTCCGCCAGCATGATCCTCTCGTAGTAAAGGGCGTAAAGACAGATGGCCAGCAGCGCCAGCGACCATTCATGGGGCCAGAGGGCGAAACCAATGAAGATGAGGAAATTGCCCAGATAGAGCGGATGGCGGACGACGGAATAAATTCCGGTGGTGTTCAAGGTGTCGGCCACCTGTTCGCGGGTGTTGCGGCCCGAGGTGCCAATGGGTGCGCGCCCCACGGTGATGACACGGACGGCCAAACCCAGGAGGGAGACGGCCAGGCAAAGCCCTTGCCAGGCTTCGTTGAGGGCATGGCTTTGGCCAAGATAGGTGAATGTGGACAGGCAGAGGAAGAAAATTGGAACCACGAGCAGCGGCAGATAGGTCCGATGGCGGAAAAGCCAGGATCCAGAATTTTCAAGCTCGTTGCGCAAGGACATCCCTGGCAGGGTAGCCGATGGATTGGGGAGCGGCAAGCCGTCAGGAGGGCGCCGCTCGTTTTCCGAAATGGAGTTGAGATTAAGATTAAGATTAAGATTAGGATTAGGATGCGTCTGCCCTGCGGGTGCGGCCCGTTTTCCGGCGTGCCAGGGACCGGGCTTGGGCGTAGATTAGGCCGATGAATTTCGTTCCGCCAGAACTGGACCGCATTCTCCGCCAGACGCCGGAGTTGCGCAACGCCTTCCTGGTCGGCGGATGCGTCCGGGACGCGCTGCTCGATTGTCCCGGCAAGGACTTCGACGTCGAGGTCTTTGGCGTCGGGCGCGAGGCGCTGGCCCAGGCGCTGTCGCGCTGGGGCAAGGTTGATCTGGTGGGGCAATCCTTTGGGGTGGTCAAACTGACCACCGGGAACGAGCACAGTTACGATTTCACCATTCCGCGAAGGGATTCCAAGATTGGCGCTGGGCACAAGGGTTTTGCCGTGGAATTGGACCCGGCCATCACTCCGGCGGAGGCGGCGGCGCGGCGGGATTTCACGATCAATTCGCTCATGTACGATCCGCGCGCGGGGCGGGTGCTGGATTTTTTTGGCGGCGCGGCGGATTTGGAGAGAAGAATTCTGCGCCATACCAGCCCGGCTTTTGTGGAAGACCCGCTGCGGGTGCTGCGCGGAATGCAGTTTGCCGGGCGGTTCAACCTGGAACCGGCCCGGGAGACGGTGGAAGTGTGCCGGCAGATCAAAGGGGGGTTCACGGAGCTGGCGGGCCAGCGGGTGCGCGATGAGTGGTTCAAGTGGGCGGAACAGAGCGTTGCGCCTTCCGCCGGGCTGAAGTTTCTGGCGGCGACCGAATGGGTGGACCATTTTCCGGAAATCAAGGCGCTGATCGGCACGCCCCAGGACGCGGAATGGCACCCGGAAGGCGATGTGTTTATTCACACCTGCCATTGCTGCGACGCCATGTCCCGGCTGGCGGGGTGGAAGTCGGCCGCCCCGGAAGCGCGGATTGTCTATATGCTGGCGATCCTGGCCCACGACTTCGGCAAGCCGGCCACGACGCACGAAGCGGTGCGGGACGGACGGCGCAGAATCGTTTCGCCCGGACATGACGCGCTGGGCGGGGAACTGGCCGGGAATTTTCTGGAGCGAATCCACGCGCCACTGGCTGTGCGGGAGAGGGTCGTGCCGTTGGTGGTCAATCATATTATCCATTTTCAGACCCTGACCGAACGCGTCCTGCGCCGGCTGGCCAAGCGCCTGGAGCCGGAAAACATCGAGGGCTTGTGTTTGGTGATTACCGCCGACAGCATGGGCCGCCCGCCGCTGCCGGTGATGGAGCCGGAGAGCGTGACGCGGCTGCTGGCGCGGGCGCGGGAAATGCAGGTCCAGGAAAAGCCGCCCGAACCGGTCCTGATGGGACGGCATTTGCTCGAGCTTGGGCTGCAACCGGGCAAGGACTTCGGGGTGATTCTGAACCGGGCTTACGAAGCGCAATTGGAAGGCGATTTTTTCGATTTGCCGCAAGCCCTGGCATGGCTGCGCGGCCAGAGGGACCTGCCCATCTCTGAGGACGCGCGGCAGAAATTGGAAGCCCGGCCGGGCGGGCAGGCGTAGCGGCAGGCCAGCTTCTATACACAGCGAGATAAATAAATGCGCATTGCCAGATCGCGGGCCAACCGAAAGCGCCAGAGGGCTGGCGCACTCCAAAACGCTTCGCGCTGTGCATGCGCTGCCAAAATTCGCGCCAGCGTTTTGGACTGCGGCGGTCCTCCGCCGCTTTCGCGCGCGCGCTCCTCGGAAATCAGGCCGGGAAGATCCGCTCAAATACCTGGTAATGGGTCTCTTTCATTCCAAGGCGGCGATAGACTTCCCGCGCGCGATGGTTCTTCGTTTCCATGTATAAGCGGAGCCCGCAAACATTTTTCTGCTTTGCCGCCTCGGCAACGACGTAGGCGAAGAGAGCCTTGAAAACCCCGCGCGCGCGAAACTCTTTTTGCACATAGACGCTCTGCAGCCACCAAAAATTCCCGTTGCGCCAATCGCTCCATTCGTAAGTGATCAGCACCTGTCCCACCACCGCGCCGCGGGTTTCGGCCACGAAATAGCTTCCCTTGGCCGGATCGCGCAGGATGGCTTCCACGCCCGGCCGCACGACGGCAAGATCGAGCCGGAGGTCTTCGGTTTCTTGGGCGAGGGCGGCGTTGAAATCGGCGATCACGTCGCGGTCGGCCAGATTGGATTGGCGGATGATGAATTCGATGTGGGGATGGTATCCGGCCAACCGTCGGCGCGTAAATCAAAATGAAGATTGCTTGATGGGTTGGGGAAATTACTCTCAGCGCCAATGAAGCGACGTTCCGGCCCGCCCAAACTTGGGGAGAAAATCGGCCAGATGCTGCTCCTGGGCTTTCGCGGCTATGAGATTCCCGACGAGCACCCCCTCGCCCGCGATCTGGCGGAGGGCAACCTGGGTGGAGTCATTTTGTTCGACGAGGAGATGGCCGACGCCTCCCGGACCGGGCGCAACATCCGGTCGCGCGCGCAGGTGAAGGCTTTGGTGGAGTCGCTGCAAGGGCGGGCGCGCAGGCCGCTGTGGATCGCGATTGACCAGGAAGGCGGACGGGTCAACCGCCTCAAGCCGGTTTATGGATTTGCCGAAACACTTTCGCAGGAGGAACTGGGGACAATCAACCAGCCGGCAACCACCTTTGCCCACGCGGAGAAGATGGCCCGGACCCTCGCGGAATTGGGGATCAATTTGAACCTGGCGCCAGTGGTTGATTTGGACGCCTGCCCGGAGAACCCGATCATCAAAGGGAAAAACCGGAGCTTTTCCTCCGACCCGCGGATCGTGGCGCGGCACGCCATGGAATTTGTGCGGGCGCATCGCCAGCACGGGATCATGACGTGCGCCAAACATTTTCCCGGCCACGGCAGCGCGCGCGGAGACACCCATCTGGGGATGGTGGACGTGACGGAACATTGGACGGAGAAGGAGATGATCCCATTCCAACGATTGATCGAAGCGGAGCTTTGTGACGTGGTCATGACCGCCCACGTGTTCAACGCGCGCCTTGATCCGGAGCGGCCCGCCACGCTTTCCAGGCCCGTGCTGGGAGGATTGCTGCGGCAGCGGCTCGGCTTCGATGGCGTCATCCTGAGTGACGACATGGGAATGAAGGCCATTACCAGCCAATTCGGTTTGGCGGAGGCGATGCGGTTGGGAATCGAGGCGGGCCTGGACGTGTTTTGCTTCGGCAACAACCTGAGCTTCGACCCGGAGATTGGCGGGAAAGCGTCTGAAATCATTCACCGGCTCGTCACAGACGGGAAGATTCCGGAGGCGCGGATTGACCAGTCATTCCAGCGCGTGGCAAGCCTGAAGCGCAAATACAAACTCATGTAACGTGGAGACGACGCAAAAGGAACGTCAGCGCGATCCATGGCTTTGGGTGCCGAGCCTCTATTTTGCCGAGGGCATTCCCTACGTCATCGTGATGACGATGTCGGTGGTGATGTACCAAAGGCTGGGGATTTCCAAAACGGACATCGCCCTGTACACGAGCTGGCTTTATCTGCCCTGGGTGATCAAGCCGCTGTGGAGTCCGCTGGTGGACCTGACCCGGACCAAGCGGTTCTGGATCGTCTGCATGCAGTTTTTCATCTCGGCGGGGCTTGGGCTGGCGGCGTTTTCGGTGGCAAGCCCGGATTTTTTCAAGTGGTCGCTGATGATGTTCCTCCTCATGGCCTTTGCCTCGGCGACGCACGACATTGCGGCGGACGGTTTTTATATGTTGAGCCTGTCCGCGCACGAACAGTCCTTGTGGACCGGGTGGCGCAGCGCCTTTTACCGGGCGGCCATGGTGGTGGGGAGCGGATGGCTGGTGATGCTGGCGGGCTGGCTCGAAAAAAAGGGGGGCGTGCCGCGGGCGTGGACGATCACCCTGTTCACGGCGGCCGGGATGTTTGTCCTGTTCAGCGCGTGGCACCTGGTGATGCTGCCGCGCCCCGCCAACGACGGGCCGGTGCGGATGGGCCGGAGTTTTGGGGAAGAGTTTTTTGCCACGTTCAAATCCTTCTTCCAAAAGCCCGGGGCGGGGATGGCGCTGGCGTTCATCCTGTGCTACCGGCTGGACGAAGCGCAACTGGCGAAGGTGCTCCAGCCGTTTCTGCTGGACAGCCGTGGCGCCGGAGGCTTGGGGTTGGAAACGGGCCAGGTGGGGCTGGCCTACGGCACCATCGGCATTCTGGCTTTGACCTGCGGCGGCCTTTTGGGCGGATATTTGGCGGCAAAACACGGGCTGAAGAAAATGCTGCCGTTCCTGGTCTGCTCCATGTATTTGCCCAAACTGGCCTTCGTCTTCCTGTCGTTCCTTCAGCCGCGGAGTTTCCTGGTCGTGTGCGGGGCGGTCACGTTGGAGCAATTCGGCTACGGGGTTGGGTTTGTGGCCTTCCTGCTTTACCTGCTCTATTTTTCCGACGGCCCGCACCGCACGGCGCATTACGCCATCTGCACCGGCTTCATGGCGATGGGGATGATGATCCCCGGCACGTGGAGCGGCTGGCTGGCCGACCACCTGGGATACAAGCGATTCTTTGTCTGGGTGATTTGCTCGGCGGCGCCGGGATTTATCCTCGCCCTGCTGCTGAAGGTGGACCCGCGTTTTGGGAAGAAGGCGGAATCCGCGCCCGCGCCGTAATATTTCGCCAGGCGTGCGCGACTAAGGAGGCGTTAATAAATTAAGGTAGCAAGATGACGCAGGGATTTTGGCGGCTGGCAAGGCGCGACGAAGGAGAATATCCCTCGTGGATCTTCGACTGAGGAGCAACGCCGCCAGCCGCCAA
>Ga0182027_10001782_pt1 | contig 35407 bp, 27 predicted proteins | sample 712E1DmetaG_FD_121300 | JGI IMG/M metagenome (GOLD analysis project Ga0182027, IMG submission 121300) | Permafrost microbial communities from Stordalen Mire, Sweden - 712E1D metaG (Illumina Assembly) | ecosystem: Environmental > Terrestrial > Soil > Wetlands > Permafrost | place: Sweden...
GATACCTTGCCATATGCTAAATTATTGAACGATAGTCTGCATAATGCAACAGACCAATCTGAAATTGAGCGTCAAGCAGATACCTTGTTTAAGACACTTTCTGATCTTAAAGCCGAGATTCCTGCCTTACAGAACAATCTTCAAACTTTAGCATCAAATTTAGGTGAACCGACTCCTGCAAATATCGTTGATACCTTGAAAAAGCTGACCGGTTTGACTGAGAGCGAATATGAAAGTTATGTAAATTTCTACGAGACCACCACAAGCACTTTTGATACTCCCGATACCCTGCGTAAATCCATGGAAATACTCGCCCGTCTACGCACCTTGCGTGACCTGACCGCCGAAATCGTTACTGCCCGTAATTATCTTCAACAGGCGCATCCGCTTGAATCGACTTTGATCACTTTCCGAAACAACGTCGTGAGTCAAATTCGGCTTGATACTCTGGTAAATGGTCCCGAGATCTGGACGAGATTAAAACCCGATGTAGCACAATTCAAGGAACATTATCGCAATGATTACCAAAAATTTCATCGCGATTATTATGCACAAACCGCAAAATTGCGTGAAAACCTGGCACAAGCGCCCGCACAATTGCAGGTCTTGGCTTTGCTAAATAAAATCAGCAACCTAGGCAAACCTATGGGCGAGAATTCGGCGGGTTACTATGCTTCTTTGGTCAATGCAATCAAAACCTGCTCCATCACAGACGTGAACGCTGTATCTGTAGATGCCGCCCCGGTTTGTGCGCAATGCAGTTTACAAATGAACACCCTCCCACCCGCAGCGGATGTGGAAAGTTTTTTGAATGAATTGACCGAGAATGTTACCGCCAAAGCCCGTCAGATCGCATCGGCCTTTACCGGCATACAGGTATCTGAAAAGAATCCAGCCGCCGACTCGCTGGTAAAAGCCGCGCAAGCCGAAGATCTGGCAAATCTCACTGCCGTGCTGAACCCTAAAGCCGCCGAAGCAGTCAATCAACTGCTTAAAGAAATGGGCATTCTAACCATTGAGATTGATCTGCAATCTGAACTAAAAAAAGCATTTCCTGCGGTGGATGAAAACCAATTGTCCTCTTTTATATCAGAAGTGGAAAAATTGCTGAAAAATGCTTTTGCCCAGGCGCGCAAGGACAACCCCGGTAAAAAATCTTTCCGCATCACTCTTAAATAAGCCGACCCTATGGCTGATAACCTTACTGACTTTCTGGCACAATCTGCTAAACCGTTTGACCCTGAAACGGACGATTACCGCCGCGCATCGTTTGCCGAACCGGTAAAGTCTGGTAAGAATAGCGCAATTTATAACGCGCATTCCTACCATACCAAAGTGCCACCCGAAGGTATTGTTCCATATATTAAACACTATACTGATCCCAGTGACCTAGTGCTTGATCCCTTTTGTGGATCAGGAATGACTGGTGTAGCTTCTCAGATAACTGGGCGTAATGTGATTCTTAATGATCTTTCACCGGCTGCTATTCATATTGCTCGCAACTTCACATCTCCTGTCGATGTGAAGTCTTTCAAGGCTACTTACGAGAAGATTAGAAGTGAATTACAGAATGATTTTGATGATTTATATAGCACAACCTGTGATCGGTGTGGCAAGAAAGCAACTATTGTCTTTACAGTTTGGAGCGACGTGTATGAATGCGAAAGATGCGAGGAAAATATTACTTTATGGGAAGTAGCTGTAAATCTTGAAGAAGGCCAAGTTCAAGAACTTTTTCAATGTCCAAAATGTAATAAAGAATGGCGTAAAGGGCAACTTAAGAGAAAACAATCTATACCTGTGTTTACTGACTACGAATGCAAACACTGCAAGCCTAGTCGTGGTCAACATAAAATTACAGAAGAAGAGATTAAATTAATCGAGAGAATAAATTCTAAAGAAATTAAACTTTGGTATCCAAAAGATAGTATAAATACAAATTGGGAAATGTATATTCGTGGTGCATTACACCGGAGGGATATCCACACAGTAGATCAATTCTTCACTAAAAGGAATTTGATCGCAGCAAGTCTTTTTTGGGACAAATTCAACAAAGTGTCCGATGATCGCATAAGGGATGCCCTGAGATTTCTGTTTACATCTGTGTTGGTAACTTCTACGATAATGACGCGCTATAATTTAGGGAAGCGTGGCAACGGCCCAATGAGTGGACTGCTATATATTCCTTCATTATCTGTTGAAAACAACATCACTATTACAATTGCTAGAAAGTCCGTAGATATATTAAAAACTTATACCAAATTGCAAATTGATAGGCGTGGAGCTTTCTGGATTGTAGGTTCGGCAACTAATCTTCCTCTTGAACTTAATGATTCGATAGATTACATTTTTACTGATCCACCTTTCGGTCAAAACTTGTATTACGCTGATTTGAATTTTATCTGGGAGTCCTGGCTTGGTTTATTTACAAATCGCGAGAAAGAAGCGGTTGTTCATCGAGAGCAAGTAGTAGACTCAAATACTATTGCAGATTACGAGCGGCTAATGACTGAAGCGTTCAAGGAAATGTATCGCGTCCTTAAGCCAGGCAGATGGGCAAGCATTGTCTTTCACAACTCCGACGATAAAATCTGGCAGACCATTCTAAACGCTGCCGAATTAGCCGGACTCGAAGTTGCCGAAGTAAATGCGTTCGATAAAGTACAACTTTCTTACAAGGGTATTAAAGGGCTTAAGGGCGAAGAGCGAGTTACCAACAAGGATATTGTTCTCAACCTGCGTAAACCGCGCCAAAAAGAATCTGCTCATACTACCGAACGTGCCGATCAAGCCGAAGCCGAACAACGCGTGCTTGAAACCGTAGCCAATTTTCTGGCAACCAACCCGCAGCATTCCGAGCGTTCACTGCAACATATCTGGAATCATGTTCTCTTTGACATGATCCGCTCGGGTAACGTCCAGGTCAGCATGGCCATGCTAGATGAAATGCTCTCCTATCATTACAAAACCTTCAAAATAGCAGACGGGAAATACTACCTGCGTGGCGAAGCTGTTGTTGGCGGCAACGTCTTTGACCTCAACACGGATGCCGGGGCCATTGCCTGGCTCAATAGTGTGCTAAGCAACGAACCCCAAAATACCGGTCAACTGATCCCAAAATGGCAAAAAGAAACCGCCCATCTAAATGTCAACAATCCTGGGCGGCTCGATATTCTCTTGGAGCAAAACTTTTGGCAGGAAGAAAAAAGCGGTAACTGGCGTATCCCCACTAACGCCGAACGCGAAAAGATGAGCGCCCGCGAAGACCTTGGTGCTCAGGCGCATCTGCGTGTCATCCATCGCTTCTTGCAAGGCACTTTTGATCACCATCCGAGCGATCTCGAATTAGCTGCCTGGATCCGCTTCTGCTACAGCCGTGAGTTCTATCCCGAAGCCTTTGCCCTGTTTGAATATGTTAATGAAGCGGGGTTGGAATCCGAAGAATATAAGACTATCAAAAAAATGTCATCTGCGGCAAGGATGAAAACGTAATCAAAAATGGCTGATATCGCTTACTCGTTAGACAGTTTCGCGGCCTATATGTTGGCTCTCCTTCACATGATGGATGATGTCTCTCAAATTTCCTTGAAAGATGCGCTTAAAGAATTCGATCTTCGTTATCAGAAATATGTTCCTGCGAAGGACAGAAAACTTGGTGCAAAAGGTAACGTAAAGTGGGAGCTACAGGTTGAGTGGGCACGTAACGACTTAGTAGCCTTGGACTTGATGGGAAGTGGGGGACGTGGTATATGGACAATCACTGAAAAAGGCCGCGCTTGGATTCGGTCACATCCCAATGATCGAGGCGAGCTTCTGGAGCTCGATCGTGAGTACCGTTTCAAATTTCATAATGAAGATGACAAGAATCAGCTGATCGGCACCAAGATCAACTGGAAAGGAAAAACCTATCGTATTACTCGCGAGGAATTACTAGAAAAGGCGCGAGGGTTACTCGCAAATGGCGCCCCAACTGAAGCCACACGTTATCAGGATTGGTATGCCGATGTGGATGGGCAGCATGTCTCAGTCAAGTGGCTGTTTCACTTGATCACTGGTGCGGGGTACCTTACGTTTATGAGTAACCAAGCCTGCAATACACTGAAAAGGCTGGGTATTCCAACTTACAATTTGCATCAAAGTTCAAAAAGCGTACCCACTTCTAAGGCTTCTAAATCTCGTAATCTTACAATTGTGTTAAACAATGCAGAAGACCGCGCTAAATTCTTTCTCGAGATAAAACGTATCCTTCCCGAAAAGTTGCCTGTCCTTGCGCAACAATGCAAAATCAAATTAGTTGGGCACAATTGTATGCAAATAGCATATCCAGAGTTAATTCGTTCTCATTATGAATTGCGTTTTGGCAGAAGTGAAGAACTGGCTTTTCATTTTGAAGCCGCCAAATTGGAAGCAAATCTTGCACGATTGGAATACGTCAAACCTTTTGAAAATAATTGGAAGATGGAATTAGGACAGGAACTACGCTTGGAAAAACGAGGGAAACTCTGGGCACAGATATGTCTGGAGTGGAATCCCGAACAAATCCGCAATATTGATTCGCATTGGCGGCAGAATGTTGTTGCAGAGCTGCCATTCTTGCCGGAAAACGACATGATTGTCGAGGCGCTGAAATCTTCTGCTCTGCAAAACCCATCCGCTCCGTTATGGCAGGTCAAAGCCTATGCGTATGCCGATTTGTTGACGCACTTTATTGCAGTCACCTTGCCAGAACTAAAAAATGCTTTTCCGCCCATACGACGTCGCCGCAAAAAAAAGGCTGTGATTGGTCCCTCATCTGGAAGTGCAGATGAATCCGCCCATCGCTTCTTCGATGAGAAAATTGCTGAGATCCGCCATTTTCTTGAGGGGCGTTCTATCGCATCCCCTTCCCATGAAGTGCTTTGTGATTGGATTCAGTTATGTTATTTCTTTGGGCTTTTTGATGAAGGGCAGAAACTTTTCCAATATGTCAACGAGACTGAACTAAATAACGATTGGTTATATCGCCGCACAAAGAAGTATGCTGGTGTCTGCCGCCTAAATGCTGCACGCCGCTCCTAGTCACAGTGGAATTCTCATGACTGCCAATACCATCCTAGAATACGTTCACGAAAAAATAAACTCACTGCCCGATGTTGCTCATCTGGCAGTAATATTCGACCCGCGTGCTGCTTTGCATTGGAATGAGTTGGTTCAGCTGGAAGATGAGCAAGGTCGGACCTGGAGTATTATACATTATGATGGAAACGATATAGCATTCCGCAAATCCCAGAGAACTGAACGTACAATTGTGTGGGTTACGGCATCCCCTGACAGCCTTGAAGATTCATTACCTCGAATTACCCTCAATAGTCTGATGGATATCTGGGGTCGCGCCGATCTATTGCTGGATGCAAGTCTGGTGGGAGTTATTCGCACTCAATTGCCAAATGAAACCTGGCCCATCGCCCCACTCTGGGAACATGCTGAAATTCTGAGCCAGAATCTGTCTGTGGTTCAAAAAGGCTTGCGTGAGTTACGTCGTTATCTGCCTCAGCTCGCTGCGTTGGATAATTCCAGTATCCGTGCACTGGCATTGCATTGTTTGCATCCAGATATTCCCGTCAATGCCTTCCTGTTTCAGGTGGATACTCCCAGTGCAATTTTACAAACCTATCTAGATTTACTCTGGAGATGTCAATGGGATGACTCAGGCGTGCAGTTATTACAAAAGCAGGCCTTGCAGGCTCCACATGTTCAAAATGAGGAAATCCTATCATGGCTTAACGTCACATCAACTCAGCTTGCCCAATATCTTTATTTGCGTCGCTTACTGGGTCAATTCCATGTTCCAAATATTGTCAACCAATTACGCGGGCTTGGCTTGGTAGATGTACCCGTGGAGCAGCTCGAGACCCAGGTTGGCCGTTTGCTCGAACGCTGGGATCGTGATCCAACTTGGCGATCCAAAATAATCTTACAGGCGGAATTAGCCTTTCAGGAGGAAGATATCCATCGTGTAATTGGGCTGCTCGGATTACAAACTATCGAAGCTATTTTAGACGCTTTGCCTCATGTTGAAACTCCCGCTACGCTCTATGCATTGCAATCTGAATTTATTATCAAGGGGGTATCCAATCCGAACTTTCATAAATTCACGCCATCTTGGACCAATCACCCTAATCATTTATTAAATCAACTCCCAGATACTATTTTTACCGACCGTGTACGCTTAATCACCAGCATCCTGGATGATATTGCCTTCATCGACTCTCGACGACTTCTTCCCGTTCTTGCTGAAACGGACTTGGCGCGCCTTTTAGATTGGTATGTTGCTGAAAAACTCTACGATCTTGAATATGCTCATGTCCGGGCTGATAGTAACGTTTTGCGCGCACCCGAATCTCTTCGTGTTGCCTTGAAAAAACATCTGAATAATCAAAAAGAGTGGATCAAAACATTTCTCGATACACTTGACCATACGCTTGCACAATCAATTCAGGCTAACTGGACTGGATATACGGGTCACCCCCGTTTATCTACCAATGTGCTCTGGGATGCCGTCAAGAAACGTCGTCTGGTTCCCACTGAAAAATCCCGCCTGTGGGTGGTGATATTTGATGGAATGCGTTGGGATACATGGGTTCGTCACGTCCGGCCGCGTCTCCTTCAAGTGTTTGAATTGGCGGAAACTGAAAAACCCTATCTCTCTCTTCTTCCTTCTTGGACGATGGTTGCACGCACTGGATTATTGGCAGGCAAACTACCCGGCGACTGGAAAAACTCTGCCTCACACTTTTCCCGTAATCAGGCTGACCTTGCTGCGCAATTATTTCTTATTCCTCAAAACGACCGTAGTCGTCAGATGATCTTCTATTCAGGTATGGAATCAGATCGAAAAGCAGATCAACTTCTTTCGGGCAAACGTTACCCATATAATATTCTCATCTATAATATCTCGGATGACAACCTTCACAGCATGAAAGGGAATCTCGTAGAATTGAATAAAGTGGTGGATACTTTGCTTGACAATATTATTCAATCTCTCACGAATATGATTGAACCGGATGATACTGTTGTTATTTCCAGCGATCATGGTTTTGTTGAACTTTCCGAAGGTGATAGTATTTCAATTAAGGATGATGATCGCTGGCAGCATCAGATGGATGGCGATCCTAATCCGATCCATTACCGCTATATCTCATCCAATAATCTTTCTTCTGATCTCGATAGCCAATACACTAAAGATCTGTGTAAAGTTTCTTATCCAGGCTTTAATGACAAATTTACATCCATTATTGGCCGCAAATGGTTCCGCCGCGCTGACGCTCGAGGGGCAGAAGATCGTTATGCACATGGCGGATTGTCGTTCGCAGAGATGACTGTTCCTGGTGCAGTGTTAAAACGGATCACACAGAAACGCATCAAACCAGAGATCACATCTGAACCGGAAACCCTTACTGTTTTGGAGGGTGAGACTTTAGAACTTGCAGTACATGTATCCAATAAAGGAAATATCGAACTCATTGGACAATTAACCATATCTCCCGAACCACTTGGTGATACAGTTAAAACGCCAATTAAATTACTTCCAGGTGAAGCAGATCATTTTCGTATACCTGTGCTCGGTCGTTACCGCTTATTGCCCAACCGACAAGTTGAGAGCACGCGAGCCGTAAAGATTATTTTGACTTATCTTGGGATGGATGGTAAAGAGAAATCAAAGTCTCACCGTGTCTCAGTAATAGTTACTCCGCGCACTGATAAAATCGAAATTGATTTTGGCGGTCTTGATAATCTGGATGTCTAAGAAAAACAGGAAAATATTTTATGCTCCCTTTTGAACCAACTTCTACTGACAATAAGGTGCTTGAACATCTGAGCGACCGAGTTGTTCTTAAACCGCTTACTCGTTGGAACGATGCCTACAAAGAATTTCCCCGCTACGTTATGGAATATCTATGCGCCAGATACGTAGACCCCGTAAACCCTGTTGCCGGACAGTCTCGGATTGACAGTCTTTTGCAGGAACATTATGTAGATAGCAACGCCAAGGAACTTATCAAAAGCCGAATTCGCGAACAAAAGGAATATGTATTACTTGGTTCTTTACAAGTTCGCCTGGATACTGCTCGTGACCATTATTGGGCGGAAGTACCTGCTCTTGGCGATAATTATGTTCGTATTACGGAAAAAGTCAGGGATGAATTTGGCGACATCTTGCTTACAGGTGGCGCCTGGGGAACAATGACAATTGAATATGATAGCCGCTATGAAATACAAGGAAAAATTTATCCCTTTTTAGTTCGCGAGTTTAAACCCTTTCAAATCACCCGCCTTGATCTTGGCGACTACATATCCAAACGCAAACTTTTTACCGACGATGAGTGGATCGATTTGTTGATTACTAGCATTGGTTTTAACCCAACCAAGTTTGATAAACGTACAAAAATGCTTTACTTGCTTCGGCTTGTTCCATTTGTTGAACCTAATTACAACCTGATTGAATTAGGGCCTCGCGAAACAGGCAAAACCTATACTTACAGGAATACATCGAGCCATTCTTTTGTTATCTCTGGCGGCAAAGCTACCCCCGCGACTCTCTTCTACAATATAGCTAGCCACAAAATAGGTATTCTCGGCTATAGAGATGTCATCTTTTTTGATGAAATTGGGAACACCAGTTTCACAGATGCTGAGGCAACCATCAGCGTCCTGAAAGATTATATGCAGACCGGGCGCTTTAGTCGCGGTACCTTGGAGTTCAATTCTCAGGCTAGCATTGTTTTGGGGGGCAATATTGACACCGACACGAATCGTAAGCAGCCCGCTGAACATTATAGTCACTTGTTCGAGTCGCTCCCATCTGAATTAGGTAGCGACTCAGCATTTCTTGATCGCATCCACGCTTTCTTGCCCGGTTGGGAAATGCCAAAAATACTGCCTGAAAATTATGCCGAAGGCTATGGCTTTATCACCGACTATCTTGCTGAAATTTTCGTCCGTTTACGTGGTCAGAATCAATTCATGACCATAGTCCAGGCAAAAGCTAATTTTGACGGTGTTACCGGCCGCAACCAGACAGCGGTTGCTAAAACAGCATCTGGCCTCTTAAAACTTATTTACCCGCATCGTACCCTTGATGATATTACACAACAAGAAATTGATATGTGTCTTACCCTGGCCGCCGAATGCCGGGAACGCGTTATTGACCAATTGGCAGTAATTGCAAAGGATGAATTTAAGAAGGTGAAATTGCTAAAATGAGGGTTTCAACAACAATTAGAAATGTACAACCCTTTGCCACCCTCGAATAAGCGATTCAAATGGCGCAAAAGTGTTTTGCCCAATTGACAGGTGCACCTCACGCCGGTGCCGCCATTTATTTTCCACTTATATTATTTTCTTGCATCCTTAGCTTGCCCAGTGTGCATTCAAAAATCAAATCTTGCCCTGCGTCCAACGAATGATAACATCATCTGGCGCAAGTTCTTGGTGTTCAACTAGTGTTTAAATATAGGGTATAGGGTAAGTATTTTGTAAAACCCAAATATCAGGATATCAGAAATCTACTCGTAAATAATCCAAGTTTGCCAACAAAGGCAAATCCACTCCGTTTGGTAGTTTGGAAGAAGGCAATACACCTGGCTGGGCGAGATAACCAGCTCCGCTAAATAGCCAATCTCGTAACGTCCTTTCTGTCACGCCCAACGGTTGCAGAACTTCATAAACCGCGCGTAAAACAAGTTCCTTATACCGGGGCACATCAATAGATTTAGGGTCTGGTGGGATAGGCAAATCCCATGCTCGCACACCTGGCCCCGGAGCAACATAAATAAAGCATATGGATTGGCCTCTTTTAATCGACTTACCGTGTGCTTGCAATTGTCTCGCCGCAATCGCAGTAGTGGCAGAATGAGTGTACTCATTGACCTCGCGGCTGAGCGTCTGTCTCACTACCAATTCTTCCAATGGCACTTCTCTATTCTTCAATGTGTTGAATTGTTCTTGAATCGTTTCTAATACTTCAGGCAAAAGATCCGTTAGCTTGGCTGGGTCTGTTTCTTTTGCCAGAATGTTTAAAACCCGCATTTGGATATTCGCTACGAAGCGTGGGGTATCCCTGCGGCGCAAGGCAATCCCGCGAATTTTATGTTCTCCATCTGGTGAGAGGCCGTAAAAACGATTGGCAACTGATCGGTTTGGGTTTTCCCGTGAACCCAAGAAGGCAAACCATGGAAAGATGGTTCCATCGAAATCCATCGGCAGATGGGTTCCGCGTTCGATCTCTTCTGCCAAAGCCTGAAAATCCGCAGCCGAAGCATCCGGCTTGGAAACAAACAGACTATCTACATACAAGTGGAGTACATCAAAGCCTTTGGCTTCTGCAATCGCTCTGGCTTGTGTAATCACTTTTCTCGAAAGATAAGACACAACCTCGTGCGCATTGATTAAGCCAAATCTTGAGTTGGCAAAGCCCAGCCGTCCATAACAGACCACAGTCAGCCACTTGATCCCATCGGCCATTGACTTGTAACGATTGTATGTGTGTTGAAAACGCGGATCGTTCTTGTCGAGACTTCTCAACAATCGTTTGAGAGCCAGCCGTTTATCCCGCATGGGCTTGAGGGTCTGTGGCACTAAGCCAAGCCGGGAACTGATCTTAATTCCCAATTCAGGGATTTCAAGCGCGCCATCTTCTTCCATGCCTACTGTTTCAGGGGACACATTGAATTCGATCATGATCGAGGCCATCATCGAACTGAAATCCAGAATCGCGACATTCTTGAAGATACCGGGAACCGGCTGAAAGACCAGCCCGCCGCGGTCAGCCCTGACCAGTTGGTTATAAGTCTTTGGAATTTCACCCTTTTGGCGTTGATAGGGGACAAGAACGCCGCGTCGCATAGCCATTAGGTCTTGCATAGCGGCAATCGCTGCCCCCGGTGAACGCCTGGCAACTTCTTGCAAAGGTAAACTGCTTAGACGGACTTGTTCAATCGCTCCTAATAGGCGATATTGGTTATAAGTCATGCAGTTCTCAACATCCACGTGCCAGCGACCCCGCAGATGCACCTGTGGGCCTCGATAATGGGCTTGGCCGTAGTTGAAAAAGCTGGTCTCTTTGCGTCGCAAGACAGGCATGGTAAGGTCTCGATTGGGATTGAACGGTATCCCTGTTTCCTTCGACAATTTCTCCAAGTGGGGGAACAACCACGCGTCCCCATAGTGTGTCCGGATCACATCTGGGTCATAGGTGGAAAGAATGCTATTCAACAAACCCAGCAGTTCCCGAGGCTGGTCAAGCGGTGCCCGCAGATAGAATTTCTTGAATCGGATAATCACGTTTTTAGGTGTCCCATGCGATGGATCGGTATCTGGCCTGATGGATAATATCCGTAGACGCGGAAGTTTGGGTTCGAGATCGTCTGGTTTATCAAGTGCAACAATGCTGACCAATTTCCCATCTGACTCCGCAGTAACCTTGCAGCGTGCCATCATGAAAACATCCTTGGTCGCCGCATATCGAATGGTTAGGGGAGTGTCAACGTCTGAAAAGATCAAATCGGGAAAATGCTCATTTGCATCCCGAAATATGCTTTTATGAATTGTGGGATTTATAGCGCGAATGCCCATTACCTCTTGAAGACCGGTAAACAAGTCTTCCTTTGTAACGCGCTCAAATTTCACTTCTTCAATGGAATACTTTGAACGCAGAAAAAGTCCTAATTCGTGCAATCGTGCAGCCGTACCGCCTGAATAAAAAGTGGTCTCAAAATCCTGAAGGAAGCAATGCGGTTTACCATCTTCTCCAACTAGCCATAGAACGATGCCTTTTTGAGGATGTGCATATAAATCAAATAACCATCCAGTGACTTCCTTCATGTTCTCGGTTTAAGCTCCTCAACAACACGCCGTAATTCCTGAAGCTGGCTGTAAAGCTCGTTGTGTTCGTGCTGGTTAGCTCTGTGTTCCTCAAGCAGGATGACGATCAGCGCGGCTTCCAAAGGGATCAAGTCACTGGCATTACCGATTGCAACTCGCTCTTGTAGGATATATTCAAAAAACTTCTCAACGATTCTGCGCTTACCAGGCGGAAGCATTTCGGACAAAGGCTTCAAGTCAGCAATGATCTGGTGCGCTAATTGGGTAGTGGAAAGCGTGTTTTTTCCCATGAATAATCCCTAGAAGAGCGAATCCTGTACCGCCTCGCTTGATACACCAATCTCGGCTTCGAGAATTTCATCAGCAATAGAAGCAATCATGAAAAAGAAATTTTGATACTCATCTACCGTCAAACGTTGCACAAGAACAATGATTTGCCTGGAGTGTGACAGTCGTCCTAGGTGCCGGCAGCATTCTTCCAATACTCGCTGGCGTAGGGATAAATCAAGATCGGGATTGTAGAAATGATGCAGGAAGTCCAAAACCAACATGAGGTGTTTTTGTGAATTGGCGCGTTCAAGCTGATCCCGAAATTGGAAACAAGTAAAAGGCCGTGCCAGAATAAGGTGATCCAAAGTCTCTTTGACTGCCACCGTATGGCGGCGCAAGGCGCGGCGGATTCTGTTCTGATCCGGTAGCCATTCACCGGCGGCGATGAGATCGAAAGCCCCTCTCAGCGCCAGAGCAGCGATCAATTCGGTAATACTCTCATGCTCTTTTCCCACAAGTTCGATAAGGTATAGGCGGGGTTCAAGGATGCCCTGTAAATGTTGGAAAGGGGGATGCAGCAGTGTATTCATGGCCCGCTAGAATACTCTAAACAAAAAATCCCTGATAGGGATTTTTGGCTGGATTTTTTGATGGACATTTCGATGGACTTATTAATAGACCCCCAAGGTTGAAATGGTTGAAGGATTTCCAACTGTTTTAGTGGTGACCCTTCCACCATTCTTCGGCAGGCCAGCTTTTCAAGGCATCCCGTATTTCTTTCCTGCTGCGCAGATCAAACTTGTCGAATATTCTTTGCAGATAGGTTTGGATTGTCCCGTACCCGACCCCCAACATGGTTGCAATCTCATAATTCCTGTAACCCATGCAGACCAGGGCGGCTACTTCCCGCTCGCGGATGGTGAGGGAAAACCAGGGTTTCCTTGCAGATCGATCAACCGGATAAATCTCTATCTCTCTCGGCTTTGCAAGACCTGCTGTAGCAACGCTGGATTCAAAAGCGCGTTTATCCCGCCTCTTTTTGGAGGGTGACTTTGGATGACGCCGGAGCAAATCGGAAAGCCAGGACATAAAACTAAAGTCATTTCTTGTGCGAGGCTCCTGGGCGGCCAAAGTTTATGATCTAAATATGCAGAATACATCCAAGGAGTAAAGGTAGCTAATGGTAAGCTGAATTCAGCGGGGGATTATAAACGAACATATGTTCTATTGTCAATAAGCGGAGCGACACGCTTGAACAAGCCACTCATTCGGCCTGCTTATTTTGCGGGCGATAAGTGCTGTTACCAACCAGTTGGTCTCCATGTATAATAGTATAGAGAACCGATGCACCTATACAATTTCATAATACTCAACTCCTAATATCCTATGCCTGATAGCAAGAAGGGGAGAGACCTCGACCAGCCTAAACTGGATGATCTGATCTCTCTTGAAGAAGCTGCCAAGCTAAGCGGGCTGACTGCAGATCACCTACGACGATTGGTTCGAGAAGGCGATCTCTGGGGAAAAAAGATTGGCCGAAACTGGGTCACAACAGAGCAGGCAGTCAAGGAATATTTAGCCCGCGACCGAAGGCCAGGACCCAAAACCAACAAGGAAGCCTGACCCCACAGTTTCAGGGATTGACAATTACGCCCGTTATCGGGTATATTTACCGGGCTTCAGGAAACCATACAAATTTGCTTCGACTAACTTTCTTCGATGACATCTGACATTTCTACGAAAGGAGGTAGCTATGGGCGGTGGATCCGGAACCTAGGCGCAGGGAAGTGACAGGCACCGCGGGCTTGTCACTCTCTTTTTACCAACTCCATTTCAGAAGATAATCTTCGTATAGTCGAGGATTGGTGTTTTCCCAAACAACCACAGAACTTCCATCTGCCAGCATCTGCAAGTTATCTTTTCCCAAGCAATGAGTTCTTTGAATATTGCTCTCGGTAATGGAAACATCCAGAGGGGGTCTATTCTTTGGAAAGACTACTTTGATCGTAACTTTGCTTGTACGATGATTGATCGAAGTTCCCCAAAACCCCATTGGTTTTAAAAAGCCATTCTGCATTTTCCATTCAATATTGAATTCATCAATGTCATCTTTGTTTTTGAATTGTCGGAGAGAAATTAGTTTATAGGTCTTGTGTCCCAGGCGATATTCATCGACGGGGATGCCGGGGGAGCAGTGGTAATCCAGGAGTATCTTTCCATCGCCCCAAGCCTGATCTTCATAGGCGATAATAGCATCTTGAAGGTATCGAACTTTCTCCCGCTTATGAATTACAGCTTTCCGGCCATCTCGATCCTTGAGTTCAAGCGTGCATTCGTAATCCAGAACTTCATAAATACCCTCACTTGCAAATCCCCTCAAGATTCTGCGTCCTATTCTCCAAAACCTACCGATCATCGCTAGCCATGGAAGATCCAAGATCATGGCGAGTAATCCTGTTTGCATATTGGAACTATCTGGTGTGTTGTTGTTCATTGTCGCGCGGCCAAACTTTGGTCTCCACTTTTGGCGGAATGGCACTAAACCCATTGGGTAGGAAAACCTTGTTTCCCATTCGGAATCCCAAGTCAATGGACCTTGAGATGCCCAAGCTCTCGTAAAGATTTTCATCGTCCGCTCGTACCATTAAGTTGGCAATGGAAAAGTAGCCTTCACTATCGCTTGTCGGAGTGGGAGAAAAGGTACATAGGAGTTGGAGCGGGTCTTCCTGTGGCGGGAGACTGTTATTTAGATCGCCAATGGCGGCAATGTCTGTAATGCGCTTATCCCAAACCGCTAACTTTTCAGCTAATCGGCTGAGTTTCTCTATTAGCTGTTTCGCAATCACTTTTTCAGATAAATCTTCGCCTCTTTCCTTTCTGTGGGTTTCCATCAATTCCTTGCGAGTACAAGGCTCGAAATGCAGGTCTCTCTCAATCGGAAGACCTAGAGCGCCTTTAGCTTGTTCAAGTTCGGATAAAGAGAAATAACCCAACTCGATCTCGTGACCCACCACCAGACCAAAGAAAAGATCGTCGCCATCGAATTCAGAGGCATACCACGTCCAATTGCTATCCGGAGTGAAGAACTTGACAAGGGCATGAGCATCGAAACCTTTGTCTTCGTTTTCGTAAAGCTTGGGGAGTTTATTCCGGCTTTCTTGATCCAGTAGGGGATAGCGTCTTGGATAATCATCCCCCATCAACAATTCGATCATGAGCGTAGTTTAGCAACAAAAACACGAATAATCCAGTTTAGAACTCATCTCCAGCTTTTTCATTGAAGAAATCATCGAGAACCGATTCCATGGCTTGCCAATAACTGTCTTGCAAAGCATCGCCGACTTTTTCAGCAAGGTACTCGACATCGGCAGGATTCAACGCTTGGATCTGTTCGGTGCGTTGTGGTTGGCATCGTATCAAATCTTCGGTACTGACCCAAGAGATGGGAATGGGCTTCTCTGGTTTTTGTTCACTTGACATGCTTTAGAGACATTGTAGCAATTTTAAGAATGAAAATCAAAACCAATGACCAGACCTTCATTTCCGTAGTTCGTTGGGAAGCAAGTTCTCATCGGGTTCAAGCTCGACAACGCTTTGAATTGGTGTCCATAGGAAAATATTGTGCTTGGAGAGGATCTTTTCCGGTACTTTGTCCAGAGCATGCCAGTAATCAAAGCCCCACTCGGCGAGTTCTTCATCCTCAATGAATTTACGTCCATCCGGCGAAAGCAGCCATTCGTTTGCAGCAGACTCGATGAGTTGGGGGATTTCATCCGCCTGGGCGTTCGTCCTGATGCACCACGCCATGAGATCTCCGTTGACCGTTCTGAACGTTAGAACGTAATTTTCTAATTCACTGACTTCGGGGGTTGCTATCCTTTCCTGATTGCTCATCTTTGTGTTTTTATATTAACACACTGCCCTTATGATTTCCAGATCACCGATAATTCTTGTAACAATAGCTTGTCTCATAAACGTTCGTATTTGAGACTGTATATCGTTTTCCTTCTGGACGTTTTATACCAGGCAACAACAAATGCCTCAAAACTCGTCCTAAAATCTTCGTCTCATTTTCGATATTCTTAATAGGATTCGAGACGCCGCTTGCACCCATAGCAATTGGAATCTCATATCTACTATAGGTTGGCTTGTCAGAGCAATCAAGGCTAGAATTTAATCAGAGCGTCTTCAAATTAGCGATTTGAGGCTAGCTGTTGGTCGCAAAATCAATGTTGTACGACGCACGATTGTCTCATCGCAACATATTCTTACTGCCCCGATTTTCCCATAGTTTGAATACTCGCCTGTGGTCGGCTAGGCCGAGAAATTCCAATGCTGGTGAGAATCATACCAATCTGGCTGCGCTGAGGCATCTACGTGGTAGAATACATTAATCATTTGGGAGTATCTGAATGGAACCGCAACACTTGGCGAACCGATGATATTCCCTTATCTTCTCATACTTTGTAAGTGACCAACAACGGAGTAACTTGTGGGCCCAATTCCGCAACAGACACTCAAGGCCGGTCTCGATCCTCGGAGCCCGAAGAATGTATTTTCAAGCGAACGCACTATAGCACAGCCTGTATTCGTGGGCACTGTGGGGTTGAAATTTGACCAGCCGCAGCGCATGGACGGGCTAAAGTTACTTTCAAAGATTCCACAAGAAACCATTCCTCTAGTCTTTTTTGATCCGCAGTATCGGGGGATTTTGGATAAACAGAAATACGGTAACGAAGGCGTAAACAGAGGCAAAGAACGTTCACAGCTTCCACAAATGAGTACAGCGCTCATCATGGAGTTCATTAATGCTGTCGAAGGAATTCTAATACCGAGCGGGCACTTGATGCTTTGGATTGATAAATTCATCCTCTGTACCGGGGTTGGCGACCTCCTTCAAGGTAGCCAATTTCAAGTTGTTGACTTGATTACTTGGAACAAGCAAAGAATGGGAATGGGTTATCGCACACGGCGCTTTGGGGAGCACTTGGTCATACTTCAGAAACCTCCGGTTCGGGCCAAAGGGGTGTGGCAGTTGCACGATATTCCGGATGTCTGGTCGGAGCGAATCGACAACGGTGGTCGCACTCACACACACTCAAAGCCAATCGAACTACAGAGAAGACTGATTGAGGCTGTCACAAATCCAGGTGACATTATTGTTGACCCTGCGGCAGGTGGCTACTCGGTCCTCGCGGCAGCTCGAGCCGCCGGTAGACATTTCTTAGGCTGTGACCTGATGGGGTAACATCATGGCTCTAATACGGAACGCCAAGGGAAGGCGGAGTGAACAGTCTCCAAGCGGGTACTCAAGGCTCTTTGGTGATTCTGAACTAGGAAACCTACTGAGCCGCGTGCAAGGTACAGTAATTTCTGCGGGAAACGAACTTGAGAAACTCATCATCGAACATTCAAATCGCATAGATGACTTTGACAAGTTCATCACAAATCTGGACGACCGACAACCGGGAATCTTTGTCGCTACAAAGAGGCAAGTCAAGGCATCCAAGATCATAAAGACCCATTTTGAGCCTGACCTACTCGCCTTCGACCTTCAGATGCGGGTCTGCTACGTTATCGAGGTCAAGGATGGTGATACTTTCGATACCAAGAAATCTGAGGGCGAAAGAACAACTCTTCATAATTTCGTCACTGAGGTGTCCCCAATCTTGCCCTTCTCTTTCCGTGTACGGGTTTGTTCATTCAATGCCCGGGAGCGGAAAGAGATATATGATGGTCTGAAACATCGATTCCTCATGGATGAGCTCCTTACAGGTCAAGAACTCTGTGAGCTACTCGGAATCAATTATGAGGAGATTATCGCAGCAAGAAGTTGCGACCGCGCAGAGAATCTAGCCTACTTTGTAGACGAACTGCTTAAGATACCTGGTGTACAGGCGGAGATAAGAGAAAGGATCAAAACTCACGAAGCGTAGCTCAACATACTAATGTGTGCGTATCCCTAATAGCTCAACCAGAACAATTTCCAAGGACTTCGCCGCTTGAGTGGTGCAGCCCTCGACGAGGTTTCGTTGCTGCTTCGGACCCAATAGTTTCGTCGCAAATTACAGATTGTTAGTCCCAAAGGCGAGAAACATATCAAGTCCCACTCTTCCAGGAATGACGCATAATGGTTGACGGGGAAGCACTGCTTAGTCCCCACGAAAGCTTGCATAGGTAAGCGCCGACGTTACTCCGAGTATTTTGAGAAGAGGACTCATGAACATTGTTAGCCTCCGTATCAGGAATTTCCGGTGCCTCAGGAATCTTGAGCTTGAACTTGATGGACTGACCGCTCTGCTCGGCCGCAACGGTGTTGGAAAATCGTGCGTTCTCCACGCTTTAGTTAATTTCTACGATACGAAGGCTCCCATTTCTGAGGAAGATTTCTTCAACAGACAAACCGCTGACCCAATAGAAATCAGTGTGGTTTATGGACGTCTGAGGGATGATGAAGTCGCCGAGTTCCAACACTATGTCTCGAACGATCAGTTGAGAGTTACCAAGCGGATTACGCTCCAAGATGGTGCGATAAGCCAGAAGTATTTTGCGGCGACTCCTCAATTTCCAGAATTTGCTCAGGTGAGACTACTCCAAGGTGCAAGAGAGAGAACACAGGCATGGAACAACCTAGTAGACGCTGGCGTTCCTGCGGGCCTTCAAAGGGCCAGAGCGGCTGCCGAAGTTGAGCAGCTAATGCAAGCATTCGAAGCAGCCAATCCTGGGCTGCTGCGGCCGATAGAAAGGGAGGAGCAATTCTTTGGGCCGCCAAATATCGGCGGCGGCAAGCTCGACAATTACACCAAATTCGTTCACATTCCGGCAGTCAAAGACGTTTCTGAAGAATTGACGGGGAAACGAGATTCGAGCCTTAATCGCCTGCTTGATATAATTGTTCACCGAAGAATAAACGCCCGAGAGGATATTGCGCAGAGAAAGGCGGAAATTCAAGAACAGGTTCAGCAACTTTACCAGGCGGCCAACTTGCCCGAATTACACACCCTCGGTGAAGACTTGTCGGCACTCCTTGAAAAGTTTTCTCCTGGCGCCCGTCTAATATTGAATTGGGACGAACCCCAGGCTCAGGATTTTCCCCTCCCCTCTGCTACGCCCCGCTTGATCGAAGACGAATTTGAGGGAGATATCGAGAAAAAAGGTCATGGCCTTCAGCGGGCATTATTGATTACACTTCTGCAGTATCTCGCGCAAATCCGGGAACCAGCTGCGCCCCAGGCAAATCCCGAAGTTGCAGAGGTTGCGGTTGATCACGACGGTCGCCCCTCGCCGAGTGTGATTCTGGCAGTTGAGGAACCTGAGCTTTATCTCCATCCTTTGCGAGCTAAGTATCTTGCAAGTTTATTCAACGAACTAACGGGTCCGGCTGATCCGCCCCACCCCGCTTCAATCCAGATTATCTTTACTTCCCATTCTCCACACTTCATCAATCTAAGCAACTTCGAGAACATCCGAATAATACGCAAATTGCGCCATCCCGATGGTGCGGTTCCAGAAACCGAAGCTTATAGTTTTGGTCCTGTGCAGGCTATTGCCGAACTCGGTAGAATCGCGCAGCTTCAGGGACAACAAGTCACACTAGAGTCTTTTAGGAGCCGAATTATTCCCGTGATGGGGTCGGCGACCAGCGAAGGCTTCTTTGCTGATTCAATCCTGCTCGTGGAAGGCCCAGGCGACGCTGGGATCATCTTCAGTCTACAGCAGCTGATGGGCAAAAACTGGCTAAGAAGAGGAATTGGCATTATCGCCGTAGACGGCAAGAACAACCTTGACAGGCCCGCCATGATATTTAGAGGCTTCCGGATACCAACATTTATCCTCTTTGACGGGGATGCTCAGAATCAGGGAACTAATAAAGAGGAGAATTCGCGAAAGTCAAATCATCTACTGCTCAGGCTCGTTGGGGCGCCGGAAGTTGACTTCCCACCAACACAAGTAGCGGATACGTGGGCGGTGTTTCATCATAAGATTGAAGATGAGATTTCTGCGGCGATCACACCGGGCAAGTTCGATGAACTCACACAAGCTGTTGCTACGGAGTACAGCATTGGTGAGCCTAGCAGGGTCTTGAAGAACTATCACTCCGCCTCCGCTCTCATTGCACGGCTATATCAAGACGCCCGTAGCGTCCCGATTCTTGAGAGAATTGTTGATGCGGTCTCACAGATGGTCCCCTAGTATAGCATCCTCTCGATATCGCCGCCTCTAGCCTGAGAAGTTGAGACCTCAACGCGCGTAGGCGAACCGAAGCACGAAGAAACAATAGCATAAACCCGCCCTCATCTCCACGTGGTCATCTGTCGCAAATTGCAGATTGTGCGACTAATGACGCTCCATTGGCAAGCCTTTTCCCCTATCAAGGATTTCCTATAATTCGGCGCCTTATTTTGCGGGGAGATTGGGCAACTCTTCGAAAAGGTCTCCGCCCTCAGGAAAATGTTCGCCCAGCTTATCAATTCTCATATCGCTGCACATAAACTCACTAGCCGTTTTTCGCTTAGCCACAATACAGTTTTCTGAAACGTCTAAAATACCAGCTAGGCGGGTCCTTGCTGCACTTTCTTCCTCCTTTTGAAAAAATGTCGAAACAGCGAGAAGTTTTCGTTCATCTGGATCAGCTGCTGATGCCAATGCCTGGCCAAGAATGCCATTAATATGTTCATCCCCAAAACCATAGCCGATCGTGATAATGAGCTTTGCCTCGAGTGTCCAGCGGCGGAATTCATAGGCGAGGAAGAGGAAAGGATCAGTATACTGAAGCTTATAATCCGTACCGAAAATGATTTCTAGCTGATCCAATCTGATCTTAGACGCCTCGTCGGAAAATGTTAGATTCTTGTGCTCGTCTCGCAACCAGTCAATCGAACCGTGTAATTTATACAAATAAATGTTTGGCGCCTCTTCGGTGTGGTCAAAATTCCGCCAGCTCCACTTACGCTGATCACCGAAACCTCTTTCCAAGATCTCGGTTTTGCGATTCTTCTCCATGCAAAGATCGTAATTAAGCGAAAAGACCCGAAGCGGAAACTGAAAGTCCTGCGCAAAACTATAAAGGCCGCGGTAATACTCAGATTTGCTATAGTCGCTAAGGAGCACCCAATCACCTTGAAGTGCCCTAATAATCATCTGCCGCAGCTCGCCAATTCTCTTGAAGTCATCACCTCCAAGTTCTGCAAGCTTGATATTCCAATTTCCAATGAATGGATATAGCGGATGCCGTGCTTTCTTGTCGAGCTCGGAGAGTGTATTTACAAGACGCTCTATATTGTAGTTGACATCGGCGTTGAACTTGCCGTCTATGCCATCTGCAAAGTAGATTGCACTCTTAACAAAATAGTATAGACTCCGATAACTTTGCCAGTCTGAATTTGTTGTTAGCAGATGCTCAACTCGCTCGATCATCTCAGCCGACGTTGGTATCTCAGCCTCTTTACTCGCACCTGCTCCGAGCAGTACTAGAACGCTGTTTTCCTTGCGAAGATTCATAGAATTCGTCCTATAGGAACCATGGATGTAGATTATCCAAGCTTACTTCAGGAAGCCCGAATTCATCAAACTTGCTAGTGAAGCGAGCTATAAGTTGAGCATAATATATTGATACAGGCACACTTTTGGCGTTGAAGCCTCGCCAATTTGCACCCGAAAGGTTTACGGCATCCTGTAAATAATCCAGGCGATCTTGAGCAGAGAGTTCCATATTTGAATAGTGAAAGACTATATGGACTGGGCGGGAGTATCGCCTCGCAGCTTTTGGATTCTGGTAATTTAGACCCTCAAACCAAACAAGATATTCGTCCCAAGCTAACGATACATAAGTGCTCTCAAATGGTATGAGACTATTGTTCGTAGTGCTGTAGCCGAAGAAGTCATTGTTGGTATTAATCCTGAGCACGACAAATTGGTAATTTCGATCACTCCCAAAGTTCGAAAACGCCTCTTGGATGGACTTGAGTTCGTCTCGTCGTATCTTGTATGGCGCATGAATGACGAAGCGGTCAAACGAGTCGCGATTGTCCAGAACAATTCTCTCAATGCTCTGCTTCAACTCAGTAAGATAATCATCGCGATTTTGAGACTGGCCTAGGACGCGTAATTCCCTAAAGAGGCCGCTTGACTCTGTGAGAACGGAATACGCGTAGTACCGCTCGATATGTCGAATTCCATTAGAAACCACCTCCCGATGTGATTGCCCGATGCCGATAATCAAGCAGCGACCATATTTAGGCTTTACTTTCCAAGGTTTGCCTCCAAGTTTGGAAAAGCACTGCAATGCAATATTTGATGTTGACCATTGCAAACGGGTATCACGCTCAACTGTAAAAAGGCGAACCACCTGCGATGGAATTCCAGCTTTAACGAAAACGTGTTTTGTCCGAAAATACTCCTGACTATCCTCCTCGTCGTCATTCTCCCAAGGAGCTATGAGAACCACAAGAACCGGGGTGTGATTACCGGAGAGTATTGTGTCACGGACGCGTTCCATCTCGTCCTTAGCGAAACTACTAACGGCCAGCCCCTTAACATTCTGCGAAGTAACTGGAAATCCAAACATCTTTTCCGTCCCCTGGAAGATGTTAGGAAATGTTTCGCCGCGTAATGCCTTATAAAGTTCAAGCGAAGCCAATCGGTCATGCTCGCGGTATACGAAGAAAAGATAGGGCTTTTGGTCTAGGCTAACTAAAGGGCCAAAACGCTTTAACCCCATGAACTGCGAGCTGTCTATTTGATCGTCGCAGAATAGGTATTGCTTTTTATCGAGTGTGTTTGCCGGAAGATTGACAAGCCTATTGGACACCTCCATTACACCGTCTTCATAGCGAAGGGGAAAAACTCTATTGAAGTACGTAGCAACAAACTCCTGCACCCTATCGTAGCGATCGGAATAGAAACTTCTATTTTCTCTGCCATATTGATCTAAGCTTAGACTAAGCTGCTGTACACGTTTAGAGAATGGTACGTCTGCCTTTTTCTTGAATCGAAAATCGATCAGAAAGCCGAATTTTCGAACTGACTTGAGATAATAGGCCTGAAGCCATATTGTTGACTCGCCTTCGGGTTCTGTCTTCAGAGTAAAAGAAATCCGCTTTACGGCAAAGTCATTCTCCTCGTCGAATTGGAGTTTTGGCCTGGCTGCTTGGCAAGACTTCAACAACTGAGCATGCAAAAAGTCTCTGTAATGTACTGGTTAAAGTCCTCCCTACATCTAAAGGCTTCGAATCCTTCCAAGCTTGTTAACGAAACCCAATAATGTTTGCGGTCTTCCGGATTCTCAGGAGTAACTGGCAGAGATTCCCGGACTACGTTCGGTGGAAGATTAGCCTTGTTTTGTTTCAAATCTTCCAGTCGATACACGGTGAAAGGGAAGGACTCTACATTCACTGGTAGGAAGCTTAGGGCAATAGAGTAATTTGGTGTCATATTGTTGTAGGCTTTCGAATGATGAACGCGTTCGATAAAGTGGATTCCTAGCTGAGGTTAGCAACTGCCATTTATGCAAACACACGCTTTAAGCTTGGCCAAGGTTTAGCTGAGGCGATTCGTAAAGGTTTCAGTACCTCTCGGACCAGCCCACCGTGACTACACTGTTGGGATGCCGCTACCATGATTATTATACTCGCACCTTCTTTACACGACGGCACCCATAGAAATACGTCTCACTCTGCAGGCGAAACTCGCCGGAGTAAGCCCGATTTTCCTTCAATTCCCCTGCGGACCAGATCCACTTGATGAACGGATTGCACTGTATTTCGTTGGGCAAAACCCTAATTGTCAAACTCGTTCTGCGAAGAATTTCGTTGGGCATCCTGCTCGTAAGCAGTTGCCAACTCGCGAAGGGTGCCAGCTAAACGCTGGTAGCCAGCATTCTCAACCGCTTCGGCTTGACTACGATACTTTTCTGCCAATTCTCTCTCTGGCTTTCCTGCAGGGTCAATCCAGTGGACGCCACGAGAGTTGTATAACTCGGTATGAAATCCAGCTCGTAATCTCTGAGCGTCTTTTGCGTTGAGCACGTTCGCGGCAGAGCGATGAATCCAGAGTCCGTCGGGATCGGGAGGTACGTAGATAAGCACATGCCCTACCATCGACATGGCGACATCTAGATGTCCTGATTCGGAACAGTCTTTTTGTACAATATTCAGCCACACTTCAAGAGCATCACCATCATACGAACCATCGTCGCGCAAACCTGGTGGTCGATGCCATTCGCTCAGTAAGCGATATGCGTTCGTAGCAATTTTCTTTTTGTCCTCAGTAATCTCTTTAGCCGACTGATCTTCCTTTTTTGACCGAAACACAACCCGAATGACTTCACAAAAGAAAGCAGGATCATTCGCCAACCTTTGCCAAAGCAATTTTGGGGTAGCCTCATGGTATCCGTCCAACAATGGCAGATAAGCCCATTCAACTTGGAATAACTCATCTTGGTTTGTCATGGGATCAGTTTGGAGTTCCTTGATAATTTCTGCAATCTCAAATGCATCCATTGTGTTCTGGTTCTCTGCTGACCCCAGCGCCGCTAGTAAAGCACGGGTTGCAAGTTTGCCATTCAATGGTTTCTTATCATACAAAATCTTGTTAAAACACCCAATAGCTGCAAGTGGTCTTCCAAACTCAATCAACTGGTCAATAGCGTATTCTAGATCATTATTAGCCTCATAAGGGTTAGCCGCAGTCTTAGCCCAATAAGCTCCTTGCTCATCGCCGAGCGACACTTTTACCCGTTCCCAAGCTTCTCGAGTAAATGGCAAAAAGCAAAAGAATTGTCCTTTTTGTGTAGCTGACCAATCTGATATTTTCAAGCCATCGACCCAGATCCATCCTAAGCTGCGGAATCTGCCCCAGACGAATCCACCAACAAATTGTAAGAGCGATTTAGCGTCAGACTGTAGTAATTCTGGCAGGAGAGGATGCTCCGAATCTGAATTGGCAATGAACCCAAATGCAATCCCAGCGCGCCAGGGGGATTGTACGGTTTGAACAAAGGCTAAGACTGCATCGATTCCTCCACTCTCGGCAATTTCTCCAATCGCCGCCTCTCGACGCTTTTCTAACTCACTCATTTGTGATTCGTAATCGCCTTTTTCTTCAATAAGATTAAGATCGCGTTCACTAAAGAGTCTCTGGTAATGCAAGGCTGGTTGGCTTGGAGCTAACCGATTTGCAACAGCAGCCAGCGTATCTATCTGACCCGGTTTCATAGCCCATTTTGCATCAGCATATTTTCTGTGATGTGAGATTAAATCAACTAACTTGTTCCAGAGAGAAAATTTCTCATCTACCGAAAGTTCAAGAATGGCATCAGACTTCAAATAATCTAGCAGTTGATCGTGGGCTTGGGGTGGCAAGCTTTCCATATGTTCAACGAGCACTCCGAGTTTAGAACGGTCACTCTTTGCATAACTGATGGCCAAATCTGCATAAACAATAACCTGGTCCCACAATTCCTGATATGTAACACCGTCACGCCACTCATCAGGGATAATTTCACGCCACGCCGGCCTTCGAGTACCCGATGAAAACCCGGGCTGTTGAGGAAGAAGATCCATCAGCAACTTCCATCCAATGCTTGGGAATTCATTCATCAGCGTCTTAATCGCTGCAACTCGTTTAGAGATTGGTGCGCATGTTTGGGGAAGCCACGGAAGAAATATGGTGCGTAGAGAATTGTCAGGCCGGTTAGCCCACCGGCCTCCGGGATCATGCATAGCAAGCTCTCCCAAGCAGATGACAACACGACTTAAATAATCTGAGTCCCAAGCAAGCGTTTCTAATCCCCACAACAAGCCAGTCAGGTAGTTTCCTCCCCCACCAAGACCCTTGCCCTCCTGAGCAAAAACTTCATCGAATGGACAAGGATCTCTTTGCAACGCATCCTCAACTGCGTCAAGAAACGCTTTGGGAGCAGCCTCCGCTAACAGGGGAAGCAAATCATTTACGCTTGCCCACAGGATCCAATTGGCATCAGCTAAAATATCACGGGTTATAAGAAATGCCGTCGTTTCAGCCTTCCCGTTAGTGCTTGACGTGAGGGCATCCGGATGACTGCCAAGTAATGCTAATGTTTCTGCTAACCCGCTTCTCAGTGCTTGAGAATGAGATAAAGCCTTTCCGTTTATACTTGCTGTAAATCGCTCATCAGGTGCAAGTTCGAATTTAGGATCCTTCTCAGCTAATACTTCGGTTATTACATTTTTCAGACGTGAAAGATGTTCATCGAATACATGCCGCCCCAATGAGTACCAACCTTCATATCTAGCAAGAAACTTCCAACTTCCATCGCGTTGAATAAGGGGAGTGGCCGAGTCTAAGACAATGTCACGCATCCCTCGTATCCACTCCCCGTATGCTTTTCCCGATAAATCTTCCACAGCGCGTTGATCTGATGTCGACTTTTCATTCCACGAACCAAGAAGCATCGCAACAGCCAATTCAGCGGCATCTGATCTGTCTGCCCAGGCAGGTAATACCGAAAGATTCTGAATGCATCTGAGCAGCGAACCAAGATTGCCATCGCTTTTTTGAGCTAGCACACGAGCTCGTTCTTCACTATATCCAGCTTTTTGAAGAGATTCTTGAATTTGATAACTGTGAGGCATTAGTAGCCGGACACTTGCCGGATCAGGGATGCCATCAAATGGTCCACCAAAAATGACAGCATGACCTGCTATACGTGCTTTTTGTATAAGTTTGATGCCGGTGTCCCCGTTAAGGTCAAGTCGCGAATCAGCGATTAAGATATGGTTTTTCCATTCAGGCTGATTGCAAATTCTTTCCCAAGTATCGATACTTGAAACAATAAGGCATTTCCCTAATGCCTCAACTCGTTTTTCCTCATCAAGAGACATCAAGTATGCTGTAACAAAATCCACCACCTGTTCAGGATAATGAGTGGTTAATTTAAGTTGAACTGTAGTCCCATCAAGAACCTCCTTGAGTTTGGAACCAGCATCATCGCGATTTACGAGAAAAAGATCAGTTGGTAGGGGAGGTGGTTCGCCGATGGAGCTTATCACACCCCAATGCTGTGCAGGAACATCTATTTGTTCTGGCTGTATGCCACTTATCTTTTGAGCAAGCCAGAATTCCACCGCTGGGAATTTACTTAGCCAATCCACCAATCTAGTACCATCAATAACCCGAACATCCCGCCATTCTTTTCTGTTACGGCGGTCATTAATCCAAGTGAGTTGCGCATCTGGTTTCCAAGTGGCCTCCCAATCAGTTCTACCGGATCGCGGACTGACAAATATAAACGTTGCATCCAAGCGAACACTTTCGGGCGTATTTTCTGTAAGGCCTTTATAATCGCCTGTGGCTTTAGTTTGTGCATCTCTTCCTGCCCCTATTTCCCAATAAGAACGATGTTCGGGGACAAATGGATCATAGGAAATTGTTGCATCTAAAACTCCATCTGGTCCATGCTGACCTATACTGTCAGATAAAGGGAAGCGTCTTTCGTGTGGCTTTGGAGATGATGCTGCAACCAAGCGCCAGACTAGTTCAACGATTAATCCTTTGGCGTTTTCCGCATTACTTCTGGCCCATTCATCAAGTTGATTTTCTGTAATGAGCATATATTTTCCTCGCTGATAGCAAAAGATAGATTGGCATATATTGCAAAACGGATATGGTTAGAGTTTTGTTTCCTTCAAATTCTTCTCAATAAGGCTTTTTCAATATCCTGGCTGATAGTACATTTTCCATATGGCGACTCATAATCAACATTTTTGGTTCTAATCAACCAAGAATATGAATTATCTTTATTAACATCAATTTTGCAAGTTTGATATTTAGCGGTTCCAGTTCTTATCAAACAAACTATGAATTTCAATTAATTCATATCAACCCGAACTCATGCAAAAAGGAATTGTTTCGGGATTAATGTATCTCGGTTATAGATAGATTTGTTAGCGAAGCTTGAAGATCCGTTCTAGTGTCGAGGTGATAACCAATCCAAAAGGCTTTATTTGCATCGAAGGTTAAGGGTAGACCAGAGGCAATTAAATTTCCATCGATATAGATGTCTAGGACGATGCCCTTTATCGAGAATATAACGTGCTGTTTTTGACTCATTGTGTATTGCCGAAGAAAATGAGGTAAATATTCAATCCATTGACCAGGCGACATATATTCATAGGTGGCGCCGGGGTAATTTAAATAGTTTTCACCGAGAGCTATATAGGTCGGTTGAAAATAGCCAGATGTGAAATAGTATATAACATGACCATCTATTGTATTTTCGTTTTGCGTATTAATGATTCCAAACCCTACATTAGGAAAGTAATCAGAAATAGTAGTAGAAGAGTAAAACTTATCAATTTGGAGGTCAAAACTGATATCAACGTTTCTAGAATTGAGGGGCGTATATATGCTGTGTTCTTGAAAATTCATCCCATTGTTTGGTGTCAGAATCAAAAGTCCACCATTTTGTGCCGAAAGACCCCAATCAGCAAGTTGCCAGCAACTATTCCTATCTACCTCATGTGCAATCCCTTGATATGGTGTCCAAAGGCTGGCGGAAATACATTCATTTTGTAGATCTTGGCCCGCTTTTATTGGTACAGGTGTAGGTGAAGTAAGCGATAAGGAGGGTGAAGAAGTTGCAACTATTATAGATGGGGTAGCCGCGGGAGAACTCATTACAGGAGTGAGAAACGATTTCGCAGTTTGTGTTGCTGATATCTGTATTTTAATAGGCTCTATGGCCGCTTGTATAGCAAAGTATCCAGCAACGAATGTACCGATTAGACCTATTATCGCGGCAATTATTACAGCAGTTACTTGGTTGATTTTGAATTTTGGCATATATGCGGATTCCAATTTAGCATTGAATCAGTCGACATTATGCTTAAATAGATTCTTGATATGATTCTAACTTCAATAGGATTTCAGTTTTTGATCAAGCGACCATGAGTCGCCTACACCATTGCAGAAAAGCCTATCAAGCAACCTTTTGATGTTTTGAATTGGCATCGGTTTCCGTAAAATGAAATTCTGGTATTCCGGAGGAATCGACATTTATAGACTTTAGCAGATCATTTATTTCCTTTTCTGTGACGCGCCGCAATGCTTCCCTCGCTTGTTCGCTTTGCAAAATTTGCAAACGAAGTAGATGATCCTTCTCAATAGCCTGAAGTTTCTTACCCACAAGCCTAGATACTGATTTGACGTTGACCGTCTGTTGAACTCGTTCAACTTCTAACTGCAGTGCTTGTATTCTTAATTGTTGATTTGCGATAGCTTTTTGCGATTCGTTAATTTCTGTGCCAACAGTACCTGCTAATAATTCTCGGACTTCAGCAAGCTTTTGCGGTGTAACCCGAATATTCCGCCAAATAAAAAGTACGACAGCCTTATCAGGCCATAACCTGCGAATTATCCATATAACGATTAATATTAAAACCAGAACCACTCCCCATCGGTAATAGCTGGCGGGGAGGTGGGTCAGGAAATTCGTGACTGAGTTTAGTAGCTGGGACCCATCCATTGCTAAAGATTATTTTGGCGGTTCGATGCCCATTAGATCAAAGATGTGGTTGAAAACATATCGGGCATATGCCTTTTGTAATTCTTCGGTTTGTATCTGACTGACATGCTCCCGAAATATCGCTTCTATCTCTTTTACAGATTTACCAGTCATGTCCGCAAGTTCTTTTTTGATTTCGGCCTGGATACTTAAAAGCTCTCTTGCAAGGTACGATTTGCGAGCTTGCAGGGCGGCCTCGGATGTCATCCTAGCCTCCTCACGCAAGAACATCACATATTTATCTGTCACCTCTGATATCACTTGTTGTCTCTTGGCGCCTATCAAACGGCCTTCTGACCACGAAGACTTTGCTTCCTGTAGCTGGCGGATTAGATTTCTTTGTAGCCCGCGCGTTCCTTCAAGCCAAGCATTATCTGAAGCGTCCAGAATATTCGCGGCTGGTCTTACCGAAAGAGAAGCTCCAGAAGCAGATTTTTGATCCTCTCCAACATTAATGATCTCATTCCTGGCCGGGGGCTCCGCAGGCTTTTCTTCGGAACTTCTAGCCATTTTGCCCATATCAAAATCTTTTGGATCGGCTGGATTGTTTGGGGTGGTCATCGTTTTCTCCTTATCAAGTTAGAACGAAGAACTTGTCGGCTGGAATGAAGCAATAGCGGCATGTCTAATTCGTATGCTAGAAGAAATCATTACAGCCTCAATTATAGACCTATTTCTAAAAGATTGTATAATTTGTTTTTCTAAACTATCCAATCAGGTTATTGACAATCCAATCTCTTTTGTGCTTAACTATTTATGCGGTCCACAATATGTCCTGATTATGCACAAAGAAGAACCCCAAAAGCAAAACGAAGCGCTGATCAAATTTCTGTCGCCAGTCAAGCTCAAACTTGCCTTGTTGAAACTGGCAAGCGAACGAAACATTACCCTCTCTTCCCTTCGCAGATTTTGGGGTTGATTAGTTTAGTAACTCGTTCTTATAGCCCATGTTCTGTCTAATAAGGGCATCCCCGAAACTGAATTTTAGATTGGATATCAATGGCAAGGAGTCAGCCGGGCACTGCCTATCGATGCTCTTACCAAATCCAAACCGACAAAGTCCCACACCCCATTTATTTTCTGCAGGTTGATAGTAGCAAAATCGCTCTTAGACGCCTGTATGCAGCCTTCTCCTGCAGCGCATAAAGGTGGGTGTTGCCACGGTGGAGACCAACCGCTGGTTGCAATCCAGATTGAGTCATATGGATCAGGCGGTGACGCCGAATAATAAGCCATAATAACTCCATCACATGTTACTGCGCTAGAAGAATATCGAGTCTGTAGATCTTGTAGGACCTGCGATGAGCTCAACGTTAGCTCTCCCTCCAGGTAGTATTCATAGACGGTCGATCCGCTGATTAGGTTTCGGAGCCGATTTAACTGTCCGGTTTCGATGGCGTTAATCACAGACTTGGCGATGGATTCTGCGCCAGGGTCAAACAAAAACTGGGGCATTCCATTGAAAACCCTTGGCGTTATTGGCGTGGGTAATGGTCGAGAGTTTGCGACTGCTGGCACTACAACACTCGCCGTCAATGGTGGTGAAGGCTCATTTGTGACTCCGCGTGTAATATGGTCAATTCCTATTCCAAAATTGGGTAACCCGAACAGCAGAGTCAGGATTAAAGCTATCACTATTGCGACAAAACCTACGGCGCCGGCAATTGCAGTTGTTGCCAGGCGGCGTTTTGGCAGCGAAGGATTCTTAACTGAGGATATCAGGAAGGACTTGTTGGAACTTTCCGGCTTCTCGATCCGGAAAGTCCTATCCCGTCTTTTCGAGGTCTCAATATGGAACTTTTTATGCTCTGGCAAACAAGCCATTCCTTTTGGGTCACTTCGTTGGTTGAGTAACCAACATCCGACTCTGATTAATGACGCTACACCGGTTAAAGTATAACAGGCCTAATCTAAAAGGGTCAAGCAACCTTTGATTTGGTTTCGATTTATGATTTACAATTATTCGGGAAGATTCAGCAACCATTCTTTTATCATTTAGTGATATATTTGTTATTGAATTGAAATGCTAAATAAGCTACTGAATTGGTTAAGAGTACGACCTCGAAAGAAGTTCGTAATTGACAGCGAGAACTTCAACCCTCGTGCTACGACGGAGAAATCTACTGTGAACTCAGGCGGATTTTCGATTGTTGAGAGAACCCGACCAGACCAATGTCCTTACTGCAGAACCACTGGCCGAGTTACACAAACTGCCTCCAAGAAGTGGCAATGTACTGAATGCAATTACATATGGGAGTAAAAGGAGGTAAAACACATTGCCAAAATTCGCCATTAAATCAATTCTTGACCTAGAATCTAATGTATTCGATCGGCAAGAGCGGATCGATTGGTGGAGTCAAGACAAAGTTGTCAATGCAAAGATAATGGTAATCGGGGCTGGGGCGATTGGCAATGAAACGCTCAAAAACCTGGCACTTCTTGGTGTTCGCAATATCTTCGTTGTGGATTTTGATACGATCTCCAAATCGAACCTAAGCCGCACAGTATTATTTCGAAGCTCCGATGTTGGATTGAAGAAATCTGAAATTGCCGCTAAGCGAACCCGGGAATTATGTCTTTCCGAAAATTCAAATATCGATTGGTTTCACGGTGATGTGGTTTGGGATTTAGGGACTGGCATATACCGTGAGATGGATTTAGTGTTAGGTTGTCTAGATAATATTGAGACTAGATTCCATGTTAATCGGCAATGCATGCTAGCGCAAACACCATGGATAGATGCAGGAATTATGGAATTGGGAGTCCGCGTCACTCCTTATCTAGCTTCAGAACCACCGTGCTATGAGTGTGGAATGACAAAAGAGCAACGTGAAGCCATCAGAAAAAGATATTCTTGTGACGACTTCAAAAGGGCAATGTTTCAGGAAGGTAAAATTCCAACCGTTCAAATTGCTTCATCCATTGCATCTGCCATTCAAGTTCAAGAAGCAATGAAATACTTATGCGGTCAACAGATTCAGTGGGGAAAAGCGATTTACTATCAAGGGAAGATCAATGATTTTGACGTCAATCAAATCCCGATAAAACCAGAATGCGCAGCGCACGTTACTTACGGTCAGATTACCAGCCTACCGATTCAATCAACTATCCGTTTGCGGGAATTCCTATCTATGCTTTCTGAAACACAATTTTCAGGCGAAAAGACAACGTTAACTCTAGAAGCAGACAGATATATGATAATATCAACTAGATGTCGCTCCTGCGGAGAAATAATCGAATTCTATAGACCTGCATTTCGAATCTTTGATTCAGAAACTGTGTGCCGAAAGTGCAATGACAAAGGAATTGAGGTGAGTCAATTTGACCCGAACGTCAGGTCTGAAAAGAAAACTGTCAGTGAGTTTGATCTTGATCAGACTGAGAGTAGAATCCTTGATATGACCCTTCAAGAATTGGGAGTGCCATTATGGCATATTGTCACCATTAAAGACCAATTGGGGATTGCCCGACAGTACGAGCTAATAGGTGATCGGGATGTGCTTATTCCAAGCTTCTCGAAAATAAGCAATAACGCTTTGTCGTAGATATAAAGATGGTTCTAAAAAATCCAATTACTTAAAGAGGAGAACAAGCTCATGGCCACTGAAATCCAAGTAAGATTCATGCATCCGATTGATGGACGTATCCTAACTGTGACGCTGGATACGACTTACACCGCCAAGGAGGTAATCGATGAATTGATAAGTAACAACTTCATCCAGCGCAATCCGGGGGGTTACGGTTTGGCAATTAAGGGTGGAGCGGGACTTCAGCAAGACAAAACATTGGCAGACGCTGGCATTAAGGATGGTGATACATTGCGGATTATTCCTGCCACTGATGCTGGCTACTGTTCTTAGTAACCCGTTTGTGGTTTGGTTGGTAACACCGCGTTTAGCAGACCAAAGAGTGATGCGTAGATTTTTGCATTAAAATTGTAAAGAGGTATCATGACAACGCCGCAAGAAAAACGTAAAATTAGAATTAAGAACGATTATCAAGAAATGCTGAATATAAAAGGGAAAATCGTAAGTTGGCAGGCTATAGATGGAGAAGCACCTTACATTGAGGCATATAACTTGGCTGTAAATATTAGAACAATTATTAGTCCTAAACCAGAATATCGTGATAGCCATATAATTATTGTTAAGTTATTGCCCAATTATCCACAGGCGGCCCCGTTAATTGTTATGCAATCAAGTCCCCAACCCTATCACCCCAACTGGTTCACAGACGGGAGGTTCTGTTCTGGCACATGGGATTTCTACGAAAGCCTTGGGCAACATATCGTCCGCATGCTTCGCACCCTTCAATTTGACCCTGAAATTACCAATCCGAGAAGTGCAGCTAATCAAGGGGCTAATGCATGGTATCTGGCAAACCTAAAACGCAATCGAGAATGGTTTCCCTGTGATCAACAGACTCTGCCTGATCCAACCGGCAAGAAAGCTTTTGAGATTCAAATTCCCAAACCAAGCAAGAAAGCTTTTAGGATAGGCTGAGCTTTGCTTCACTGCAAAGGTTATAATTATGGTGTTCAAGCAGGTACACTCTCACAGGAATAGGCTACAGCAGGATTTGGATCAGATGCAAGAGCTCTATAACCTTGCGCCCTCAGTAATTGGTGTTAGGGTTGAGGGAAGAGATCCTTCATCACCGGATTCATATCTTGTTGATTTAGGTATAAGAAGCATAGTCAAAATTAATGCATACGGAGTACCGATAATTCGTGATCACTATCAAATGAGAATTGATTTGTCACACGGTTATCCTGCGAAACCACCGAGATGCAGAATTTATCCTTCTCCCTTTCATCCTCATATAAGAAAACATTCATCTGTGATTCGGTCCGACTATGGTATGTGGATTGATCCCAATTACCATGACACAGGTCTAGCCTCTTTTGTATTAAGAGTTGTCCATTCACTACTTTTTGATCCTGTTTATATTGATGTGGATGCCCGAAGTATAGGCAACAAAGTAGCACTCAGATGGTATACAAGTTGGCGGAAGTTTTTCGATGAAAACCCAGGATCTTGGTTTCCATTTGAGAAATTCTCCTTACCTGTAGAACCATTTATTTCTCAAAGAAAGGGCGAAGAAGTAGCGCCTTCGGTTGTTGATACTGACAACCTACCTAATCGCCAAAGGAAGTTTGTTATAACGGGATCTACTACCTCCTATGAACCCGAACCTTTTTTGTCAACTAATTTCAAGATATTGGGAACATCTGATTTTCGTGGTTCATACGAGGAACGTAGACTATACATAAGCCCTAAGGCCCGATCAAAAATATTTAGGCACATTTCATGGGGGGACTCCGCAACGGCAAACCAAGTGGAGCAAGGGGGCATTTTGGTTGGGCGTTCATATCGCGATGAGAAGACCGGAGTTATTTACGGAGTTGTTGAGGATGCAATTTCTGGCGATTTGGCTACTGGCTCTAGCGCTTATTTAGAAATGGGCCATTCAACCTGGAAAAAAATGATCGATGAATTTGACAATATCATGTATTCAAATTCAATTGGAAGCTTCCAAATCATTGGGTGGTATCATACACATCCGAATAGGTTGGATGTTTTTATGTCGGGAACCGATAAAGGAACACAATCGCGGTTTTTTAGCCATGATTGGCAGTTTGCCATCGTATTAAACCCTCACCGAAAGATCTGGCGCGCATTTAATGGAAAGGATGCAAAAGAGTGTCGAGGGTACTTGCTAGCCGACCAATAA
>Ga0182027_10001784_pt1 | contig 35379 bp, 35 predicted proteins | sample 712E1DmetaG_FD_121300 | JGI IMG/M metagenome (GOLD analysis project Ga0182027, IMG submission 121300) | Permafrost microbial communities from Stordalen Mire, Sweden - 712E1D metaG (Illumina Assembly) | ecosystem: Environmental > Terrestrial > Soil > Wetlands > Permafrost | place: Sweden...
CTGTCCCACATGCCGCCAAGCCAGGAAAACCGACCGCAACGCCAGAACTGGTGGTCGCCGTCAGATGTTCCCGGTAAAGTGTGCCCAGTGTGGTAAGGACACCGAAGTGCCTTTTGAACCTCGTAGTGATAGACCGGTTTATTGCAGCGATTGCTATAATCAGGTCAGAGCATCGAGATAAGATTGGTTTGATGGTAAGGGCAGACGCAGACTACGTAAGTGGCCTGTGTCTGCCCATTGGTTTTTTATAAGCTACGAGTAAGAATAATTTTTAGAGGGATGTTGGAATGAGAATCTATGTAGGAAATTTATCCTATGATATGAACGAAGACGAGCTGAGAAAAGAATTTTCAGCTTTCGGTGAAGTCACGGCTGTTAGTGTTGTGACCGATAGATATAGCGGCCGCTCCAAAGGTTTCGCTTTCGTTGAAATGAATAACAAGACAGAAGCCGATGCTGCAATCGCTGCCCTTAATGGCAAAGCCGTAAAAGATCGCACGCTGGTTGTCAATGAAGCCCGACCCCGGACCGAGGGCGGTAGTGGCGGCGGCAGAAGCGGTGGCGGATACGGTGGTGGTGGCGGCGGATATGGTGGTGGCGGCGGGTATGGTGACAAGAGGGGTGGTGGTGGATATGGCGATAGGCGTGGTGGTAGAGATAATGGTGGAAGAGGCGGTAGACGCTAGTATCCTTTAATTGGAATATTTGGTTGTCAGGACAGTCACGCAATAGTTCTTATTCGGTCCTGACAACCTTGTATCGATTTTCCTCAATCATTTTGCTACCTATTTAACCACAACTGTCAATGAGAAGATCTTTGCGCCTTTTTGCCCCCCTGCCCATGGCTGGCTATAATCCATAGTTAAAGTCGATGTGCCTGCTGCCAATGCTTTAAAAGTCCAGACTTCCTTGCCTCCGGCTCCAATAGCTTCGTTGGCAGGTGCGACATATTTATTATCGGTCTTTTGTAGAACGTCGGTATCTCCGATTTCTTTTAATTCCCAGCTATAGCCGGTAGTCACATTTGAATCGAGTGTAACCGTCAATGTCCCGCCCACCGCAATATTTACCGTTTTACCTGAGGAAGAGGCATCTATAGATACTTGATCCGGTAGTGATGAGCAGGCAGTCAACATTAAAAAAGCAGTAACAACTAATCCTATCGCTAACCATTTTGTCTTCATTTTACAGCCTCATAAAAGATTTCTTCTGATTATATAACGTTTTAATGAGAAAAAAGTAATACCCCGATTAAAAAAGAAGAATTTCCGTTCGATTATCCCAGGAGATGAGTCAATAAAATTCTTAACCCGATAGCAATCAAGATTAATCCGCCGACCAGTTCCGCTCTTTTCCCGACAAATTCGCCGACTTTTCGGCCGATAATAAACCCGATGATAGTCAGCAGGAAAGTAGTCAATCCGAAAGTCAGACAGGCCGTGGCGATATTCACTTGCAGAAAGGCAAAACTGAGGCCCACCGCTAATGCATCGATACTCGTCGCGATGGAAAGTGTCAGCAGCGACCAACCCCTTGTGAAATCGGTTTGTTTCTTTTCCTCGCGTTCAGGATGGAACGATTCCCATATCATTTTCCCGCCGACAAAAGCCAGCAAAGCAAAAGTCAGCCAATGGTCGAAACTCCCGATAAATTTAACGAAACTCCGTCCCGCCAACCAGCCCAGCAACGGCATTATTGCCTGGAAAAGCCCGAAAGATAACGACACCAGGAGAATCTGAAAGCGGGTCAGCGTTTTCATGACGCAACTGCAGCTCAAGGCTACCGCGAAACAGTCTGCCGATAGGCCGATGGCAATGAAGAACAAAGAAATAAAATCTACATTATGCACTGGTAATTAAGTATGTCATAAACGGCAGATTCAGTTCAAAATGCGATATTTTGTAAGGATAGGTTGCTCAACCCAACCCATTTTCAAAAAGCACATACTACGGCCACGAGGTTTTGTATAACAAGCAAGTTACCTGATGACCGCCTCCGGCATCGGCCAGAAGTGGCACTATCTTAGAGCAATCTGCGAAAGCACGGTAACAACGCGGGTGGAAGACACAACCCGTAGGCGGGTTCATCGGACTGGGTACTTCTCCTTGCAGAACAATCACTTCTCGCTTCATTTCTACTGCCGGGTCGGGAATCGGCACAGCCGAGAGCAAAGCCTGAGTATAGGGATGAAGCGGGTTCTTGTAAAGCTCATCCCTGTTAGAGATTTCCATTACTTTACCCAGATACATCACCACGACGCGATCGCTAAGGTGCCGTACTACCGAGAGGTCGTGTGAGATGAACAGATAAGCGACCCCGAATTTCTGTTGTAAATCATCCAGAAGATTGATGATTTGGGCTTGAATTGAAACGTCCAGTGCAGATATCGGCTCGTCGCACATTATGAATTGTGGTTGTAAAGCCAGTGCTCTGGCGATGCCTAAACGTTGTCTTTGCCCGCCGCTGAATTCGTGAGGATAACGTTCTGCCATATAGGGCGCCAGCCCCACCAGATTCAGCAGTTCCGACACCCTATCATTGTACTCTTTTCCCTTTGAGATTTTATGAATCCTTAAAGGCTCACCGATAATGTCCATTGCGGTAAAGCGTGGGTCCAGAGAATCATAAGGGTCTTGAAAAATAATCTGGAGTTTCTCTCTGACCGGCACTAATTCTTTGTCAGATAATTCACACAGGTCCCGGCTTTCAAAAATTACCTCGCCGGAGGTCGGGCGGATTAACTGTAAAATACACTTTCCGAGCGTCGTCTTGCCGCAGCCACTTTCGCCTACCAGGCCTAATGTCTCACCTTTGTGGATCGTAAAACTAACGCCGTCTACTGCTTTGACATCAGCGATTTTTTTCTGATGGAATAAGCCTTGTGTGACGGGGAAATATTTGGCGAGGTTATTAACTTCTATTACAATTTCTGCCATTGTCTTAATCCCTTTTGTGATACCCAGCAAGCTGCATAATGATTTGGAGTAAGTTCAGATAATTGGGGTTTTTCTTTTTGGCACGTAGAGATACTATAGGCACAGCGCGCTTGAAAAGAGCAACCGATGGGTGGCGAAATGAGGTCGGGTGGTTGTCCTTCGATGGGCTGTAAACGGGTTTTCCGCGGTTCATCAAGACGCGGGACGGACCCCAGCAGGCCGGCTGTATAAGGATGACAGGGATAGTGGTAAACATCCATTGCGCTGCCATACTCGACGATATTGCCGGCATACATCACAAAGACTCTTTTAGCATAACGGGCAACGATTCCCAGATTGTGAGTAATAAGGATAAGCGCCGTGTCTAGTTCCTTAGTGATATTACGTATTAATTCCAGTAATTGTGCCTGTATAGTGACATCTACCACTGTAGTAGGTTCGTCAGCGATGATGAGCTGTGGCTGGCAGGCAATAGCTATGGCAATCATCGCTCTCTGCCGCATGCCGCCGCTGAACTGGTGAGGGTAGTCATAGATACGGCGTTCCGGGTGCGGTATGCCCACCATTTTTAGCAGTCGTGTTGCTTCCTGCATTCCTTGGTGGACGGACATGTTTTTATGAAATTCGAGTCCTTCCGATATTTGTCTCCCTATAGTGAGCACCGGGTTTAGTGAAGTTAAAGGCTCCTGGAAAATAATAGAAATTTTAGCGCCGCGCATTTTACGCATTTCTTCATTGGATAATTTTAATAGGTCATTACCATTAAACATGATTTCGCCCGCAACAATTTTACCTGCCGGTTCGGCAACCAGACGTAAAATGGAGAGAGCGCTGACAGTTTTACCGCAGCCGCTTTCACCGACCAGCGCGATAGTTTCGCCCCTATTGACATCGTAAGAGACGTCGTCCACCGCTTTTACCACGCCGTCCTGCGTGTAAAAGTATGTTTTTAAATTGCGAACTTCAAGCAATGGTGCCATGTTTTAGTGCCTCATCTTCGGGTCGAGAGCATCTCTCAATCCGTCGCCTAAGAAAGTGAATGCAATCATCAGCAATGCGATTGCCAGAGCTGGGAAGAATACCTGATACCATGAAGAAAATATGACCGCGTAGCCGTCAGATATCATGCTGCCCCAGCTTGGGGTTGGCGGTCTGACACCGATGCCGATAAAGCTCAAAGCGGCTTCCGTAAAAATAGCGCGCGGTACATTAAAGGTCACGGAAACGATGATTGGTCCGAGAGAGTTGGGTAACAGGTGGCGCTCTGTAATATAAGGTCCCATCCCCCCCATCGCGCGCGCGGCAGCCACAAAATCACGGGACTTAACGGACATCATCTGTCCGCGAACCAGACGGGCGATATCGACCCAGGCTACCAACCCGATGGCGAAGAATAATTGATAGATTCCACCGCCGAGTATCGCTTTGATGAGAATAATAAGCAGAATGTCCGGGAAACCATACATAAAGTCCACAAAACGCATCAGAACATTATCAACAGTGCCGCCGGCGTATCCGGCAATCGCGCCGATTGGCAGACCGATACCAAGTACAATAATCTGAGTGAAGATACCTACGGCAAGGGACGTGCGCGCTCCGTACAGCAGGCGCGCAAAAACATCACGCCCCAGTCCGTCCGTACCTAACCAGTGTTTGGCGCTGGGATTTTGCAGGATGGCCGTTAAGTCTTGGTGGGAGAAACTGTAAGGAGTGATCAGAGGCGCAAAAATAGCAGCAAGCGACAATAAGATGATAAAAATACCACCGGCCATGGCCAGCTTGTTCCTTCGGAGCCGCACCCAGGCATCACCCCATAATGTGTGGTGGGGCCTTACACTGACATTTGCCGCATTTTCGCTTATTGCCAAGTTATGTGCTCCTTAATCATAACGGATGCGCGGGTCTATCACGCCATATAGAATATCAACCACCATGTTTGCGAAGGAAATGATGAAGGCATAGAATAACACCGTTCCCATGATTAGTCCATAATCGCGTGCAAAAACAGCCTCTACAAAGAGGCGTCCGACGCCCGGTATACTGAAGATGGTTTCGACGATAACCGAACCGGTAACCAAAGCTGCAAATTCCGGTCCGGCCACGGTAACTACAGGAATTAGTGCATTCCTGAGAATATGACGTATTAAAACAACGCGTTCTAACAAACCCTTGGAACGGGCAGTGCGTACATAGTCCTGGCGCATTGTTTCCAGCGTACTGGCACGGGTGATTCTAGCGATGAAAGCGGCCGGTAAGGCCGCTAATGCAACGGCAGGCATAATCACTTGGGATGGTGAACCCCAACCACCGGTTGGAAACCAGTGCAACCCTACGGAGAAAACGATGATCAACAGGATGCCCAGCACAAAACCCGGCACGCTGGCAAATATGGTGGAAAACATGACGCAGACATAATCGATCCAGGTATTTTGGCGTAGTGCGGCCGCCATACCAAAGGCGATACCAACTATCATCGCTAATATAAAGGCAGTGCCTCCCAATATCGCTGATTTCGGAAAACCCTGCATTAATATTTGGGTGACACTTCTGTCCTGATACGAATAAGAGATGCCAAGATCGCCATGCAGTATTCCCACGAGAAAATTACCATATTGCACAAGGAAAGGTTTATCCAATCCATATTTAGCATTAAGGGCGGCTACTACTGCTGGGGCGAGTTGCTTGTCTCTGGACCAAGGACCGCCCGGCACAAGGTGCATTAAAGCAAAAGTAACAAAAGAGACGACCAAGAGAACAAGAATAAGCCAGAGTACACGACGGATTACAAATCTTGTCATTTATCAGTCTTTACCGCTAATTTCTGTGGAGGTGGAGATATCTCCACCTCCACAGATTGTTTAGTATTAATGGGATGCTATTGTAACTAGGTTGTAGAAGGTATCGCCGGGCAGCGCGCCATCCATACCGGTGGTCGTTATTCCTTTAACATACGGTTTCACGAGGACGAACCCTTCGCGGTAGAATATGCCGATAATGGGTGCGTCGTTCATGACCACCTGCTGGGCTTGATCCCAATCAGCGAGGCGTTTAGTATTATCCAATTCTGCAAGCGCTTTGGTAGAGAGAGCATCAAATGCGGGATTGCTATAACCGGTGTGATTATTGCCGGCTCCGGTGCCAAAGAGTGCCGGCAGCCAGTCATCCGGGTCAGGATAGTCCGCCCCCCAGCCGAAAAACGCCCACATAAAGTTACCGGTGTTTACATTATTACTGAAGGTTTTTGAATCCTCTGGGTCAAGGACGATATTAATCCCCAGGTTTTGCTGCATTTGACCCTGTAAAAATTGGGCGACGGTCGGATTGCTGCCGGTGTTACTGTACGAAAACGTGATTTGAGGCAATTTACTGACATCGGAATAACCTGCTTGGGCTAAGAGTTGTTTTGCCTTAGTCACGTTAAATACATATTGCGTACCGATATTGGCATTATAGCCGGGCATTCCGGGCGGAATCCAACTTAGGGCTGCTTTACCGACGCCGGCTTCGGTTCTGCTTACTTATAGTGTTTTATCTAGGAGTTTGTGCTAGAATGGGCGCATGGATAAAGAAATTAAAGAAGTCGTTAATTCTTTGGGTAAGCTACTATTGGGTATTGTTAAACGATGGTTTGTTTTTGCGCCTTACGTTTTACTTGATTTATTTAATTACATTGCCAAACTATCTGGTAGAGAGGATATTACTTTGCCAATAATATGGGAATGGGTGTTACTAGGTGCGACAATATTTGTCGCTGTATTACTAACATATCATGACTTGAATAAAGATAGGTTAGTCAAAGTTCGTGAAAATGAAGGTCTGCAAAAACAGATTGACAATCAAATAATTGCGCCAATAGAAGAAAAAAAACGGCTTGAAAGAGTTGAAATAAGAAAACCATACTTATTATCGCTTCCCAACACATTATTGGGTATCGAGACGCAAATGAACAAATTAGCTGAAGCAATTAGTAAAGAACATATTACAGAAAATAAGTCATTCGGAGAATTATCTTACTATACATCACGAATAAAAGAACGTAGTGAACATGATACTAATTTGGAGCCCTTTAGCTTAGCGTTGCGGGATATTAAACATAATATTGCAGACCCGAAGCTAACTAAATTGTTAAACGAATTCATACCAGCGTTAAATGGATTTATGGCTCACAAGTGTTTTTCAATGTATATACAAAACAGCAAAAGACCAAAATTAGAAGCAGTGCATAAGACAAATGAAGTGGATGAAGTAATACGTAAAGCATTAGACGCATTGTTGACCCAAATCAACAAGCGCAGAGAGGAACTACTAATGGGAGTTGAAATAAATGACGAATAATAACAATATAACTTGTAAGTTCTGTTTATCAAATAACGTAATTAAACATGGAGATTATAAGGGTATCCAAAGATATCTATGTAATGATTGTAAACGTGCTTTTAGTGCCAATGACCAGTTATTCAAGATGCGGACGCCCGCTAACCAAGTCTCGTCCGCTGTCGGTATGTATTACGATGGCTCAAGTATCAATGCTATCCGCAGGCATTTACAGCAGGAATATAACAATAATCCTTCGAGTAAGTCAGTCTATAAGTGGATACAGAAGTACACAGATGAAGCTATTAAAGATTTCAAAGACTATCATCCTCAAGTTGGCGATACTTGGATTGCAGATGAGACAGTTTTAAGCATAGGTGGTCAGAATATCTGGATGTATGACATCATAGACCGAGATACCAGATTCTTGCTTGCCACGCGTTTCACCACAAGCAGGACAACTAAAGACGCACAAATACTCATGGAACGTGCTGAGAGATGTGCAGGTAAAAAACCAAAGGTAGTCGTTACTGATAAAAATAATTCGTATCTTGACGGTATTGAAATAGCTTATGGTGCTGACAGTGAGCATATACAAAGCAGACCATTTGCACTAGAAAACAACACGGAACTTATAGAGCGTTTTCATTCAACCTTAAAATCACGTACCAAGACCATGAGAGACTTAAAGAGTATTGATACTGCTATCCAGTTCATTGAGGGCTTCCTGATTCACTACAACTATCTTAGACCGCATGAAAGTTTAGATGGTAAGACACCCGCAGAAGTCGCCAAAATAGACTACTCATTAAAGACATGGGCTGACATTACACGGAATGCCGAACCGCAAGTTAAGATATTAGTAACACCCGCAGTCGTTGAGCTTGTCGATGAACGAGAGCCACTCGTGAGACCTATTGCGCATAGGAAAGCAAAGCCACACAGAAGCAGACACGTTGTGCATAAGGATATTGTGACTTCGATTGGTATGAGTAGTCTAAGATGACAAAACACTATAAGTAAAGAGAACCCCGGCTTCGATGTTGTTGACAAAAGCATCACGGTCGACTGCACAGGACAAAGCCTGTCTCACCAGGACATTATCGAATGGCGCTTTAGTAACATTAAACTGGAAGGCAAAGGTCGTCAGTTCAGGGAATAGTAGCCTTTGATTGGCGTAGGTCGGATCATTCAGGTAGGTTTTATAGTCGCCTACCGGGAGTCCTACGACATCCAGTTCATTGTTCTGATAAGCAGCTAAGGCGGCATTAGGATCGGTCATCTCCATGAAGTCAATTTCAGAGAGCGTGGGTTTGGTGCCCCAGTAATTGGGATTCGGTTTGAAAACCAATTCGGATTGATGTGTCCATGAGGTCAGAATGTAGGGACCATTACCGATGTAGTTTGGTGGGTCAGTCCAGTTATTTCCATATTTGGTGATAATATCTGCTCTTTCAGGATATACGAGCCATAGTGCCATGCAGTCCAAAATCGTAGGCTGTGTGTTATTGAGTTTGATTACCAGAGTGTAATCATCCGGGGCACTAACCCCGACCGCAGCCGCGAGGGTCGTTTTTTGGGCATCGGTAGCGCTGGTGGCATTGAAGTAGTCCTCTGAGCCAACAATGTCAAAATAGAAAGAAGCGTATTCACATGCCAGAGAGGGGTCTAATTCTCTTTTAATGCTGTAGACGAAGTCATTGGCGGTAACCTTCGTACCGTCGCTCCATGTCACGTTATTCTTTAGTTTGAAGGTGATAGTAAGACCATCAGCCGAAATGCCGCCATTAGCAACCGTGGGGATTACCGTGGCAACATCGGCTTTCAACGAGCCGTCCGCATTGAAGCTCAGTAGCCCTTCAAAACATTGGGAGATGACGCTTTTATCGTCAGCCCAGGAAGCCTGGTTGGGGTCGATTGAATCGGGTTCGGCAGCCAGGTTGAGACGGAGAATTTGCGGAGACGATGAAGTAGTAGTTGTGGTGGCAGTTGTTGTTGTCGAAGTAGTTTTGCTTGAACATGCGCTGGTGATGAGAAGAGATATACTAACGAGGATTGCCATGATAGAGAATAATACTGTTTTTTCTTTTATATAACCTCCTTGTCTTTGTTCGCTATCTTTCATTTATTCATAAACGAATTCCGATTAAAATTGGAGGCAGAAATACTATATGGAAACAGAATTTACCTGATCATCAGCTTAAAAATTACCCCGTCAATGTCTATTTGTCATAAGGATAAAGTACGATATCGGGTCTTGTCAAGTAGCTAACGAGGGGAAATCCCTAAAAAAAACGTAACTCTTGAAAGGTATTATCTATGATCTGGCTCTGGCAACAACTCTGAGATACCCTGTGACAGTGAGTGCAATCATCCAGAGTAAGATAGAAATCAGAATGGTTATTGCCGCAATCATGACGCTAGGCGGGGCAAAACTACCAAATCTAACTAGGGTGAGGAAAAGGTTAAAACCAAACAAAGTCTGTGCGATAATATAAGCCGCTGCGGCGATAAGTGCCAGAAAAACCCATGGCGTTAGCGGAAGTACAAATGGCCATATTTTCATTGTTTTTCTAACAGGGGACGGCACGGGTTCTCGTCTCTGGTAAGAATTAATAACGCGCCATTGCCACCATAAATAAGGGATTAAACCAAGTATGAGCACGAGCGCCAGAATAATGGCAATCAGGGCAATGTGGTCGATTTCCGCCCATGACGCCCACCACGGAGATGCCGGTAACTTTAATGTAGAACCCATAAATAACCCGGCAATGCCCAGCGCGACGCTGTGAGCGTCTCGGCTGGTCTGACTGTTTACCAGCATCACTACTCCTAAATTTCGATCAGGAAGGATAATCATCTCCGAGAGAAAATTCGGAGTATCACCGCCGTGCCATATGACAGGTTCACCATCGCCCGTCTTTCCGACAAACCAGCCCATCCCATAGCTCGCTTCATCACCATTTTCAACTAGGTTTACCGCCGGTGTTTGCATTTGCTCGACGACTCTGGCGGGAATAACTTGTTGCCCGTTGAGTTGTCCGTCATTCATATTTACCAGCAGCCATTTTGCCATATCCACGGCGGAAGACATTACCCAGCCTGCCGGTTGGGCGCTGGTATATATCGGTACGTTTCTGGTGATTACTTTACCCAGCATCATCTGATGACCATCGGCGCGATCCATACCGGCAGCGACTTCCGGATCCATTGAGGAGTTAGTCATCCCCAGCGGCGTCAATATTCGTTGCTGAACAAAATCATCAAAAGATTCCCCACTGACTCTTTCTACCAGCGCTCCCAGCAAGCAATAGTTAAGATTGGTGTACTCAAAGGACGTACCCGGCTGTCGGTCGGTATAAATCTTTTTCATCGCGGCTACCAGCAGTTCCATTGGATCGCTATGATCAGCCTTACTGCTTTTTTGAAAAGCCAAAGGTTCCGATACATTCCCCGGTATTCCGCTGGTCTGGTTAAGCAACTCACGCACGGTTATTGTATCGGAGACAGCAGCATCTGCCAGTTGGAATTCGGGGATATAGTGCTTAACCGGTTGATCAAGATCAATCAATCCATCATTCCATAGCAAGAGTGTTGCCATGGCTGTGAATGACTTACTACAGGATGCCAGATCGAAGATAGTTTGCGGAGTTACCTCAGTTTTTCTTTTTATACTCGCAGCGCCGAAACCTTTAAGGTAAGCGACTTCACCGTTTTGTACGATGGCTACTGACATGCCAACGATATTTTGCTTTGCCATTTGCGCCTGGATATATTGGTCGATTTGAGCAGATGATGGCTCATTGCTTTGTCCTGATGCCGCCTGAACGCCGGTAATGAAAGGAGCGCTCAGAATTACTAAGGCCAGCAATACCACGATAATAGTCTGTAATTTTGCCGTAGTCATTTTTATTTTGTGCATATTTGTTTATCTGGATTAGTTAAATGTAATACTTTTTTGTCGGTCGTGTCAAAATATGCCTGGTTACATTTTGACGTTAGAAAAATATTGTCTGGACAGGATTGACTTTTAATGAAAACTTGGCGTTTAATGATGACAAGTGATAAACTGACTGTAAAACTGAGATAGAGGAATTTAATGTCGTTGTTCATTACTTTTGAAGGTGGCGAGGGGAGTGGCAAGAGCCTGCAAACGCGAGCTCTATACCAAAAACTTTGCCGTCTTAATATTCCCGCCGTTTTAATCCACGAACCGGGTAGCACGGTGGTTGGCGAGAAACTTACCAGACTTTTAAAATGGGCACAAAGTACAAATATCTCTCCTCTTACCGAACTGATGCTTTTCAACGCCTCACGCGCTCAATTAATGGAAGAAGTTGTGCGGCCTGCCTTGAAAGCCGGCAAGATAGTGGTTTGCGACCGTTTTACCGACTCTACCATTGCTTATCAAGGCTATGGACGCCGATTGGATATTACCACAATTAAAAGTTTGAATAACCTGGCTACCGGCGCATTGAAACCGGATTTAACGGTTTTAATGGATATCCCGGTCGAGGAAGGATTTGCCCGCAAGACTGGTCAAGAACCGGATCGATTTGAGAAAGAAGCGAAAGCCTTTCATCAGAGGGTCAGAAAAGGCTACCTTCGACTCGCTGCGGAGGAACCGGAGCGTTGGTTGGTCATCGATGCCCGATTATCGAAAGAAATAATTAAGCAAATTATCTGGCAAAAAGTGAGTAGTTTACTCTCTGAATAAGTTGACCGATGATGGAAAAAATCAGCCGTCCGACTTTCACGGAAGAAAATAACCTTTGGCAGTTAGGTTACCGCTATGTTGCCGGTATAGATGAAGTAGGACGGGGGCCGCTCGCAGGGCCGGTTGTGGCTGCTGCGGTGGTGTTGCCTGATGAATTCGACGGCGACTGGAAGCCACTGGTGAATGACAGCAAACAATTGAGCCCCTCATTAAGAGAAAAATTATTCCCGTATATCACTGAGGTCGCAATTAGTATTGGCGTTGGATTATCCGATGCCCAAACAATCGATAGTAAAGGAATTGCTAAGGCAACCCGTCTGGCCATGAAAAAAGCGGTCGACCAATTGAACCCGTCGCCGGATTTCCTGCTGGTCGATTATCTGCATATCCCTGAAATCAGGTTACCGCAAAAAGGAATTACACACGGTGATTGCCTCTGTTTTTCAATTGCCTGTGCTTCAATTATTGCCAAAGTAACTCGCGACCATATGATGATCGAGCTGGACAAAGAATATCCGGAATATAAATTTGCCGAGCATAAAGGCTACGGCACACCTGAACACCTTGAGTGCTTAAGACGCCTGGGACCTTCACCGATTCACCGCTGTTCTTTTCAACCCGTCAGAGATATGATGATGCTGCTATGAAAAGAAAAACCACCGGTATCATTGGCGAGAGATTAGCCGCAGATTTCCTGACCAAACAGGGATATGAAATCATTGAGACAAACTTCCGTTGTAAAGAGGGCGAAGTTGACATAATCGCTAAAGACGGCGATTATCTTGTTTTTGTTGAAGTGCGGGCGAAGAACAATCTTACTTTTGGAAGCCCCGAGGAGTCTGTTACCGCCAGAAAGAAAGACCATCTGAGAAGTGTCGCCGCGCGTTATCAACAGACCCATGAATGCCTTCCTCAGCAATGGCGCATCGATTTCGTGGCGGTAGAATTGGATAGGGCAGGGAACACACGCCGTATTGGGGTCATAAAAAATGCGGTAGACGGCGATTGATGCGTATTGATATATTTGTGGTACGATAAAAGTAATTATCGTGCAGAAGTCCACAAAAATGTTAATGTTCCTTCAAAATTAGTTGACGTCTCCGATAAATAATGAGAATGAGGTCAAAGATATGGAAGCGGAACTGATTAATCTGGCGTTATATGAAACTAATGTGCTCCTGGGAGACGGAGAAAATATCTTATTACGGGCAATTCACGCTGAGGACGCAGAGGCCTGTTTGAATTTTATTCAACAGATTAACGACCAGACGAAATTCTTGCGTTTCGGTCTTTCAAAAGAAGCCACCGGTATCGAAAGCGCCCGCTACTTCTGTAACGTGGATTACGCATCCACTTTCGCGCTGGTCGCCGAAGTCTTAAAAGATGGCTGTAGAAATATGGTGGCAGTTGCCAGGTACTATAAATTACCCGGCAAGAACTCAGCGGAAATATTTATTTTAGTCAACGAATTATATCAGGGCAAAGGTCTTGGTGTCGCATTGCTGGAAAATCTGGCTAAAGTTGCACGCAGTCAGAATATTTCGACATTTGAGACCGATATCGTGGGTAAGAATGAACCGATATATTCTCTGATTACCAGTTTTGGTTTCCATATCACCAAAGTTTCAGAGAAAAATCTCCAGCATGTTGTTCTCCCCATCTCCTCCAGTAAAAAATCGATACAAAAAGAAGAGGAAGAAGAACGGTTAGCCACTATAGCGTCATTAAAATCAATTTTGTACCCGTGTTCAATCGCGGTGATTGGTGCATCACGATACCCCGGGACGATCGGGTATAACCTGGTGAAATCGTTAATTGATGGTGGCTATGTCGGCGCTGTTTACCCCGTGAATCCAAATATCGAGGTAGTTTCTTCAATTAAGACTTATCCTTCCGTTTTGGCAATACCGGGAGAAGTTGAGATGGCAATCATTGCTGTCCCCGCTGTGGTAGTGCCTAAAGTAGCGGAGGAATGCGGGCAAAAGGGTGTTAAGGGGTTAATCGTAATCTCTGACGGTTTTAAAGAAACCGGACCTGAAGGCGCAGCGCGGGAACGGGAATTACGCGAAATTGCTCTCGGCCACGGTATGCGTATCGTTGGTCCGAACTGCATGGGAGTTCTGAACACCGATCCTGCCATCAGCATGAATGCTACCTTTGCGCCGGCGCGTAATTCACCCGGTAATGTATCGTTTTTGTCCCAGAGCGGTGCCATGGGTGAGGTAATTCTGGGATATGCCCGTTCTTTAAACATTGGACTGAGTACCTTTGTCAGCGCCGGTAACCGGGCGGATGTTTCGCCCAATGACCTGGTGCAATACTGGGAACATGACCCGGCCACTAAAGTGATTTTACTTTACCTGGAATCATTCGGTAACCCGCGCAATTTCGTGCGGATTACTCGGAGAGTATCTGCCAAAAAGCCAATTGTCGTGGTGAAAAGCGGTTCAACTGCAGCAGGCTCCCGTGCAGCTTCTTCTCACACCGGCTCCTTAGCCACCTCGGAGACCGTTACCGAAGCACTATTCCGCCAGACAGGTATTCTGCGCGCGAACGGTGTCGAAGAACTGTTCGATGTTGCTTCCTTGCTTTCCAATCAACCGTTGCCCAAGGGCAAACGATTGGTTATCGTTACCAATGGCGGCGGTCCTGGAATTCTAGCTGCCGATGCCGCTTCCAATCATGGCTTGTTATTACCCGAGATTCTACCGGAAACCATCGCGGCGATGAAGCCTTACATCAAGCGTAATATCAGGATTAATAATCCTATCGATACTACGGCACAGGCTTCGCCGGAAGAATTCGAAGGAATACTGAAATCATTGGCGTCAGACAAAGGTAGTGATGCCGTACTGTTTATTTTCGTACCGCCTTCAATGATGGAAGTGCAGGATGTCGAGAATAGTTTACGGCGGGTAGCACCCCTGTTCCGAAAAAATAAAAAGACCTTCCTGGTTTGCTTTATGGGGCACAAGGGTTTCTCGGCTGAAGTCGGAGAGCCTGGAAAATATGTGCCCAGTTATTTATTCCCGGAGAGCGCCATTTCAGCGTTGGCCAAAGCTATGCAATATTCCGAGCGGTTACAGAGACCGGTTGTCGTTACCCCCAAATTCCAGGGTATCAAGCGGGATAAAGCCCGGCAAATTATTTCTGCTGTCCGCAAACAGGACGCGCAGCATCCTAACTGGCTTTCTCCGGCGCAGATCGCCGATTTACTGAATTACTATGGCATTCGATATGCGGAAGCAAAATTCGCGGCTACCTCCGCTGAGGCGGCTAAAATTGCTAAAAAGATCGGTTTCCCGGTTGCCGTCAAGCTGGCATCGGCGACCATTACGCATAAATCGGACGTCGGAGGAGTGCGCCTCAATATTAATTCCGCGGACGGGGTGATAGAGGCTTTCAATGCGATCAAGGAAAAACTGCTGCAAATCGATCGAATCAAAGAGATGAGCGGCGTGACTATTCAGAAGATGGTAAACGAAGGTGTGGAAGCGATCGTCGGCGTTTCCAATGATCCGTCATTCGGGCATCTTATTATGTTTGGCGCGGGCGGCGTTAATGCCGAACTGTTAAACGATGTTGCTTTCAGGCTGAATCCGCTGACTGAACCGGATGCCCAGGAATTGATCGGATCGACCAAGATGTCCAAATTGCTGCAAGGATATCGCGGTTCGCCGGCAAGCGATACGGTGGCATTAAAAGATTTACTGCTGCGGCTTTCAGTCATGGTTGAAGATATCCCGCAGATTGCCGAATTGGATTTCAATCCGGTGAAAGTATTGCCTGAGGGTCAGGGTTATTGGGTAGTGGATGCCCGCATTGCTGTGAATTAACAGACCGATGTTTTAACTGTGAGATTCATTTTCTTTTATCGCGCGGTTAATGGCTCTCACCCAGCCGATGTCCACAAATAATTGCGGGTGCAAGATTGTTTGTTTCATCGGCCTGATGAATTGGAATGAAGCTAATCGGCTCGAAGTATTTTTGCCATCGAAATAGACTACCGATAGACACACGTGCGGGAAAGGATTCCAACGGAAAGCCCCCACTCTTACAGCGCCAATCGCAGATAACGGTATCTGAAAGTTATCCCGGTTGAGGGTAAAAGCATAGTTCAGGACTGTTTCCATGGGCGCATCGGCCAGTTTCTTAATACTTTCTGTTACCTGGGGACTGGATTGAATTTTATTGAGAAAGATAAGACGGCGATTGGTCAGTACCAGATTCCCCAAAGGTAAAATACGGGGGTATGCTATCCATTGTGTCCATTTCCGGTGTTCTTTTAATATTCTTTCTGCTTCCTGGTTTTGGTTCATTTAAAGTCTACCCAAGTTTATTTAACTAATAATACCACAGCTTTGATTTGCTATTCATTTATTAGCTGATTGCTGTCTTCTGATTGCCCTAAGGTACTCAACTTTTACTTGATGTGTGAAGTCTAATATCTTTGTATTTGCTTTTATTTTTATATCGGTTATATAATTGCAAATGCAATGAATAAATCAGAGCAAGCTAGAAAAATAATGCTGGACCACCATTTGAATTGTGCCCAATCATTGGTATCGACTTATTGTGAAGATTTCGGTCTGGACCGGAATATGGGATTGAAAATAGCGATGGGATTCGGGAGCGGTATGGCGCGTGCCGGCAAGACCTGCGGCGCGGTGACTGGTACCTATATGATTTTAGGCTTATCGCAGAGAATCAATGAGAATAACACCCGCGAAAGTATCGATAGAACTTATAAACTTATCGACGAATTTAATCGCAAGTTCAAAGCAATACACGGTACGTTAGAATGTAAGGAATTGATTAAACAGACTTTAATTACTCCTGAAGAACGCGCCGCTGCTCACGATAAAGGGATTTTTACAAATGTCTGTCCCAACCTGGTCAGGGATACGGCCAAGATCATGGAATCGATACTGGCTACTTATTAAAAAGTACCATCACAATATCGCCGTCCTGAACCTCATACTCACGCCCTTCGATATGCTTTTTACCCGCTTTGGCGACCGCGGCTTCACTGCCTAATTCCATCAGGTCTTCGTATTTTATTACTTCCAGACGGATAAAGCCCTTTTCCATATCCTTGTGAATCTTACCGGCGGCAACCGGAGCTTTATCGTTTTTCTTGCAGGTCCAGGCGCGTACTTCATCCTCACCGACGGTGAAGAAATTGATTAGCCCCAGAATCTGATAAGCGGCATGCATCAATCTTTCCATCGATGACTCGGTCAGCCCCAGGTCTTTCAGAAATTCCTTCTGCTCTTCCGGCGCGAGTTGACTGATATCGGCTTCATCTTTACCGCAGACGGTGATCAGTTGCGCATTTTCCGCATCGGCAATCTGTTTTAAGGCGGTTACGTGTTTATTATTGGCATCGGCCATTGTTTTTACATTAGCGATATAAAGAATCGGCTTTAGCGAAACAAGATTACATTCAAAAACACTAGCCATTTCCGCGGTAGTCAATTTTTGTTTATGTGCCGGTATTCCCTGCTGAATCGCGGCATAGATTTTTTGGCAATGCTCATTTTCACGAATGGCATCTTTGTCGTTGGCGTGCACCTTCTTTTCCAGACGCACCAGTTTGTTTTGAAGCGTGGTACTATCCGCTGCCATTAATTCTAGATCGATAGTCTCAACATCACGCATCGGGTCGATGGTTTCGAAAGCGAATGGAATACTGCCGTCTTCAAAACAGCGCACGACATGTAGTAATGCTTCAACGTCTTTGATATGCCCCAGTAATTTGGAGCCGCGTCCGTCTCCCTGAGTCGTCTGGATGCCCGGAATATCAACTACGTCAAGCGTAGACGGCACTGTTTTACGTGGGTGGTAGATTTCCACCAGTTTCTTGATACGCTGGTCAGGAACGTTCACTACAGCACGATTCATCTCGGTACCATAACCGGATGCCCCGGCAGCAGTTAGAGCGTTAAAAATAGTGGTTTTACCACAAGACGGTAACCCAACCAGTCCACAACTTAAACCCATATCGTTATCCTTTTCAACGGCTCGTATTTGTCATTCTTAGCCCGCCGAGATTCTTCGTGTAATCCGTACATTCAGAATGAAAAGAATCATGAGAAGTGATTCTTTTCAAATATCATTATAGAGTAAAACTGGCAATTCACAAAATATCTGTATAGCAAAAATATCCGGTAGAAGAAAAAATGTGTTAGATTCAGGCGAAAGCCGGTATCCAGCTACTTGTTAATAAAATTGTCGTGGCAATCTGCAGGGGAAGTGGGAGAATCTCCCTGCTCTGAGATTGCGTCGTTCCTCGCAATGGTAGTGAGATTTCCAACAGAAGCACTCCTTTTATTTTTTAAGTTTAACTGAAAACTGCCCGCTGATAGCTGATGACTTTTTTACTATTTGTAAATCGACTTTGTAAAGCATATAATCGTTTTCAACGTAATAATAATCGGCCTTTCAGGCCGTAGGTAGAGTGGTTTTATGTACAAATACGGCGCAAATTCTATGATCTGGACGGAGGTTTTTTCCGTCAAAGATTTACCCCTCCTGGACAAGGTCAAAGCTATGGGTTTCGATATTTTTGATATCGCGATTGTCCATCCTGAAATATTTCCCACCAAACAGGTTAAAGCCAAAGTCAAAGAAGTAGGGATTGAAGTCGTGACCACCCGCGGTTTGGAATTGCGCGGTAATCTGGTTTCCCCTGACCCCAAAGTCAGAAGGGTGGGCATAGATATCATGAAACACGTAGTGGATATCAATTATGAAATCGGTTCCAAAATTATCGGCGGTGTCTCCTATGCATCATGGGGTTATGTTTCCGGAAAACCCCGGACAGATGATGAATGGAAATGGTCGGTGGAAGCGATGCGGGAAATCGCACAATATGCCAAGCAGAATGGCGACTTGGTTATTGCCGTGGAGCCGGTCAATCGATTCGAAACCCATTTCCTCAATATCGCCGCGGATGCGGTAAAATATTGCAAAGATATCGGCACCGGTAACATGAAAGTGCATCTGGATACTTTCCATATGATGCATGAGGAATCCAGCATCGTTGAGGCAGTAATGACCTGCGGTAAGGAATATCTTGGCTACGTGCATACCTGCGAAAATAATCGTGGTATACCGGGCACAGGACTGGTGCCCTGGGTGGATTTCTATCAGGCCCTACATAAAATCGGGTACTCCGGTGGGCTGGTAATTGAATCCTTTAATCCGGATTTCGAAGAACTAAATAAGAATTGCGCTATTTGGCGGAAATTCGCTGATACTGAGGAACAACTGGCTGCACAAGGGCTCAAGAATCTTAAGGCGATCGAAAGCAAACTGAACTGATTTCCGCGTTACTTTACTTTTTGTCATTCCTGCGAAGGCTGGAGGCCTCAGCCGGAAGTACTTGACGTAGGAAATGTGCAGGAATCCACGTAAAATACATATCCATAATTAAGGAGTACATCTGATGAAAGTGGTGGCTGTGTGCGGTTCTCACCGTAAAGGAAATACCGAATGGATGCTAAAAACGCTACTGGAAAGGGTCGAGGAAAATGGCGCCGAAGTTGAACTGATCCTTCTACGAAAAGCTAACGTTAAAATATGTCTCGGTTGTTTATCGTGTGAAGAAGGCGGAAAAGATAGAAAAGGTATCTGTAAGATTAATGATGATATGAACGCGATCTATCCTAAATTGCTGGCGGCGGATTGTCTGGTCTTCGGCACGCCGGCTTACTTCGAGTTAGTTTCAGGGATTTTGAAAAATTTTATAGATAGAACCTGTGCTATTTGGCCGAGATTAGAGGGAAAACCACTGGCCGGTATCGCTGTGGCTGAAGAGGGCATCGGCCAGGCAATTCAAAATTTCAAGACGTATGCCGCTCTTTGCAAAATGCCGTGGGTAGGCTCCGTTACCGGACTAGCCAAGAATCCGGGCGATATAGCCGCGGATAAAGCGGTAACTCGCCGACTGGTTAAACTGGCCGATAAAATAACCGTATCGATATGAGAAAGGAAATCTCACCATGCAGTCTACAGACAAGAGCAACTCGAAGGTTTTTACACCGGGAAAAATCGGTAATCTGCAACTGCGCAACCGCACTATCCGGTCCGGTTGTTTCGAGGGTATGTGTTACCATGCCATACCCAGCGAGGCGTTAATCGAACATCATCGTAAAGTCGCCGCCGGCGGTATCGGTATGACCACGGTGGCATATTGCGCCGTATCTAATGATGGAGTGGCCTTCGGACATGAAATGTGGATGCGCGAAGAGATCATTCCTACCTTGAAATGTCTGACCGATGCTGTGCATAAAGAAGGCGCTGCGGCCTCGATTCAACTGGGGCATTGCGGCTTCTTTGCCAACAAGTCGGTCATTGGTAAAACACCCATCGGCCCTTCCCGTAAGTTGTGTTTATTCCGCTATAGTATTTGTCGAGCCATGAATGAAGCAGATATCGAGCGCGTGCGCGAAGACTTTGGTAAAACTGCCAAAATGGCGGTTCAGGCCGGATTCGATGCCGTTGAGCTGCATGCCGGACACGGTTATCTCCTGAGCCAGTTTCTCTCTCCCTGGACGAATGACCGTAAAGACCAATATGGTGGTTCGCTGGAAAATCGACTGCGCTTCCCCGCATCTATCATTAAACATGTCAGGGAAGTCGTCGGACCGGGCTACCCTATCCTGATTAAAATGAATTGTGAGGACGGTTTTAAGGGTGGGCTAACCATTGATGAAGCGGTACAGGTCGCTAAAAGCTTCGAGGAAGCAGGCGCCAGCATGCTCGTGCCGAGCTGCGGATTTACCGCCCGGACATCTTTTTATATGATGCGTGGCAACGTCCCGATATGGGACTACGTAAAATCCGAAAAGAACCCGATTACTAAGATGGGAATGGCCTTGTTCGGACGTGTGATCGTCAAGGAAATCCCATTTCAGGAACTCTTCTTATTCGAGCAGTCAAAGCGCATTAAAGATGCCGTTAGAATCCCTGTAGCCTGCATCGGCGGAGTCTGCTCGATTGCTGATATGGATAAAGCAATACAGGCAGGCTTTGAATTCGTGCAGATCGGCCGCGCCACGATAAGAGATCCGAATGTGATCGGGAAAATGCAATCGGGAGAGATAACCGCCTCAGACTGCGATCATTGTAACCGCTGCGTTGCTGCTATGGCTGCGCAGGGTGTGACCTGTGTCTCTGAAACCAAAGGATTTCTGCGTTAATATTAATATAATTTTCAACTGTAAACAGTCCATAACCTTCTTGAAAAAATACAACATTAGAGTTAGACTTATTCCAAACAATCTATTTTCACAAAAAACAACAGGTTAGTTTGGTTAATATGCGGAAAGGAGCCAATAAATGCAATACAAAAACTTAGGTAGAACAGGTTTGAAGATTTCGGTGATTACCATGGGCACGATGACTTTCGGCGGTCAGGTAAACGAAGCCGATGCGATAAAAATGATTGACACAGCTTTTGAAAAAGGTATTAATTCATTCGATACGGCTGATGTGTATACCGAAGGACGTTCAGAAATATTTACCGGTAAAGCCCTGAAGAATAAACGGCATGCGGTAGTGTTGGCGACCAAAGTTGCCAACAAAGTGGGACCGGGACCTAATGACCTGGGCACCTCTCGCGTACATATTATTCAGGCTGTCGAGAATAGTCTGAAACGTATGGATACCGATTACATCGATATATATTATGCCCATTTGCCGGATTACATCACTCCGATCGAGGAAACCCTGCGGGCATTTGATAATCTGGTGCAACAGGGGAAAGTCCGTTATATTGCCTGTTCTAATTTCCGCGCCTGGCAACTCCTTAAAGCACTCTGGGTGAGCGACAAAAATAATTTAGCCCGGTTCGATTGCATCCAATCTCCATATAATCTTATTACACGTGATATTGAAGCTGAACTCTTGCCTTGTTGCGTTAACGAAGGCGTCGGTGTTACGGTTTATAATCCGCTGGCAGCCGGACTGTTAACCGGTAAACACGACCCGAATAAAGCCCCGGCATCCGAGACACGGTTCGCCATGGATGCTATCTACAATAAACGCTACTGGTTACCGGTAAATTTCCAGGCAGTCGAACATCTGAAAAAGATAGCTGATGCTCACCACCGGAATCTGGCACAGTTTTCTTTGGCCTGGGTGATGAATAATCCGTCGGTTACTTCTACACTCATTGGCGCTACCTCGGCGAAACACCTGGAGGAAAACATCGGCGCGATCGACTTAAAACTGACAGCCGAAGAAATCAAAGCCTGTGACGACGTTTGGCTTGAGCTGAGACCGCCGCGATTTTTCTATGGCAGGTAGTAGTTTAGTCTCCTTGACATAGTATTACATTCTGACGCATAATATGGCGTCAACCGAAAACCTTGAAGGAGTGGTAAATGTTCGACCGTATTATTTGTCCCCTCGACGGTTCCAGACTGAGTGCGCAGGCAGTTCCTTACGCCGGGGAAGTAGGTAAACGTTTTGACGCTGAAGTAGTTCTGGTGCGCGTCATCTCTCCCTCAGGTTTAGCCATCGTTCCACAAGCAACCGGCACGGACAGTGCCATTACCAGCGATATTATCGCGCAGGACGCTCGTGTCAAAGATGTGGACAATGCCGCAAACGCAAAGCGATATCTGATTAATTGGGTCGCGTCCCTGAAAGCCCAGGGTGTAAAAGCCTCATATCAGGTTACTCTAGGCACACCGGCCAAGGCGATCATGGAATTGACCGAGGCTCAGCAGGCGTCGCTTATCGTGATGATGAGTCACGGACGCGGATCGTTCAAACGCGCAATTATGGGTAGCGTCGCTGATGAAATCCTCAGACGTTCGTCGGTGCCTGTTCTGATTATCCGACCGAAAGGAACGGACGAGAAATAAATTCCTGCCGCCATTGATGGTTCAAACGATTAGGGATACCCTGCTCAGGGAAAAAACCTGTGACGGTATCTATTTTTCCCTAATTTATAAAAGCCTCAGAAATATCTTCGAGGGTAAATAAATGACGACATCACTCTTTCAGCCAATTAAAATCGGCAAAATGGAATTAAAAAACCGGATTATGCGGTCGGCAACATGGGATGGGACGGCGGATAGAACCGGAGCAGTAACAGAAAACTCGGTGAGGTTGTACCGTGAACTCAGCACCGGCGGCATCGGTTTGATTGTTACCGGCTTTGCCTTTGTTTCACCGCTGGGCAAGGCAACCACCGGCCAATTTGGCATTGATAGTGACGACTTGATTCACGGCTGGAAACCGATTATTAAAGAGGTGCACAATAACGGTGGTAAAATTGCCATGCAGATTGTCCATGCCGGCACTAATTCCGGTTATCTCCTTGCAAAAGGCATCGCTTTACCGGCGGTATCTATAATGCCCGAGCTGGCAGAAAAAGCCGACCATGAGATGACAGAAGAAGAAATAGAAGGGATTATTACCGATTTCGTGGCGGCTGGATTAAGAGTCCGCGAGGCTGGATTCGATGCGGTGCAATTGCATGGCGCGCATGGTTTCCTGATGAGCCAATTTGCCTCGCCTCTTTTTAATCAGCGCACTGATAAATGGGGAGGCGGCCCCGAAAATCGACGTCGTTTTCATCTGGAGATTATAAAACGTCTCAGAAAGGCTTTAGGTAGTGATTATCCCATCTTGATTAAATTCGGTGTACAGGACGACCAGAAGGGCGGTTTGACACTGGCTGAGGGAATCGAGACTTGCCGGAAGATGGTGGCTGTCGGAATCGATAGCATCGAAGTGAGCGCCGGAATCGGTCAAGCCATTTTAAAACTGCATGAGGGGGAGACGCTGAAAACAGTTTTCCGCGAAAGAACGGCAGCAGTAAAACGCGCCGTTGATGTCCCGATTGTAGTGGTGAATGGTATCCGTAGTCTGGAGATAGCGCAGGATATCTTGAATAGTGGTGACGCAGATATTATTTCCCTGAGTCGTCCTTTTATCAGAGAGCCGCATCTGGCGTTACGTTGGGCGAAGGGTGAAAAGTCGCCGTCCAAATGCATTTCCTGCAATAAATGCTTCCAGGTTTTACAAAAAGATAAGTTGGTGGGGTGCGGGGATGAAATGGGGTTGAATGCAGAGAAGAAGTAACAATTCCATCCCAGCCATATAATCCATATAGAATAAAGAGGAATTATTACGTTCTCCCTCCCTCTCAGGGAGGGATTAAGGGAGAGTGAGGAAAATGATTTTTAGTGAAAGCCAAGACAAGAATTAACGGTCTTCCTGCCACTCGGTGACTTTGCTAGACCAGATATCAGTGACCACTTTCTCCAATACAGAAAATCGCGGGTCCTGAATTTCCAGTAGAGGCGGTAAAAGCCGCTTATTAAACTGCTTTAGGAAAGGAACCTGCTTCTGTAATTTCAGAATCGTGACTCTGGCGCCGCCGTAGACAAAATAGTCCATGGATTTGGCATAAGGTTCTAATCTTTCCCGCAGATGCTCGCCCACTCTTTCCAAAAAATGGTGTGTCTGATCCTGACGCCGCCGTTGGAAGCGGGCTGCTGAAGAACCACCCTGACGCTGCCGGCCGTGCACCAAACCTGTTCCGGAATCATGCAGAATCAGTTTCTCTCCGTGACAAACTCCGATAGAATAGTGACCTAGCCTGACCAGTACAATGCCGATAGTGTAATCTGTGGACAACACCGCAAGCAGAGGTTCGGTTTCAAATCCGTTAATGATATATTGATCCTTAATGGGAAAAGGCGGCGAAACCAGATACTTTTGCGTCATTCCCCAGAAAAGAATCGAACCGGTTGGAGAAGCAGCCGCGAGTCTGATGGCATCGTAGGATATGGATTGTGTTTTCTGAGTTTTCTGAAAGAAAGACGATATGGCATCCGTTGATAAACCAGATGGTAAAAATATAGTAATCGCCTCATCGTTGTAGGTTTCCAGTCGGTGAAGCAATTCAACCGTTTTCTCTCTGGTGAGTTTAAAGCTTTTAGAAACTAACATTAGTTTTTCCTGTTTTACTTTCCCAGCATCACAATCGTGACGCCGTTGCCGCCCTCGCCTTTTTCTCCCGGACGGTAAGATTTAACCAGGGGATGTGTCGATAGCAATTCGCGGACAATCTGCCGTAAAACACCGGTGCCGCTCCCGTGGACAATGCGCAATTGTCTCAACGCCGAGAGACTGGCATCATCCAAATACTTATTCAGCATTGGTTCCACTTCTTCGGCACGCTTCCCCAGCATCATCAATTCCGGCGATACAACTTTTAACGGCGGTTGTCTGATGAGCGGCACATAAACCGGAGAATTACCGCTCTCCGACGGTATCACCTTGTCCACACCGTCCAGTCCCAGTTTGATTCTGGTTTGACCCGCCTGAACCTCGATTTCATTATTATCGGTGTCTACTTTAATCACCGTGGCTTCCAGATTCGCTTCTTTGAGATACACCGTATCGCCGGGAACGATGGTATTGTCCGGCTCGGTTTCAACTTCATTTTCAATGACGGCTTCTTTGGGCGGCTGCCATTCGACGGCTCTGATTTTCTCATGCACGGAAGCTAACGTTTTTCTGGTGCGGTCAATCGTGTCCCGTGATTTCTGTTTGCGCAATTCCGTCGCTGCCTGCCGCAGTTCCCGTTGTAATTCCGCCGCTTCGCTGACGACTCTATCCCGCGTCTCCTGGATGACAGTCTTTTCCCTGACTTTTAATTCTTTAAGTTTTTTGTCAAACTCATTTTTCAGAATCTCGGCTTCCTCTTTTGCTTTTTCCAATTCCAGCCGTGTGGATTGCATTCTGTCCTTTTCTTCCGATAGATGAGTCAGCAGGTCTTCTACTTCCTGTGTGCCTTTGGAGAGCATTTCCCGGGCGCGACTGATAATGTCCGCATCGAGACCGAGCCGCGCTGCCGTGGCTAATGCATTACTACCGCCGGGCAAACCGACTGTTAAGTGGTAAGTCGGCGCTAATGTCGTCGGGTTAATATCCAGCGAAGCGTTCTGCAAGCCCTTGGTGGCATGGGCGAATATTTTTAAGTCGCCCAGATGGGTGGTGGTAATTGCCGTCGTCGATTTGGAGAGGAAGTGTAACAAAATCGCCCGCGATAAGGCCGAACCTTCGGCGGGATCGGTGCTGGTGCCCAGTTCATCGAGGAGCACCATACTCTTATCCGTGGCGCTGTGAATAATGCGGGTGATATTGCTGATATGCCAACTGAATGTCGAAAGTGTTTGCTCGATGCTCTGTTCGTCGCCGATATCCACGAAAATGCCGTCGAAAACCGGGATTTGGCTTTTTTCTGAGGCTGGAATCGGGATACCTGCCAACGCCATCAGACTGAGCAAGCCGATGGTTTTCAATGCTACCGTTTTGCCGCCGGTATTAGGACCGGTGATAATCAGGATTGAATAATCTTTGCCGATAACAATGTCCAGCGGCACCCCCCTATCGCCAAGCAGAGGATGACGCGCATCAAGCAATTGCAGACAGGGTCTCTCTTCCAGGGTAAAGGCCACGATTTGCGGTTCGGCGGCTTTAGCCCGACGGGCGTATTTGGCCTTGGCGAAAATCAGGTCGAGTTCCGCTGCCAGCATGATATCACGTTGGATTTCATCCTCATGCAAACCGGTTTCTTTGCTCAGGCTGGTGAGGATTCTATCGACTTCCCGCCGTTCCTCATTGATCAATTCCCGCAGTTCATTGCCCTCTTCCACCGTTTCCCACGGCTCGATAAATATGGTGGCGCCTGTATTGGAAACATCGTGGACGATGCCCTTGATGTCTTTCTTGGCTTCCATTTTAATGGGGATGACATAGCGGCCTTCCCTCTCGGTCACCAGTTGCTCCTGGACTATTTTTTGTCCGCCGGGTGAATGGATAAATGTTTCCAGACTACTCATCAACGAGTGTCTTTTATTGCGGATTTGCTGGCGCACAAATGATAAATGCGAAGACGCCGAATCCAGTATTTCCCCATCGGTAGAGATGCAAGTATCGATACTTTTCTCTAACCCGCGCAGTTCTGTAATGTTCTTTCCGATGTCCCAGATCGCAGGAAAATCAACGTAGATTTTATAGAGGCTGGAATGCAGATAACGGATGTCGGCCAGAGTTTTTGCTATGCCTGCCAGCACTGTCGGTTCCAGCACTTTGCCGCGTGCCGCCAGGCCGACCGGTTCCCTGATATCCTCGATGGCGCCGATGTGGAAATCGCGTTCGGTTGCCAGAATCTGTCGCGCTTCGGAACATTGTTTGAAGAGGAGAGCGATTTCATTATAATCGGAGCTAGGTTTGAGAGCCAGTGCCAGAGCCTGACTGGCAGGGAAAGAGGTATACCCCGCGATGATTTCCCGCACGCGGTGAAATTCCAGCATCTCCAAGCTTTTTGCGTCCAATTTATCCAACCCTTGTCATGCTTTGTCATTTTGAGACCCGCAGGTCGAAATACTTTTGCCCTTAAGGCAAAATGTACCAGGTTACGAAGTACCCGAAGAATCTAGTTTTCTTGGTCTTTGATTACTAGATGCTTCGCTACTTTCAGATTACTCTAAAAAACCCATTGGCTCAGCATGACAATAGAAACAAGACTTTTATAAATGATATTGTATCACTTTAATGTTGATCCGCTCTAATAGCAGAGTTCTCTTGAATTTAAATTTATCAAAATAAAGGTTCATTTGCCATTGTATAAATACCGTGGTGTTTGATATTTTGTCAGTTGTTGGTTACGAAACTTAATAATACAAGATTGAAATAAGGTAGGTGAAAGCGTATATTATGTTTAAAATAAACAAGAGTAAAAAGGTTGACTAGGAGTAAATATTGGCCAATCCTATAGTTGTTCCCTCATATTTAAATAGAAACAGCTTACCTTATGCATCAGATATTTTTTACCATGGAAAAATCACATATTTTATGCCTACGGGTTTCGTGCCTCAAGAAATAAAGACGGTTTTCGAATTTCCAGAATATTGCAGAAATCGTTCCATTGCTTTGCCTAATATTATTTGGGAAATGTGTAAATTATATTTTGAAAATGATATAGAAACAAACGAATGTGCTGATATTCTAGAACATCTTCGAAAAGACCATATTACGTTAGCTTTACTCTCATATCCAAGAAACATAGAAGTAGTAGACGAGGCAAAAAATTATATACAAAACAATCTGGAATTATTTCAGATTTTTAGAAGGATAGACGTCGATATAAAATTTGCAGCTAGAGAATTATTGTCTCATGTGTTGTATGAAGTAGTTTTAGAAAAAGGCGAAGAGGAAGCGGTAGAATACATAAAAATAAATTCCCGTAATATTAATGATATAGCTTTATTAATAGCTGCCGTAATAATGAATAGAGTCAAATTATTTATATCGTTTGAAACTATTTTGATATACGAACATGATTGGTATCCGTTAATCACCAGAATTCGGGAATTACAAGCAAATGAAGCAAATAAAATAAAGGTGACAGATACTCAAGATAGCGAAAGAATCGAGGCCTTCGGGAGCAGGCTTTTTGGGGAAATACTTAATCCAATTTATGGTAGATGTGACAGTAAGCCAAAGAGTAAAAAAATTGGAATAATCGCAAAAAGCAAAATTAGGGAAATCAATGAACTAAAAGAAAAATGTGAAGTTATCGCTAGAGAAGTTTGTCTTCTACAGACCAAAGAAGAAAAAATAAAGCAAAAGATACTACGTGAGCTTATTATCAGGGAAATAGAGGTTCCTTTATCAGAAATGATAGAAAAGCCGACGAAACAGACAAAAGTGTTATTAAGAGATTTTCTTACAGATAGTGGCATTATAGCCGGAATTTTAATGTTAGTAAAAGGTGGAACAATTAAAACACTGACTACTGCCTTAGAGGCAGGAATATTATCATCTGGAATAAAGTATATTATTAATAATTCAAAAAGAGAGACATTACCGAGTGACTTACTTATTGCCGGTATGAAAAACATGAAAGTCAAATATAAAGATGTGCAAAATCATTTGAATTCGATTACTCTCGAACAATTGAATTACCCCAAATTTAATTAAATGCCGGAATATTTACCATTTTTATGTTACCACTCGGTACTTTTCTCCCGTTTGGCTTTTTGCGCCTTTATTTTACTTTTAGTCAAGGAACCGAGACTAAGCAGCCCCATCGCGGTCATAATTGCTTCTTTTTCTTCGGCGCTAAGTGATGATTTGGCTAAGAGGTTTTTTAAGATAGTGATCGCTTTTTCGTAGTCCATAGATTTACAGACTCACCGCGAAGTTCAGATAGATTTGTGCGGCTTCTAACACCTGAGCCCAATTAACGGATTCTTCCGGTGTATGCGCTTCTTCCAGACGTCCGGGACCTAAGATGATCGGGTCGACGCCATCCGACCATAATATATTGGCATCGGAATGGCTGCGGAAATCCTGCGGTTCCCACGGCACGGACATTTGCTGGAAGATGGTTTGCAGTTTCCGGACTAACAGCCTTTCATTGGAAATGCGGTAGCCGGGGCGGGCTTCTTCAAACCGCAGCACGGCATCCAGCCCGGGAATTTCCTTGCCGGCTTTCTCCACCAGATGCTCCAACTCTGTTTTCAGAGTATCGATTTTCGAGTGCGGCGGCAGGTGCAGGTCGACGTAGGCCTCGCAGGTATCCGGCACGACGAAGCCGCTGGGGAATCCGGAAAGTTCACGGATATTGTAGACTAGTCCGTGAACGCTGGAAGTGGCGTATTCCGTCACCCGCAAGAGCAATTTCAGCATCGACTCTATGGCATTTTGCCCCAGTTCCGGCATCGAGGAATGTGCCCGTTTGCCATGAGTTCTTAATAACACTTCCAGATAGCCGTAATGTCCCAGGCAGACGGTCAGGTTGGTCGGCTCTCCGACCAATGCCCAGGGGAAGCTGTATTCTCGCGCTAATACTTTAGCGCCGCTGTTATCTTCTTCTTCCCCGACGACTAAGGCCAATCCCACCGGGGGCAATTTACTGCTATTGGCATGCAGCGTGGTAATGGCTTCTATCATGGCGGCGCAGCCGGCTTTCATATCCGCCGTGCCCAGACCGTAGATTTTTCCTTCCTCTTCGTAAAACCCGAAATCATCCAGGTCATAAGCGGTCACCGTATCCAGGTGACCCACAAAGCACAGGTCGACGTTCTCATCTTCGGGCAATACCAGCAGGTTGTAGCGGTTCTCATCAACTTCCTGACGGATGACCGGCAAACCCTGTTTCCGAAGGTATTGCTCGGTGTATTCCAGTACTTCCTCTTCCTTACCGGACGGGCTGTAGATATTCACCAGTTCTTTGAGCAGATTTTTCAATCTCTCCGGCTGGATTTCTAGCGGGTTGTTATTGGTTACCAATTATTTCACCTTTGAAATAAATAATAAATCTACTTTTAATTAATTCCCCATTGCGAGGTTATGGAACATACCCGAAGCAATCTCACTTGTGCATATATCCAATGTCCACAGAGATTGCCATGCCTGCCTTCGGCAGGTTCGCAATGGTTACTGCCTATTCTTGTTTCCGTGTCTTTTTAGGAGGTTTCTGCAGAGTCTTAGCCAGCCAAACGTGCTGCGCCCGTTCCGAGAACCCCATGGCATTCAGGAAACGCAGAGCCCCTTCATTATCAGCGTCGGTGTCCGCCATTACCATCCGGGCACCCTGTTTCTGAAAAGTGTCCTCTATTTTGTTGTAGAGACGCTGTCCCAGGTTGGTTCTCTGGAAGGTTTCATCGACACCTATCCAGGTCAAATAACCGTATTTCTTCCAGGCTGTGCCTTCTTTTTCAATCATATTCGCCAGCACAAAGCCGACAATGCGGTCGTCTTCCGTTTCCGCCACCAGGCAGTATTCCGGGTCGGTGGAAAAATAATCCGTCACTTCATAAGGGTCCCATGTCCGGTAAAGAATAGGGAACTCATCGCTCGTGAATAGCTTTTCGCCGAGATGATAAACGGCGCTGAGGTCGTCTATTTCCATTTCCCGGATAGTGACCTCAACCTTATGTTTCATTCCATTATCAGGTAACATACAATATTTCCTTTTTTATAATATGCGCTTGAAAATTACTTGGGGAGATGAATGATAGCGCTCAGGTCGAGACCGCGTAAAATCATACTGACGGCGATGGCGACCAGCAGCAGGTTGAAAATCTGGGAGACCGCCTTTAATCCGCCTTTCCCCAAAAAGCCGGAAATATGATTGGCCAGCATGAAAGCAATCCACGAGAGAATCAAATTGATAGCCAGAGAAATCAAGATGATATAAAGCGGATACTGAGTGGAGAGTAAAAGCAGAGTGGTAATTGTGGCCGGTCCGACAATCAAAGGCGTGCCGATGGGCACGACGGCAATCATTTCTTCTTTAATGACGTCTATCCATCTGCCGATAAGCAAGTAACGCAGCGAAAAAACCAACAGAATGAGTCCGCCGGCAATTGTAAAAGCGCCTTGGGAGATATTCATTACATTTAGAAGCCATTTACCGAAAAAGAGAAATATCAACCCGACGATAGTCGCTGTTAGCAGGGCAATGTTAATCATACGGCGGTGTTGCTGAGTCGTTAATCCTTCGCTTAAAGACATGACGATGGGAATATTCCCGATAGCGTCGACAACAATGAAGAGCGGGATAAACGTCAGTACAAAATCGTGGAAAAAATTACTCATGTCAGTCAACCTGCCCGGTTTGATTTATCAGGACGCTATTATCCGAGTTTTTTGGTGAATAATACGAGGTCATCACCCGGTGCATAATAATCAGGAATCTGGCAAACCTTCTGGTAATCCAGTTTTTCGTAGAATTGTCTGGTCTTATTATATTCCGGTTTACCGGATGTCTCAACCACTACTAATCGGCCATGCATTTTTTTTATATCTTCCTCAGCATGTTTCATCAGAATGCGCCCGATACCGTACCCCTGTTTGTCGTTAGCCACGGCTATCCAGTATAAATCCCAGGTCGCCTCGGTTAACGGGGTGTTTCCATAGCAGACGTAACCCGCGATTTCACCATCCAGTTCCGCAACATGGATGTAGTAACCGGAAGTTTTCGGGTCTTCGAGAAACGCATCGATTAATTCTTCGGCGATGACTACTTCGTGAGATAAAAATTCCGGAGTAGTCTGCAGAATACGCATGACCTTTGCTTTATCCTGATGCGTTAAATGACGGATGCTGGCTGTTGCCACGGGGCCCTCGCATAAGCAAAATTAATGATTTTGTCCATAAACTCAGCGTAAGTCATACCGGCAGCATCGGCCTGTCTGGCGGCGCCGGTGCCCGGTGAAATATCGGGGTTCGGGTTTACTTCAATTACATTTACTTTACCGTTTTTATCCAGTCGCATATCTACTCTGGCATAGCCTTTGCAACCGAAGAGCGGATATACTTTCAGGATGGTCTGCGTAATAGCGCGTTTTTCGGCCGGAGTGATTTTAGCCGGACACTGCAGTTGTGTATTAAGGTAATATACACTGCCTGTTTCCCATTTGGCGGAGAAGGTAAGCAGCTTCGGCATGCCTTCCGGCAGAGTGTAAACTATTTCCGACGGCGGGAGGGCTGTGTATGTCGTGTTACCCATCACCGTTGCATTAAACTCCCGGCCGCCGACAAACTCTTCGACCAGTGCTTGACCGCCGAAAGCGGTACTGATAGCGGTTACCTGTCTTTTTAAACCGTCGAAGTCTTCCACCACGCTCAAGTCCGAAATACCATGGCTGGCATCCTCACTACACGGTTTGACGATGCAAGGATAGGTGAGGTTAAATTCGTACAGATTATCCGGATTGAGAACTTGACCCGAAGGGGTTCTGATGCCGGCCGACTTTAGGAGCGCTTTTGCTTTGGCTTTATTCAATGCCAGCCTCAATACCGAACTGGGACACCCTGTATAAGGAATTTTAAGTTCTTCAGCAAAATCAGGGACTAATGCTTCTGTCTCCGGAAAGCCGCAAAAACCCTCAAAAAGGTTGAAAAGCAGGTCGGCATTTACGGACGATAGCGAATTTTTGATGTCATCGTTAGGCGAAAGAGGCAGTAAGGTTACATCATGTTTCAATTCTGTGAGCGCTTTATTGACAGCCTCAACAGATTCGAGAACACCGAGCACCGCCGTATCTTCACCCCTCGAGCTATAACGGCTGACTTCCGGTTTGTTATAAACAATCGCTACGCGTGCACACACAGTGGATATCTCTCCAGAGCGGCATTGAATACTGCAGCAATCAATGCCTCATGCTTCCAGCCCAGTTTAACTGCCATAATAATCAGGTCGCTGTAGTCGCCAAGTCCTGGCAGTGGGTTTATCTCCAGCATATATGGTATGCCGTCAGCGCTAACTCTGAAGTCAATCCGGGAAAAATCCCGGCATCCCAGCATCTCAAAGGTCTTTACGCTATAGGCCGCAATTTTCTCCGCAGTGGTCTCTTTAAGATGCGCGGGACATTCGTAATCAACCAGATTTTTCCAATCGCGTTTTACTTCAACTGTATACACAAATCGGTTACTCTGTTTTCTGGGTATAATCCGCATCATTCCCAGCACTTTAGCGGGGGAATTACCCAGCATGCCGACTGTAATCTCATCTCCGTCGATGAATTGTTCTATCATTACCGGTTGCCGGTATAGTTCCAGCATCTCGTTAATTGTCTGGTTCGCTTGATTGGGTGAATCAACCAGAGAATTAGCATGAATTCCCTTACTGGAACCTTCGAAGGCCGGTTTAACAATTGCCGGGAAAGGGAAGTTAGCACATGATATGTCTTGAAGTTCCTGTTGGCTGGCAATGATACGCCATTCCGGTGTCGGTATGCCGGCCAGTCTCGCCAGTTTTTTAGTCAAAGGTTTATCCAGACTGACGGCCAGACATTCGGGGTCTGAGCCGACATACGGAATATCCAGCATCTCCAGAACAGCAGGAACCTGTGCCTCACGGCTGCGATAGGTGCCTCTGCCTTCAGCGATGTTAAAGACGATGTCCACTTTTTCTTTGAGGATATTCCGGAGAAATTCGGAGCCGCCGCCCAATTTGACCGTAGAATGTCCTAGCCCTTCAATTGCACGCCGGATATACTCGATAGTGGTTGGTGAGTCGTACTCTTCCAGCGCATCATCCGGTGCGGTATCCTTCAGGATCACGGCTTCTTTCAGGTCGAATGATAACCCAACCCGCATCCTTATCTCCTCACGACCGGTACCGGCACTTTAACAAGGGCTCCGGCAGACTGGTTGGATTCCTCTCCTAAACTACCATCCTGTATCAACTCGGTGGTTGCGGTGGAGTTACCCGGATTCCTGAAACGAAAGAGTTTACCCTGGTAGTTCTTCAATATCAATTCGTTTTCATTTTTCGCTACTACATATTCAGGATTAATGGGTACTTTACCGCCCCCGAAAGGCAAATCGATTACGAATGTCGGTAATGCCAAACCGGAGGTATGCCCCCTTAGGCCTTCCATTATCTTTATGCCGGTTTCTACTGGAGTACGCAGGTGCTCCGTGCCTTGCACCTCATCGCACTGGAAGAGGTAATAAGGACGGACCTTTGCCTTGAGTAGACCGTGGCAAAGTTTCATCTGCTTTTCTACAGTATCGTTGACGCCGCGCATCAGTACGCACTGATTATTCACCGGTATGCCGCTGCGAAGTAAACGATCGCAAGCGCGCGCGGCTTCAGGAGTGATCTCGTTATAGTGGTTAAAGTGAGTATTGATCCAAATTGGTCCGTATTTAGATAGCATATTGCATAATTCGGCATCGATACGCTGCGGTAAAACCACCGGGAACCTGGTTCCGATTCTTATTATTTCCACGTGAGCGATGGCGCGGACTCTAGCAATGATACTTTCCAATCGTTCGGTTGAAAGGGTCAGCGGGTCGCCGCCGGAGATGATGACATCTCTAACTTCAGGAGTGCGGCGGATATAATCCAGCATCGCTTCGATTTCTTCATCGTTGCGTACCCACCCGCCATTATGCCACTCACGTTTTCGTGTGCAATGACGGCAGAGCATCGGGCAAATATCCGTAAGGACCATTAGAACGCGGTCGGGGTAGCGGTGCACCAGCCCGGGTACAACGGAATCCCTTTTTTCCTCGAGCGGGTCTTCCATACCCATGGCGCCCATGCTTATTTCTTCAATAGAAGGAATCGCCTGTTTACGAATGGGATCATCGGGATCGTCCTGATTAATCAAAGATAAATAATAAGGGGTGATAGCAAGTGGATATTTAGCGGTCACAAGTTTGAGTTGGGATTGTTCTTTGTCGGAAAGAGGAATAAAACGTGATAATTCTTTGATAGAAGTGATTCTGTTGCGGAAATGCCACTTCCAATCGTTCCAGTCTGAAGCTGAAACGTGACTGAAGAGCCTATTCTTTTTAGAGGCAAAGCCCGTACTTGGAGGCTCTTCTTCCTTTGCCCCTTTTATGGTAATAGTA
>Ga0182027_10001785_pt1 | contig 35365 bp, 31 predicted proteins | sample 712E1DmetaG_FD_121300 | JGI IMG/M metagenome (GOLD analysis project Ga0182027, IMG submission 121300) | Permafrost microbial communities from Stordalen Mire, Sweden - 712E1D metaG (Illumina Assembly) | ecosystem: Environmental > Terrestrial > Soil > Wetlands > Permafrost | place: Sweden...
CGTGGGGGTTCAAATCCCCCCCCGAGCACCAACCCTTCGCAGGACTGCAAAACGTTCCCGTCACCGCTGGCCCAATCTTGTGTCGCACATGAGGGTTTGGGGTGTTCAAGATGGAATAATAATCGTCCTGGCACGCGCGCCACGCCTACACGATAGGGCTTTAACTGCCGCGCTTTCAACTGATTGCACACAATCCGGCCCTTTTCTCCTCTCCCTGAAACCCCATGTCTGACATCACCCGCGTGCCAGCCTACCAACGGGGCGCAATTGCGCATTTTTCTGGATGCCTTCTTGTGCCGCGGCACGGCGCATGCTAGACTATTCCTCTGAAAGAATGGAGGGTTGCGCACTATGACACCGTTGAATAATCGTGGTGTTCCAAAAACCGGTTCCGCCACCGTCGCCCCGTCCCGATCCATCTCGATAACCAACCAAGCGCTCCGCAGCCAAGCGTGGGCCGCATTCGCTCTCAGCTGCCTGATCCCGGCGATGCTGCTTGCGTACCTGACGCGAGAGTACATTTTGCCGCGCGCGGGCTCGCCGACGCAAGTCTACGCCGCCATTGCATTTGCCTTTATCCTCGTCGTCTGCGGGGCGTTCCTAATGTTGCGCATCGTTCGCCAAGTTCAACGCATAGCCCAGTCCGCCAAGGTGATCACCACAGTCCAAGCCAAGCATATGCCCACGCCCGGCAAAGACGACAACGAACTTTTCCACCTCGGCTTGGCCATCACCAAGATGGGGGAAACGCTCCGCAACCAAGTTGTCGAACTCGAAGACAAGGCTGTTGAGCTCGCCGAACTTAACCAGAGACTCCACGACGCCAACCGCAAGCTCGGCCAGTACAATGAAATGAAGTCCGAGCTGGTGCTGCTGGCCACCCGCGAGTTCCGCAACCCAATAGGTGCGATCATGGAAGCTGCATCGATGATCCTGCGCCGTCAACTCGGGGACCTCAACGAGCGCCAGATGCGTATGTTGTCGGTCATCCACGACAACGCCTGCAAGGCTTCCCGCTTGTTGGAGGAACTCCTCGCCATCGCGCGCGTCCGTGCCGACAACAAAGACTTCAGCTATCATGACACTGATTTGACCGCCACCATCGCCGAGGTTCTTGCCCGCATCAGTGAGGTGGCCGAGCGCAAGGGGCTTCGCGTTTCTGCCGCGTTGCCGCGCGAGCACATCGTCATCTCCGGTTATGTGCAGGAGACCGAACTGGCGCTTGACTGCGTCATCGCCATCGCCGTTGAACTCGCTTCCGAGAAAACTATGTTTGCGGTCGCAGCTAAACAATCGGAAGATTCCGTCGATATCACGATTCAGGTACAACCGCTATCGGTCACGGCGCGCGCCTTCGAGGGGCTGGCTAGGGCGTTGAATACGCCTGGCAACACCGTCCGCGATTGGAGCGGTATCGGCTCCATCGAACTGCCTCTGGCCAAAGAAATCATTCACCTCTTGAGCGGCCAGATTCGTGTAGAGCAAACGCCCGAGCATTGCCTTGTCTTCCACGTCGTTCTGCCGAAGGTTCCGCCGGCCGCCGTGTCCGCCGAAGCGACGACCGCCGGTGAACGCCCGTCCGGCACTACCTGGTGATCAGTTTTATTCCCCGCCTGCTGCGGTTCTGTTATAGTGGGCGTGGAGGAATGGATCTATGCCGCCTGCCAAACTTGAAGACCAACTGCAGGACATCATCAGCAAGGCTCGTCATGGCCTCGGTCTGTCACCGCGTCAATTAGCCGCAACCAGCGGGCTGACGCCAACTGAGATCGTGAACATCGAGGCTGGCCTCTCCACGCCCGGGTACGCCGACCTCGCGCGCCTCGCGGCTGCCCTGAAGCTGAGTGGGCCCAAACTAGCGGCCATCGCGTTGGACGCTTGGTGCCCTGCGCGCCCGGCCCTTGATCATTGGGGGCATGTGGCCGATATCCGGTCGTCCTACGGCGACCATGATGTAAAGTGCTATCTCCAATGGGACGACGCAGGCAATGCCGCCCTGTTCGATACGGGTGTGGACGCCAACGCGGTGCTGGAGGTGATGAACAAGAACAAGCTGCGTCTGCGCGGCGTTTTCATTACGCACCGCCACCCAGACCACATTGGCGCGATGGCTGACATTCGGGGGCACTCACCTCATGAGCGCATCGAGCACATGGAGTCCCAATTCCCCGACGGATTCTCCATCCAGATGAACGGGTTGCATATCCAAGCCACGCCCACCCCGGGACACTCCACTGATGGCATGACCTTCATCGTCCGTGCCCGCGACGCCCGGCCTGCTGTCGCCTACGTTGGCGACTCGCTCTTTGCCGGCTCGGTGGGCGGCGCGGGCGCCTCATACCCGCTGCTGCTGCAAAGCGTGCACGACCGTATCCTCTCTCTGCCGCCCGACACCCTGATCTGCCCCGGCCACGGGCCGCTGACGACCGTTGCCGAGGAGAAAGCCCATAACCCGTTTTTCCCATGACACGCCGAGGGCGGCGGCACACACTGCCGCCCAAGATCGCCAATCTTCTTCAGGGGCGCCATTGCGGTTTGCTTGCCGGCGCCGATGGGGTAGTCGGCCCCTTCCTGAAAACCCTGTCACGCTTGGCTACAGCGACTGCAATAACGATCACGAGGCTGACGATTGCGATGAGAATTGCGCCGGCCAAAACGCGTTTGCCCGCAAGGATTGGGCCGGTGCCCGCCATCTCGTATGCGTCTAACGCAGCCACTGCCTCATGGAAAACCTGGATCAACGCGTCGTACGACTCGAACCGTTCGGCGGGGTCGTTCGCCAACATGCGATCAATGACGCGCGCTGTGGATTCGTGCGCGGTCGGTACGTGGCTTCGAACCGGGTAAGAAGGTCGCGCGACGCGCTTCGTAACAGCGAGGTTCGCCGTCCGCGCGTCGATTGGTGGGCGCCCCGTCAGGGCGTGGAACAATGTCGCTCCCAGCGAGTAGATGTCGCTACGGAAGTTCTCTTGTTCCCCTCGCAGTTTTTCAGGAGCGATGTAGTACGGCGTGCCCCATATCGCCTCAGGCTGACCGTTCTGGTTGTTGACGCGGTCCCGCACCCGTGAGAGGCCGAAGTCGACGATCTTCGGCGCACCACCCGCGCTGAACAGGATGTTGCCCGGCTTGATGTCCCGGTGCAATAATCCATGCGCTTGCGCGGCCCGCAAGCCCGCGGCAATTTGCAGGCCCAGTTCCAGCACTTCCCGCTCGGACAGCTTGCCGGATTTCGCGATACGGTTGTCCAAGCTCCCTCGCTCCAGTAGTTCCATCGCCAGGTAATATTGATCATCGTACTCACCGAATGCGTACACTTGGGCGACATTCGGGTGGATTGAGGCGGCCGCCGCTGCGCGGGCTTCGCGGGCGAAATCCTCGATAAACGCGGGGTTGGACGCGATCTTTTTGCGGAGGATTTTGATGGCCACAAGGCGATTCAGTTGCAGATCCACGGCCTTGTAGACCGTGCCCCTGCCACCTAGGCCGAGCGCTTGGAGCAACAGGAAGTGACCATAATGCACCGGCACGACCGAGACTGCCTTGCAGCGCGGACATTCTACGTGGTTGAACGCCAACCGTCCCGTCAGGTTGATCGGCGCCCCGCACTGGCGGCAATTGATGCTCTCGGGAATCTTCCTTGGTGCATCCATCAGCGTGTGTCACGTTACACGCTCCGAATACTGCCTTCAACTGGAAAGCTCCCACGGCGTTCTGGTGCATGTTTTGGTCGGGGTGTACAAAATGCGGCACCCGCGGGCTGGGTGCTGCGCCGCTCTGCAGTCATCTTTCGCTTGCCGCAACCAACTCGCCGGCAGGGAGTCGCCACGCCGTACGGTCCTCTCGCTGCGCCCCGTGGCACAGCCACTGCTCATTGGGGCGCGGCGACGACCGACTCGGCTGTTCTCGGTGCGGCGTAAGGAAGTTTGCGGGCTGCTTTTCTGTTTGCAGCAGCTGCCGCAGTGACCTACAATTCACGACCGCACCGGGAGGGGTCCATGAAGAAAATTGAAGCGATTATCAAACCGTTCAAGCTGGAGGATGTGAAAGCCGCGCTCGCGGACGTGGGCGTTCAAGGTCTGACTGTGAGCGAGGTCAAAGGGTTCGGTCGTCAGAAGGGGCACACGGAGATATACCGTGGCAGTGAGTACACGGTGGATTTCCTGCCGAAATTGAAACTGGAAGTTGTGCTGCCCGACAGCAGCGTGGAGTCGGCGGTCAACGCGATCGCGAAGGGCGCGAAGACCGGTAAAATCGGCGACGGCAAGATTTTCGTCCTGCCCGTCGAGGATGCCGTCCGCATCCGCACCGAGGAACGCGGCGATCAAGCCGTCTAATCCCGGCCAAGCACAGAACAAGGAAAGACATTATGACACCGAAAGAGATTCTGGAGTTCTGCAAGAAGAACGAAGTGCAACTCGTGGACGTGAAGTTCTGCGATTTCCTGGGCGCGTGGCAGCATTTTTGCGTCCCCATAGCCGAGATCGAGGAGGAAGTCTTTGAGGCCGGGTTGGGCTTCGACGGTTCCTCCATCCGCGGCTGGAAATCGATTGAGGCCAGCGACATGCTGCTGCTGCCCGACCCGACAACCGCGATTCTTGACCCGTTTCCGAAGGTGCTGACGCTGAGCATCATAGCCGACGCAATCGATACGATCACCCGTGAGCCTTACTCGCGGGATCCGCGCAACGTGGCCCGCAAGGCCGAGGCCTATTTGAAACAGACCGGCATTGCCGACACCGCTTGCTTTGGTCCTGAGGCTGAGTTCTTCATCTTCGACGAGGTCCGGTATGACCAGAACTCGCACAGCGCCTTCTACTTCATCGATTCCAATGAGGGCATCTGGAACACTGGCCGCGAAGAAATGCCCAATCTCGGCAACAAGATCCGCCACAAGGAGGGATATTTCCCTGTCCCGCCGAATGACGCGCACGTGGACATCCGCAACGAGATGATCGTGGTCATGAAGCAGTGCGGCTTGCAGGTCGAGAAAGAGCACCATGAAGTCGCCACTGCCGGCCAGGCGGAGATCGATCTGCGGTTCCTCCCGCTAGTTGCGATGGGCGACACAATGATGCTGTTTAAATATATAATCAAAAACGTCGCCAAGAGGCACAACAAGACCGTCACATTCATGCCTAAGCCGCTTTTCGGTGACAACGGCTCTGGTATGCACACTCACCAGAGTTTGTGGAAAAAGGGCAAACCCCTGTTTGCCGGCAACAAGTATGGCGGCCTTAGTGAGCTTGCCCTGTATTACATAGGCGGCATTCTCAAGCATGCCTCCGCGCTGGCGGCGATTACCAACCCAACCGTCAACAGCTACAAGCGTCTCACGCCGGGGTTCGAAGCGCCGGTCAATCTTGCGTACAGTTCGCGCAACCGTTCCGCTGGCGTCCGCATCCCGACCTACTCGCCCAGCCCGAAGGCGAAACGCCTTGAGTATCGCCCGCCTGATCCGGCGGCCAACCCATACCTCGCGTTCGCTGGGATGCTGCTGGCCGGCTTGGACGGCATTCAGAACCGCATCGATCCGGGCGAGCCGCTCGATAAGAACATCTATGAACTCTCGCCGTCGGAACTTAAAAAGGTCCCCTCCATGCCCGGCAGCCTCACGGAGGCATGCAACGCGCTGGAGAAAGACCATGCATTCCTGCTTAAAGGCGATGTGTTCACAAAGGATGCCATCGAGACGTGGGTCGAGATGAAGCGCAAGGAGCAGGATCAGATCCGTCTCCGTCCGCATCCGTATGAGTTCCACATGTATTACGATGTGTAGCCGTTGTTGGCCATCGCGCAAGGCCCGAAGATCGCACGAATCTTCGGGCCTTGCCGCTCCTTGGAACTGACTCCTAAAAAATTTCACTGACCCGTCATTTTTTTCTTGCACTCAGTTTGGGGCGTGACTATGCTGCGCGCGCCAAAAGCGAAGGCGAGAACAGGTGAGGGCTGTGAATAACGTGTTAATAGTTTGGGGGCAGTGCCAGATCGAACTGGCCGTCGTTTCGTTGCTATTCGAGCAGTTGATTTCTTCGCGTTCACACCTCTCACTCGCTTGGCTGGGGCGCGCGACGGAGCCCGTCTCCCGCATGTCGGCATAGAAACCGACTGAATCGGAAGTTTTCGGCGCGGGAGCAAGGGTATTGCGTATTCGGTGGATTGTCTAGGGCTTATCGACTCCGCCCGCGCTGCCTGCACCAAGTCTCTCTCGTGGCCGTCTCTTGGCTGAAATTGTGCGGATTTGTACCGCATGTGAGCTGTTAACAGGCTGTGAATAACTTGACTGCGACAGATGGGGAAAGACAATGACACGAGGACCTGAGGCGCTCTGGCGCGCGGCGGCGAAAGTTCTCCAAGGGATGCTGAGCGCGGAGCTGTTCGGCCGCTGGTTCGCGCCGATCAAGCCGATCTCGCTGCATAACGGCACACTCGTGCTCGGCGTGGTCGATGAATTCTCGCTGATCTGGTTGCAGGATAACTTTCTACCGTTGATCCGTGAAACAGTTGGCCAGGCCGGCGGCAGCCCTATTCAAGTCCGCCTGAGTGTCACGCACCCGTCGTCATCCACCACAAAACCTGCGTCCCCCTCGCCTGCTGCGCAGGAACCTAGTGCCGCACGCGTTTCGTCTGAACTCCCACTCAACTCCCGCTATACCTTCGAATCATTTGTCGTCGGCCCGAACAACGAGCACGCCCATGCCGCAGCGCTCGCCATCGCGCAATCGCCCGGCAAAGCCTACAACCCATTGTTCATCTATGGCGGTGTCGGCCTCGGCAAAACACACCTCATGCAAGCCATAGGTCATCATGTCGCCCGCAAGGCGAGGATGTCCCGCGTCTGTTACATCACCAGCGAGCAGTTCATCAACGATTTCATCCAGGCCATTCAAAACGTTTCTCTCGTCAAATTCCGCAAGAAGTATCGACAGGCCGACGTGCTCTTGATCGACGACATCCAGTTCCTCAGCGGCAAGGAGCGGATGCAGGAGGAATTCTTCCATACGTTCAACACGCTGTTCGACGCCAACAAGCAGATCGTTCTCTCCAGTGACCGTCCGGCGGCTGAGATCGCGAACCTGGAAGGTCGTTTGGTCTCCCGGTTCGAGTGGGGCTTGGTCGCCGAACTCCAGCCCCCCGCGCTGGAAACCCGCATGGCCATCCTCCAGAAGAGAGCAGATGCGCTCAAACTCGCGCTGCCGGACGAAGTGATCCAGTTCATCGCCGAACGTATTCGCACCAACATCCGCCGCTTGGAGGGCGCTTTGGTGAGGGTTGCATCGTACGCGTCACTTACGGGTCGTCCGGTCACTCTGGCTTCTCTGGAGACGCTGCTGCGCGACGCGCTGCACGAGGAAGCCCGCCGCGCCGTGACCCTCGACGCTATCCAGAAGCGGGTTGCTGAACACTTCGATATCCGGATCGCCGACATGACCAGTCGTCGCCGACCAAAAAGCGTTGCTTTCCCGCGGCAAGTGGCGATGTATCTGAGTCGCGCGCTGACCGATCGCTCGCTATCCGATATCGGCGAGTCATTTGGCGGCCGCGACCACGGCACGGTGATGCATGCATGCAAATTGGTCGAGGCTCGCGTCCGTGGTGATGCATCGTTGCGCCAATCGGTTTCCTACCTCGAACAGTCCCTGCAACGCTAGTAACGCGTGAACAACTTGTTCAATGGCTCCCAGCAACTTGTTCTTTTCACTCAACGAGCCACGCCCTTTGGCTCCCTCGATTTCCATGCGCCCCTTTTCCGCGGTCCACCGTTTCTGCAAGTAGTTGGTGCAGCCTTGACAACGCCGATTGTTTGGGATATTCACAGCCGGACGAATACGACAGTTTTAATGTATTTTAACATCTAACTACTCAAAGACCATGGCCATAAAATTCAAGGTTGCAAAAGATAAAATCCTCGATGGTCTTCAGCGCGTTCAAAACGTGGTAAGCACGCGGACAACGCTGCCAATCCTTTCGAATGTCTTGGTTCGTGCGGAAAGCGGCACTGTAAGTCTGACCACAACCGACCTCGATGTCGGGGTGCGCAGCTCGGTGGAAGCTGAGGTTGCCAAGGCCGGCGCAGCAACGTTGCCCGCGCGGCGGCTATTCTCAATCCTCAAGGAGGTTCCGTCTGCCGAGGTCGAAATTGAAATCGACGACAAAAACGCGGCTTCGATTCGCAGCGGGGCATCCTTCTACAAGGTGATGGGGCTGCCAGCGGAGGAATTCCCGCCTTTCCCCAAAGGAGACGGGGCGAAGAACATCTCGTTGGCGCAACCGCTATTACGCGATTTACTGCGCAAAACGGCATACGCGGTGTCAACCGATGAAACCCGTTATGTCCTCAATGGCGTGTACCTGAATTTCAAAGCCGACAAACTCACCGTTGTGGCAACCGATGGCCGGCGGCTGGCGCTGATCGAGCATGACACGCAGGTCCCGAAGGCGGCAGAATGCGAAGTTATCCTGCCGACAAAGGCTGTGGCCGAGCTTCAGCATCTATTGGCGGACAAGGGCGACCTAAAACTGACCGTAGGCGAGAACCAGCTGATCGCCGATCTCGGCGAGACCACGCTTGTGTCGAAACTCATTGAGGGAACATACCCGAATTTCCGGCAGGTGGTGCCAACCGAAACCAAGGAGCGAATCACGCTGGAGCGCGAACTGCTGTTGGCGGCGCTGCACCGCGCCTCGATCATGGCCAGCGAGAAATCGCAGTCCGTGAAGTTCAGCTTCAGCAAGAACACGCTCACACTGACCGCCAATACCCCCGACGTTGGTGAGGCGAGAGAAACGTTGTCGGTCAATTACAAGGGCAAGGAACTCAGCGTGGCGTTTAACCCGCAGTATGTCATGGATCCGTTGCGGAACCTCGATTCCGACGAGATCTTCCTCGAGTTGACCGACGAGCTCAGCCCCGGCGTCATCAAGGTCAGCGAGCCATTCCTCTATGTCGTGATGCCAATGCGCCTGTCGTAGGCATGGACGGTAGCCTGCGGGGGCAGCCGTAGAACTTGACACAATTTTCGAGCGCACGTAGTCTATCACGAAGGCGGATAAACTGCCGCGTAGTGTAATGGTAGCACAACTGACTCTGGATCAGTTTGTCTAGGTTCGAATCCTAGCGCGGCAGCCATTCATTTTTCGCGCGTCGCGCGCAGGGCGTTGACACGATGCGTCGGGCGCTCCTATAGTCGCAACAACGAAATCGAGCTGAGAGAAAACGTGCCAGAGATTGCTTGCGTCAATGGAAGGTTTTTGTCGCTGGAACAAGCGATGGTTCATGTCGAGGATCGCGGGTTCCAGTTCGCCGACAGCGTGTACGAGGTGATGCGGACGTACAACGGGAAGCTGTTTGCCGCCGAGGAGCATGTGGCGCGCTTGTTCCGCAGTTTGTCGGCGATCGGGCTTGAACACCGCTTAACGGCGAAGGAACTGATTGGTATTGCGGAGGAAGCAGTCCGTCGTGCCGCGTTCACCGAAGCAATGGTTTATCTTCAGGTGACACGCGGTGTTGCCAAGCGACATCGGGGCGCATCCGCGAGGATTGCGCCAACGGTCGTGATTACTGTGCGCGAATTGCATCGCCCACCTGCGGCACAATGGGAGAAGGGACTTTCCTGCATCACCGTCGCAGACAACCGTTGGGGCCGGTGCGACATCAAGACGGTCGCGCTGCTCGCCAACGTGCTCGCCTACCATGCCGCGCAGAAGACGGGCGCAAACGACGCCATCTTTATCGGGGCCGACGAGACAGTGGCTGAGGCGACCGCGGGCAACATCTTCATTGTTGCGCGCGGCGAGTTGCGCACACCGCCAAAGAGTCCGCGCCTGTTGTCGGGCATCACACGCGACAAGCTGTTGGAAGCGGCGCGCGACGCGGGTATTCCTTGTGCGGAACGCACAGTGACGAAAGTGGAGTTGCTGGCTGCAGATGAAGTTTTTCTCTCCAGCACCACAAATGAGGTCGTGCCCGTGACGGTCGTGGACGGCCAAAAGATCGGCACCGGTAAGCCAGGCCCTGTTGCACGTGGAGTGTACGAGCGGTTCCTGATGATGTTCACGCGGCTGTGACGGATTCACCATATCGGGGCTGGAGAACACCGGACTTAGATTCCCCCAAAAGGACATTTACATTTATGACATCCGGACACGAACACCCCTTGCCGCCTCATGGTCGCGCGAACGAGGACAGACATCCTAATCTCCTGCGGCTGGCCGTCAAGGCGACCACGTTTTCAGTTCGCTTTCGCTGTCATGCGCCTCATGCCAAGACCGTGACGGTCGTGGGCACGTTTCACCACGGCGCGCGGCATCCCATGCGCCGCGCAGTCGACGGTTGTTGGCATGCCACGCTGGAGCTAAAACGTGGGCGCTATGAATACCGGTTTCTCGTGGACGGCGTTGCCACATTGGATCCCCAATCGTTCGGGATGGTATCTCATCCCGATGGCAGCAAAAGCAGCCTGCTTGAGGTTGGTTACTAATCCTGCGATACTCATTCTGAACAGTTGGTTTAAGCGATGGACTTACGTTGAGTTGCGCGCCGCGCCGGTGATGGGTAGATCGAAAATGGTTGGGGTTCAACCCCGAGCCGAGTTGAGCAATGAAACCCTAATGGCACGAATACGGTAATCGTAAAAACCACTTTTGGGACCGAATCGCTCATGAATGCCTCAACCCGGGTGCTGCCCGGCGAATACACGATCGGCCGAATCTTAATGCCCCGGATTGCAGCCACACCGCCGACGATGTTGTTGGCCTCCCTGCGGCGCGCGTGCAGGCAGCTGGGCGACTCAAAACAACCCGGAGAATTAATCCCATGAACCGGTTGATACGCAGCTTGATGATTGTCATTTTGTTTTTGTGTGCAGCCCGCTTTCTGCGCGCGGCGGAAAACCCGCCCTCTGACTCGGAGATCGAGGCCATTCTGCGCGAACGCATTGATACCGGCAAACAGAGCGTGGGTATCGTCGTGGGGCTGGTGGACGAAAAAGGGCCGAGGGTCATCCGTTACGGAAAACTGAGCCACGGCAGTGACCGCACGGTTGACGGGGACACGGTTTTTGAAATTGGTTCAGTCACGAAGGTCTTCACCGCACTCCTCTTGGCGGATGCGGTCGAGCGGGGCGAGATGAAATTGGACGACCCGATTTCAAAATACCTTCCGCCCTCCGTGAAAGTCCCCACCCAAAATGGACGGCAAATCACCTTGCTCGATCTGGCCACGCACACCTCCGTCCTCCCGCCGATGCCGGACAACATTGCGCCCAAGGATGAGAAAAATCCCCACGCCGACTACACGGTCGGGCAGATGTATGCGTTTCTTTCGGGGTATACCCTGCCCCGCGACATCGGCGCTACTTACGAGTATTCAAACTTGGGAGTCGGATTGCTGGGGCACATACTCGCGCTGAAGGCCGGCACCAATTACGAAACCTTGGTGTTCCAGCGCATTTGCCGGCCTCTCGGCATGACCAACACGCAGATCGCGCTTTCGCCTGAACTCAGGGCGCGACTGGCGATCGGCCACAACGCGGTGGGTGAGCCGGTGCCGAACTGGGACATCACAACGCTCGCGGGAGCACTCGCATTACGCTCCACCGCGAACGACATGCTGAAATTCGTCGCGGCCAATCTCGGGCTGACCAAGTCAGACCTTTGGCCGGCCATGCAACTGGCACAGGTGCCACGGCATGCGGCCGGTTTTAATATGCCCGATCAGCAGATCGGTTTGTGCTGGAATATCCTGAACACATTTGGAACGGAGGTGATATGGAGAGACGGCGAAACGGGAGGGTACCGTTCCTTCATCGGCCTCGATAAGAAGAACCGGCGGGGCGTGGTCGTCCTGTCCAACTCGGCCAAGCCCATTGATGACATCGGCCTTCACCTTCTTGAGCCTAGGCATCCACTGGCGACTCATCTGGCACCGGAGATCCTTGATCGGTACGTCGGGCGATATGAACTGACGACGGGCAGCTTCATCAATCTGCGGCGGGACGGGGGGAAGTTAATGGCCCAGTTTATTGGCCACGAGTACATCGAAATCTTCCCGGAATCCGAGACCGAGTTTTTCTACAAGGGTGTCGACGTGCAAATCACTTTCGTCAAGGACAAGCAGGGCCGCGCAACCGATCTGATCCTCCATCTAAACGGACTGAATCTCAAGGCTACGAAAACCAAATAGGCCGGTTTCGGCAGGCCACGTTCTTACTTCTTTGCAGCGAGGACGATGATCTCGGTGGTGAGACGCGTGATTTCCGCCCAGGTCTTTTCTGCGACCAGCTTTTTGTCGGCAAGCCATGAACCGCCGATGGCGGCAACGATCGGCAAGGCGAGATAGTCGGCTGCGTTCTGCGCGGTCACGCCACCAAGCGGGATGAATTTTACTCCGGTGTGTCCGAACGGTCCGGTGAACGCTTTGAGCAGTTTCACGCCGCCGAGCACGTCGGCTGGGAAAAGTTTCAGCAATTTGCAGCCGAGCGCGAGCGCGCGCTCGACTTCCGACGGCGTGGCGACGCCCGGCACGAATGGCATCCCAAGGTCAAGCGAGGCTTTGACGACCGTCTCGTTGAGGCCCGGCGCGACGCCGAACTGCGCGCCGGCTGCCTTGGCGCGTTTGACCTGATCCACTGTCAGCAGCGTTCCTGCGCCGACGAGCATGTCGGGAAACGCCCGTTTGATGTTGCGGATGCACTGTTCGGCGGCAGCGGTCCGTTGCGCGACCTCAATGATGTCAAGTCCGCCGGCTTGGAGCGCCTTGGCGAGCGGCACCGCAACCTCGGCTTTCTCTAGCACGGCAATGGGCACCACACGGCTCTGCAGAATCCGGTTCATAACAATTTCTCCTGAAAATCTTTCTTACGTCCCGTCCCGCGTGCGGGGCTGCGTTGACTTTGCACCGGCGCCGCGCCAGGCGGCGGAAAAACAGTCACCGCGGCAACAACGGGTCATGTCGATGTTCGAACATAACGACTGGACTTATACCGCCTCGGCGGTGCCCGGCTCAATACGCCAGTTTCCGGCCCGGTTGGCGCGGTAGAGCCCGCGAACGCGAGGAAGATGAAAACCCTCACCACCTCCACAGCGCAAGCGATGGTTTCTCTGATTGTTGCGCGGCAAGAAAACCGGTATAGTGAACACGTTATTGGCGACGAAGAAAGGGATCGGATTATGAGATCGGACACCATCAAGGCCGGACCGGACCGCGCAGGACAGCGCGCGTTGCTGAAAGCGTGCGGCGTGACCGATGCGGACATGCAGAAACCGTTTATCGGCATCTGTAATTCCTACACCGATATTGTGCCAGGACACGTGCACTTGAAGAAGTTCGCCGAGGTGGTGAAGACCGCCGTACGCAAGGCGGGCGGCGTGCCGTTCGAGTTCAACACCATCGCTGTGGACGACGGAATCGCGATGGGCCACCTCGGGATGCGATACTCATTGCCGAGCCGTGAGTTGATCGCCGATGCGGTGGAAACGATGGTACAGGCGCATTGTTTTGACGCGCTAATCTGCATCTCCAATTGTGACAAGATCACGCCCGGCATGGTCATGGCCGCCGTGCGCGTGAATATCCCGACCGTTTTCATCACCGGCGGGCCGATGAAGGCCGGCCACCTACCCGATGGTTCATCCGCCGACTTGATCACGGTTTTTGAAGGAGTCGGCAAATATCAGACCGGCGAGATTGATGCTGAACGCCTCCGCATGCTGGAAAACGTTTGTTGCCCAACGTGCGGTTCCTGCGCCGGCATGTTCACCGCCAATTCTATGAACTGTTTATTGGAGGCCATCGGCCTCGCGTTGCCGGGCAATGGCACCGTCCTCGCCATTGACCCGCGCCGCAAGAAACTGGCCCGCGCCGCCGGCCGTCAAATCATGACGGTGCTGGAAAAGAACATTTGTCCTCGTGACATTGTTACCGCCAGGGCGCTCGACAACGCATTCGCGCTCGACATGGCGATGGGCGGCTCAACCAACACGGTGCTGCACGCTTTTGCCATCGCACGCGAGGCGGGCATTGATTACCCGCTGGAACGCCTTAATGAAGTCTCGGCGCGGATCCCCTGCATCTGCAAGGTCTCACCGTCCAAACCCGATGTACATCTCGAGGACGTGGATCGGGCCGGCGGCATCAGCGCCATCCTCAAGGAACTCAGCCGCAAACCCGGCGCGTTGCACCTCGACGCGATGACTGTTACCGGCAAGACGCTCGGCAAAAACATTGCCCGCGCGCAGATTATCGACGAGAAGATCATCCACCGCATTGAAACGCCATTCACAGCGGACGGCGGACTGGCCGTCCTGTTTGGCAACCTCGCGCCTGAAGGCGCGGTCATCAAAACCGCCGGCGTCGATACGGACTGTTTCGTATTCGAGGGCAAGGCCATCGTTTTCGACTCGCAGGACGAATGCCTCTCCGCGTTGGAAAAACGCCAGGTCAAACCCGGTCACGTCGTCGTCATTCGCTACGAAGGCCCGAAAGGCGGCCCCGGCATGCCGGAGATGTTGTCACCAACTTCGAAGATCAAAGGTCAGGGACTCGGCAAACAGGTCGCGCTGATCACCGATGGGCGGTTCTCCGGCGGCACGGCGGGAACCTGTCTCTGTCACATCAGCCCCGAAGCGGCTGAAGGCGGCCCGATCGCGCTGGTCGAGAACGGCGACACCATCCTCATCGACATCCCGCGCCGCACGCTCACACTCAAGGTGGACGATGCGACGCTGGCGCAGCGCCGCACGGCATGGCGGAAACCCGCGCCGAAGATCAATCACGGCTGGCTTGGCCGCTACTGTCGGCTGGTCACCAGCGCCAGCAAGGGCGCCGTGCTCACCTTACCCGAAGACGTGGGAAACACGGCTGCGAGTGATGGAAAAGGCGGCGTCAGTGCCGGAAATGGCGGATGCCGGTGAAGACCATCGCCATGTTGCGCGCGTCGGCCGCGGCGATGACTTCGGCGTCGCGGACGCTGCCACCGGGTTGAATCGCAGCGGTCGCGCCGGCATTGGCCGCAGCGATGATGCCGTCGGGGAATGGGAAGAAAGCGTCACTGGCGACAACGCTCCCTTTCAAATCAAGCCCCGCCTCTTTCGCCTTCCACACGGCGATCTTTGAGGAATCCACACGACTCATCTGACCCGCACCGATGCCTAGAGTGTGAGAGTGGCCGTTTTCATCGGCGTTGGCGAAGACGATGGCATTGGATTTCACATGCTTGACGACGCGCCAGCCGAACAACAGCGCGTGTCGCTCTGCCTGGGTCGGCTCACGTTTGGTCACGACTTTGATGTCGGCGGAGGACACCAGCCGCGTGTCGCGATTTTGGACAAGCAGGCCACCGATGACGGAGCGAATCGCTAGCGGCGAACCGAGCACTCCGAAATTTCGTAGCAGCCGCAGGTTCTTCTTTTTCTGGAGAATCGACAGCACTTCCGGTCGAAACTCGGGCGCGACAATGACCTCGCTGAAGATCTCTGCAATGGCACCCGCGATGGCCGCGTCGAGCGGACGGTTGACCGCGATGATCCCGCCGAACGGCGCTTGTTTGTCCGTCTCGTACGCCAAATTCCACGCCTCCTTGAGCGTGGGCGCACTGCCTACGCCACACGGATTGGTGTGCTTGATGATGGCGACAGTGGGGTTATCAAACTCCGCAACCAATTCTGCGGCGGCGGTAAGGTCGAGGATGTTGTTGTACGAAAGCTCTTTGCCGTGAAGCTGCTGGAAGTGTTTGCCAAAATCGCCGTACAACGCTGCTTTCTGGTGCGGGTTCTCGCCACAGCGCAAATCCTGCGCCTTCTTCATCGACAGGGTGAACATCTCCGGGAACCCTGAGGCCGTCGCCCCACCCTGCTCCTTCCCGAGAAACGTCGCGATTGCCCCATCGTAACGCGACGTGGTCTCGAATACCTTCACCGCCAGCTTTGCCCTAAACGTCTCTGATGTGCCGCCGCCATGTGCGCCTATCTCGTGGAGCACTTCAGGGTAATCGGCGGGGTCTACTACAACAGTGACACTGGCGTGGTTTTTCGCCGCGCTGCGCAACATGCTCGGCCCGCCAACATCGATGTTTTCAATAGCCTCATGGAGCGTGACATCCGTATTAGCAATGGTCTTTTCAAACGGATAAAGGTTCACCACGACCAAATCGATCGGCTTGATCCCGTGTGCAGCAGCCCGTTTCTCGTGCTCGGCGTTGCCGCGGACGTACAGCAAACCACCATGGACTTTCGGGTGTAGCGTTTTCACGCGTCCGTCGAGCATTTCCGGGAAACCCGTGAACTCGCTTATCTCGACGACCGGCACGCTCGCCTCCTTGAGCGCGCGTGCCGTGCCGCCAGTGGAAATGATTTCGACCCCGAACCGATGTAGTTCCCCGGCGAACTCCACCAGACCCGTTTTGTCCGAAACGCTGATGAGTGCCCGCTGGATCTTACTCATGGCGCCCGCAAGCCTAACGAAGCCGACCACGGTGTTCAATTCATTTGTGGCCGCAACACGACAGCCGTGAAATCTTTAAGCCCGTCTTCAATCGAACTTCAGTTCCGGTGACTCGGTACGGCTGAGTTTCCAGCCGTCGTCGGACTTGCGGAAGAACAGGCGGATGCGTTCGGCATTGAGTTCTGTCTGGCCACCGCCTTTGGTTTTGCTAAGCACCTTGGCGACGATGACCGCCTGCGCCTTCTGCGCACCGGACGGGATTGCCTCGATTTTCTGGTCGGAAATGTAAATGAACACCGCCTCGCTCTGCGCCCGAAACGCGCGTACCGCGGCGAGGAGCGTCCCCCTATCCAGTCCGTGATCGTTTTCGTAGTCGTTGGCTATGACGTCGGACAGCTTCAGGATATCGCCTTTCTCAACGGCCCGCGCCATGGTGCCGATCAGCCGATTGATACGCGTTTCGTCGGAGACAAACACGCGTTCCCACAACTGCCACAAAGCGAGCACCACAAGTCCCGCGCCGATAATTCGCAACAGCCATTTCATCGTTTTAACCTCCAATACAAAAGGAGCCGTCCATCAACAAGGCGCGTCGCCACCAGCCCGAGCAGGTAATCTTCGCGGGGTAGATCGCGGTTGTCACCGATAACAAACACCTTGCTGGCGGGCACGGGCGTCGGCTCCATGTTCCAGTCCGGATTCACGGTCGTGTAAGGCTCGGCCAGCGGCGCGCCGTTGATTTTCACGACCCCGCGGTCGATGTTGATGGCTTCACCGGGCAAGGCGATGACCCGCTTGATGAAGAATAGCGGCGGATCATCCGCCGTGCGAAACACAACGATATCGCCGCGGCGCGGTTGGTAATGGCGAATGACACGCATGAGACAAAAGTCCCGCGAGCGCAGCGTCGGCGTCATGCTTTCGCCGATGACGATATGCGTCCGCAGGAAGAATTGGGCGATTAGAAGCAGTCCGGCGATTACCGCCAGAACGGACAAGCGGATCTTTGTGCGAAGTTTCATCCGAGCGTTGTCACCCTGAGCGAAGCGAAGGGCCTCAGCACCGCAACCAACAGAGGTTCTTCGCTCCGCTCAGAATGACAGACTAAAGTGAACCGTTTTCAATCTGCACGTCGCTTTTGCCTTTGCGAATCTCGCCGATCAGATACGACTTCACGCCGCACTTGGCTGCGGTCTTTTGGATGGCGGCAACAGATCGGGCGTCCACGATGAGTGTCATGCCGATGCCCATGTTGAAGACACAATGCATTTCTTCATCACCGACGCCGCCTCCGGCCTGCAACAGCCGAAAGATGGGCGGCACGTTCCACGTCCCGCGATGGATGACCGCCCTGCAATTCTTCGGCAGCACGCGCGGGATATTGTCGCGGAACCCGCCGCTGGTGATGTGCGCAATGCCGTGCAGAGAATTGCGAATCGCGGCCCGCGGCTCGCGGATTTTCCGAATGATAGGCCAATAATTCCGATGGACCTTCAGGAGTTCTTCGCCAAACGTGCAACCGAGTTCGCTGGAATAATCGTCCAGCCGCGCCCGCATCTGGGCAAACAGAATCCGACGCGCAAGCGAATAGCCATTGGTGTGCAGGCCGGTCGAGGCGAGACCGACCACGGCGTCGCCGGGCTTGATGCGCGAGCCGTCAATTGCGCCGTCCTTCTCCACCACGCCTACGATGCAGCCGACGAGGTCGTACTCGCCCTCAGCGTACATGCCGGGCATCTGCGCCGTTTCACCGCCGATGAGTGCGCAGCCTGTTTTTGCGCATGCCGTGGCCAGGCCGGTAATGATGCCGTCAAATACATGCGGCGCGAGCTTGCCCATGCCGATGTAATCGAGAAAGAACAGCGGCTTGGCGCCAAGCACCGCGATGTCGTTGACGCAATGATTAACGAGGCACTGGCCGATCGTGTCGTGCTTGTTCATCGCAACGGCGACCTTGAGCTTCGTGCCGACGCCATCCACGCTGCTAACCAACACCGGGCGACGGTATTTTTTCGTGTCCAGTGCAAACAAACCGCCGAACCCGCCGATGGCCCCGAGCACTTCAGGCCGTCGCGTCCCGCGAACCATCTCCGGCAGACGGCTTTTTAAGCTGTCGCCAAGATCGATGTTCACGCCAGCCGCTGCATAGGCGCCGTGCTTCGTGCTGTGAGATTTCTTCCGAGGATTCACGCGTTGTAGTTTGCTGGAATGGCGGCAAAAATGCAAGGCGGGGGCTGTGCAAGATTTTAGGAAACCGACGGGCAACCCGGATTTATTAGGAGCGGAGAAGCGTTCGGAAAACTTCTCTATCAGCGGGAGCGGCAATGACCCGTTTTCGCCATGCTTGCATGAGGCGTTTCCATGAACGGGGCTTGCATAGGCTGCGGAAACAACCGAGAGGCATGTGTCCCCTGAGGTCATTGAGAGCGAAACAGACAATCTCATGACCGGCAGAATCTTTACTAGGTGAACCGTGATCCAATACGGCGTATAGGGGATGGCTACCTTGACCTCGATCGACTGGGGCACCGAGTTTGCTATCGAAGATAAGTGGCACACGCGAGAAAGCACATTTCCCTCGTTGCTTCGCAATAAGGCGGAGATAGTAATCCGTCGTCTGTCCGTAACGCCTTCGCCTTCCGCGTGCCCAGCGGCGGTGCTCCTTGTTAATCTGAAAGCTCTTCTCTTTCACAACAATCTTCGTTGCGTGTCGTCCTGTACCAAGTCGGCAACGGTGTGGTGGGAACGGGTGCGCCGTTGTTCCATGATGAACTTGTCCATCTCGGTGTCGATGGCCGACGGGTACTTACCGGTGTAACAGGCGGCGCAAAACTCGCTGGCGGGCAACCCGGTCGCAGCGAACATGCCGTCGAGCGAGAGGTAACCGAGAGAGTCGGCGCCGATGAACTCGCGGATTTGCTCCAGTGTGTTGTTGGCGGCCATCAGCTCTTTGCGCGTCGGAAAATCGATGCCATAGGCACACGGCCACATGTGCGGCGGGCAACTGACGCGCATGTGAACTTCCTTCGCGCCGGCTTCACGGAGTGTATTGACCCGCGCCCGCGCCGTCGTGCCGCGCACGATCGAATCATCCACGACAACAACCCGCTTGCCGCGCACCATCTCATCGATCAGGTTGAGCTTTACGCGGACGCCAAAATCGCGAATGAGCTGGCTTGGTTGCAGGAACGTGCGACCGATGTAATGGTTTCGGACGAACGCATTGCCGTAGGGAATGCCGCTGCCCTCGGCGAATCCCATTGCCGCCCAGTTGCCGCTGTCGGGCATGGGGATGACGAGGTCGGCTGCGACGGTATGCTCGCGGGCGAGGGCGCGACCGAGGTTAATGCGGACCTGGGCGACATTGCGGCCCTGGAGGTTGGTGTCGGGCCGTGCAAAATAAACGTACTCGAAGATGCAAAGCGCATGCGGCTGCTGGGTGCCCTTCCACGGATTGACAGAGCGGACGCCGGCTTTGTTGATTACAACAATTTCGCCAGGCTCAATGTCCCGGACAAATTCGGCTTGGATCAGGTCCAGCGCACAGGTTTCGCTGGCAAGAACATAGGCGGTACCGGCGCGACCCCGCAGATTCTCAGCCAGGACCATGCCGTTGGTGTCCTGGGCGGGGATTGGTTCAGTCCAAGTCAGTTTACCTAGCACGAGCGGGCGGAAGCCGAACGGATCGCGCACGCCGATGAGTTCGTCCTCACCCATGATGACCAGCGAGTAGGCGCCCTGGATGCGTTGCATCACTGCTTCTAGCGAATGTGCGCGGTCGCCGTTGAATGGTCGCGCCAGCAGGTGGAGAATAGTCTCGCTGTCCACTGTGGTCTGGAAAATTGAACCTTGCTTCTCCAACTCAGCCCGGAGACGGGCGGCATTGGTGAGGTTGCCGTTGTGACCAATCGCGATCTGGCCGCGGGCGCAGTCCACAACCAACGGCTGGGCATTCTTGATGTTCGAACTGCCGGTGGTCGAATAGCGGACATGACCGATAGCGAGGTGGCCGGGCAGTGAGCGGAGGATGTTTTTCTCAAACACCCGCCCGACCAAGCCCATACCCTTGTAAGTGCGCAACTCGATGCCGTCAGATGCAGTGATACCGGCGCTTTCCTGGCCGCGATGTTGCAGCGCATACAGCCCGTAATACGTCAGTTCCGCTGCATTCGGGTGTCCGTAAATGCCAAACAAACCACAGTAATGCCGTGGCCGCATGTTCTGTTCGGGATTCATCTGAGACTCACTCGCGCTACCCGCCCACTTCATAGCCCCAGTGCTGGCAAATCGCAAGGCACAATCGGCACAGTGGCCGATGGTTCAACCAGGGGGCGGTGGCGCTATGTGGTTCGGCGGTTGATCGCCGACCAGTTTATGCAATGCCTCGATAAGCTGTGAGATGAGGAAGGGTTTCTGGATGAACAAGTCCACGCCCTCGCGGAAGCTCGGTGGCAAATCGTTGATGTTGACCCCGGTTATGGCTAGGACCTTGACTTTGGCGTTGACCTTGCGGACATGCTGCAGGGTCTCCGCGCCGTCAAACTTCGGCATGTGGTAGTCCAGCAGCACCACCTTAATGTCGCGGGCGGCGGAGTTGAGCGTGTCGAGCCCTTTCGGCCCCGAACTGGATGTCAAGACGTTGAAGCCGTCATTGGTCAGCAGGGTTTTCATGGCGTCGAGGAATTGCTGGTCGTCATCAATGGCCAGAATGGTTGGCCTAGGCCGCTCCACCTGCACCCGGTCCGTGTCCCAAGCACTATAATCTTTGAAGAACAACGCCGTAAACGTGCGCCAAATACTCATTGCTTGCCTTTTTCTACATAGCCGCGAAACAATTCCACCCCACTCGCCCGGTTCCCGCAAAAAACTACTCTGCCGGCCTGCGAAGTCAAGTCCGGCATCGTATTTGCCGGCATAATGTCACCGCTGGAGCGCCGAATCCATGGTATAATAATAACACGCAAATGCGAGGAGGACTTATGAGGCGCTGCTTGCGGTTGCTGGTCGTGGTGTTGGCTGGTGCGTTGGTGGTGACTGGCTGCGCCAGGAAGAACAAGGTAAACACGTCCAAACTCGAGAAGAGCTTTCAGTCAGCCGATCCGAAAAACAAAGAGTACAGCGATCAAGTCGTGACGGCAGCGAAGAACGGCGACCTCACCAGTGCGTTGGCGGCGCTGCAGAAGCTCGCGGGTAGGGCGAAGCTGACTTCCGAACAGCAGCTAGCCATCAGGGACACCATTGCTCAAATCCAAAAGGCGATGGCTGACATCGCCAGCAAGGCCAGCGGCGATGCACCAAAACCGGCGAACGATCTTGAGAAATCGCGGCCACTGAAATAGGATCGGCCGAGGCCGTATTCACTGGATCGGTTTTACGCTGCCGTTCCAGGCATCCCACGCGCGGCAAACTTGGAAGCCCAGTTAAACCAAATGGAGGAACGTTATGGGAATAGTCAAGGAGTTCAAAGAGTTCGCGCTACGCGGCAACGTCGTGGACATGGCCGTCGGGATCATCATCGGCGCCGCGTTCGGGAAGATCGTCAGTTCCCTGGTCGGCGACGTTCTGATGCCGCCCATTGGCAAACTGCTTGGCGACGTCAACTTTGCCGACAAGTTCATTTGCTTGGGCGGCGGATCCTATCCCTCGCTTGCCGCAGCGAAGGCCGCCGGCGCTACAGTGATCGCCTACGGCGCGTTCATCAGCGCGGTGATCGACTTCGTCATCGTGGCGGTTTGCGTTTTCCTGATCGTCAAGGCCATGAACACGTTGAAGCGCCGACTGGAACATGCGCCCGCAACCGCGCCCACAACCAAGGAATGTCCGTACTGCCTCTCGGTGATCCCGATCAGAGCAATGCGCTGCGCCCACTGCACATCCGACCTCAACCCAAGGAATGTTCAGAGGAACGACTAACCCACAGGGCTGACAATTCGGCAAGAGCTGCCGCATTGCCGGGGCCGCCCGCAATTGCTCTTACGAAACCGGAGGCAACCGATCAGTCCATCAACCGGCCGATCGTGTTCCACCACACGTCTCGAAGGCTTGCCACATCCCACGCGAACGCGCCATGAGACGTGTTGATTTTCAGGCTTGTTCCGCCCGTAGTACCCAGCCGGGTCACCGGCAGCCCTGAGCGCAGGATTTCCTCCACGTGCTGCGGCGCGCAGCTCAATACGATCCGTGATTGGGTCTCGCCGAACAGCACTGCGTCCAGACGCCCGGTGAATTGCGACAGATTGATCTCCGCACCCACCATTGCGTAGCCGTTCGACATGCAGCTCTCCGCCAGCGCCACCGCCAAACCACCTTCACTGCAATCGTGTGCGCTCTTCACCCAGCCGCGACGAATGAAATCGAGGCAAGCATCATGAACGCGCTTCGCATAAGCGAGGTCCATCCGCGGCGGCGCGCCCGTCTTCAATTTGTGAATCCGCTTCAAGTACTCGCTCCCTCCAAGACCCAATGACGGCGTCCGCTCACAAATCTCACCGAGCAACAAGACCACATCGCCGCTGGCGCCCGCCTTCCTCTTCCCTCTTCCCCCTTCCGCCGTCTTGAACCACTGCGTGGTGGTGTGCCCGGGGTCATCAATCAGCCCAAGCATGCCCACGGTCGGGGTCGGATCCACCGCGCCCGCGGGGGATTCATTGTAGAAACTCACGTTGCCGCCAGTGACGGGCGTTCCAAATGTCCGGCAGCCCTCCGCTACGCCTTCGACGCAGCGGCGGAATTGCCAGAAAATCTCCGGCTTCATCGGATTGCCGAAGTTCAGGCAGTCCGTGATAGCCAGCGGCCGCGCGCCGCTGCAGACAAGGTTACGCGCCGCCTCTGCCACGGCGATCTTGCCGCCCTCAAACGGGTCGAGGTAGCAGTAGGTGCCGTTGCAGTCGGTAGTGAACGCGATGTATTTCTCGCCTTTCGCCCCGGGCACTCCGAGATCGGGCCGACTCAGGTTGATGCGGATGACAGCCGCGTCGCTGCCGGGGACCACAGCACAGCCGTGTTGCACCATGTGATCGTACTGGCGATAGACCCAGTTCTTGGAGGCGATTGTCGGTGAACTGAGCAACTTCACCAACGCCTCGGCGTAGTCCTTGGGCTCAGGAACGGCGTGAATTGCGAACTTCGAGTTTCGAATCTCCCAGTCGGGCTGCTTCACCTCGCGATGGCAAATCGGCGCGTCCTCCGCCAATTGCCGGGCCGGAATCTCCACTGTGACTTCCTTGCCAACCTTCACCCGCATCATGCCGTCATTGGTCACGCGACCGATGGTGACGCCGTGCAGGTCCCACTTCTTAAAGACAGCCTCAACTTCCTTCTCGCGACCCTTCTGCGCGATGAGCAACATGCGCTCCTGCGATTCGCTGAGCATGATCTCGTACGGCGTCATGCCCATTTCGCGTTTTGGGACGAGGTCCAAATCGATCTCGTTGCCCGTGCCGCCGCGACTCGCGGTCTCGCAGGTCGAGCAGGTTAGACCCGCGGCCCCCATGTCCTGAATACCGACGACCAACCCGTCCTTGCGCATCACTTCGAGGCAGGCCTCCAACAGCCGTTTCTCCATGAACGGATCGCCCACCTGCACTGCGGGCCGGTCTTCCTGTGATTCCTTGGTGAGTTCACGCGAGGCGAATGCCGCGCCCGCCAGACCATCACGGCCCGTGGCGCTGCCGACATAGATTACCGGGTTGCCGTCACCCTTCGCACAGCCGCGCTTGATCTGGGCATGCCGCAGTATGCCGAGGCACAGAGCGTTGACCAGTGGGTTGCCGTTGTAAGACTCGTCGAAATAGACCTCGCCGCCAACGGTCGGAATCCCCATGCAATTGCCGTAGTGCGCAATCCCCGCCACCACGCCGGCAAACAGTCTTCTGTTTGTGGCACAGGCGTTATCGCCTGTGGCTTCGCTTTCCTCAATCGGCCCGAACCGCAACGAGCTGAACCCCAGCAACGGTCGCGCACCCATCGTGAAAATGTCGCGGATGATGCCGCCGACGCCCGTCGACGCGCCTTGAAATGGTTCCACTGCGCTCGGATGGTTGTGCGACTCGATCTTAAACGCAATCGCCCAACCGTCGCCAATATCCACAATGCCCGCGTTCTCCTCGCCCGCCTTTACTAGCATGAACGGTGCTTCACGCGGGAGTTTCTTCAGTTCAGGTCGGGAATTCTTATAGCTGCAATGCTCCGACCACATCACAGAAAAGACGCCCAACTCCGTGATGTTCGGCTCGCATCCGAGAAGCTTCTTGATGCGCCCGTACTCCTCCGGCGTGATTCCATGCTTGGCAACGATTTCCGGCGTAATGGCAATGTCGGTTTTCATACTCGCGCAACGCACACTACCACTACCACAATCGCGCGGCACACTTCCATATTTGTCATTCCAGCGAAGCAACACGGCTGCAGCCTGCCTGTCGTGTTATGATAGCAGACGCGCTTGACAAATCTTTGCAGCGGGCCTGAGATGCGATATACTTGTTGATGATCGGGCATAAAATGGATGAACCACTTAATGCAGTGATCGCGCAGCGCGTCGAGGTCGCCCCCAGCCTGGTTATTCTGCGCGTGGTGCCCGACGGTTGGATCGTGCCGGATTTCAAGCCCGGCCAGTTCACCGTCATGGGGTTGCCGGGCGCGGCAAGGCGCTGCGAGCTATCGTTGCCGGAGGAGACACCAGCGGCTGGGGACAAGTTGATCAAACGTGCATACTCGATCGCCTCGTCATCGGTCGCCAAAGAATACATGGAATTCTACGTGGCGCTGGTTACCTCAGGCGCATTGACGCCACGGTTGTTCGCACTTGGCGCTGGCAATCGTTTGTGGTTGTCGTCGAAGATTACCGGCATATTCACGCTCGACCGGGTACCGGCAGGCCAACACATCGTAATGATTGCGACCGGCACCGGACTCGCGCCATACATGAGCATGTTGCGCACGGAACTGGTCCGTGGTGATACGCGCCGGATTGCAGTGATACACGGCGCGCGATATTCGTGGGAGCTGGGGTACCGGTCGGAGTTGACGACAATGGCTTACTTATGTCCGGATTTCGTCTACATCCCCTGCATCAGCCGGCCGGCGGAGGATAAAGCGCCGTGGACCGGTCTGACCGGACACATTCAGGCGGCATGGGGGAGCCAGGCGCTGGAACGCGCGTGGGGTTTTAAGCCGTTACCGGCCAACACGCACATCTTCTTGTGCGGCAACCCGGCGATGATCGAGGACATGATCACCATTCTGAAGGGTCAGGGCTATAACGAGCACAAACCGCGCGCCCCAGGCAACGTCCACTGCGAACGCTACTGGTAGACTGCCGCTCCTCGCAGGATGCTCTCGAAGATAAACCGTCCGTCCTCGCTGCCGAGCAATTCCTCGCTGGCGCGTTCGGGATGGGGCATGAGACCGAAGACGTTTCTTCCCTCATTACAAATGCCGGCAATGTTTTCAAGGGAACCGTTCGGGTTCACAGCATCGGTGACATTTCCGTTCTTGTCGCAGTAGCGGACTAAAATGCGGTCTTCGCGCTCGAGCGACTCGATGACCTCCGGCTCGGCGAAGTAGCTGCCTTCGCCGTGGGCGATGGGAATGCGCAGGACCTGGCCACGGCGGCAGGCGTTGGTGAACGGTGAGTCGATCGTCTCGACCCGCACGTAAACGTGGTCGCAGATGAATTTCAGGCCGCGGTTGCGGATGAGCGCCCCGGGCAGCAGATGCGCTTCGCAGAGTATCTGGAACCCGTTGCAGATGCCGATCACCAACCCGCCCGCTTTGGCATGTGCAGCGATAGCTTTCATCGCGGGCGAGAATCGGGCGATCGCGCCCGCGCGCAGGTAGTCGCCGTAGGAAAAACCGCCGGGCACGATAACGCAGTCCACGTCGCCAAGCGTTTTATCTTTGTGCCAGATGTACCGGACAGGCTGGCAGAAAACGTCGGCCAACACGTGGTAGCAATCCTGGTCGCAGTTGCTGCCGGGAAATTGGATGATGCCGAACTTCATAGATTCTCACAGATTCAAACCCTCCCAATCAGTGTAATCCGTGGATTCATTTAATCTCGAATGAATATTCCTCAATCACCGGATTACTCAGCAGATCATGGCAGGCTTTGTCGATTTTCTTCTTGAGCTCAGCCTTGTTGTCCCCCGTAAGTTCTACCTCGATAAACTTGCCGACACGGACATCCTTGATGCTGCAAAAACCCATCGATTCCAGTGCGTTCTTAACGGTCTTTCCTTGCGGATCCAATACCGTTTTCTTCGGCATAACGATAATTCTCGCCTTCATGTGCGCCTTTTTTAGCACGGAACGCCATATGTGGCACGAAGAAATAACTGCAAAGGCCACGAAGTTCGACCCAAACACCTTCATGGCCTTGAGAAACATCGAGCTTCATCCCAACGAAAGTGCCTCACAGCGCCGAGATGTGGTTGCAATGAATACTGCTGAAAGAGGAGTCTGGAAACGCATTCACGCCGACTACGGAAGCCGTCAGTTGATCTTTGAAACGAAGAACAAGTGCGGTCTTGAGCCTGAAGATTACAGGCAGATGCTCTCCTGCCTAACAGGAGAATATGGTCGATTGGGATTCATTGTCACTCGAGACAAGGCCGTTGACTTAGTCCATGGTCCCGAACTGGAATGGACAAAAGCGATGTATCACTACGACCGTCGTGTCCTGATCGTAAAGTTGACTGGAGAGTTATTTTGCTCTCTCCTGTCAAAGCTTCGAAGTCCCCAGAAGCATGATGTCGCAGATGACGCACTTCAGAAGATTCTCGACAGATACGTCCGCCTACGTTGAGGGTCAGGCCGCTTCTCGCCGATAGTTTCCTCGGTAATGAACAATCGAGGCCGTGCCGCGCCACCCAGCATCTCCAGCCCAGTCGCACAACTCAGACGATTCTTATAGACTCACGCCCGGGGATGAGCCTTCTCGTACACCTTCTTGAGACGCTCAGGAGTGATGTGGGTGTAGATTTGAGTGGTGGAGAGGTTGGCGTGGCCGAGAAGTTCTTGAACGCTGCGCAGGTCGGCCCCTGCATCGAGCATGTGCGTAGCGAAACTGTGACGCAGCTTATGCGGCGTGAGCGATGGGTCGAGACCGGCAATGAGCAGATACTTCTTGAGCATCCGTTGTACGCTGCGCGCGGTCAGGCGGCGTCCGAACTTGTTGACGAAAAGCGGGCCGCGGGAAGCTCGTCCGCGCAACCGCAGATACTTTTGCAGCGTCTCGACCGCCGGGCCGCCGAGCGGTGCGAGCCGCTCTTTCTTGCCTTTGCCGCGCACGCGGATTACTTCGCCGAGCAGATCGGCGTCATCGTCGTTGAGTTGGACGAGTTCATGTATGCGCAAGCCGCCGCCGTAGAAAGTCTCCAGAATGGCTTTGTTGCGCCAGACCGATAAGTCGTTGGCAAGGCGCAATCCTGCGCCAGCTGGAGCGCGCAGGTGCGTTTCAGATTTAAGTGGCGCGTCCAGCAACGCAATGACCTGCTGGATTGTCAGAAACTTCGGCAGTTTATGCGATTTTTTCGGCAGCGTGAGGCCGATGAGCGGGCTATGTTTGACGCGTCCGGCGCGGACGAGCCAGCGAAAGAGACTCCGCAAGGCCGACATTTTCAGGTGAATCGTGGCGCGGTCATAACGGTCTTCGGTAAGGTGAACGAGATAACCGCGTAAGTGAAATGGATCAATACGGCCCCAGTCGGGCTGATGCTTGAATTTTCCCTCGAACCAGATGCGGAACGCCTGAATGTCGGCGCTGTAATTGCGAAGGGTCAGTGGCGAAGCATCACGCTCGACGCGGAGATAATTTAGGAACTGCTCGACCAGCGGATCTGCAGCGACCGCACGCGAGCCACTCGCGCCGCCTGTGCGGCGGCTCACTGAACCCTTTTGATGTTCTTGCACTTCGGGTAGGCCGAGCAACCGAGGAACTCGCCGTAACGTCCCTGCCGTTTCAGCATTGGCGCGCCGCATTCCTCGCATTTCTCATCAGTCATAACTGGTGCAGCTTTTGGAGGGGCCGCGGGAAGTTGTGCCCTCAGTTCCTCAGGCAGCGGTTTGGCATTCTTACATTTCGGATATCCCGAGCACGCGAGGAACGGTCCTCGGCGGCTCATGCGGATGACCATCGGCTTCTCGCATTTCTCGCACTTGATGTTCACTTCCGGCATTTTCGGTTGCGGCGCGCGCGGAAGCGGAACCACCTTGCCTGCTTCATCGCGCTTGAAGTTCAACGTGGTCTTGCACTCGGGATAACCGCTGCAGGCCAGGAATTCCCCGCGCCGACCGGACTTTACCGCCATCTGTTTGCCGCAATTCTCGCACTTGATGTCGGTCAGTGTGGCAGCCGTGGTCGCCTCGAAATCGAACTCCACCTTAAACTCGCTGTCCAACTTCACAATCGCGTCAAATCGTCTGTTCGCCTTGCTCCGGAATCCACCGAGCGGCCCGATCTTGCGGTCTTTGGCCAGCGTCTCTACTTCGGCACGGCTGAACATACGCCCGGCCACGGTTTTCCAGATCACAAAATCGCAATCGTCGTTCCCGCACTCAAAGCTTTTAAACCGTTCCTGAAGTGGCTGGCCGCACTTCGGGCACGCGCCGAATGGCTCGACGCTCTCGACCTGTTCATCGGGCACGAAATCCTTCGCCTCCTTCACGATGTGCGCCGTGAGATCGCGAATCTCTTTCATGAACTGATCGCGGCTCAATTGTTTATGTTCGATCTCGCGGAGCTTGAATTCCCATTCACCCGTTAGCTCGGGGCTGACGAGTTCAGGCGCAACGTTCTTGAGCAGGCCGATGGTTTGCATCGCCTTGGACGTGGGCTGCAGTTCCTTGCCCTGACGATTCAAATAACGCACACCGACAAGGTTCTCGATGATCTGTGCGCGCGTGGCCGGCGTCCCGAGGCCATGTTCCTTCATCGCCTCGGCAAGCTCTTCGTCTTCAACCAGTTTGCCCGCGCCTTCCATCGCGCTAAGAATCGTGGCTTCCGTGTATCGCGCAGGCGGCTTGGTCTTGTCTTCCTTGATCTCAATACTCTCGGTGGCGACCCGTTCGCCCTGCTGGACTGCGGGCAACGTGGTCTCCCCGCCCTTCTCGGTCTCTTTGCCGTACACTTCCAGCCAGCCCGGCACGATCATGATCTTGCCTTCGGTCTTGAACGGCTCGCCTTCGACGCGCGTGATGCGCGTGGTCACCTCAAATTGCGCCGCTGGATAAAAGATCGCGATGAAACGTTTGGTAACCATGTCGTAGATCGCCTGCTCATCGCCGTCCAAACCCAACGGCGGATTGGCGGTGGGAATGATCGCAAAGTGATCGCTCACCTTCGCATTGTTAAAGATGCGTTTATTGGGCCTTACCCAATCCTGGACAAGCACCTTTGATGCAAACGCGCCCAGCGCCGATCCGCCGAGCGCCTTGAGCGTCTTCTTCACCGTCGGCACATAATCTTCCGGCAAACAACGCGCGTCTGTGCGCGGATAGGTAATCGCCTTGTGCCTTTCGTAGAGCAACTGCGCGATCTGTAGCGTCCTGCGTGCGGAGAAACTGAATCGGTTGTTCGCTTCGCGCTGGAGCGTTGTCAAATCGTACAACTGTGGCGGCGCTTGGGTCGTCGGTTTCTTTTCTTCGGACTCGACAAGCCCAGCCTTGCCGACGCACTTGTTCTTAATGGCATCGGCAATCTCGCGGTACCACAACCGCGTTGCGCCACGATGCTCATCCCACAACGAACCATGCTCCTCACCAAGTCGTTGCTCGGCATTCGCGACGTTCAACTGCAACCGCGCTAGCAGTCGTCGGGTGCGATCGGGCTCCGCTTCATCCTTCTTGAACCCTTCGTCGAACCAGCGCCCGTCATACACGCCAGCAGCCGCCCGGAAACTGGCGAACACCTCGCATAAATCGCGAGGCTTGAAGCTCTCTATTTTCTTCTCGCGATCCACGATGATCGCCAGCGTCGGCGTCTGGACGCGCCCAAGCGAGGTGACCGTGCTGCCCTTTCCCCCGATCAGCCGCAACGTGAATGCACGGGTGGCGTTGATGCCGATGAGCCAATCCGCTTCGTTGCGGCAACGTGCGGCCTCAGCGAGCGGCTGCATTTCCGCATCAGTGCGCAGGCGCTCGAAACCTTCGTGTATCGCGTCGGTTGTCATGGATTGCAGCCAGAGGCGTCGGCTTGGTTTGTCGGACTTCGCGTATTGGTAGATGTAACGGAAAATGAGTTCGCCTTCGCGACCGGCATCGCAGGCATTGATGACTTCAGCGATTTCCTCGCTGGCAAGGAGCTTTGTGAGGACTTTGACACGACTTTTGGTCTTCTCCTGCGGATTCAGGTCGAATTGCGGCGGCATGATAGGCAGTTTATTGAGCGCCCACTTGTCCTGGTCTTTCATGGATTCTGGCACGGCGAGTTCGAACAAATGCCCGACGGCCCACGAAAGCACGTACTCCTTGCTCTCGTAGTATTCCTTGCCCTTCTTGAACCCGCCGATGGCCTTCGCGATGTCCTGCGCGACACTCGGCTTCTCGGTGATTATCAGCGTTTTTCCCATGGATTAATCTTTTGCGCCAGGCGATCTGGCAAAAACTTTCCCCGGCAATTGTTTCACGATCCGTTTCATCTCAAGCGCCAGCAACGCGGCCGAAACACACGCGGCTGTCAAACCGCTCCGCCGGATAATCTCGTCCATCACCGCTTCCTCATCGCCAATCGCAGCCAAAACTTTCTGTTCTATCTCCGAAACCTTCAAACTCCCCGTTGTTCCCTGTCCACCGTTCCCCGCCTCTGCCGGTCGTTCCGTTTTATTCGTCTTCGGGAACAAATACTCGAATTCCGACAAAATGTCTTCAACATCCTCGGTCAGCTTCGCGCCGTCTTTGATCAAGTGGTTCGAGCCTTTCGATAACGCCGAGTCCGCGCGACCCGGTACCGCGAACACCTGTCGCCCCTGCTCTGCCGCGAAACTTGCCGTGATCAACGCCCCGCTTCGCGCGTTCGCCTCAACCACCACCACGCCGAGCGACCACCCGCTGATAACACGGTTGCGCATCGGGAAGGTTTGGCGGTCGGGTTTTGTCCCCAACGGAAACTCGCTGACCACCGCACCACCTTTTGCCGCGATTTGTGCGAGCAAGTCCTTGTTCTCCGGTGGATAAGCGACGTCGACACCGCACCCAAGCACCGCCACCGTGCGCCCTTTGGCCTGCAATGTTCCCCTGTGCGCGCACGTGTCAATCCCGCGTGCCGCGCCGCTAACCACGGTCACACCAACGCGCGCCAATTGATACGCCAGCTTCCGCGCCATTTCCTGCCCGTACAACGTCGTGCGCCGCGAACCTACAATCGCAACGGCATGTGGATCACCCTCGCCGATCGACCCGCGGACGTACAATGCCAGTGGCGGATCATAAATCTCGCGCAAATGTTTCGGGTACTCAGCCTCCTCTCGGGTGACGACCTGCACGCCCACTTTCTCGATTCGCGCCAACTCCGCAGCGAGATCGACGTGCTGGCGCCAGTTGACGATGCTCTGGGCGACTTCCGCGCCGATGTTTTCCACGCGCATCAGTTCGTTACGGCACGCCGCTAGGATTGCCTGTGGTTCGCCGAACACCTCAAGCAACGCTCGCACACGCACGGGACCGACGTTCGGCACCATGTTCAACGCTATGTAGGCTTCGTGGGGGGTCATGAGGGTGAGTTAAAACTGTTAGAACGCCTCGTCGACCGGCGTCTTGGCGGTTCCTATCCGCATCTCGCTATTGATGCTTCCTACTTCTCAGCTTCAACTCCATCTGCGGTTCCTTGATCAAATCGTAGTTCTTCAACAGCCGCAGAGTCTGCAATAGATCCGATTTCACGTAGTTGCGGTTCGTGGCCACGCCGGCGATCAATTCCCGCAGGATCGAGCGGAACGAAATCACGCCATCCACGCCTTTCGCCTTAAGAACTTCGATGCTGCGCTCACGCGACTTGGCATCGCGTGGCAACCCCGGCACGATAAGGATTTTCAACAGGCCCTCCGCGCCGACCAATCGCGCTGCTTCTTCCACTGCCCGGTTTTCGACGAAACGGAATATCTTCGGCTGATGCGCCAGCACACTCGGCGCGAAAACCTCCGTGTGCCAGCCTTTCACCGCCACAATCGCCCGAGCCACCTGTTTGAGCGAATTGGACGTGATTTCAAAATCCGCTGGCACCCCGGCACCGGGCGATGAGGCGCGTGGGTTGAGCACAATCAGGTCGATCTCCTCGTCCGCCGTTCTCTGGCGTGCCTGCACGATATACTTGCGGCGTTGGCACACGAGAAAACCATGCGCCTCGAAATACTCCCGCACGATGGTTTCATCTACAGCAGACATTGAAAACCCCCTCGATATCCGCGTCCGTTACCGCGTCCGAGACTACGGCTTCGCCCAAGCGTTTCAACAGTACGAACCGCAGCTTGCCTTCGCGCGCCTTCTTGTCCAGTCGCATCGCCTCGAGCAGCCGGTTCATGTCGAATTTCTCCGTCGGATGCGCAGGCAACCCGCTCGCTTCCAGCAACGCGCACAACCGTTTCGATTCCGCCTCGCTCAACCCCGCCCGTTTCACCGACAGCTTGCTCACAAAACACATCCCCATCGAAATCGCTTCACCGTGCAACAAACCCTCGTACTCAACGAGCGCTTCCATTGCGTGGCCAACCGTGTGGCCGAAATTTAAAATCGCCCGCAACCCCGACTCGCGCTCGTCTTTGCTGACGACGTTCGCCTTGATTTCGCAGCAACGCCGCACCGCATGTGCCACCGCGTCAGGTTCTCGGCGCAGCACTCGCTGATACTCACGTTCCAACCACGCAAAAAACCTTGCGTCCCGAATCGCGCTGGTTTTGATGACCTCGGCAAATCCCGCCCGCAATTCGCGCTCAGGCAGACTCTTCAGGGCATCGATGTCCGCCAGCACCAGCCGCGGCTGATAAAATGAGCCAACGAGGTTTTTCCCCTGCGGCAGGTTCACGCCGACTTTACCGCCGACGGAACTGTCCACCAATGCCAGCAGCGTCGTTGGCACCTGCACAAACGCAATCCCGCGCAGATACGTCGCCGCGATGAAACCCGCCAAGTCCCCGACCACGCCGCCACCGAGCGCGATCACGAAGGAGCGCCGGTCCAGTCCTAGCGACGGCAAATGTTCTAGAAGACGATTGGCTTGGCGCAATGATTTCGATGACTCACCTGCGGGCACGTCCACGATCTCCGTCTCGATGCCGCCAGCGCGCAACGCCTGCTGCAAAGCCGCGCCGTACAGCGGCCCGACGGTCGAGTCAGTAATGATCACGCCGCGGTTGCCAAGCTTCAATGGTTTGAAAAACTCCACAGCCCGAGCCAATAGTCCTAAACCGATCAGGATATCGTAGCTGCGCTCGCCCAATTCGACACGCACTCGTTCCGGCGCGCCTTTAAGAGTGGAAGCCATAGGAGTTGGCTTAAATACAACCCACTGCACCGAGGCTTGTCAACCTTGAATCACCGGGAAGGTCAGCGCGATCGAAGCTGTTGCATCAGTTCGCGCGCATGAATCTGTCCCGGCGCGACAGGCGCATCGAGGAAGCCGTACGTTAGGCAGGAACCGAGCTTTGGCAAAAGCGTGCGTGTTTGCGGACCGAGCTTGCCCATGCCAAGCAGGCAGATACGAGACGGCCACTTTTCGGAGAGCAACTCGCGCAGTGCTGCGACGTCGGCATCGGTCTGGACCAAAGTGGCGATCTTGACAATGGTTCCACAGACGGACGCCTTACGGATTATCTGGCGAAGTTCGTCCGCCGGTGGCGTTTTATGGAAATCGTGGCAGGATACGATCAACGCTTTTTGATGTCGTGTCGCGCAAGCGGAGACCTTCTTCAAGAGCGGGCTGCGGAACTCGATGTCAGCGGCGGAAAGATGTTCCAGCGCAGTTTGGAAAAGCAGCAGCCGCGCTTCATCGGGTTGCGTCCATTTGCCGCCTTCAGCGGCGAGCCGGATAGTGGCAATGACCGGAACGCCTTTGGCTTCGATGGCCTTGGCTTGCTCCAGCCAGCCGGGCGTATCCGCGCCGATCAGATCGAGGCGGACTTCAACGATGTCGCAATCGTGCGTGCCGGCCCCGGCGAGTTTCGCAAGCGTATCGGCTTGTGAAACGGTACCTACAACGCGCGGCGCTGTGCCGAGGGTCAGGCTGCCAAAGCGTGTTTCCGGGTGGAGCATGGCGGGATGTTACACGGCAGGCGTGACGTATAAAAGCGAAAAGGCCTTCGGGCGTGGAAGGCGTTGCTCGGATGCGAGGGGGCTATTTGTGCGGCAAGCCCGCCTCGGCGAGCAAGCTCGAGCGGATAACGCTGCTTCTTTTCTTCGGGCGTCGTGTCTTTCACTGGCTTCAAGATGTGCTCTTGAGCGGCGGGCAACAGATTAAGTTTCTGCGCTGGCGTGCCGGCCTTCCATGCAGACCGATTAAAGCCGCGGAAGAAGTCGCAACAGATTTCGTACTTCTCCAGCATAACGGCAACGGCCCCTTCCTGATCAATGGCCGGTTCGCCGTGGCCGCCGCTCTCGGTATAAACGGCCAGCGCTTCCTTCAGTTCTTGCGCGAGGCCGAGGTAGTCCACCACCAACCCGCCGGGCCTGTCCTTGATCACTCGGTTCACGCGCGCAATAGCCTGCATCAACCCATGCAGGTCGTGTAGTCAGACAGAGTCGCTTCGACAAGCTCACGATGACACCAAAGCAAACAACAAAAAGCCCGCCCCGAAAAACTTAGGGACGGGCTTTTCTAAATTACCCCGGCAGCGACCTACTCTCGCGCAAGCTATACAGGCACTACCATCGGCCCTGCAGCGTTTCACGGCCGTGTTCGGAATGGGAACGGGTGGGACCACTGCGGCAAAGCCACCGGGA
>Ga0182027_10001786_pt1 | contig 35343 bp, 22 predicted proteins | sample 712E1DmetaG_FD_121300 | JGI IMG/M metagenome (GOLD analysis project Ga0182027, IMG submission 121300) | Permafrost microbial communities from Stordalen Mire, Sweden - 712E1D metaG (Illumina Assembly) | ecosystem: Environmental > Terrestrial > Soil > Wetlands > Permafrost | place: Sweden...
AGATCGAGCAGACGGCCGGGTGTCGCGACCACGATCTCGACCCCGGCGGCCAGGGCCTTGATCTGTGGATGCTCCCCGACGCCGCCGAAGACGACAGTGTGGCGGAGCGGCAGATGCCGACCGTAAAACGCCAGGTTTTCGCCGATCTGCGATGCCAGTTCGCGGGTGGGTGTGAGAATCAGGGCGCGCGGACGGCGCGACGTTTGGGGCTGCGGGCGGGCCGACAGCAACTGGAGGATCGGCAGCGCAAACGCGGCCGTCTTGCCGGTGCCGGTCTGGGCGCAACCGACGAGGTCGCGGCCTGCGAGCAGTGGCGGAATGGCCTGCGCCTGGATCGGCGACGGATGAGTGTAGGCCTTTTCGACGAGGGCGCGCAACAGAGGCGCAGCCAGGTTCAACGAGGCGAACGTAGTAACAGGTGTATCTTGAGTCATGAGAAATGCGCCCGGCCGCCGGAAGGCAGCCGTTGCGCTCCGCCCGATTTGCGGGCGGAATAGGGCGTTGATGCTTTGACCCGTTTCCGGAGCGATGACGCCCCGGGGACCCACGCAGAAATGTGCCGGCGCTAGCCGGTCAATCCGCAGTGAACAGGCCTGGTGATTTTCGATGAGCGATGGAAACCTCTGAACGGTCTCTCATCGAAGAAACGCCCGAAGGGAAACGGACAAACATGCAGCGAAATTCTCGCCGCCCAGCCCGCATTGCAGAGCTGACGCTGCAGACCTTCGACTGGTTAGCAAGCGATTTGTCGCAGCACCGCGCACCGTTGACTGCCTTCGTGGTCGGCGCTGGAGACCACGGATGCGCCCTGCATCGTTCTTCTGAAATCGCCGTGTGGCGAGACGCAGATGCTATTCCCGCTTGGACAAACGTCGTCCAAGGGCGCCCAAACCAAAAATCGCCAGCAAACACACAAACATTCCGATGAGCAGCGCCATTTTCATTGCTGGATCAGGCGCCTGCTGCCCCCCCCTGAAGAAGCCCAGCAAGCCTCCAAAGCATCCCATCATCGCCAACCAAAAGACCACTTTTAACACCTTGAGGGTAATTTCTGTTTTCTTGGTCATAAGTAACTGCAACTGCTCGTCTAGATTCAGGCGTTGCAGAGCCTGTGTTGCCGCAGAATAGCTGAGACGTATCACGATGGTTCCTGAAAACCGGCTCGACGATGTAGAAAATGGCGGTTCTGGCAACCTACAAACCTCAGCTTTCCTTTCACCGGGTGTGTGACCGGAAAGCAACCTTGGGGAGATGCCTACGCCGGGCGGCGTCTGGCTTTCGCCGGGGCCGCGCCGAATCCGTGGGAAGGACCAGGCACGCGAGAAAATGCAGGCTACTGACGCAGGACGTGGTACCCCTTCGGAAACAACGGCACGTTCTGGAAATGCAGCACCTGGGGCGGAGTGTTGCCGGCGAGGATGACCTCCGCCACATCGCACCGGAAGGTTCGCGGCCGAAAGGAAAGCTGCGTAAGGTAGGCGTGGATGGCCCGGCGCAACGCGCGCTTCTTTCGCCGGTCCACCGCAAAAAAACCGTACACCTGAGCGTCGGCCGAACGGGTCTTCACCTCGACGAACACCAGCACTTCGTGGTCGCGGCACACGAGATCGATCTCCTGGCGCCGATCCTGGGGATTGCGCCAATTCTGCGCCACGATCTCATAGCCGATGCGGTGGCGCAGGAACTCAGCCGCAAGCCGTTCGCCCTCGGCGCCGCAGGCGCTTGCCGGACTGGAATCCGCTTGATCGCGCGAAAGAAGCTTTTGAAGCCATTGGATCATAAAAGAAGCGCCGCCCGGGTCGGATTGCTACGGCGAGGCAATCTTTCTCATTGCGAGGCATCACCGACCGTGGCAATTCCAGAATCAGCCCGTCAGCGCGCGGTGCCCCGCTTTTCCTTATGCCCGCCACCTCAATCTCCAGTCAGCTCCGCCGTTCCCTCCTGCTAAAGATCCTCTCCAAACCGGCGCCGGGCCGGGACGATCTCAGCTCGGTCATCGAACTGACCGCGACGAAGGTCGTCGAACAGCTGCAGTGCCAGTCGATGACCCTGTACTTGGTTGAGGGGGAACAGATCGCATTCAAGCAGATCTACTATTCCCCCACCCTGTGGGGAACCGACAAGGCCAAAGAACTGCACTTCAAGCAAGCGGCTGAAAAGCTGCTCCAGCTGCAACTCCCCAAAGGCACGGGAAACGTCGGCAAGGTCATCGATACCGGCCTGCCGCTCTTTTTCAGCAGCAAGGGTCCGGAGGCTGCCTCGCTGAAAAAAATGAACACCGGCTTCGAGGTGCACTCGATGCTCACCGTGCCCCTGAAGACCAACATCGTCCTGGGCGCAATCCAGTTGCTCAACAAGGAGGTTCAGGCGGGCACCAACGGCCAATTCGACCAGAAAGACCTGGCTCTTCTCCAGGAGGTGGCCGAGTATTCGGCGACATTGATGCACCGGATGCTGGAGCCGAAATTCCAGCTCAGTGCGGAAGACACTGCCAAGTTCGTCGCGAAGTTCTCGGACCTTCCGCTGGTGACCAAGATCGAGGATCTGGAGATCGATGAGAAGCTGGTCGAGGTCACCGGCGACGCAATCATCCGGCGAGAAGGCATCTTTCCGCTGAGAAAAACGGGCAAAGCCACCGTGGCCGTCATCATGGCGAACCCGCTCGACTACGCCAAGCGGGAGGCGTTCCAGCATGCAATCGAGCTGACGATTGACGACGTACGGGTCGCTCCCGCCACGCTTATCGACCAACTCCTCAAGAAATATTTCAAGGAGCCGGCCAAAGGCGCGGTGGCGGGTGAGAGCGAAGTCGACATCGCCGGGGTGGCGGAACTCATCGGCTCCGCCTTTTCCCTTGAAGGGGGCGAGGTGAAGGCGGAGGAACTCGAAAGCGAAGATTCCGCGCCGATCATCCAGCTTGCCAACCGGATCATCGAGGATGCCTACATCTGCGGGGCCTCGGATATTCATGTGGAGCCGCTCGAAAAGGAGCTCTTGGTCCGGTACCGCATCGACGGGCTTTGCCAGGAGAAGCTGCGTCTGCCCGGACAGGTGACGAACTCCCTGGTCACCCGCCTCAAGATCATGTGCAATCTTGACATCTCGGAGCGCCGTCTGCCCCAGGATGGCCGGATTGTTTTCAAGAAATTCACGAAGAAAAACATCGACATCGATCTGCGCGTCGCCACGGGGCCGATGAATTTCGGCGAGAAGGTGGTCATGCGTATTCTCGACAAGCAGAAGAGCACGCTGCCGCTCACGGCCCTCGGTTTTTCCGAGGAGAACCTGGCCCGGTACCGCGAGTGCATCCGCCAGCCGTACGGCATGATACTCCACTGTGGCCCGACGGGCTCGGGCAAGTCCATGACGCTCTACTCGGCGCTTTCGGAGATCAACACGCCGGACATCAACATCCAGACAGCCGAGGATCCGATCGAATACACCCTCGTCGGAATCAACCAGATGCAGATGAGCCGAACGATCGGCCTCACATTCGCTCGCGCCCTGCGCTGCTATTTGCGCATGGATCCCGACGTCATCCTCGTGGGCGAGATCCGCGACAAGGAAACTGCCGAGATCGCCATGGAAGCCGCGCTCACCGGCCATCTGCTCGTCTCGACCCTTCACACCAACGACGCGCCCTCGACCATCGCCCGGTTCACCGAGATGGGCGCGGAGCCATTCAATATTTCCGCTTCGCTCGTCTGCGTCTGCGCGCAACGTCTGCTGCGGCGCGTCTGCAAGAACTGCCGCCAGGCGTACGAGCCGAAGGACCGGGAGAAGGCCATCATCGAGAAGGCGATCGGCTGGAGCGGCGAGGTGTACCGCGCCAACCCGCATGGCTGTCACATCTGCGGCGGCAACGGCTACAAGGGCCGAGTCGGTATCCATGAGCTCATGACAAACAATGAGGAGCTCACCATGGGGATCAACAAGGGACTCGAGACGGCCGAGATCAAACGCATCTCGATGCGCGGCGGAATGAAGACGTTGCACCAGGATTCCATGCTCAAGGCGAAGCTGGGGATCACCACAATCGAGGAAGCTCTCTCCAACGTTCCCCCCGACATCATCCTCTAGGAGCCTGTCGGGCTTCGCCCTCCATGCTCCTTGTCAAATGGCTGACGCCATTTGGGACGGACTTATGCGTAGCAGTCAGCGCCTTTCGCCTCCGTGGCGGTGACGGCGCACCCCCTCCAATAAAATCGTCGCGCGTCACGACGAAGGGAACCAATATTAGCATACTCTGCTCGATAGCCTGCGTGCAGACTGTAGACAATCCCCGGGGCCGAGCACGCTGGCCGGCACATCCGGGCTAAGCACGCATATCCCGTGACCATTGCCACCGCAGGAACCGCCAGCAGAAGAATGATGGTGGCGATGGCAAAGACGATGCTGATATCGGTACGGATCGTCGCGGCGGGCGACGATTTTGCATCCTCACCGGTAAAACCGGACAGCCAGGCAGCGCCAGTCTCCGGCTGGCGGGAGTCGCCGGTCGCAGACCGGCGCCACCTTTTGTTGCGGCGTCAAGGCCGCGGTGCGATATTTGCGGGCTAGAGTCCTCGAACTGCGAAAATATTGCGATCAGGGCAGGTTTTCAGGCAGCGGTTCTTTCTTTCGGGCAATTATCCCATTCTGCAGATCGCCGCGTACCGCGCAGCGGACGCCACAGCGAGGCGTTCGACACTGCCGGTTCCTTGTTTGCCGAAAACCGAGCCCCTTTGCGCGCAATGGTCCGAGGCTGCGCCTCGCTGGGAGGCTCAATGTGCTTCGTCGAGGTCGCCCGGCTTCAGCAACTGGGCAAAGGGCGCCTTGACGGCTGCCTTCATGTAGGCCTCTTTCGGCTCGATCGTCCCGTCTTTGACCCGGTTCATCAGGCTCAAGTCCATCGTGATCATGCCGTCGGCGCCGCCACCTTCGATGATCGACTTGATGTCGGAGATGCGGCCGCTGCGAATCGTGTTGGGCAACGCCTCGTGCTGGAGGAGAATCTCGTGCACCGCGCAGCGGCCCTTGGGAATCCGCTTGCAGAGCAACTGCGCCACCACGCCCGCGAGGCAGCCGGCGAGCATCACGCGCACCTGGTTCTGTTCCTCCGCTGGAAAGACGTTGATGATGCGATCGATCGTCTTCGAGGCGCTGTTGGTGTGGAGCGTGGCGAAGACGAGCATGCCCATGGAGGCGCAGCCAAGCGCGAGCTTGATCGTCTCGAGTTCGCGCATCTCGCCGACGAGCAGGATGTCGGGATCGTGGCGCATGGCGCCCTTGAGCGCGGCGGCAAACGACGCGGTGTGTTCGCCCACTTCACGGTGCACGATCACGGATTTCTTGTTCTGGTGCACGAACTCAATCGGATCCTCAATGGTGATAATGTGTTTCGCGCGGGTGTCGTTGATGTAGTCGATCATCGCCGCCAGCGTGGTCGACTTGCCGCTGCCGGTGGGGCCGGTGACCAGGACGAGGCCCTGATCGAGCTGGCAGAGTTTCTTCAATGCCGCCGGAAGCTTCAGGGTGTCGAATGAAAGGATCTTGACCGGAATCTCCCGGAAGACGGCGGCCATGCCCCAGTGGTTGTAGAGGTAATTGCAGCGGAAACGCGCCACGCCCGGAATCTCGTACGCCATGTCGAGGTCGTGTCGTTCGAGGAAATCGTTCCATCGATTTTCCGGACAGATCTCCTTGAGCAGGCGCTGCATCGATGCGGTGTCGAGCGGCGAACCGGCCAGGGGCACGAGCGAACCGGAAATCCGGGCTTTGGGCGGGAGACCGATCGTGAGGTGCAGGTCGGAGCCGCCCCGTTCGAGGGTCGCGCGGAGAAGAGCGTCGATGGCGGCCATGGTCAGGAGATTTTTGCGCGGAGCACGCGGTTCGCAATGTTGGCCAGGGCAACCGGGGCGGAGAGCTGGCTCCCTTCCCAGAGTGAAAAGACCACATTGTCCATGAGACACATGCCTTCGCGTACGCCGGTTTCCATGGTATTGCGCAGGCCGGCGGATTTGCTTTCGCGGATGAGATTGCCGATGGCTGTGTTGTTGATGAGGATTTCGCAGGCGAGCACGAGACCGCCGTTGCAGGCGGGCAGCAGGCGCTGGCAGATGATGCCGCGCAGGCTCTCGGCGACGCTGGCGCGGATCTGCGACTGCTGGGCGGGCGGGAATACATCGAGCAGGCGGTTGAGCGTGGTGGCGGCGTCGCTCGTGTGCATGGTGCCGATCACGAGGTGGCCGGTCTCGCTGGCGGTGATGGCCATCTCGATTGTCTCGAGATCGCGGAGTTCGCCGATCACGATCACGTCGGGATCCTCGCGCAAGGCGCCCTTGAGTGCGGAGGAGAACGTGCGCGTGTGCCGGCCGACTTCGCGCTGGGTGACATTGCAGCCCTTGGCAGTCTGCACGACCTCGATCGGATCCTCGACGGTAATGATGTGGTCCTCAGAAGTCTCGTTGAGCCAGGTGACCATCGAGGCGAGCGTCGTGGTCTTGCCGGCGCCGACCGGACCGGTGACGAGGATGAGTCCGTTATCGTAGGAGAGGAGTTTCTTGATCGTCTCGATGTGCGCGGTGAACCCGAGTTCAGCGAGTGACCGGACCTTTGCCGGCACCATGCGATATGCACCCGCCGCGCCCTGCTTGTGGAACATGAGGTTCACGCGGTAACGGTTGGCGAGATCGACCGCCAATGCGTAGTCAAAATCCTTGCGGTCAAGGAAAGTCCGACGCTGTGGCTCGTCCAGGAGCACCGTGTTCAGACGCAGCGCCTCATCGGCCGTGAGCTCATGCTCGGAGATGGTGACAAAGGCCCGATCCTTGCGGATGAACGGCCGGGTGCCCGCAGAAAGATGGAGATCGCTCGCGCCGAAATGCGCCGTGGCTTTGAGCAACTCGCCCAGCCCGGCGGCGAGGGAGTCATCGCTCAGGGCTGCCACCGAGTCGAAGGGGAAGCTCGGCGTGGTCGCCGCCTCGGGAGCGGCTGGCTCATCGTCCCCGGCACCCGGACCTGTCGGAGCGGCGAATGGATCGTTGGCAGGGGGACCGACAGGGGCATTGCGCAGCGCAAGATCGGCGAGCCCCTCCAGCTTTTCGACGTCGGTGACCACTCCACCGTCGATGAGGAGCTGGGCGAAGTCCAGCAGGTCGGCCCGGGAGCCTAAGACCCGCAGGACAGCCTCGCATTGCGAGAGGGAAAACAGACTCTCGTCGATGCCTAGCCGGACCAGCCAACAAATCTCGGGCTTCATGGGGACTCTGATAAGGGATCCATCATGGCTCGGACTCGCTTCCAAGCCAAGCGCGAAGGCGAAATACGGTCGCAAGCGGTGCGCATCTCCCGATTGTCGCCGGCGAAAGTGGCATGAGCATCTTGCCCATGTTCAAAGGCCGCCCCCGCTACGGCTGCGTTTCGGGAATCGCGCCCGCGGGCGCAGACGCGGAATTTCCGGGATCCAACGCCTTTTTCCTCGCCTGCCTAACCGCGTCAGCAACGGTCTCAACCACCGGCTCCGCCACACCGCGCTCGTGGTTGAACCGCATCGAGACGATCTTCGACACGCCGCGCTCCTCCATCGTCACCCCGTAAACCGCGCTTGTCGCAGCGATCGTCCTCTTGTTGTGCGTGATGATCAGGAACTGCGAGTCCTGCGCGAAATGCTTCAGCAGGTTTGTGAATCGCCCGATGTTCGATTCGTCGAGCGGGGCGTCGAGTTCGTCCAGCAGACAGAACGGCGAGGGCTTCACCATGTAGAGCGCAAACAGCAAAGCGACTGCGGTCAGCGTTTTCTGGCCGCCGGAAAGCAGCGAGATCCCCTTCAGGCGCGTGCCAGGCGGCTGGGCGACGATCTCGATGCCGCTTTCCAGGATGTCTTCCGCCTGGATGAGCTCCAGGTGTGCGAGGCCGCCGCCAAACAACGTCTGGAACGTATACTCGAAATTCTTCCGGACCTGCTCGAATGTCACTGCGAACTGCCGCTGGGAAGCATGATTGATCTCGTCGATGGCTTTGAGCAGCTCGGCTTTGGCACTGGTAAGGTCGTCGCTCTGCGCCTTGAGAAAATCAAACCGCTGGCGGTGCTCCGCGTATTCCTCGATGGCGACCAGGTTGACCGCGCCCATCCCGCTGATACGCTGCCGCAAGGCCTCGACCGCGACCTTGATTTCCTCCCAATTGGTCCGGTCCAGCGCGGCCAGGTCCGCCTCCGCCGGCTCCCCTTTTTGTCGGAGGCGGGGCTTGCGCAGTTTCGCCTTGGGCTTCCGCTCGGCCTCCGCAGTCGGACTTTCGGTATCGGCCGTTTGGCTCCCCGCCTCTGCCGCCTGGCTGGCGGCCTCCGCCGCCGGCCCACGTTCTTCCGCATCCTCGTCGTCATCGAGGTCGAACGGCTTGAGGTCCGGCGGATCGTCCTCAGCGTGCCAGAGCATTCGCTTCCAGTCGACGGCAGCCAGGTCGCTTTGGAAATCGCGCTGCACCTCCTCGGTGAGAAACTGGGCGCGCGAGCGGTGCTCGGCCAGTTTGATCTCAATCCGGTTAAGCTCCTCCTGCGCCGCGTCGGTCTCCGTCCGCAGGCCCTGCTGTGCGGTTTCGACGGCGGCGATCTGCCGTTCGATCTCCGCCAACTCGACGCGAAGTTTCTCAACCGACTGCTGGGCAACCGCGAGTGTGCGGGCCGCCTGCGCCGCCCGTGCCAGCCCAGCCACGGCCTCCTGTTCAAGTCCGGCAGTCTGTTCCGCCCAGACGTCCACTTCCTGTTGTCGCTGGGCCAGCAATTCGCCGATCTGCATGCGCCGACGTTCCATCTCGCCCAGACCGCGGTCGAGCACCTCCACTTTCTGGCGACGTTCCGCCAGATCGAGCCGGGCCTGGGCAAGTAACTCCTTTTTTTGATCGCGATCGAGACGCAACGCGGCGATCTGGCCTTCAACCGCGACAATGGCCTGTTTCTCCGCCGCGACCCTTCCCTCCGCCTCAGCAAGCCCGGCCTGCGCCCGGACCAGACGCTGCTCCGCCTCCGCGCGGGCCGCTTCCAGCCCGGCCAATTCGCGCTCCATCCGCTGCAACCGGGCAACCACCTCTTCGGCGGCGCGATCCGCGTTGCGCGCCTCAGCCTGAACCGCCGCCACCTGCTGCGTCGCGGTCAGCACCTGTTTTCGCTGCTGCTCCAACGCGGCTTCGGCCGCCGCCAAGGCCGCGCCCAGCTGATCCACGTGTTTGCGCTGGTCGTCGTGCGCTTTCTGGTCGCGGGCAAGTTCCCGCGCCGTCTGCCGCAGATCGATCTCCCGCTGCACAATGCCCCCGGTCGGTTTCTTCTGATGCCCGCCGTAAACCAAGCCGCGCTGATCGACCAATTCCCCCTGCAACGTCGCCACCAGAAGAAATCCGAAGTCCGGATGCGCATGCCAGAATTCCAGGAACGCATCCAGGCTTTGCGCGATGTAACACGCTCCCAGCAGGCCGGCCACTGGATGTGCAGGATCCAGGTCGGCCACCGCCACCGTCGCCGGCTGGAGAAACGAAGGAAGCCCGGCTGCCGCTTCCGCAACCCGCCGGCCGGCGGGTGAGACCTGCAGGCAGGCGCTGCCGATCTTTTGCTGTTCGAGATGTGCCAGGATCTGACGAGCCACCGGGAGTGCCGCCACCGAGATGGCTTCGACGGCCGAACCGAGCAGCGCATCGAGCGCCTTCCCGTATTCCGGCACGACCTCCAGTCCCTGTGTGATCGGCGCGATTTTGCTTCCTGCAAGTACACCGTCCAGGCGCCCCTGCAATAGCGCTTTGGCGCCTTCGCCAAAGCCCTCGAACTTCTCGTGCAACTGCTGCAGGAGACGCAGGCGCGCGGTGCGCTGGGCCAGCGTCCGGTCAAGTTCCTGGAGGTGGCGCTGGCCCTCGCGGAATTGCTGGGTGGCCTCGGCCAGCGCCTTTTGCGCCGCCTGCACCTCGTTGTTCACGCGGCTCTGCTCACTGCGGGCCGTTTCGAGCCGTCGATGCTCGTCGCCCGCGCGCGCCGCCGCGGCGATCCTGGCCTGCTGCAGCTCGGCCAGCTGCTCGGCCAGCTCGCTATGCCGGACCACACTCGTTTTCGAGTCGACTTCGTAGCCAGAGCTTTCCGTCCGCACGCGCGCCACCGTGCTCTCGAGCTGAAGCAACGCGAACTTCGCCTGCTGCAGCTGGCGTTCCTGCTTGGTCAACTCGCCGTCGACAATGGCCAGTTCGCGATTACGCTGCTGGAAAACTGTGTCCGAAGTGCCAAGCAGGTTGAGTTGCATCTGCTTGTCCTGCGCCCCGCTATCCGCCCTGGCGCTGACCTCGTGCAACTGCATCTTCAGTTCAGCGAGATCGTTCCGGCTCGACTGGATGCGCTCCTCCAGTCCGGTCTTCTTGATCCGGGCGACGCCCGCCTGATTCTCCGCCTGTTCCTTTTCGTAGCGCAAATCGAAGACCGTCTGCTGCGCGCCTTGCAGGCGTTGATTGAAGTCGCTGCGACGTGCCTTGATCTCTCCCAACTCGCGCTGATGCGCCTCCAGCCTTCCCTTCTGGGTTTCGGTCGCGGCGCGCAACCGCGTCACCTCCGCATCGAGGGCCGTGATCATCGCGCTCAGCTTTTCCCACTGCCAGCCTCCATGCGCGAGGCTGAGGTGCCGCAACCGGAAACTCAGCCGCTTGTAGCGGATGGCCTTGAAGGCCTGGCGGCGAAGGCTGCCGATCTGGCGGCTGATTTCGCCGATCACATCCGTCACCCGCGCCAGATTCTGGTCGGTGAGCGCGAGTTTCCCCAGCGCTTCCCGCCGCTGGCTTTTGTAGCGGGTGATGCCGGCGGCTTCCTCGAACACCGCGCGACGCTCCTCCGGCTTGGACGACAACACCTGGTCGATCTGGCCCTGCGCCATGATCGAGTACGAGCTGTGCCCCACCCCGGTGTCCATGAATAGCTTGTGGATGTCCTTGAGACGGCAGGACTGGCCGTTGATCAGATAGTCGCTCTGACCGTCGCGCGTCGTCCGGCGGGTGATCTCCACCTCATGGAAATCCGTGCCCAACTGTTGCTCGCATTCGCTCAGGAGCAGCGCGACCTCGCAAAGATTTTGCGGGCGTCGCGTCTCCGCACCCTCGAAGATGACATCCTGCATCTTGCCGCCGCGCAGAGCCCTAGCGCTCTGCTCGCCCAGCACCCAGCGGATCGCGTCGGCAATATTGCTCTTGCCGCAACCATTCGGACCAACGATGGCGGTTACACCGGGATCGAAGCGGAGGATGGTTGGATCAGCGAACGACTTGAAGCCGTGGAGCTTGAGCGCCTTTAGGTGCATGCAACGTTAACGCGCAGACTAGAGAGCGGGCGAATTGCGACCGCAACGGGAAAGTGAGCCGAGTTGTTCACAGGCCGGCGTGCATTTTTGACGATCCAAGCTGTTGCCACGGTCTCCTCCGGCTCGCGATCAAAGCATCGCCGGAAGCCGCAGGATATGCGGACTGTAACGGCAAGCTTTTCGCGCTGGAACTCCTCACCGCCCGGCGTTACCGTCGCGCCGTGTTTCGAGCAAGCTTCGCGCTGATCTTCGCTCTTCTCCTCATGGCCGGATCACTCCTGGCTGAGGTCATCGCGGTCGAGTCCATTCGATCGCCTTTCTGTCTCGTCGCCGAATCCGTTCGAATCAGCGTGGCCAGGGACCTGGCGCTTGTGGAGGGCGACTATGATTTCAAATATGTGCGCCGGTATGAAGCGGCCTCCATGCCCGACCAGATTTCCTTCCCGTATGCAATCTTTGTCCCCAAATCAGCCGAGAGTCTCGAAGATTTCATCGCGATCACCGAAGCGAAATTGCATCTCGGCTCCCTCGACTTCGCGCCCGAGGATTCTGTCGAGGTGCCGGAGGGATCCGGGACCGCGATCCAGATCGCACCGGCGGACGCCCGGATCGTGTTCCTCATTTTCAGGATTCCGCGTCGTCTTCTCCGCCAGCAATGCCGCCTCCATATCAGCCACTGCCAACCGCACTACCATTGTGCGGGAAAAACTGTAACAGCCTGCCTGCCGTTGCTGCCGGATTTCGAGTCGCTGAAGAACGAACTCCTATTCTCGCGGAGCGATTTCATCGTCGAGTTCGAGACGGTGGACGCGATCCAGCTGCGTAGGCTGTCAGTCAATCAGTCCGTCGAACGGGATGCGCCCCAGCATGTGCGCGTCCACCCGGTGGATCACGAGAATATCGCGCTGGAAGTGGTCGGATCGCCGGGTAAATAACCCGTCTGGGTGGCATGGGCGTCTCGCCCATGTTTGGCGCCTGACAAAAACCAACGGGGCAAGATGCCGGGCCACGACGAACACCCAAACGCCGCAGACAATCGGGAGAGGCCCCACGAAATGGCTCTTTCCGTTTTTTCGATGTCGCCAACCGGCGGCCCGGGGTTTTTGCTGCGGGTGGCGCCGTCCCGCCCAACCCGGCGCAGCCGGAACCAAGCGCTTCGCCGAGAAGCTCGAAATCCGAAAATCGAAGCTCCAAACAAATCCGAATGTCCAATGATCGAGAACATCAACTGGCAGCCGTGGTTTCGAATGTCATGAAAGTGGTGCTGATCTTCTTCGTGTGGTGCCTGCTGCTCGTCCTGTGTTGGCCACTGGCGCTCCTGGCATTGATTTTGGCACCGTTGGTGTGGCTGGTCGCCCTGCCCTTTCGTATCGCCGGGCTTTGCTTTGGCGCCGTATTTTCCCTGGTCCGCGCGCTGTTCCACCTGCCAGCCCGTTTGCTGCGGCCTCGCAACCACGCCTGAACGATCGCCTCCCCCACCACCATGATAACCACCCCGCCTGCTCCGCTGTTCAAAGACGTCGCCTTCGTCATTTATCCAGTCAAAGCGGTCAAGACCGCCCGAACATTCTACGAGGACATCCTTGGACTCAAAGTCACTGCCAACTGGGACGACCAATGGGTGGAGTACGATATTGGCCATGGCACGCTCGCTATCACCGCCGCGGATGCCACTCACTCCGCCGGCACCCACGGTGCAACGATCGGCCTGGAGGTGGTGGATCTCGACGCTGCGCTGGCCTATTTGAAGACGAAAGGGGTATCGATCTTCAATGGTCCATTTGACTCTCCCGTCTGCCGTGGCTGCATCATCCGCGATCCCGATGAAAATGAAATCATCCTGCACGCCTGCAAGTGAGGCATGATGCAGATGAGACTGGACTGAACCGGAACCCGCCGGGGCGGAAGCCAGCCGAAATCCCAGGGTCAATCCACTTTCACGCGCGCCGTGTAGAACGCCTCGGCCATCGCGAAAATCTCTTTGGGGTCGCTCATGGCCAGGGCATCGACGGCCAACTGGTTCGCGTCGCTCATTTTCATCGCGCGGACCAGATATTTCACCGCGGGCAGCAATGAGGGGGCCATGCTCAATTCGTCAACCCCGAGACCGAGCAGCAGGGGCGCGAAAATCGGGTCGCCCGCCATCTCTCCGCACACCGCAACAGGGATGTGCCGCCGGTGGGCCTCATCCACGACCGATTTGATCGTGCGCAACACCGCCGGATGGGTTGGTTCGTAAAGATGAGCGATGCGATCATTGCCGCGGTCCACGGCCAGGAGGTATTGGATCAGGTCGTTGGTTCCAATGCTGAAAAACTGGCAGTGGCGAGCCAGGAGATCCGCCGTGACCGCCGCGCTCGGGATCTCGATCATTCTGCCCACTTCCATTTTTTCGTTGAAATCAACCTTGCGCTTCCGGAGTTCCTCCTTCGCCTCCGCCAAGATCGCATTGGCACGCGTCAATTCATCGAGGCCGCTGATCATCGGATACATCATGCGGACCCGGCCAAACGCGCTCGCCCGGAGGATGGCACGCAATTGCTCTTTAAACAGTTCCGGGTGCTCCAGACAGAGACGGATCGCCCGGAAACCCAGAAACGGATTCGTCTCGTGGTGGGTAAGTCCGGGGATGCCCTCCAAAGGCTTGTCGCCGCCCAAGTCCAGGGTGCGGATGACCACGGGGTTGGGCGCAAAGGCCGCGACAACGGACTGGTAGACCGCAAACTGCTCATCTTCGCCGGGCAGGTGGGAGGAGTTGAGGTAGAGGTATTCCGTGCGAAAGAGCCCGACCCCCTCGGCTTGCGAGTCCTGGGCGGAGCCGTTCTCTTCCACTTTCTCCAGGTTTGCCAACAGGACAACGTGCGCTCCATCCAGCGTTTGAGACGGCAGACGACTGGAGGCTTGGAGGCGCGACTCGAAACTCTTCTTTTCAGTTCGAATCCGGCCATAGCGCAGCAGCGTCTGCTCGGTGGGATTAACAATCACCACCCCTTCATAACCATCAACAAGCACACGGTCGCCATTACTGATCCGCGTCGTGAGATCCCGGACACCGACCACGGCCGGAATCTTCATTGAGCGCGCCACGATGACCGCATGGCTCGTCTTGCTGCCGACATCGGTGACGATGCCAATGGCCGCACTCCGGTTGATTCCGGCGGCATCGGAAGGCGTGATGTCATTGGCGACTACCACACGCTTCTCTGCCAGTTCCCCTAGGTGGTGCGCCGCCTGGCCCAGCAAATTCCGCAGTACCCGTTGAGCCACGTCGCGAATGTCGCCGGCCCGCTCCTGCAGGTACTCATCGTTGATCTCATCGAACGCCTTGACGTACCGCTGGGAAATCTTGTTGAAGCACGTTTCGATATTGGCGCCGGTCGCCTGGAATTCCCGGATGGTCTCGCCAATCAACGCCTGATCCTCAAGCACCATCAGGTGGGCGTCGAAGATCCGCGCCTCATCGGCGCCCAGATTCTGCTCCACCTCGTTCCTGATCTTGGTGATTTGCTGACGGGTGGTGACCAGCCCTTGATCGAAGCGGGCAATCTCCTCAATCCGCTTGCTCGCGTCGACCTGATAGGCCGGCACCTCCAGATCCGTCTGCAGATAAAGGAAGATTTCTCCGTAGGCGATGCCATTGGAAGCGGAGATGCCCTGGACTGTGGTCTCGGGTTTCAAGCGAAAATCCATTGCGACGGTTAAACTGTTTGGCAGGGCGAAACGAGGAATAACACACGCGGGTAGATCTATATTCGGCCCCGACACCGGAGGGTCAACACGGATCTAGTAAATTGGATGCCAAAGGCCGACAATTCGCCCGCCCGGATGTTTCACGCTTAAGGAGGTTGCACAGGCTGGGCTCTGCCGAGGAAAAAACCTTGCGCGGCGAAGCAGGTCCATCTAGTCGACAGCACCCACCGTGCGCCCCCTTGACGGCTTCCCGCCAGGAATCCGCCTCTCCATCCATCCATCCCCCGCGTAAACCGGCTCCGCCAACTTTCATGAAACTCGGCACCTTCGACACCAGCATCATCGTTGGATACCTGGTCCTGACTGTCATCATCGGCTTCGTCCTGACCAAGCGGGCTGCAAAGGGGCTCAATTCTTACTTCATGGCCGACAAGAAACTGCCCTTCTGGATTCTGGGCGTTTCGGATGCGGGCGGCATGTTCGATATCACCGGGACGATGTGGCTGGTGTACATCGTGTTTGTGTACGGTCTCAAATCGGTATGGCTGCCGTGGCTCTGGCCGGTATTCAACCAGATCTTCCTCATGGTCTACATGTCGAAGTGGATGCGCCGCTCCAACGTCATGACAGGAGCCGAGTGGATCAATACCCGCTTCGGCGCCGGCCGGGGCGCCGTTCTCGCCCACCTCAGCGTAGTGACCTTCGCTTTGGTCAGTGTGGTCGGATTCCTTGCCTATGGTTTCGCAGGCATCGGCAAATTCCTGGCGCCCTTCCTGCCGTGGGATTTCGCGCCGAATACCTATGCCATGGTCCTGATGGGGATGACGGCCATCTACGTGGTGGCAGGCGGCATGTACAGTGTCGTGATCACAGAATTGCTCCAGTTCACGGTCCTGACGGTCTCCTCCGTCGCCGTCGCCATCGTAGCCATGGTGAAGATCTCACCGGAAGCGATCTCGGCCGCGGTGCCCGCCGGGTGGAAACACCTGTTTTTCGGCTGGCATCTCAACCTCGACTGGTCGGGCTTGATCCAGTCCGTCAACACGAAGATCGCCGAAGATGGCTACTCGCTCTTCACGATCTTCTTCATGATGACGCTGTTCAAGGGTGTGCTCGTCAGCCTGGCCGGGCCGGCGCCGAACTACGACATGCAGCGGATTCTGGCGACGCGAAGTCCGTCGGAGGCGTCGAAGATGAACTGGTTTGTCTCCTGCTGCCTGTTCTTCCCCCGCTATCTCATGATCTCCGGCTTCACGGTGATGGCCCTGGTCTTCTTCAGCCCCCAAATCAAGGCGATGGGCTCACACATCGATTTCGAACAGATCCTGCCGGACACGCTGAGTAAATTCATGCCGGCCGGTGTGCTGGGTCTAGTCCTGGCAGGACTCCTGGCCGCCTACATGTCGAATTTTGCCGCGACGGTCAACGCGGCGCCCGCCTACGTGGTGAACGACATCTACAAACGTTACATCAATCCGAATGCCAGCCGCGGGACACTGGTGATCATGAGCTATGTCGTTTCCCTGGTCTTCGTGGTGGTGGGCATCCTTTTCGGGTTGCACACCCGGGACATCAACCAGGTCACCCAGTGGATCGTCTCGGCGCTGTGGGGCGGCTACACGGCCGCCAACATCCTCAAGTGGTACTGGTGGCGCTTCAACGGCTACGGCTATTTCTGGGGCATGATCACGGGCATCGCAGCCGCATTAATCCTCTCGAAATTTCCGTTCCTGTACCTCTGGATATATCCGGAAATCGTGGCCAATCTGTACCCGTTGTACTCATTCCCGGTCATCCTTGGACTCTCGGCGGTTGGATGCGTGCTCGGGACGCTGCTGACCGCGCCCGAAGGGGACGAGACTCTCATGGCGTTCTACCGGCAGGTCCGGCCATGGGGTTTCTGGAAGCCCGTCCACGCAAAGGTCGTGGCGGCCGATCCCGGCTTCAAGTCCGATGCGGATTTCAAGCGCGACATGTTCAACATCTTTATCGGGATCATCTGGCAGACCTCGCTGATCGTCCTGCCACTCTACATCGTGCTCCGGGATGGCAAGCCGATGTTCGAGGCGATCGTGGTCCTCATAATCACGTCATTGATCCTGAAGAAGACCTGGTGGAACAAGATCACGGATTAGGAACCTGTCGGGCTTCGCCCTCCACGTTCCTAAGCAAATGGCTGGCGCCATTTGGGACGGACTTGTTAGCGCGACGATTCTGTCGGAGGGCGGTGCGCCGTCACCGCCATTTCTCGGGCGAGGCGTTGCCTCAGCATCTGATGGCTGAGGCGCCAGCAAGTGGCAGGCGCCGAATTGACCGGCGCCCCGAACCGCTTCCTGGCGCGCACCGCTGAAACACCTCCATCTTATACACCTGGTCGTTCCGCCTAATTCGATCGGAATGGTTTGAAGTTTGCCGCTATTCCATAGATTGCTACCATCCACATGGCAGCACACAGCTGTATCCGTCTGAGCCTTCTGCTGGCAACGGGTTTCCTTCTCGCCAGCTGCAAGGAAACTAAGATCAGTTCTTACCGCGTTCCGAAAGAATCGGACTCGAACGCGGAAACGACTCCGCCCGCAGCCTCTGCCCCTGCAGTCAACCCCGATAATCCGTCCTCCGATGCCCGCAGCCGGGCGGCATCTGGTCAGCCAACAGATGCCCCCCTTCCTCCGGGGCATCCGGCCATCAAAGGTATGCCTTCGGCCGGGGAGGCCGGCGCCGCGATGGCCCCAGCATCGGTTTCCACCGCCGAGGACCAGCCGCTGGTATGGTCCGCACCGCCGGGTTGGACGGCGAAAAACGGCTCGTCGGTGCGCCGCGGAAGCTACGCCGTCAGCGGCGCCGAGGGAGCAGGCGACGTCTCGATAACCGCGTTTCCCGGAGACGTCGGCGGCAATCTGGCGAACGTCAATCGTTGGCGCGGCCAGCTCCAGCTCGCACCGGTTTCGGATCTCAACGGCGCGCTACAAGCGTTCGAAGCCAATGGACTCCATATGCAGATCTTCGAAGGCTCCAACCAGGGTACGCGGATGATCGGTGTGATCGTGCCCCAATCCGGCGCCACCTGGTTCTTCAAGTTCACCGGACCCGACGTCTTGGTCACGCGCGAAAAGCCCGTGTTTCTCGATTTTCTCAAGACGGTCCGAGCCCCATGATCCACCATGCCCTCGTCTCTTGATTCGCTTGTCCGGTTCTTCACATCGCTACGGCTGACCGTGGTGCTGCTGGTCCTCTCGATGCTGCTGGTGTTCTTTGCCACGCTCGCCCAGGTGAATCTCGGGGTTTGGGCCGTGCAGGCCAGATATTTCCGGTCGCTTTTCGTGATGGCCCGCCTGCCGGGCACGGCCCTGATCGTGCCCGTGTTTCCCGGCGGTTATCTCGTCGGCGGGTTACTCCTGCTCAATCTGGCCGCCGCCCACGTCTCCCGCCTTCGGCTCACCTGGGCAAAATCCGGTCTGTGGTTGACTCATTTCGGTCTCATTTTGCTCCTGCTCGGCGAGCTCTTCACCGGACTCTGGCAGAAGGAAAGCCTGATGCGGCTCGATCAGGGTCAGACGAAAGCCTATTCTGAAAGCTCCCTGCAAACCGAACTGGCGATCATCGACACCACGGACCCGAAATTCGATGACGTCGTGGCGATCCCGATCAATCTGCTGGAGAACCGCGGTACGATCCAGCATCCGAAGCTGCCGTTCCGCATCCACACCGCCGCCTTCTATCCGAATTCCCTGCTGCAGATGCGCAGCCAGGTGCCGAATCCCCCGCCCTCGCCAGCCGATCAAGGCTTTGGACCCCAGCTGGTGGCCACCCCCCAGCCCATCACGTACAAGCCGGATGAGCAGAACATGCCGACTGCAATGCTGGAACTCGCCGGCGCCGACGGTCCACTGGGCACCTGGGTTGTCTCAACTGGATTGACCGAGCCGCAGAGCCTCACCGTGCAAGGTCACACGTATCAACTGATGATGCGCCCTGCGCGCCACTATTATCCCTTCTCAGTCACGCTGCTCAGATTTTCTCACGACCGCTATCCGGGCACCGATATTCCCAAGAACTTCTCCAGCCGGGTGCGATTGCGGACTCCGGATGGCAGCGTGGATCGCGAGGTGTTGATCTATATGAACAATCCGCTGCGTTACGGCGGCCTCGCCTTCTACCAGGCCGGTTTTGAGCCCAACGACCGGACCACAATCCTCCAGGTTGTGCAAAATCCCAGCTGGTTGCTGCCCTATATCTCGTGCGTCTTGATGTTCGTCGGCCTCGTGGTCCAGTTTGCGATCCATCTGACGCGTTTTATCCGAAAGCGCACGGCCGCAGCAGCAGCCGTGACTGCGTCATAGCTTTTACACGAAGATCGCAAAGAACGCCAAGGGCAACGATACGGCAGCCATTCAATCAGGAAGTACACTCCTCCATCGTGCTACTCTCAAGAGACAGCGTTCGCGTTGTGGCCGCGAGCGCCAGCGAGTGGATCTGGAATCCGTCGTCTGCTCGCTGGCGCTCGCTGCTACAACGCAGGCAAGTTCTGTCCCGTCGCCAGCCAAACGGCTTTTTTCGTGTTTGGCTGTTGGTAAATGGTATTACGCGCCTCATCCTCCCCGGCGCCGGCCAACCCTGATTCCTTCGCTTATTTGCGACATTGGTGTAACATAAAATGAAACGTTTCCTTCCCTTTCTGGCCCTCATCCTCGGCCTCGCCTACGTCGGTTCGACGCTGATTCCGGCGCGTGACAAATCCGAGTTCGACCTGCGCGGGTTCGCCCGGCTCCCGGTGCTTGTCGACGGCCGGATCAAGCCGCTCGACACCATTGCCCGCAACTCTCTGCTTGTGCTGCAGGGCCGGCAGCGTCTTGTCGCGCCGGACGGGGCCACCCTCTCATCGGCCGAATGGCTGCTTGACGTACTTTTCAACCCCGGGCTTGCCGACCAATACAAGGATTTCCGCATCGACAATGCCGATGTGCTCTCGCTGTTCAACCTGAGCGAGGAAGACACAGAGATCCACTATCAAAGCTCGGCACAGAGAACCATGGCTTCCCTCGGCTTGCTGCCGTCGAGGAGCTACCTTTTTTCGTTTGATCAGCTCCGCAACGGACTCTCCGAACTCGAGCGCCAGATGAAGCTCGCCGATCCTGTCGAGGAGGCGGCGCGCTCGCCGTTCCAACGTGAAGTAGCCAAGCTCTACCAGCGTGTTATTCTGTATAATCGCCTCAAGGCTGCGGTAAACGTTGAAGACAGTCCTGATCTGCTCGCCGAGATCCTCCGTCTCAAGGAAATGCTGCCTGCCTTCACCACGGCATTGCGGGACAAGGAGGCCGGGCGGCCCTATAGCGAGGAGACCTACAAGATGGCTGCGGCGTTTCGCGACCGCTTTCAGTTCATGCGCGAAGCCGGCCTCCTGCTGCTCATTCCGCCAGCCGTGGAAAACTCTGCCCCGAACGCGTGGCAGAACATGGGCGATGCGCTTGCTGGAAGCTTCGCGACCGGCTTCGTCAACCCGGAGGCAATGGCCTATGCCGGGCTTGGCCATGCGTGGCGGCTGAAGCAGCCCCAGGATTTCAACGAGGTGGTCCGACTGCTGACGGCGCAGCTCGCCCGGCGTTTCGGCCCCGAGCTGCAGAAATGCCGCGCCGAGGCCGCCTTCAACCATGCGCAACCCTTCTACACCAGCATGGGGCTTTATATGCTCGTTTTTCTGCTGGCGGTGGGATCGTGGCTGAAGTGGCCGGACACGCTGCAGCGCTCGGCGTTCTGGCTTATGGCACTCGCCTTTTTCGCAGCCACGATCGGCATCATCGTGCGCATGTGGCTGGAGGCAAGGCCTCCGGTCACGAATCTCTATTCCTCCGCCCTGTTTGTCGGCTGGGTGGCGGTGGCCTTGTGTCTGGCGCTTGAGAAAATCTATCGAAATTCCATCGGCGCCGCTGCTGGCGGCATGATCGGCTTCTGCACTCTGATCATTGCCCACCACCTGTCGCTCAACGGCGACACGATGGAAATGATGCGCGCCGTGCTTGATTCGAATTTCTGGCTGACCACGCACGTGCTCACCATCGTGATCGGCTACGGCGCCACCTTCCTGGCCGGCTTTCTCGCAATCATCTATATCTTCCGCGGCGTGTTGACGAAATCGCTCACCCACGAAACCGCCGATGCCCTGACCCGCATGGTTTACGGCATCGTGTGCTTTGCCACCTTGTTCAGCCTGGTCGGCACGGTACTTGGCGGTATCTGGGCCGACCAGTCGTGGGGTCGCTTCTGGGGCTGGGATCCGAAGGAGAACGGCGCGCTCATCATCGTGCTCTGGAACGCGATCATCCTGCATTGCCGCTGGGGCGGGCTCGTCAGGCAACGCGGATTGATGATGCTCGCGGTCTTCGGAAACGTCGTCACGAGCTGGAGTTGGTTCGGCGTCAACATGCTCGGCGTCGGCCTGCACTCCTACGGCTTCATGCAATCCGCGTTTTACTGGTTGATTGCCTTCGTGACCAGCCAACTCCTGATCATCGGTCTGGCAGCGCTTCCGCAGGAAAAATGGCGGAGCTTCCGGCAGGCGGCGCATGGCCCGCCAGACGCGGCGACGTCTTGAGCAATTCCTCCGCGTGCGCCAGGGCGCTCTTCGCGTTGCGATCGCCGAGCATCCGGGCCAGTTCGCTGATTCGCGCCTTCCGGTCGCCATCGATGGGCTCAATGGCAACGACCGTCCGCTCGTTCGTCTGCTGCTTGGTCACCACGAGATGATGCGCCGCGTACGCCGCGACCTGCGGGAGATGGGTCACGCACAGCACCTGGTGCTTCTCGCCGACACCTGCCAGTTTCTCCCCTACGACGCCGCCAATTTCCCCACCGACGTTGGCATCCACCTCGTCGAACACGAGCACGGGAATGTCGTCTAGATCCGCGAGAATGGTTTTCAAAGCCAGCATCACGCGCGCAAGTTCACCGCTGGAGGCAATGCGGCTCAGCGGCAAAGGAGCCTCGCCGGCATTCGGTGAAAACAGGAATTCGCAGATACAGTCACCGGTCGGGCTGAGGTCCGGCAAGGTGGTCAGCCAGACCTGAAGATCGGATTTCTGGAAACCGAGTGGCCCAATGGCCTTCGCTCCCGCCCTGGCTAATTCCCGCGCCGCCTTTTCGCGCAGGCACCGAAGCGACTCGGCGCTTTGGCGGGCCGCTTTCTCCGCCTCCACCATCTGCCGGTCGAGGCGGATGAGGGCGCCCTCCAAGTCCCCCTGCACTTCAAGGCGGCGCCGGATATCCTCGCGCGCTCCCAACACGGCACGCACCTCACCACCGTGTCGCCGCTTAAGCTCCAACCACGCATTCATCCGCGTCTGGATCCGTTCGGCCTGCTCGGGTTCGACCACCAAGTCTTGCCCAAAACCCGCCAATTCCGTGCCGAGGTCGGCAAGCTCCACCGACACGGAGGACAGCCGGTCGGCCAGCACCTTGCTTGCCGGGTCAAGCGCTTCCAATTGTCGCGCCTCTCGCACGAGTTGCGCCACGCGGCCGAGCACGCCATCATCGCCGTTGATCCCGGCGACCAAGGTCTGGGACAGTTCGATAAGTTCCTGCGCCTTGCTCAAACGCTGCGAATCCCGCTCCAACGACTCGATTGCGCCGACAGTCAGCTCCAATTGATCCATCTTCGTCAACTGGCTTTCGAGAAACTGGATCTGATCGGCCGGCAATCGCGTTTCCGTCGCGATCCTCGTCCGTTCGGCGACCAAGGTGCGCCACGCATGATAGGATCTCTGGTAGGCGCTGAGCCGGTCGGCGGTGCGCCCGAATAGATCAAGCAGTTCGAGCTGCGGCGCTTCCTTAAGTAGTCGCCGGGGCTCTCCTGGACCATGAAAATCGATCCATTGTTCACCCAATGACTGCAAAGCCGCGAGCGTTGCCAGTCCTCCGTTGACCGTGATTTTGGGCGCCTTGTCGCGCGACAGACTCCGTTTGAGAATCAGCACGCCATCCTCACAGGCCGGGAGGTCAAGCGATGCCAACAACAAATCGATCTTGTGCGAGTCGGCGAAAAGAAGCGCCGCCTCAACTTCACAAGCCGCAGCTCCCTGACGGATCACGGTCTTGTCGGCGCGGGAACCGGCCAGCAGACCAAGAGCTCCCAACAGAATGCTCTTGCCCGCACCGGTCTCGCCCGTCACCACCGTGAACCCGCGCTCAAAATCGAGCGTGATCTCCTCCAACAAGGCGAGATTGCGGATGCGGAGCGACTGAAGCATGGCGGAAAGATGCTGCACGAATGGAGACGATTTCGGCCAAACACAAGACGTTCATCCAGCCCCGCCTGCTTTGGAGGGAAAGCCGGACAGTTGCGGATAAACGATTCCGGAACACAAAATGTCCCCGTCGGGCTGCTTGGGCCGCGTCAAGCACAGCCTCGAGGCAGCGTCTTACGCTCCACCGTTCGAAAATGTGCACACCAACACTGTTCCCCCTCCAAACCAAAACTGGCGAGGGAACAGGCAATGACAGCGTCTTACTCGACGCTCACTCCCGCGATTGCCTCCTACGGCGCCGGTGCTGGGGCAGGTGCCGGGGCAGCAGGCGAAGGCACGACGGGCGCGACAACAACCGGAGCGGGTGCAGCCACCGGAGCGGGTGCAATCACTGGGGCGGGCGCAGCCACGGGTGCCGGCGCAACTTTCTTCGGCGCAACTACCTTCGGCGCCACTACCTTTGGCGCGACCTTCTTCGGGAGCACGACCACAGGCTTCTTCACAGCCTTAGGCGCGATTTTCTTGACCGGCTGCTTGACCAACTGCTTGGTCGGCTGCTTCACGAGCTTCTTAGCCGGTTTCTTCACGATCTTCTTGGTCTTGGGGCTTTTCTTTGGGGCCATGTGTTTTTATCGGGGTTAGACTGCCAAAAAACCTGGGATTAAGATACCATCTGGCGCCGCTTCTGTCAAAGGTATCCGCAAATACGTGACACAATTTCGCATTGTTGCTCGGCGTTGTCCGAATCCTGCGTCCCCGGCGAGTCGGATCAACCTTGTCAAATGGCTGGCGCCATTTGGGACGGACTTATGCGCACTGCGGCAGGGCCGCAATCAAAGTGTCCCCTGAGCCCGACAGGCTCCTGGGGCTCGAAAGGACAGCAGAGCCATCCGAAACCGAATGCCGGAGGAGCTCATCCTGCCCCCACCTACGCGGTCCCGCCGGCTAGCGGTGGGCGGCTCCCCCGCAACACCGAGCGCAACACTTGGACAAGATCGTCGACCTTATAGGGCTTCGCCACCATGCCGCAGAAACCGTAGGCCCGGTAGTTGGCCAGCACCGGGTCGCTGGAGTATCCGCTGGACACGATGGCCCGTACGTTCGGGTCGATCCGCCGCAGCTGATCGATCGCTTCGCGGCCCCCGACTCCGCCGGGCACGGTCAAGTCCATCACCACCAGGTCGAACGGACGCCCGGCGGCATGTGCCTCCGCGAATTTCCGCACGGCTTCAGCGCCATCCCGCGTAAGCTCGACCTCAAAGCCCAGGCGCCGCAGGAGCAACCCGGCCATGGCCAAGATGGATTCCTCGTCGTCCATGAACAACACCCGGCCTTTCATCGGAGTCGCAACCTCGCCCCGTTCCTCAGCCGCCCCGGACTGCATTTCGCGCAGAGCCGGAAGCCAGAGATGGAAGATGGTGCCATGACCAGGTTCCGACTCCACTTCAATGTGTCCCTCGTGTTTGTGGATGATGGAATATACGGTCGACAACCCCAGCCCGCTGCCATGCGACTTGGTCGTGAAATACGGGTCGAAGATTCTTGAGAGATGCTCCGGTTTGATGCCGATGCCTGAGTCCGCCACCGAGATGTGCACATAATCGCCCGGGCGGATTGGTCGCTGCTCGGCCGGTCGCACCGTCTCGTTGGCAGCGCCGATCCGGATGGAACCGCCCCCCGGCATGGCTTGAATGGCATTGATCACCAGATTCTGCACGACCTGCCCCAACTGGCCCTTGTCGGCATCGGCCAGCCAGAGTTCCGGTGGAAGATCAAACTCGCATTTCACCCGCGAACCGTGGAGGGCAAACTCCGCCACCTCGCGGATGATCTCCGGAAGCAGGACCGCGGTTCGCACAGGATCTCCACCCTTGGCGAAGGTCAGAAGCTGTTGGGTCAGATCGCGGGCGCGCAGGGTCGCTCGCTCCGCCTCCTGCAGATACCGCTCGACGCTCGCCAACCCGCCTGCATCAAGCATCGCCATCGTGATATTGCCCATCACCGCGGTCAGGATGTTGTTGAAATCATGGGCAATGCCCCCGGCGAGGATCCCGAGTGACTCAAGCTGCGAGGTACGTTCCATTTCCTGCTCGAAGCGCTGGCGGACCGTCACGTCACGGATGACGAGCACGGTCCCGATGATTTCGCCCCCGGCATCGTGCACCGGCGCGCAGCAACCTTCGACGAGACAGCTCGCGCCGCTCCGGCTCACGAGCCGCGTCTGGGGCGGAAGATCGATCAATGCTCGATCCTGCAAGACTTGGGTCAGGGGCAACGCGAACGCCTCATCCGCCCCCTGCCCGCGGAGGACACAGACCTCTGCGAACGGCCGGCCCACCGCACCAGTCGCGTCACATTGGGTCAATTCCTCCGCGGCGCGATTGATGAACTGCACAGCCCCGCGCGTGTCGGTGGTGATCACCCCTTCCGCCATCGCGCGCAGTGTCACTATGAGACGTTCCTTCTCGGCGGCGAGCGCCGCTTCCGCCCGTTTGAGTTCGGTCAGGTCCACCAACGCGATGACCGCATGCTCCAGGTGTAGGAGCTCCGCCGGCCGCGGCATCCACCAGCGCATGAAAGTGTAGTGGCGTCCGCCCGCAAAATCGTTCAGCACAACCTCCGCCTCGCCATCGTTGCGCCCCCGCCATACAGATCCTATCAAACCAGCAACATCCTGTTTACTCGATAGTTGAGTAATCCATCCCCGGAGATTCTCGCTTGACTTCGCCTTGGTCAGCCGCACCGCGGTCTCATTCGCTGCAACAATCACAACCGAAGCACACAGCCCATCGATCTCCCCCGGGTGGGCGGCCAGGTGCGCGGCCAAGTCCCGCACGCCGGCGGCATACCACGACCGCAGCGTTTCGCCCAAGCCATGCAAATCGAACTCGAGGATGGCAACGGGAACGTTTTCGAACAACTCCCGGTACCGGCTCTCCGACTTCTGGACAGCCACAACGACGCGTTCAAGTCGCTCCTTTTCCCGGCGCTCCAGAAACGACCAGAGCCAGGCGGCTAACATCACGCTGGCCAGGGCTCCAAGCACGTATAACACCCACGCCAGCTTCGTGCGATACCATGGCGGACGCACGGTGAAAGCCAGCCTGGCCTCTGCACCCCGGGTCTCCCCAGCCACCGGCCGCACCCGGAAAACATAATCGCCTTCCTTTAGGTGATTGAACGAGGAGAAGCCCACCGCGCCGACCGACGCCCACTGGTTAGTTGCGCCCTCGATCATCACCTCGAAGCTAACGGACTCACCGACCGGATTTCCGGGAGCGGCAAACCGCATCACGAGCGAGTTGTCAGCATAGGCCAGCGGCGACAGCGTCGGGCCCGGCGCGTAGAACCGGCGATTGCTCCCCATCAGCTGGACCGAGGTGATCTTCGCTCGCAGCGGGTTTGACGGAGGATTCGGTAGGTGGGGGTCATAGCGAACCAGATAACCGCTTGATTGCATCCAGACCACGCCATCGGCTTCCATGATGAATTCTGTCGGCTCAAAACCAAGCGGGATGGTTTCGTCGGCCGCGCCTCCGCCAGAACGGTGCTGATCGACCACGTGGACATTGCCCCTCGAGGCAAACCAAAGGCGGCCGGACGCGTCGCGGATCGGCCGTCCAGTGCAACCAGCCAGGGCCGGAATCCGCTTGATCAGCTCCCGGTCCTCGGCGAACCGTTGAGTTCCATAATCGAAACGCAACAGGTGCCCGGACACGGAGAATCGTGCCGTCCCGTCGAGGACAAAGACGTTGGGCCATCCGTCTAAAAGCCCGTCCTCTAGACCGAAAATCCGGGTTTTGGGGCATCCGTTGGAAAACTCCACTCGACCGATGCGGTTCATGCCTTGTTCGAGCCAAACGCTGCCCGAGGAGTCATCCACCGCATTGTACGTATCGCCCAGTTCAGGCGCGGGAATGCGCTCGATCGCATATCCCGCTGCATTCCTCCGAATCCAGCCAATCTCGCCACGCGCAACATAAAAATCGCCTCCGTCACGTCGGGGAGGGATGGAGCCCAACCGGGCATTGGTCATTCCCGGCGCAATCAGTTTCCATCCGGTTTCCTTGCGCGCGAAAATGCCGGAACTGTTGCTCGCAAAGAGTTCTCCGTCGATTTCGGCGACCGACCAGACGAAATCCTCCGACGGAGTGTCGGCAGCGAAACCTTCCAGCCGGCCATCCGCGTCATAGGAGCCCCGCATCATCCGCCCGTTGACCAGCATCCAAAGCCGCCCCTGATGCCGTACCGGCCTTACGTAGTCCATCACGCTCTCGAGGACGGGTTCGAACCGCGAGATCGGCGACGGGAACTGCACGCACGCCACCGCGTTGTCGAGCAACGTCCAAAGCACCCCTGAGGCGTAGCGCACCCGCCGCGCCCGCGCCAGCCGGTGGTCGAGCATCCGGTCAAGCACTTGAACGATGCGGCCACCGCGGTCGAAAACGACGATGCCTTTCGTGTCGACAATGGCGGCGTAGAAATCTTCTCCGACATGGCAGAGATCGTCGATACGGCGACCGGGTCCGAGCATCGCGGGCAGCGGGAAATCCTGAAACGTCGTTCCGTCGAATACCCGGATGCCATCCCTGACGGTCCCAACCAGGAGCTGATGAAGCTTGAAGCTCGCACTGCAGGTAACGGTGTCGCTCACCTGCACGTTTGGGGCAGAGATAATCGTGGGGGAACCACCTGTCTCCAGCCGGGAAAGTGAGCCCGTGGCGCTGCTGCTCGCAAACATTGCCCCATCGAAGGAGAAAACCCGCTGCGCGGCGTCCCTCAGAGCATCCGTTCGCACCGCCTGACCAGGGCGCCAGGCGACGGCCGTCTTGCTTCCTCCCCACCATAACCACGTGTCGGGAAACTGGAGAACCTTGTCGAGCGGGCTGTCGAAGGGGAGCCGGATGATGGGCAAAAACCGCCAGTAGGCATCCTCGCCCAATTCGATCCGGGCAATGGCACCGGGAATGCCGGCATAGATCTGGCCGTCGTCATCCACGGCAACGTCCGAGTATATGTAATCCTTCTGATTCGGAGCCTGCGAAAACGTTTCCCAACGCACGCCGTCACCCAATGCAAACTCGTGCTGGGAAACGACGAGAATCCGGCCATCGGGCAGACAATGCAGGTCAGTGGGGTTCGTGCTGAGGCCAAGCGCCTCCCGGCCCAGCACTGAAAAGGCCGGGACGCCGCTCTCAGTCAGTCCGGCCGAAGCCGCCGGCATGGTTGAGCTTTCAGCGCGCACCAAGGTTTCCCCATTGCCCGCCAACGCCAGGATGCATAGGATGCCACCAAGGCATGGTCGACCATGCCCCCAAGAGAACAGCCTTGCTCCCCGCCGCTTCATCGCCAATGAGACTCGAAAGAAGAACCCGAAGCCGGTTGCACGTTGAAATTCCTTCCAGAACATGACGAGGGAGAAGATTGGAGAACAGGAAATCAGGGACGAACACAGATCACCAGATGATCGGGCCATAGGCAAATCACCAGATCGGCCTAAATCTCAAGATCTTTCCGAGTATCTGCCCCGATCTAGACTCCATTTCATTCGCCTTGCTGGATGCCGTGGCGAGGGCATAACGGTTGCCCATCGCCATGAATATCCAGCCGACCAAGGAGGCCTTTCTGCATCTGTGCGAGCACGGCAATGTCGTGCCGGTTTATGCTGACTTGATGGCGGATTTCGAGACCCCTGTCTCGGCTTATGCCAAGCTCAAAGGGGCCGGTCCGGCTTACTTGCTCGAATCCATTGAGGGCGGCGACACCGTGTCCCGGTACAGTTTCATCGGTTGCAGACCGCGCAAGGTCTTCGCGTGCTATCCGGAATTCACCGAAATCCAGGAGCAGGGCCGTCCCACCCAGCGCGTCCCAACCCCGCATGATCCGCTCAAGCTGATCGAGGCCGAGATCTCTGGCTATCGTCCGGTGCAGGTTCCGGGCATGCCGCGATTCATGGGCGGCGCTGTGGGCTACCTGGGTTACGAATACATTCACCGGGTGGAACCCGTCGTCCCTGAAGCCGCCCGCAATGAACTGGGGCTACCGCTCGTCTATTTCATGTTGTCGGACACGATCCTCATGTTCGACCGGGCGAAACAGACGCTGCGATTGTGTGTCAACGCCCATGTCCGGCCCGAAAGCGGCTCATCCCAGACGGCGCTGGCCACCTATGACGCGGCCGTGACGGCGCTGCACAGCCTTTACGCGCTTCTGAAACAGCCCCGGGAACTCGCGTCATCCGCCCTGGTGGATCCACCACACATCGAGATTCCTCCTTCAAATTTCACTCGTGCTGCCTTCGAGAAAATGGTCGAGGATTCCAAGGAGTACATCCGCGCCGGGGACATCATTCAGGTGGTGCTGGCCCAGCGTTTCGTCCGCGAATTCACCAAGACCCCGCTGGACCTCTATCGTGCGTTGCGCACCGTCAATCCTTCGCCCTACATGTTCCTGCTGGACACCGGCGGTTTTTCCCTGGTCGGCGCTTCCCCCGAGGTTCACGTGCGGTTGACCGATGGAATCGTGGAGATTCGGCCAATCGCCGGCACCCGTCGCCGCGGAGCCAACGCCAGTGAGGATGTCGCGTTGGAAAAGGAGCTTCTGATCGACGAGAAGGAACGCGCCGAACATCTCATGTTGGTCGACCTGGCCCGCAACGACATTGGACGCGTGTGCCGCTTCGGCAGCGTCACGGTGCCGGATTTCATGATGGTGGAACGTTATTCGCACGTCATGCACCTGGTATCGCAGGTCGAAGGAAAGATCGCGCCGGACAAGAACGCATTTGACCTGATGCGTGCGACATTTCCCGCCGGCACCGTCAGCGGAGCGCCGAAGATCCGGGCGATGCAGATCATTGCCGAGCAGGAGAAGCTGCAACGTGGGTTCTATGCCGGCGCTCTGGGGTATTTCAGCTATGACGGCAATTTGGATTCATGCATCACGCTGCGCACGGCGCTGATCAAGGACGGCAAGGTCTACATCCAGGCCGGTGGAGGCATCGTGGCTGATTCAGTGCCAGCGCTGGAGTATCAGGAGAGCGTGAACAAGGCTTCAGCGCTGCTCAAAGCGGTCGCGATCGCCGAAGAACTCTGAACGACAAAACTGCAACTCAAGTTGCATCGGTTCGGTGCGGCACCCGTTTCTCGTCCGGGACTGTATTAGCCTGCCCCTCGTGTTGGATGGCGCGGCGATGTTCGACGGAGAGGCGATGCTCTTGTGGCATCACGCAGTATGTATAATGCACCAACATACCGGGAAGACCTTATATTAGATAATTTAATATCTTGTAGTAAAATAGCTAACGTTGCTTGTCTTGGGGTGTGAGTGTTGAAATCACTCAGTCCATGGCACCGTATCGCACACATTCTTCAAAACTGGTTGCCGACCTCCCATCCGAGCCGGGTCAAGTTCTAATCGAGACGCTGCCGCTGTCTTCACCCGCGCTCGACTCTCCTCCCTCGTTCCTGGAGAAACCTGAACCGGTGACTGTCGAACCGGATCCGCTCGAACGCAGCGGCCTTCAGCTTTACCTGCAGGAGATCGCCAAGACCCCTCTCCTGACGATCGCCGAGGAGGTGCAACTGGCCCGCCGGATCCGGCGCGGCGACAAGGCAGCCCGCGATCACATGATCAAGGCCAACCTTCGCTTGGTCGTCAGAATCGCGCTCGATTACAAAGACTTTGGGCTGCCGCTCCTCGACCTGATCAGCGAAGGCAACATCGGTTTGATCAAGGCCGTCGAGCGCTTCGATCCCCGCAAAGGCGGAAAGCTCAGTACGTACGCCGCTTGGTGGATCAAACAATCCATCAAACGGGCACTCGCCAACCAATCGAAGACCATTCGTCTCCCGGTCCACCTCGTCGACAAAATCTCCAAGATGCGCCGCGCAGCAATGGCGCTTGCCGAGGAGTTTGGACGCGAACCCACCGACGAGGAAATCGCTTTCGAACTGGGCATCCAGGCAAACAGGGTCGCCCATCTGAAGTCGGTGAGCATCCGCCCCGCGTCGCTCGACGCCCCGATCGGCGACGACGGTGAGTCCGCCACCTTTGGCGAGATCGTGGGAGACGACAATGCTGTCAGCCCCTATGAGAATGTCTGCGAGAACAATCTCCGGACCGACCTAGCCCGGATGATCAAATCGCTCGACCAGCGCGAAGCCGACATCCTGCGCATGCGCTTCGGTCTTGATGGTCAGGATGAACTCACCCTTGAGGAGGTCGGGCAGAAATTCAAGGTCACCCGCGAACGGGTCCGTCAGCTCCAGAATCTTGCCCTTCAGAAGATCCGCAAGCTGATGAAGCAAAACGACGCCCAGCGGGACCTGGAAGAGATCGAGGAGGATGACCGGCTGCGCAAGCGCATGGAAGTCCTGCGCGAGTTCTTCGAGAGCAAATCAGCCCGGAAGACAGCGAAAAACTAACTCGGCCGTCGGACGGGCCACCATGCCGATTGTCCGTGACGTCTGGAGGTTCGCCGGGACATGGCTATCAACGAGCTCAGACCGTCTCGAGGGCAAGCCGGTCCACCTCGGCTCCAACGGCCGGGCACATACATTCCGCGCCGAATGACCGTCTGGACATCGAAGCGTAAGTTTCTCACTGTGCGCAGAACTGAATATCAACGATGGCCCGCCGTTCCACCCTGATTCTCATTTTCCTCGTCCGATGGTGCACGAGTCCGCTTCACGCCACGACTTCGGCCCAAGCAGAGGAACTCTACAACGCCAAACGCTATGTCGAGGCACGGACCGCCTTTGAACAGGTGATTGCCGCCGAGCCCAACAACGCCAGCGCGGCCTACTACCTCGGAGATCTGGCTTTGATGCGGGACGCTCCTGAAGAAGCAGCCCGATGGCTCGAAAAAGCCACGATGCTGGCGCCCAGGTCAGTGCAATATTTCCACGCGCTCGGCGACGCCTACGGCCTGTCCGCTCAAAGGGCTGGACTCTTCTCCAAACTCGGCCTGGCACGTAAATCCCAGGCGGCCTACGAACATGCCGTGGCACTGGACCCCGAGGACGTGGAGACCCGCTACGCTTTGTTCAATTATTACCGGCAGGCTCCTTCGATCGCCGGGGGCGGATCGGACAAGGCACGCATCCAGGCGATCGAGATCCAGAAGCGCGACCATTTGCGGGGCACACTGGCCCTGGTCGAGCTCACAGTCGCCGACCATAAATTCGACGAGGCATTTGCCGCGCTCGACGAAATCCGCCGCCTGCATCCCGATTCATCGGTCGCGAACTATCAATTCGGCCGTGCATCCGCCATGTGCGGTCAGCGGCTCGATCAGGGCGCCTCCGCACTGCGACAATACCTCGCAAGCACTCCGACCGAGGATGAGCCGCCTTTGTGGGCGGCACATTGGCGGCTGGGACAGATTCTGGAAAAAATGAGCGATGTGCCCGGAGCGCGCGCTGAATATGCAGCAGCCTTGAAGCTGAACCCCACCCAGCCGCAGCTCGTCGAGGCGGCTGCACGCCTCAAGTGAACCGGCCTGCGCTGGGGCGCACGGCCCCGATTGCCGACAAAGCAGGCTGGGAAGCCTGCGCTGCTCCCTGCAATCCCAAGCCCTTAGCCCGCATATCCCGTGACTATCGCCACCATAGGAACTGCCAGCAGACGAATGATCGTGGCGATGGCGAAGACTGTGAAATATTCGGGCTAGAATCACCTCAATCGGCCGATGCGTCTGTGCGCTCGGACCACCAGCGCATTTTTCTCGCGTGGGTTGCCTCCGTGCCTCTCGCTTTCGCCCATGGGATCCGCTCCTGAAGAGTTTCTTCGTCTATTGCGCGACAGCGCCCGCCAGGGCACTTTCGTCAAGCTCACGCTTGGCCGGTACGGGGGCTCCGACGGCACTCTCCGCAATCTCTACGTGCGCCCGGTGATGCTGCACGCCGGTCCGCATTGGTCTTTTATCTGGCGCCATGCGACCCGCGACATCACCAAAAACCATTCTCCTGCCGAAGGTCTGGCCCAAATCGCCCGCTTGATCGGAAACGATTTTGGCACGGCCAACCTTTTCACCACTACTCAGGACGCCCAGCTCGAATTTCCACCCACCGGCCAGGCCTGGATCAAGGTCACCGCCCACGAGACCGCCGCCCCGCCCTCGGACAAGCATGACCGTCAGAAGGAACGTTCCATCGCCGCTCGCGTCCCCTGGCTGCAAGGCCTTGGGGTGACGGCGTCCAATGGCATGGTCCGGGAAGGGATGGCCGCCAAGTTCAGACAGATCAATCGCTTCGTCGAGCTGCTCACGCCGCTTCTGCAGGAGGCGCCGCTGCCGGTTGACCGCCCCATCGAGGTGGCCGACATGGGATGCGGCAAGGGCTATCTCACTTTCGCCGCCTGGCAGCATCTCCACGAGATCGCAAAAACGCCCGCGCACATCCGCGGAGTCGAGTTGCGCCCCGAGTTGGTCGAACTCTGCAACGGCATTGCCCGCACCGGTGATTGCAGCGGACTGGAATTCACTGCGGGCACGATCGCCGACACCGCCCTGGATCCTCTCGATGTTTTGATCGCCCTCCATGCATGCGATACCGCCACCGACGACGCCATCGCCCGGGGCATCACGGCCCGCGCCGCCCTCATCGTGGTCGCCCCTTGCTGCCACAAGGAGATCAGTCCGCAACTGACGGCGCCGGCGGTGCTCGCGCCGGCGTTGCGCCAGGGCATCTTCCATGAACGCCAGGCGGAATTCGTCACCGACGCGCTGCGCACGCTCCTGCTCGAATGGGCGGGCTATGACACCCGGGCCTTCGAGTTCATCTCCACCGAACACACCGCAAAGAACCTCATGATCGCCGCCGTGCGTCGCGCGACGGCAGACGACCAGGAAGCCGCGGCGGAATGCGTGCGGGCCTTCGCCAGATTCTACGGCGTGCACAGCCAGCAGCTCGCGCGGCGTCTGGATTTTTCACTCGCCTGATGACCTGGGCCGAAATCGATTGGGCAGTATTGGAGCGGCTGCGGGGGTTGTTTCTTTCCGGCGCGGCGGCACAGGGCGCCTATTGGCGGTCGACGGAGGATTTGGCGAATTACGACCTGACCTATGGCGAGCGCATCGGCTGGAAATGGGATGCCGTGCTCCGCGAACTGGAACAGCGCGGATGGCGTCCTCCCGGCGCTGCCAGATCCAACGTCGGTCCCGACCAGACGGCAGGCCGGGAGGAGAAACTGGCTGTGCTGGACTGGGGCTGCGGCAGCGGCGTGGCCTGTCGGCGTTTGGTGCGCTGGCTCGGCGCCGACCAGGTTGCGGTTCTGCGGCTTTGGGACCATTCCGCGCTCGCAGTCGATTTCGCCGTGGAGGCTGCTCAGCGTTCCTATCCAGGCCTCGCGGCACAGCATCTGACCCCAGGATTTCTAGCCGGTGACGATCCCGTGGGCGTTCTGGTGATCAGCCATGTATTGAACGAATTGCCGGCCGGCGAACTGCTGGCATTGCGCGGACTCGTCTCACGCGCTGATGCCATCATCTGGGTCGAACCGGGAACCCAGGAAGTGAGCCGCGCTTTGATTGAACTCCGCGAACAGCTCCGGGATCGTTTCCGGGTGGTGGCACCATGCACCCATCAAGGCGCGTGCGGCCTGCTTGCGCCGGAGAACTTCCGCCATTGGTGTCATCATTTCGCCGCGCCACCCGTCGGTCTCTTCGCAAATTCCAACTGGGTGAAATTCGGGCAGCGTGCAGGCATCGATTTGCGCAGCCTGCCCTACAGTTTCCTTGCCCTGGAACGGCGCCCAGCCACTGGGCCAGAGGATACGGCGTCCGGTTTCTCCCGGGTGATCGGCGAGCCGCGTAATTACAAGGGCTTTTCCCGGGTCCTGAGTTGCGAGGCGGGCGGAGTGGTTGAACGCATGCTGCAGAAGCGCGATGCCCCCGGACTGTTTAAGCAATTTCGCCGTCCAGAAGGCGCGTTGATCTACCGCTGGACCATCGCCGATGAAAGAATCGTCGGCGGAGAGCAGCTGTCACGCTTGACTCGCAGCGGCGGGATTTGAGACTTTCGTCCCCTCCATTTTCATTCCATGAGCCAACAAACCAACAAAGTAATCAAACGTCAGCGTCGTGCCGCCCTCCTAAAACGGCGCAAGCAACAAGCCAA
>Ga0182027_10001787_pt1 | contig 35325 bp, 23 predicted proteins | sample 712E1DmetaG_FD_121300 | JGI IMG/M metagenome (GOLD analysis project Ga0182027, IMG submission 121300) | Permafrost microbial communities from Stordalen Mire, Sweden - 712E1D metaG (Illumina Assembly) | ecosystem: Environmental > Terrestrial > Soil > Wetlands > Permafrost | place: Sweden...
AGGCGCACCACACTCACGGACGGATCCATTTGCCGGTCGCGCCGCGCTGCAACCTGCAGTGCAATTTCTGCAACCGGAAGTTCGACTGCATGAACGAGAGCCGCCCCGGCGTCACCAGCGCCGTTCTATCGCCCGCGCAAGCTGCGGCCTACCTCGACGCCACGATGAAGCGCGTGCCCAATCTCTCGGTCGTCGGCATCGCCGGGCCGGGGGACCCGTTTGCCAATCCAGTCGAAACGATCGAGACCCTCACCGCCGTGCGACGGCGCTTTCCGCAGATGCTGCTGTGCCTCGCCACCAACGGGCTCGGCGTCGGGCCGCATATCGGCGATCTGGCCGCGCTCCAAGTCAGCCACGTGACACTCACCGTCAACGCCGTCGATCCTGAAATCGGCGCAAGAATCTATGCGTGGATTCGCGACGGCCGCCGCCCGCTGCGTGGCATCGACGCGGTAAAGCTCCTCCTTGAACGCCAGCTCGATGCCATCGTGCGCCTCAAGGCCGCAGGCATCATCGTCAAAATCAACAGCATCATCATTCCCGGCATCAACGACCAGCACATCGAGGCCGTCGCGGCGCGGATGGCGGAGTTGAAGGTCGACATCATGAACAGCATGGCATTCCTGCCCGTGGCCGGCGCCGAGTTCGAGTCGATCTCGCCGCCCGACGGCGCGCTCGTCGCCGGGACCCGGCTGCGCGCGGGCCGCCACGTGCCCCAGATGACGCATTGCGCCCGCTGCCGTGCCGACGCGGTTGGCCTGATCAACGAACCGATGACCCGGGAGAATCTAGCCGCGCTGGTGCAATTCGCCCGGCCCGCCGCGCCCGACATCAACGGGCGCCCGTACATCGCCGTCGCCTCGTACGAAGGCATGCTCGTGAATCAACATCTTGGTGAGGCGGCCCGTGTGCTCATCTTCAAACAGGACGCCTCGACGCCCTCCGGCTGCAAGTTCGTCGAAGTGCGCAAAACGCCCGAACCCGGCTCTGGACCCGCGCGCTGGGCCGCCTTGGTGGACTTGCTCCATGACTGCCGTGCGATCCTTGTCTCGACCGCAGGCCCGCAACCGAAGCGCGCGCTCGAGGAACGCGGCCTGCCGGTGATCGAAATGGAGGGCATGATTGAGGAAGGGCTCACGACGGTCTTCGCGGGCCGTCCGATTCCCGCCTCCCTGGCAAGGCGCTTCATGTCCTGTGGCGCCGGATGCAAGGGCTCCGGAACCGGCTGTGGCTAGCCGCGCGGACGCGGCGATTTCAAATCCCAGATCTCAAATCTCAGATCCAAAGGACCCATGAACAAACTGAACCATCATCTATTCGTTTGCGGAAGCTTCCGCGCCAACGGCGCGCCCGCCGGCGCCTGCGCCAAGAAGGCTTCACTTGCCCTCGTCCAGCATCTCCAGGAGGAGGTCGACTCACGCGCCCTCCCCGGGGTCGTTGTGTCGATGACGGGCTGCCTCAATTGCTGCGTCAACGGCCCCGTGGTCATCGATTATCCCTCCGGTCATTGGTTCAAAGGCGTCACCGAGGACGCTGCGAACGCGATCCTCGACGCAATCGAGAATGGCTCGGTGGCGGAGGAATACCTGCTGACGTGAGCCGAAACGCTGCAACCGGATGTAGGGCGGGTTCGCGTGATCCCGCCGCGCGCACAAGCGTGGTGTCATGGTTTGCCAGGTTGCCGCGAGCGCCAGCGAGTGGATCTGGGATAGGTCATCGGCTCGCTCGTGCTCGCCGCTACTTCCTTCCGTCATGAGCATCCCTCACCCGCATCTGATTGACACCACACTGCGCGATGGCGAACAGGCCGCCGGCGTCGTGTTCTCGCGAGCGGACAAGGTCGCCATCGCGAGGGCGCTCGCGGCGGCCGGGGTGCCCGAACTCGAGGCCGGCATCCCGGCCATGGGCGGAGAGGCGATCGAAGATCTCCGGGCGATAACCGCGGTGGCTGGACCGGACCGTGTGCTAGCGTGGTGCCGGGCTGACGCCACCGACCTGAAGGCGGCCCGGGCCAGTGGGGTGAGCCGCGTCCATCTTTCGTTTCCAGTTTCCGATCTGCATCTCAGCGTTTGGGGCAAGAACCGCACATGGGTTCTTTGCGAATTACAACGCCTGACGAACGAAGCGGCAGCGACCTTTCCCTTTGTCTCCGTTGGCGCGCAGGATTACTCCCGTGCCGATCCGGGATTTCTGAACGATTTCGTCCGGGCCGTTTCACTCGGCCCGGCGCGTCGCCTCCGGCTCGCTGATACAGTTGGCATCGCCCATCCGCGGCAGGTGTCCGCCGTCGTGACATCCCTGCGCGCGATTGCGCCGCAATTGGATCTTGAGTTCCATGCGCACAACGATCTTGGCCTTGCGACCGCCAACACCATTGCCTCGATCGAGGCCGGGGCCACTGCTGCAAGCATCACGGTCAACGGCCTCGGCGAGCGCGCCGGCAATGCGGCCCTTGAGGAAGTCGTGATGGCGCTGCAAATTGCGCTCGGGGTGGATTGTGGAGTTCGTCCGGAGCATCTGTCCGGGCTCTCGGCGCTGGTCGCCAGGGCTTCGGGGCGCTCGGTGCCTCCGGAAAAGCCGATTGTCGGAGCAGCCGCATTCCGTCACGAATCGGGTATCCACTGCGCCGGCCTGTTGCGCGACGCCCGGAGCTACGAGCCCTTTGCCCCCGAACTGGTCGGCCGGACGCGGCCGGATTTCGTTCTGGGAGCCCACACCGGGGGAGCAGCTGTCGCGGCAGTCCTGCGCTCGCAAGGGAGAGCAGTGACCGCGGACCAGGCGCGTTCGATCGCGCTGCGGGTGCGCGAACTGGCGCGGCAGCGCGGCGGACCCCTGGCGCCTTCGGATCTGCCGGCGCTGGTTCCCGCCTGACAATCTCCCACCACCCCATGAGCTTCAAATCATACGCCCTGCATCCGCAACCTGACGGCACCCTTGCGCTCGATGATCCGCAGCCGCTGGTCTTCTCTGGCAAGCAAGGCCTGATCGCGCGCTTCGTGCGATCCGACCCGAGGCGTGCTGGGGAACCTTGGCGACTTTGCCCGGGCGAGTTACACGCGCTCGCATTCCCGGACACGCTCATTCGCGACCGAGCCATCTTTTTTGAGCAGGTCGTCGAAGCGGGTCTGGAACTCCAGTGGCTTCAGAGCGTGCAGGGGGTCTCGACCGCGCGGACCGAGATGATGTTCAGTTTCTCCCCGGTCAAGGTGGTCCGCTCGTTGGCATCGCTTGTCATCGCGCCTCCGACATCGGACTGTGTTTACACCGAGGGACTTGAATTGGAAGGAGGCGTGCTGGCACCGAACGGAAGCTGGCATTGGGGGCGTCCGCACCTGGCCCTTGGCGGGGTCGTGCTCCAGCCGGCCGGTGGCGCGAAAACGCTTGTAGCCGGTCGCTGACCCCGGCCCGGCCTCAGCGAGACCGGCTACAACGCAAATGCCAGGGGTTGGAAGCTTGCTGGGGTCTGGACGCTCAGCATCGCCTCAGGTATGCCGGCGCCTGCGGACTCTGGTGGAGGTCGCCGTAGCGCCGGCTGGACGGAAAGTATTCGGTGCCAAACTGGACCTTGCCGGCCACGGTTTCACCGGCGACCGACTCGATGAAGGCCAGAGCCAGGTCGATTCCAGCCGAGACGCCAGCCGCGGTCCACACGTTTCCATCGCGCACGACGCGCTCCTGCACGACCTCAACGCCGCCGAGTTCGGCAAGGCGCGCGAGTGAAGACCAGTGGGTCGTCGCCCGCCGCCCTGCCAGAAGGCCCGCGCGATGCAGGATGAACGATCCGGTGCAGACCGAGAGCGTGGCTCGGCAGCCGCGGGCTTGTTCAGCCACGAAACGGATGAGAACATCGTTGTTGACCTGCTCGCGCGTGCCCTGGCCGCCGGGGACCAACAAGTAGTCGAGTTGCGGGCAACCACTGAACGCGGCGGACGGATTGATCGACAGACCCTTGGCGCAGATAACTGGGTCGCGGGTCTGGGCCACCGTGAGACAAGTCTCCGGCCCCTGCAGATGCTTGCTCCACATCGAAATCATCTCCCAGGGTCCGACGAGATCCAGTTCTTCCAGTCCGGGAAAGATGAGAAACCCAAATGTCATGGCGCCGAGATCTTGGGCGAATGCGGGGCCTCGTTCAACCTGGATTCCGCCTCAACTGCGGAATCTAGGTTCAATGCAAACGAACGTGGTGCTCGACTTTCGGAGCACCTTCCAATTGACGGTTGTTTCGGAGACTGGCGGAAGGTGGCGCAGGCTTCCCAGGCTGCTTTGCCCTCGATTGCGGGACGTCTCTCTCCAACCGCATCGCGGAAGTTGCTTGTGGGCCGGCCATGCGATGAAATATCAAGAGATACCCTGCCATGGTTGAAGGTCCTGTAATCTCGATCGTCGTTCCCTGTTTCAACGAGGAAGAGATGCTTCCGCAAACGTTGAACCGTGTGCATACGGCCGGACAGGCGACCGGACTGAGTTACGAGATCGTTTTTGTGGACGATGGCTCAACGGACCGAACGTGGGAGATCATTGCGGCCGAGGCGCAGCGCGATGCCCGTGTCCGCGGGGTGCGGCTCAGCCGCAATTTCGGCCACCAAATGGCGCTGACGGCGGGACTGGAGCGGGCGCGAGGCTCGGAAGTGCTGGTCATCGATGCCGATCTGCAGGATCCCCCCGAGTTGCTCGGCGTGATGCTCGCCAAGCGAGCTGAGGGTTTCGATGTGGTCTATGGACAACGACGTTCACGCGCGGGTGAAGCGTGGTTCAAGCTCGCCACGGCCAAGCTTTTTTATCGCCTGATCGGGTACCTCGCCGAAGTCCCCATTCCGCCCGATACCGGCGATTTCCGCCTGATGAGCCGGCGCGCGGTCGACGCTTTTCTCCTCCTGCCGGAAACGTCCCGCTTCATCCGCGGAATGGTCGCCTGGATCGGATACGCGCAGGTCGCGGTGCCATACGACCGGCAGGCGCGGACGGCAGGGAAGACAAAGTACAGCCTGGGCCGGATGCTGCGATTCTCGGTGGACGCGGTCACGGGATTTTCGATCAAGCCATTGCGCGCCGCCTCACTGGCCAGCGCCGGATTGCTTGGGGCGGCGTTGCTGATCACGCTTTGGGCCCTCATCACCTGGCTCTGTCATGGCACGGTGCGGGGCTGGACGAGCCTGATTGTCACAATCCTGCTGGTGGGAGGTGTGCAGACCCTCATCCTCGGCATCATCGGGGAGTATGTCGGCCGGCTGTTTCTCGAGGTCAAACGGCGGCCCCTGTATCTGATTCGTAACGACACCGCGGTCGATGGGAAGGGATGAACCGGGGGCGCGGATAATCGCTTCGACGGATTGACTGAGCCGGGCCTCGTCGAGTCTGGCCCCGCGGATGTTGGTTTGGCGCGGAGGAGTGTCCTTCGAAATGCGTTTGCCGTGGGTGTGCTGCCGTTGCCTCAGGATTGGAAACAGAGGTTTGCCTGCGAATGGCCGCGGCCGGCTGGTAACGTAATACGTGACCAACGGCTCCGGGCGGCGATCGGGGGCTCTCAATCCATTCGCGATGTCGTCGCAGGCTGCCAGCGGGAAGCCCGACGGGGTGACGTGGCGGATGCAGGCGATGGTCGTTTTGTCCAGCTGCTGGTCTTGCGTCACCTTCCGGCCTGCTGCTGCAGGAGCTGGAGATTTCGCCGCGCGTCGTCGTAGCCTGGATCGATTTGCAGTGCCCTGGTCCAGGTTTTGGCGGCCTCCTCGGTGCGCCCTTGCCGGGCGAAGAGCACGGCAAGGTTGTTATAGGCCTGCACATGGTCCGGCTTGATGCGCAGGGCCTCCTGGTAATGGGCGATGGCTTCCGCTTCGCGACCCGGCAGCTGCGCCAACAGCCCGGCCAGATTGAAATGCGCGTCCGCGTTATCCGGTTTGATGCGCAGGGCCTCCTGGTAATGGGCGATCGCTTCGACTTCGCGGCCGGGGATCGTTGCCAGCAGATTGGCCAGATTGTCATGCGCCTCGCTGAAGTCCGGCTGGAAGTGCAGCGCCTGCTCATACTGGGACAGTGCCTCGGCGCGACGGTCGGACAGCTTCGCGAGCAGGATGCCCAGGTTGTTATGCGCCTCGGCGTAGTCTGGCCGAATGCGCAGCGCCGCCTCGTAGTGCGCGAGAGCATCGGCCACGTGGCCGGGCGATTTGGCCAGATCGGCGCCGAGGTTGTTGTGCGCCATCCAGCAGTCCGGGTTCCGTTCAAGAGTCATCCGGTAGAGCGTGTCATTGTCGTGAAACATTGCCGTGTGCTGCCAGGTCAGCACGCCGAGCGTCAGGATCAGCAGACTGGCGAGCGCAGGACCGAGGGGCCGCCAGCGGAGGGCGACGGATTCCCAGCCCAGGGCAAGGCAAGCGGCGATGAACGCGATCGGCGCCAGGTCAGGCAGGTACTGCCAGTGGTCCCAGACCCACGAATAACGCATGCTGTAAAAGTAAACGACTCCGAGCACGGGAAAGAGCGAGCCGGCGAAAAGCAGGAAGGTCGCGAGCGGCGCCCGTGTCCGGTTGCGCACCGCCCAGAGCGCGGCGGCAAGGACGAAGGCGCCGAGGAGGAACAGCCATTGCCAGAAGACAGCCGGGTCCGGCTCCCAGCGGGGATAGACGAAATTGAGCTGCAGCGGCCAGACGACATGCCCCAGGTAGAACCACAAGGCCCGGCCGGCGACGAGCACACGTTCCAACAGCGGCAGGGTGAATTCCTGACCGTTGGCACCGGTGTAGTGTCGCTCGACCCAGCTCGTGAACATACCTGCGACCGCCCCGAATGCCAGCCACGGCAACAATGGCGCCACATCGCGCCTTAGGCTGAGCCGGCCGCGTTTCCACCAGAGGACCACCATCAGGGCCGCGGGTAGCGTGGCCGTGACGGTCTTGCATGGGAGGGAGAGCAGGAACAGACTGAGCGCGATGAGATAGGCCCGCCGCTGCCGGGTTTCGTCAAAGCGCAGATAGACCAGGGCTGAGGCGAGGTAGAAAACGAGCGAGAGCGTATTCTTCTGCTCGGTGATCCAGGCCACCGATTCCACATGCACCGGATGGACCGCGAAGAGGAACGCGGCCAGCCACGCGCCCGGGACTGCGAGCCGGAGCAGCACCAGTGCGAAAAGTACCGCGGCTCCCGCGTGCAGGGCCATGTTCACGAGGTGGTAGCCGAGGGGTTGTTCGCCCCACAGCCGGCACTGCAGCCACAATGCACTGTAAAGCAGGGGATAATATTGTTCGGTGGAGCCCGGCTGGATCCAGATGCGGCCCAATCCTTCCAGGGAACGAAGCTGCGGCGTCGGGACGTACTCAGGGTCGTTCCAAATCAGTTCGCCGCGCAGCGAGGGCCAGTAGCATGCCAGCACCAGGGCAAACACCAACAAGCTCATGCCCCAAGGCTTGAGCCAGCTGGCTGGCCGCGCGTTTTGCACCTTCATCGCGCGAGCCTATCGCCGGTCGAAGACCAAGGTGAGGTTCTGCTGTCCCCTGGGTGAGCTGGCGGACCGTTGAATGGTCAGCACATTGCCGCGGACGTCCAGTTTCCAGGTGTCCCTCGTGATGGACTTGGTGCCGGGCGGAGCCCAGGCGAATGAAATCGCCGATTCGATCGCGAGCTGCGTTTTGTCGGCGCATAGGTGCGCGGTGGTGACGCGGGGAGAATTCATGAAAACCGATTTGGATTCTGCCCCGTCGAGGGTGAGTTTTTCTTCCGTCACCTGGTCGTCTGCGTATTCGACGATGCGGGTGGTGCGGATCGTCAGATCATTTCCGTGTCGGACAACATCGAGACGTGCCGGCGCAAATCCTGCGCCCATCCGGCCCAGCACGCTCTTGTCCTCATTGAGCACCCAGCTCCCGGAGAAGTCGGCGGCCGCCGGCGCGAAATTGAGGGGCGGCAGGCCGCACGTCTTGCGATAGGGCGCCATCACGCTCGCATAGGCGGAATCCTCGAGGTTTAGGATTCGCGGATCGCTCATCAGATCTTCGTATTGCTTTCGCGGGGTGTTCCGGACCATGCCGGTCCAGATGCCATAATAGACCCAGAGGGGCTGCTTCTGCCGGATTTCCGGCGGCGGCGGATTGCCGACCTCGTCGAGCGCAAGGGGCTTCCCGTGGGCCAGTGTTACCAGGCTGTCGTAGTAGGATTGGGCGAAATCGCCGCCGTAGACATCCAGGGCCAGCACGTCGACGTACTCGATGCCGGGGAAGTATTTCGCATGTTCCCGCTCCGGGTGGCTGTCGACGCGATCCATGCTCCATACCCAGATCAGATTATTGAGGTGATGATAGTTGACGAACCGGTCGAACAACTGGCGGTAGAGAGCGATTGTGCTGTATTTCCCTGTGCGTCCGCCCCACCAAAACCAGTCTCCGTTCATTTCGTGGTATGGCCGCCACAAGACCGGGACGTGGGCTTCCTGGAGTTGTTTGAGGAAGACCGCGATCGCGTCCACCTGATCGCACCAATGCTGGTGGAGGGCAGTGCCCGGCGTGAGCACATCCCTGAATTGTTCATCCGTGAGCTGACCCTGGACGCTCGCCAGTTTGTTCGGATCGTTGCCTGGCAGCGGGCGGAAGGTCACCGGTTCGTCCGCGGTGGGCGGAACCGCATGCCAGCAAATGTCGATGAGCGCGCCGCGTTGGTGCTGGCGGATCGCCTCCTGTACGATGTCCGGTCGCGCCAGGTAGGAGTCGGTGTCGTCTGCCTTGGCAAAACCAAAATCAGAGGCGAAAATCGCGGGGGTCTTGCCGATGTACTTGAAGGCGAATTCAGAATTCCGGCTCTTCGTGTTTGGGAAGTTGTGCTGGCCGGTCAGCGTGTACTGACCCGAGAGGTCGTGAAGAACCTGCAGCAACGCCCGCACCTCGGGCGAGGCGTTGGGATTGGCCGGCTGGGCGCTTTCGCTCCCGCCAAAGAGTGCGGGTGACCCGAGCAAACCTGTTACAAACACGAGCAGGGCGGGCGAGCGCGGAAACTTCATGCAATCCACAGTTGCTGGTTCTGGAGATCAGTCAACGACACGAAAGAGGGTGGCGACCGGTGCTGGAGGTTCGCGGTGGCACGGGCGTCTCGCCCGTGGTTTTGAGTCAGTCCGTAGGACATGGGCGGACGCCCATGCCACATGCGGCACCGACAAACCATGGATGCGCGCGGTCTCGCTATTGCGCAGCTTCTTCGGCGGTCGGAGACCAGCGGTCTTTCGGCAGGTCACCGAGATTGATCACGCGTGGATCGTTGTAGATGCGTTTCAGCGCCGGCCGGTCCATTTTCAACGGGCCGAGATCCTTGTTCCACGAGGCGAAATACGACCATGTCACGCCGAGACGCCGGGCGTTCACCAAGTCCGGCGCGCCGCCAAATTCGCTCAGGGCGACGAGCTTGCGACCGCTGAAACGGGCCTGGATGTTATCCCACGTGGCGCTGAGCGGATCCCGGACGTCGGCCGGATATTCGTCGATGCCGATGATGTCGACGACGTCATCACCGGGATACCAGTCCGGATTGGCGGTGCCTGTATAGACCCAGATGAGGTTGTGCAAACCATCCACGCGGGTCAGCCGATCGTACAGGAGGCGCCAGAACTGGACGAATGGCTTGGGCCCCTTGGCGCCCCACCAGAACCATCCGCCCTCCGCCTCGTGCAATGGCCGCCACAACACCGGAATGCCCCGGCTCGCCAGCTTGCGCAATTCGCCGGCGACCATGTCGATGTCGGTCATCAGAAGTGCATAGTCCGTACCCTCGGGATGAGCCAGCGCGGCCTCCAGATCGAAGGTGGTGGCGCGAGTGTAGAAGCCCATGTACCAGCGGGCCTCCTCCTTGCTGCCGTCGGGGTGGACGATTGTTTTGTCGAGCAGACCCGAGGGCGAGCGCCAGTGCCAGCAATAGGAGAGAATGTGTCCCTGCCTGGCCCGCTCGATCATCTGCTCCGTTTGGCCCGGAACCACGCCGTCGTACCGGATTGGCGCTGTGGTGATGTCCAGCATGTCGCTTGCGATGATCGCTGGCGATTGGCCGGTCACCTCGCGCACATAATCGACATCCGGGCCCTCGATCGTGCCCGAGAGCGTGTGTTCCCCGTATTGATCCGCGAGGTAGGCCATCAAAGCCCGCGCCGCCTGAGTGCTGTGCGGGTCACACAGGGTTGAGGCCGGTTTATGCAGGGCCGGGAGCGCGGCCACCGGGGTCAGGTCCACGCGATCGATCTCGTAGTGTGTCCATCCGCCGTGGATCGCCAGGGTGTTTTCGCCTTCGCGCAACTCGACCTTGCCAAAGCGCTGTTCGGTGAAGGCGCCCTGCGAATCAGCGAATTTCCCGGAACACGCCAGTCCGTTCACTTCGAACAGAAATCCCTTCACTGGCGCCCGGTAGCGGATGGCGAGATCATAGAAGCCCGCGCGGGCGGTGAAGGTCAGCGTCACCCGGTCGGCGTCTCCCAGAAACCCGGTCACATATCCCGCACCGGAACCCCCCGCGCCGTTGCTTGCGACCACGACGCTGCCTGTCCGCCGGCCGGTTTCCGCTTCGAGCCGGATCACCGCCGGCGCCTCGCCGGACGGCTGAACGGGCGCGGCAGCGATCGCGGTTGGCCGGCTCAGATTCAGGCCAGCCGCAAGGAGAATCAGCAATGTTTGCCCGCGGAAAGGAAAGAATGGAGGCGTTGGCTTCATCAGGTCTTCATCAAAGCGATTGCGCCCCTGGCGACCAGTCCAAAGCCGGGGAAACTGGGTCCGGCGAATAATTTGGTCTGGCAAGGGCGCGGAGGCCGGTGGCGAGATGGCGTTGGTTTTGTGATCTCCTGCGCCGCAAGGTTTGCTGACGGCGACGTGGGGTTTCCATTTTATGGGCGGATGGCTGACGGGGGTCGGGGGAGCCCGTGGACGCAGACGCGAACGGCGCCCGGGTAACCCCGGCGCGCCGCTCACCAGTTCCAGCGGTTGATCGCACTGCAGGCGTGGCACGGCGCGCAACCGCTCGCTCCACGGCTCGCGGAAAGATTGGAAATCCACCTCGATCTCGACCAATCGCCGTTGCGGTCGGGCTGCCGTGGATCGAAGCCGCCTGCGGGGGGGAGCCGACGGCAAAGAGGCAATTGCTCCCGGGGCATCGGACCGACGGCCGGAGTAGAGGTCCTCGATGGTCTTGCGGTTCATGGACCGGCAGGGTACTCGATCGCGCGCGGAGAGGGTGAAGCCGGATGTTTTAGGAGCTGGCGAAGCGAATGACAAACGTGCAGCGTTTGCCGCCCCTCAAAACGGATTCTTTTAGCTCAACGGTTACCGGCTTCTGCAGGAGGGTCTCCCAGGTATGCTTCTGCCAGCCCAGCGAACAATTGCAGGCCACGGGTGGGGTGTGGTCGAGGCGGCTGATCAGCGGGCAGAAGCAATCCGTGCGCTCATCGGACGTCATCGTGATCACACCATTCCCCCAATCGTAGGTGATGTTGTCCCCCGACAGGCTCTGTTTGACCATCTGGCGGTAGCCGTCGAGGTTGCCGCGGAATTTCGCGAGTGTTTCGTCGCCCAGTCCTGAACAATAGCCGCCCAGTTCGAACAAGGTCTTGTTCAGCGTGTCTATGTCCATCCGGCGGGATAGGATCTCCAACAACCGGGCGTAGCGTTGTTTGACGAAATGAAGGCGCCAGTCTTCAGCGGACTTGGCTTCGGCGGCGCCCTGCGCCATTGGAGCCAAGGCGCCGGCGAGGGCGCAGGTGCAGACGCCGCAAACACAGTTCTTCAGAAACTCTTTTCGGTTCATCGGAGGCCTTTGTGTTGGGGTGATGCTGGCAGTCGGGCGGTCGTGACGTCGGGAATGGAGGCGGGGGCGCCAACAGTCGGTACCGGTTGCCCTTTCTTTTAGCACAAGGGCTGCGCTGCGTCCATCGACGCCATCCCCAAAAATCTTTGTGAAATCCACGTGATGGCAGATTCATGCCAGGGGGGCTCGCGACGATTTTCGCTCATGAAAGGAAACAGGCCCGGCTGGGAGGGAACTGCAAACGCCTGCGGACCGTAAGCCGGGGACCTAGCGACCTTGGTCACGTAATACGTTACCTCGGCAATCGGCTGACGGCCGGTCATCCGCCAGCAGCGACGGTCGTGTCGGGACGCCTGAGTCTGCATCAATCCGACTTTTTCGTCATCCCTCCCTTGTCTGCCGCACCGGCGTTGGCCCTGGCGGAGGCCTGGTCCTGCGCCATCTCTGCGACCGTTTTGGTGTGGAGCCGCACCGCGCCGCTCGTCTCAAGCAGTTTCACCCGGGTGCCGTGTTTTACGTGATCGGCGAGGCGTTTCTTAGCCCCAGGAATGCCCGGGCGATATTGGGGCAGCCATTTCGACTGGGCGACCAGCATCTCGTCGGTCATCTGCCAGACCTCCTCGGGATTGCAGACGGCGCCGACGAGCGGGTCATGCAGCATGGCCTGCTTGAGGAGCGTTACATCGCCGGTGACCGCCGCCTCCGTGCCCATCATCTGGACGTTGGCCGAGGCGGAGCAGGTGGCGGCGCAGGCGGCCGGCAGCGGGCCGACGACCGGCATGTTCAGGCCGTTGCGGTCGACAAAGCCGGGGATCTCGACGCAACAGCCCTCGGGCAGGTTGGGGATGTGGCCGCGGTTGATGATGTTGAAATGGCCGCGGTATACGCGCCCGGTCTCGATCGACTCGATGATCCACGAGCCGTGCTCCTCGGAGCGGTTTTGCGGGCCGATCTTCGGCGGCTCCTCCTTCATCCAGTTCGGAAAATCGGTCTCGAACCAGTTGCGGCCCTCGGTGCAGACGCGCAGGTAACCGCCTGTCTCGCCGTGAATCCAGAATGACGGGTCGATCCACTGCGCGATCTCACCGGTGCGTTTGCGATACCACGGCAAGTATTCGCTGAGGTGGCCGTTGGACTCGGTGGAGTAGTACCCGAAGCGGTCGAGGACATCGAGGCGTACCTTCTCGGACCGCTGGAAATGGGGCATGGCGCCCATGATTTCCGGCAGCAGCGGGGTGACGTCCCGGCCCCGGAAGAGCACCTTGATGAACCAGGTCTGGTGATTGAGCCCCGCAGCTGTCACATCGACTTCGCGGCGGTGCAGGCTGACCGGTTCCTCGCCGTCGGCGGCCCAGAGCGTAAAGGGCTTGTGGTTTGGCGAAACGTAATCCTTGGGCAGCAATCCTTCGCGTTTGGCCCAGCGTTCGACAGCCCAGGTGATCTGCCAGTGCGCACCCTGCACACCGTGGCACAGTCCGACCGTGGGAATGCCACCGTGGCTATTGCACGCCATGGTATTCATAGCCATCGGATTCGAGTAATTGAGGAAGAGGGCGCCGGGCTTTGCCACTTCGCGGATATCCCGGCAGAAATCCAACAGGGCCGGGATGGTGCGCTGGGCGTACATGATTCCGCCGGCGCAGATCGTGTCGCCCACGCACTGGTCGACGCCATATTTCAGGGGGATGTCCACATCGGTCTGAAACGCCTCGAGGCCCCCCTGGCGGATCGTGCAGATCACGTAATCGGCGTCGGCGATCGCCTTCCGGCGGTCGGTCGTCGCGGTGATTCTCGCGGGCAGGCGGTTCGACGCGATATCGCGCCGGCAAAGCTGCGCCACCATGTCGAGATTGCGCTTCGAGAGGTCGGTCAGGGCGAACGTCGAGCCGGCAAACTCCGGCACCGCGAGGACGTCTTGCATGAGCCGGCGGGTGAATCCGATGGAACCGGCCCCGATCATGGCGATTTTGAGAGGCATGGAAGAGGAGGGGAGGGCGTTGCGTGGAAGTCCGGCATAGGAACAAACCGCCCGCAAGATTGGAAACACAAACCACCCGCCGGCGCGCGACCGGCGCGAATCCGGTATGGTTGCGGGTCCCCAGCCCTGCCGCAATTCGATGATACGGTCGTATCACAAATTATGCTTGTAATAAATTCGATGTTGTAGTATTTACCGACGATGGGTGGATCGCTCCATTTGACCCTCGGTCTGCTGGCCGTTGGCGGTGACATGGCGGAGGCAACGGCGAGGTGGATCCTTGCCCGATCAACCCGTTCGGGAGACCTGAAGCGGACGTTGAAGGGCCTCGAATCCGCCGGTTCGATCACAATCCGGTCCGATCGGCCAATTGATCAGCGACTCTTGCGATTGACCGGAGGAGCTCGTCGCCGGCTGCTCGGTGGAGCTCATCCGGAGGCGGAATGGAGGCGGGGTTGGGACGGCATCTGGCGTATGGTCGTGTTCGACGTTCCTGAGTCGTCGACGGCCCTACGGACGCGATTGCGGCGCCGATTGCATGAATTCCGCTTTGGTTGGTTGCAGAATAGCGTGTGGATTTCCCCCCACCCGGTGGACGCCTTTCGGCAGGCATTGGGGGAATTGGCCTTGGTTCCCGAGAGTCTTGCCTATTTCGAGGTCAGGCCAATTGGTGGAGAATCTCATACGGCATTGGTTGAAGGGGCGTGGGATTTCCCTGGTATTATTCGGAAGTACGCAGCTTATCGCCGGATCCTCCAGTTGCACCCGGATCAGACCACCGGCACGGCTGCCGCCTGGTTTCGGTGGCTCGAGGCGGAACACCGGGCCTGGATGAGCATCGCGCGCTGCGATCCGTATCTTCCGCTGGAGTTGCAGCCGCCGGGTTATCCCGGACAACTCGCATGGACGGAACGGCGCGAGGCGCTGCACGCGTTCGCCCGGGGAATCGAGAATTGCTCCCGAACGCAATCCCGATCGATCCGGGCGGTGCGGCGACGACGGTATTCTGGGCTCGCCCGGGTGGGCTCATGATGAAAGTTTTGCCCTGCGGGTATTTGCATCGATGTCATTCCCATGACTAATTCGGACCGCCATTTTGATGATACGGTCGTATCACAAGATTGCGGATTCAGAATGGGTGAAACCCCGACGGACGGGGAACCTAATGCTCGTGCACGAATAGGCGTGAGCGCAGCCAAGGAGTTGTCGTTGCCAAATCGATGATGCGGTCGTATCAAGAGTTTGGCACCTGCGGAGTGGGCGGGCGGGACGGGATTAGTCGCAACGGAGCGCCTCCATTGGCGACACACGTGCGGCTCGCCGCGCGGGGAGCAGACACGCCAGCAGCGCGACCGCCGCAAGAATGGCCGCCGTGCCGAAGAGCACGAGCGGGTTTGCCGGGCCGATGCCAAACAGCAGACCCGCCATCGCCCGGCTGACCATGAAGGCGCCGATCAGTCCAAGCGGGAGGCCGGTGGCCAATAGCCGGACGCCCAGGTTAAGAAACTGCCGATGGATCTGCTCCGGCTGGGCGCCGAGCGCCATGCGCACGCCGATCTCGCGCCGGCGTTGTGCCACGCTGTAGGCAAGAACCCCGTAGATCCCGACCGCGGCCAGCACCAGTGCCGTGCCGGCGAAGATGCCTGCGAGCAGCAAGGGAAGACGACGGCCGTTCAGGCTGTCGTCAATCCGGTCCTCCATCGTCTTGACGTCGGTCATCGGGAGTTCGGGATCGAGGCGCAGGATGGCGGCGCGCGCCGCCGTTGCGACGGCCTCGGGCGATTGGGCGGTGCGGACGGCCACCGTGAAAGCAAGCTGGGAGAACACAGCGCTTGGATAGTAAACAACACCATAGCCGTGCCGGTCCGCGAGGCTGTTTTGCTTCACAGCGTCGACAATGCCGACGATGGTGGAGAAATCTTCCGGCTTCGGATGGCCCCCGCCGGAGGTCAGCCGGTGGCCGAGCGCATCACCGGCGGGCCAATACCGTTGTGCCAACGTCTCGTCGATCACACACCGCTTGTCGGCCGCCTTCGCGTCGTCGTCAGCCAGGAAGCGGCCGGCGCGCAGCGGTACTCCCATTGCCGAGAAATAGTCGCCGGTGACGCCCCTGTAATATTGCTCCTCGGGTGCCTCCCCCGGCGCCAGGTTCCGACCTTCGACATCTATCGGGGTGAAATCGTCCGTATCGATTCCGGCAAACGGGACGCGGGTGCTGGTTCCCACTGCGATCACGCCAGGCACCGCCCGCAGTTCCGCGAGCAATCGCGCCACAAAAGTCTCACGCTGCGCAGCGTCCTGATATCTCATCCACGGCAGAGTGATCGTTCCGGTGAGCACGTCTTCCTGGCGAAACCCGGGATCGACCGCCATTACGCGGATGAAACTGAGGCCCAGCAAGCCGACGCCGGCCAGTAGCACGAAAGCGAACGCGATCTGCGCTACGATCAAGCCGTGCCGAAATCGGTGGACTGCCCGTGTCGTTGTGCCGCCGCGAGATCCGAGAGCCAGGCCGGTGGCCAAGTCGCCCCGCAACGTCTGCCAGGCCGCCGGGAGCGCGAGCAGCAGTCCGATGACAAGCGTAAGGGCCGCCGCCGCCAAACAGGTGTGGCGGTCAAGCGCGGGGGCGAGATCGGGTGGCAACTGATCGGCGGCGACGAGCGCGGTACTCCGCAAGGCGACCGCCGCTAGTCCGAATCCGAGCACACCTGCAACGGTGGCGAGCAGCAGCGTCTCGACGACGAGGGTGCGGGACAGTTGGCGCCGGCTCGCCCCGAGAGCCTGCCGCACAGCAAACTCCCTGGTGCGCCCGCTTGCACGCACGAGCAAAAGGTTCGCGAGATTGACTGCGCCGATCAGCATCAGGAACAGCACGCCGATCTGCAGGAGCAACAAGGGCGTCCGCCATTGCGCGACATGATCGGACTGCAAACCGTCGACGACCGTGTGGTAGCCCATCTTTTGCACCAGTGGAGCCAAGGTGTCCCCAGGCACCGAACGGGAGTTCAATGCATCCACTTGGGCCTGAGCCTCGGCGATCGTCGCTCCGGGGCGAAGCCGTGCGATCATCTCAAGGCCCGTTCGATAGCGCTGGTCCGGCCGGCGGTTGTACTCGGAAAACGCGCACACGCCCCAAATCTGTGGGTTCTGCGAAAGGTAGTGAAACCCTGGCGGCACCACGCCGATGACCGTGTACAGCTCGGCGTCGATCCGCACCGTTCGCCCAAGTACCGTCGGATCGGCGTTGAAATGACTACGCCAAAACTCGTCGCTCAGCATCGCTACGAGGTGCTTCCCATCGATGCCCTCTTCATCCAAGAAGTTACGCCCGAGCTCCGGTTTTACCCCGAGCATCCGGAAGAACGATGGTGTGACACACATCATCGCTATTGGCTCCGGTGAGCCGGCCTCGCCGAGTGTGACATTCAGGCTAAACCAAAGAGCGGTTCCAGAAAACGCTGTGATCTCCGCCGTTCGCTCAAAATAGTGGAGGGCCGACACGCCCCCGTTCACCACGCCTCCCTTGGGATAGCTGTCGTAAACGGTGACGAGCCGGTCTGGATTGGGAAACGGCAATGGCCGCAGGATGACCTGATTGACGAGAGCGAAGATCGCTACATTGGCTCCGAGACAGAGGGCGAAGGATCAGCAGGACCGTGGCCGTAAATCCCTTGTCACGAAGCAGGCTGCGGGCGGAATGGCGCACGTCGCGAAGGATGTCTTCCAGCCAGGGCAGGCCGCGTTCGTCGCGCCAGGCTTCCTTCGCCTGATCCACGCCGCCGAACTCGCGGTGCGCCGCGTAGCGCGCCTGTTCGGGCGACATGCCGGCGGCGATGTTCGCAGCGGTCGACATTTCGAGATGGATGCGCAATTCCTCGGTCAGTTCCGCTTCGATCGTCCTCCGGCGGAAAAACAGTTGGAGACGAAAGAGGATTTGACGAAGGGTGTTCATCTTGATTCCGGAAGTTCAATTCGACCGCGGATTGCACGAGCTGCCTTCCTCCTGCTTGGCTGCGGCTGCGGTTCGGTCAGGCTCAAAGGCCCCGAGCGGAGTCGAAGGGCGACCAACGGTGGAGGGCGCTGCTCTCCCTCGACCTTGCCCCTCGACACGCTCCGGGCCTTGAGCCTGTCGAAACGGCTCGGGACCCTGAGCTTGTCGAACGGGCGTCAGCGCCGCCCAGCCTCTTGGCGGTGACAGCGCACCGCCCTCCAGCCGAATCGGAGGGCGCGACGGCGAGGTAAACCGACAGCGGAGCAGAATCAAGACTCATGGGAGGCGCTGTGAGTCGAAGTCGGAGAACTGCGCGCGCGCGTCGGCTGAATCGGCAAACGGCTTGGCTCGTTCGATGATCGCCTTGGCATCGTCCGGGTAACCGCATCTCTGGTAAATCGCCGCCACCTTGCAGGCAAATGCCGCATTCCGCGGGAAGAGCCTGACGGCTTCACCGAGGACTGCCAAATCCTCGCGGGTCGGGGTCTTTGGAGCGTGCTCCAGAAGGCGGGCCATGAGTTGATAGGTCCGCAACAGCGAGGGCATCTGCGTCCGGGCGGCGGTCAACAACTGCCGGATGGCTGAATAATCCGCTTCACGCAGATCCCCGATGCCTTTTTCGGGATAGGGGAGCGCCGTCTCCAGGCGCAGGCGTGCAAGTTCGACGTAAGCGCGGGGGCGAACCACCCCGCTGGCGGTGGCGGCGTCCAACGCCTGGCGCGCAGCGCGCGATTCGCCGATTTGGGCCTTGTACAGTCCGTAGGCTGCCAGGAAGAGCGGCGACCGATCGCCGTTGGCATAGGTGCGTGTGAACATCTTTGCCGCGTGATCCAGGCATTCCTTGCGATAACCGGGGACCAGCCCGGTACTGGAAGACCGCCCCTCGAATCGGGCCCAGTCGCCAATGATCCGGGCGATTTCATCGGGCTTTGCGTCGCGGATTCGCACCGGCGGGTTCGGGGCGGCCGGGACCGGTATCGTGATTGTTTCGGCCGCGGCGCGGGCCAGGTAAAGGCCCAGTTTCCGCTGGGCGTCGGCAAAGCCCATGCCGAAACACTCGCGAAACATCTGTTCGGTGGTGGGCTCGGTGGTCGCCCGATCGACGAAGCGCAGAAAAGCCTCCTTGTGGCTGGTCCCGTCCTTCTCTTTAGAAAGCAAACCCCAGCGGACAAAGAGAGCGGCCTCGGAATCCCATAGTTCATGCTGAGATTCCCGGGCGGAACCGTCGAACAGCTCATTCAATGGCAGAAGATTGCGAGGGTGTTTTGGATCGTTCTGCAGCGCAGCAGTCTCGTCGTGCGAGATCCACGAAGCACTGGGGAACCGGGCGACAATGCTGCCGATGACGGTCGATTGGATGATCCGGTGAATGAAAACGCCGTAGGGGCCCGTCACTCCGGTTTTGAACCAGGCGGGAAACGTCGGCGTTCGCAGCTGGAGGAGAATGTCGGTGTCCGGATCGACCGAAAGATCCCGCACATCCCGAACCAGGGACGAGTAATTGCCGCAGTTGATGAACGTGTCTCCATCATCAACCACGACGGGCGATGCCTGTTCGATCGAGATGTTTTCAAGGAACACATCCGTCAGGGGCTCCAGCTGTAGATCAATTGGATCGGCCGGGGTGAACGCGGATTCCGTCGCCGGCGGCTTGCAGTAGAGCACGATCTTGATGGGCGTCGGCAGATCCGGGAGGAATCCCGGCGGAAACAAAGTCGCGCGGGCCGCGACGCTTTGCTGCAAGGCTCGGGCGTAGGTTTCGTTGAAGTCGTCGGGACAGCGTGAGAGCACTTCGAATCCCGACACGGAGAAATACCGCCAGGGAGTTCCGGAAGAGGCTTCCACGATGAACGGCGCCATCTTGACCACGTCATCCGCCGCGGCGCCCCGCGGGACGCAGAGCGCCAATAGCATCAAGACAAGCGTAAGAGCCTTCAATAGGGATGATGAATTTGGCAGGTCGCATTGCTGGGGGAACGCAGTCGTGTCCAATACAGATTTTAGGAGCCTGCTTGCAGGCGATTCTGAGGTAAGGATCGCCTGCAAGCAGGCTCCTACACCCGAATCATCGCGAGCCGCGAAGAAATGAACATCCCTTCTCATGGCTGGTCAGTCGCCTCGCAGCGCTTCAGCCGGCGACACACCCGCTGCGTGGCGCGCAGGGAGCAGGCACGCCAGAATCGCAATCGCTGCGAGGACCACAGCCGTGCCGCAGAGAACGAGCGGGTTTGCCGGGCCGGTGCCGAACAGCAAGCCCGCCATGGCCCGGCCCACCAGGAAGGCACCGACCAGCCCGAGCGGCAGGCCGATGGCCAGGAGGGTGACCCCCAATCCTAGAAACTGCCGGAGGATCTGCTCCGGCCGGGCGCCCAGGGCCATGCGCACGCCGATCTCGCGCCTGCGCTGAGCGACGCTGTAGGCGAGCACGCCGTAGATGCCAACGGCGGTCAGCAGGAGGGCGACTCCGGCAAAGATTGCCGCGAGCAGCAACGGTGTCCGCCGGCCGGATACGCTGTCATTGATCCGCGTCTCCATCGTTTTGACATCGGTTGCGGGAAGCCCCGGATCGATCTGCTGGAGGGCTGCGCGCAATGCCGAGCCCGCGGCTTCCGGCGCCTGCTGTGTACGCAGGGCCACCATGATTTCAAGCGGGTCCTTGATCGGCAGATACAGCGCGCCGCGCATCCCCTCGTCGGCGAGGTCGTCTTTCTTTACGGATCCGACGACGCCGACGATCGTGAAGTATTCCCGTTCGGCCTGATTGGGATCGACGGGCAGCACAATCCGGTGGCCGATTGCGCCACCGCGCGGCCAATGCCGATGCGCAAACTCCTCATCCACGACGCACACTTTTCGCCCCAGCTGCGCGTCGTCGTCGGCCAGAGCCCGGCCTTCGCGCAGCGGCACGCCCAGGGCTGCAAAATAACCCCCGGAAATCCAATAGGTGGCCATCCCTTCCTGGATGAACTCATCCGCCGCTGCAGTTGCGCCTGCGATCTCCCAGGCGATGGCATATACCCGGTTGCTGAAGGGCATGCCCTGGCTGATGGCGGCCGCACTGACGCCTGGCTGTGTTCGCACTGCAGTCAGAAGTCTCGAGATGAAGGCGACGCGCTGTTTTGGCTCCTTGTATTCATCCCACGGGAGCGCAACGGCGCCGGTCAAGAGGTTGGCTGATCGGAAGCCCGGCTTGACTGCGAGCACGCGTGTGAAGCTCAGTCCAAGGAGGCCGGTGCCGGAGAGCAGTGAAAACGCCAGCGCAATCTGCGCGATGATCAGCGCATGCCGCAACCGATGCACCGGGCGGGCTGTGGTGCCGCCGCGTGATTCCGCAGTCAGCGCCACGGCCAGGCTTCCGCGCATTGTGAGCCAGATGACCGGCAGGGCCAGGAGGAGCCCGAGCAAGAGAGACATGCCGAGTGCGGAGAAACCGACAGTGACACCGAGTGTTGGCGAGACCTCGCGCGGAAGCAACGAGCCGGCCAGGGTCGCGATCGTCCGCAGGGCAGCGGCTCCCAGCCCGATGCCGAGGAGTCCGCCGGTGACCGAGAGCAACCACGATTCGCACAAAAGCGCGCGGACAAGCCGCCACCGTCCCGCCCCGAGTGCCTGGCGCAACGAGTATTCCCTGGTCCGACCGGTCGCACGGACCATGAGGAGATTGGCGAGATTGACCGTGCCGACGAGCAGGAGACAGAGAACACCTGCTTGCAGGAGCAGCAACACCGGGCGCAATTCCGAGACATGATCGGCGTGGAGGTCGCGGACCGTGGAATGAAACCCAACCGAGAGCACCTGCTTGCCGAACGAATCTTTTTTGAGTGTCTGCTCGTTCAACGCGTCGATTTGCGCCTGGGCCTCCACGAGGGTCGCATCCGGGCGCAGCCTGGCGACCATTTCAAGTCCGCCGCCGTGGCGGTTTCTTCGGTCGTCGTCGGAAAATGTGGCTGGTGTCCAGAACTTGGTGTCGTAGGACAGAAAACGGAAATCCGGCGGCATCACGCCGATGATCGTGAAGGGCCTATTGGCGAGGCGGAGGGTGCGGCCGATCACGGAAGGGTCGGCATTGAATTGCCGCCGCCAGAATCCATCGCTCAGGAGCACGACCTGGTTCCTGCCCGCAACGCCTTCGTCCTCCGTGAACGTGCGTCCCAGAGCAGCGTCAACGCCCAGTACATGAAAGAATGAAGGCGTGGCGATCGCGGCGTCGACCCTCTCCGGCGCGCTGGAACCGTTGATTGTGTCTGCCTCGTAACGGATCACTCCGGCATCGGCGAAGGCTGCGATTCCGCTTTTCCGTTCGAGGTAATGCGGAACGGACACGCCTGCATTTGGGATTCCCGCCTTGGGATAGCTATTGAACACCGCCACGAGCCGATCGGGATCGCGAAACGGCAGCGGCTGCAAGAGGACGCAGTGGACGATGGAAAAGATCACGACGTTGGCTCCGAGGCAAAGAGCCAGGATCAGCAGAGCGGTGGTGGCGAAGCCCTTGTCTCGAAGCAGGCTGCAGGCGGAGAAACGCAGGTCGCGCAGGATGTCTTCGATCCATGGAATGCCACGCTCGTCGCGGTAAGCCTCCTTCACCTGGTCCACGCCGCCGAACTCCCGCCGGGCCGCGCAACGGGCCTCCTCGGGCGGCATGCCGGCGGCGAGGTTCGCCTCGGTCGCCATTTCGAGGTGCGCGCGCATCTCCTCGGACAGCTCCGCCTCGATCTTCCGGCGGCGGAAGAACGATTGCAGGCGGAAGAGAATGGGACGAATGGGACTCATGGGACAAACACAACCGATCGACTGAGAATGCGAGTAGGGTGGCGTTTTGCCTGAAGCCGAAGGACCGGGCGTTTCTGGAGGTTTTATTGGGCTTTGCTGCTGGGATTTGCCTCTTGTTCCTTGGAACTTGGTGTTTGGGATTTGGCGTTTGGTTTTTCCCAGCAGCGATTACTCTGCCCGCAGCGCAACTAGTGGGTTGACCTTTGTGGCGCGCCGCGCCGGCAACCAGGCGGCGAGAGCCGCCACGACGAGGAGCAGCAACGCCCCGGAGATGAACGTCAGAGGGTCGGACGGCGCCACGCCGTACAGCTGGTTCCTGATGATTTGCGCCAGTGCGATCGCCGCCGGTACACCGATCGCAATCCCACCGGCGGCCAATCCCAAGGCTTCGTACACGATCGAGCGGGCGATATCGCCGCTTTGCGCGCCGAGGGCCGAGCGGATGCCGAACTCCGAAGTGCGGCGGGCGACGTTGTAAGCCAGCAGTCCATACAGACCGATGCACGCGAGCAACACAGCCACGCCGGCGAGCGCGCCGACAAGGGCCGCAAACATCCGTTCCTGGCGAAGCGTCTCGTCGCGCGCCGCTTCCTGGGTTGTTACGCTCAACAATGGAACGTTGGGGTCGATCGCCGCCACGGCCTTCCGCGCGGCCGGAACGAGGGACAGCGGCGGCTGCGCCGTCCGCAAGGCAAAGGAGGCTGTCGGTATCCGACTCTGCCGGAACGAAAAATACACAATGGCGGGCGCCTCATCCCGAATGTCCATGTATCGAGCGTCCCGGGAAACCCCTATAACCGTCCATTCGGCACTGCCGAATTTCAACACTTGGCCGAGCGGCGGCTCGTCGCCGAAATATCGGCGGGCCAGCGTCTCGTTGACCACCACTGCCCGGGGCGCTCCGGCGGTGTCCGCCGACGTGAAACTGCGGCCGAGCACGATCGGAATTCCAAGGGTCTCGAAGAACGCTTCGCCCACGGTCAGTTGGCATGCACGGGGCCAGGTGCCGGGATTGCGCGACGCCGGCGGGCGGGCCGGCATCTCAAAACTGCTGGTCGAATTGTATCCGGACAGCAGGGTATTGTTTGAAAGCGTCACATTGCGAACAGACGGTAACGACGCCAGGGCCTCACGCACCCGATCGAAAAACGGAGTCAATGCCTCATCGCTATAACCGGCCGATCCCGGACTGATCCGCACCAGTAACAGGTGGTCGGAGGGGAATCCCGGGTCGATCCGCACCAGATTGAGTAATGTGCGTCCGTAAAGACCGGCGCCGGCGACCAGCAGCAGGGACACTGCGATCTGCACTGAGACCAATACTCGGCCGGTCCGAATCTGGGGCCGGCTGTGCGGCTGGTTCGATTTCAGTCCGTCGAGGGGATTGATATTGCCCATCCGCCAGGCTGGGAGAAAACCCGCGAACAGCGCCGTGGCCAGGGTTGCCGCGAGGGCGAACTCCAATACGGTGAGATCCAGGAAATTGTCGTTCCACAGTCCGAGGAGACGCGCGACCACGCTCTGCCCCTGCTGGGCCATCAACACCCCAAGTCCGCCTCCTGCCAACGCCAGCACAAAGGTCTCGGTGAGCGACTCCCGGATCAGACGCCACCGGCCGCAACCCAGCGCCGCACGGACGGCGCACTCGTGCTGCCGGCCTGCGGCTCGCGCCAGCGCCAGCCCCGCGAAATTCGCGCAGGCGAGCAAGATCACGGCGGTGACGCAGCCGAGGAGGATCATCAGCGGTTTCCGGTAGTATTCGCCGGCGAAATCGGAACCGGCTGCACCTGGTTCGATTTCGATTCGCGGGGTTGTCATGGCGTCGGCGGCAATGCCGGCGAACGCCCTGTCGAGCGCTGTCTTGAGTTGGGTGGCACTGACTCCCGGTCGGACGCGGGCCAGGAGTTCCACCCACCAATAGTCGGTTCCTCGGGGAGAAGGAAAGTCTTGGAAGAGTGGCAGTGCCTCCAGCGGCAGGTAAAACGCCACCCGGGAATTCCGGCTCGGGCCCAGAAACGCCTGCGGGGTCACGCCAATGACTGTGAAAACGTGGCCTTTGAGGGTGATTGCCTGTCCGACAACCTCCGCGCTCCGGTCGAAATATCTCTCCCACCAATCCCAGCTGATAACAATGTTGGGCTCCCCGCCCGGGTTTTCGTCCGCGATGGTGAACAGCCGGCCAATCGCCGGCTGAACGCCCAGGCCGCTGAAGAAGTTCCCGCTCACCAAGTTTCCCACGGCGATGAACGATTCGGCACGAATCCGCACCGTCACCGGAGCGAAGCCTGAAAGTCCGACAACCTCAGCCACAGGTGCCACCTCCTCCCGCAAACTGCGGAAAAGCGGATACGTGAATACGTCGCCGCGAGTGCGTTCGCCGGCGGCGGGATGGAGAACATCGAGGCCGGTGACGTTCTCTCTGCCGACAATCCTCAGATTCCCCGAGGAGCCTGCGACCTTTGGATCTGCTCCAGACCAGTTCAGCAGGCGCAACTCCTGCGGATTCGGCACAGGCAGCGAGCGGAGCAAGGCGGCGTTGATGAGCGAAAAGATTGCCACGTTGGCGCCGATGCCAAGGGCGAGTGAGAGGATGGCGATGGCGGTGAAGCCAGGCGACTTCGCAAGCTGGCGGAAGGCTTGCCGAACATCGCGGAGCAAATCCTCGATCCACGGAATGCTGCGTTCATCGCGATAACGTTCCTTCACCTGATCCACTCCACCGAACTCCCGCCGCGCCGCGCACCGCGCCTCTTCGGGCGGCATGCCGGCGGCGAGGTTTGCCTCAGTCTGCATTTCAATATGCGTGCGCATCTCCTCGGACAGCTCCGCCTCAATCTTCCGGCGGCGAAAGAACGGCTGGAGGCGGAAGAGGAGCTGACGGAGCGGGGGCATGGGATAGTAGCGAGTAGTGAGTAGCGAGTAGTGAGCTTAGAGTAAGGGGACCGGAGTAGGTTGGTGGCATCCTCGCTATTAGCTACTCGATGCTCGCTACTGCTTCATCATTCTGCCCGCAGCGCCTCCAGTGGATCGACCTTGGTGGCCCGTCTTGCTGGCAGCCAGCAGGCGAGGAGGGCGACTGCGGCGAGGAAGAGCGTCACCGCGGCAAACACCCACGGATCCGTCGGACTGATATCGTAGAGGAGAGACTTCAGAAAACGCGTCAGCGCGAACGCTCCGATCAAGCCGGTCGCCACGCCGAGCGCGGTGAGCCGGAGGCCGCGGCCGACGACGAGCCGGAGGATGTCGCTCCCCTGCGCGCCGAGCGCCATGCGTATGCCAAGCTCGTTCCGGCGCTGGCTGACGGCGTTGGCCATCACACCGTAGATACCGAGCGCCGCGAGCAGCAGCGCCGTGGGCGAGAACGAGCCCAGCATAAAGCTGCTGAGGAGTTGCGACAGCAGTGAGCCGCTGATGCTTCGCTCCAACGGTTGCACATTGGCAAAGGCCATGTCGGGATCGAGCGCACGGATCTCCGCCTGGATCGATTTTGCCATCGCCAGCGGGTCGCTCTCGGTCCGGATGGCGATGTCTAGACTGTAGCTGGTGCGCACGCCCTTGAACCAGCCTTGCGCCGTCGGCACGTAGACCACCGGTTCCGGCTGACTGGCAACGCCGAAAACGCGTTCGTCCTTCACAACACCGACAACCGTGTGCGGGCTAGAAATCCAGTCACCGGTGTCGACATGGGCGCCGATCGGATCTTCGCCTGGGAAAAAACGCCGCGCCAGACTTTCGTTGATGATCGCAACGGATTCGCTGCCACGCCTGTCCGCCGCCGTGAATACACGTCCGCGTACGAGTGTCCCTCCCAGCGTGCGGAAATAGTCTGGGCTGATCCGCCGCAGTTGCGCACCGCCCCAAGTGTTGGGCGCATTCGGTTTTCGTCCCTCGACCCAAAAATCCCAACTCGACCCACCGTGCAACGGAAGAAGGTCCGACGCGGCTGCTCCACGCACGCCCGGGAGTGTCTGAAGGCGTACGAGCGCCGATGTGACGAACTGGTTGCGTTGTTCGTCGCCGGGATAGCGCGACTCCGTCAAGGACACGCTCAAAGTCAAAACATTGGCGGGATTGAAACCCGGATTGACGGCGCGCAGTTGTGCGAGATTGCGCAGAAAGAGCCCCGCGCTGATCAGCAACATCAATGCGAGGCCGATCTCGGCCACTGCCAGCCCATCGAGGGTCCGGCGGTGCGAGATGCTTCCCGTGGTGTTTCGGCTCGAGCCTTTGAGCGCGGTTTGCACATCTACGCGAGTCGTTTGCCACGCTGGAACCAGTCCGAAGACGACGCCGGTCAGAACCGACAATCCGACCGAGAAGGCGAGGACGGCAGGATCCAGCCGGACTGCAGTCCACAGCGTGATGTCTTGCGTTGCGAGCCAGCGGTTGGCCGCGTCGAGACCGACCGCAGCCAGCGCGACGCCCGCGGCGCCGCCGAGTATGGAGAGCAGCAGGCTCTCGATGAGCAACTGCCGGATAACGCGTCCACGGCTGCCGCCCATTGCGAGCCGGATCGCAATCTCTTTTTTCCGGGAGGCTGCGCGAGCCAGCAGGAGATTGGCGGTATTGGCGCAGGCGATCAGGAGCACGGCGAGCACGGCGCCCTGGAGAAGAAGTATAGTCTGCCAGCCCGGCCATTCACCCAATTCGTCCTCCCGGAGCGAAATCACCACGACGCCCCAGTCGCCGAAGTTGGGTTCTTGTTTGTTGATTCGCGCGGTCAGCCCGATCATCTCCGTCCGGCATTGCGCCAATGTTACGCCGGGTTTCAGCCGCCCGATTACCTGATAGTAATGCACGCCTGGACCGTCTTGTACCTTTTCCGCCGCGAGCGGAACCAGCGCGATTTCGCCGCCGTCCCAATTGGCGAGGCCGCCGTCGGCCAGAACACCGATGACCGTATGCGGCCTTCCGTCCAGCTTGATCGTCTGCCCGATGATGTCCGTTCGTCCGCCGAACCGCGACTGCCACAGTTGGTGGCTAAGGATCACAAGCTGGTTCTTGCCCGCCCGATCCTCCTCCTCGGCAAACAGCCGGCCAAGCGCCGGACGAAAACGCCATACGCGCAGACAGCTTGGAGTGGCCTGGCAGGTCTGGATCGGAATCGGCTCCGTGCCTCCGGTGAGGCTCTGGGTGCAGACAGCCAACGCGCCCATCTCCTGGAAGACGGCATTTTGTTTCCGCCATTCCAAGTACTTGGGTCCGGCGACGGTGAACCGTTCGATGCCCAGCTTGAGGGAGTTCTCGTAGATTGCGACCAGCTCTTCCGGATGATCGTACGGCAGCGGCCGGAGCATGAAGGCGTGGACTGCGCTGAAGATCGCCGTGTTTGCGCCAATGCCCAGAGCGAGAATCGCAATCGCGGTGAGTGTGAAGCCAGGGCTTTGGCGCAAGATCCGCAGCGCATAGCGCAAATCGCGCCCGGCATCCTCCAGCCACCGGATGCCGCGCTCGTCGCGATACCGCTCCTTCACCTGGTCCACGCTGCCGAACTCCCGTCGAGCCGCGTAACGGGCGTCCTCGGGCGACATCCCGGCGGCAATGTTTGCCTCAGTCTGCATCTCGAGATGCACGCGCATTTCCTCGGACAGATCCGCCTCGATCTTCCGGTGGCGGAAGAACGGTTGGAGACGGAATAGGAGCTGGCGGAGCGGGGTCATGGGATAATTGCGGGGTGCGCTGTGTTGTTGGAGACGCGACGTGCGACGATTCTGGCGGGGAACGGCTCGCTGGCGCTAGCCGCCACAAGGGAAACAAGGGAGGCGCTGACGGAGCAGCGCCCTCCACCTTTCCTCTTCGCAGACGCCGCAATTGGAATTGTCCGGGATGGAATCATCCGTGGGGCTTGGCGTTTGGGATTTGGAGTTTGGAGTTTCCGCGCCGTCTGATTTCTCTGACATTTCGCCTGCGAGCAGGCTCCTACAGGGAGAGCGGCGCGGTCACGTTGCCCGCAGCATCGCGTTGATCGTGCTCGACAGCAGTTCCCATTGCGTGGTTTCGGCCTGGAGCTGTTTTCGGCCGGCGGGGGTCAACGTATAGTAGCGCGCCCGGCGGTTGTTGTCGGACACGCCCCATTCGGCCTTGACCCAGCCGCGGGCTTCCAGCCGGCAGAGGGCAGGGTAGAGCGAGCCCATTTCAACCTGAAAGAGTTTTTTCGACATTTGCTTGAGGCGGACGGACAGCCCGAAGCCGTGCATCGGTTCGAGCTGGAGCGCCTTCAGGATCAGCATGTCGAGCGTGCCCTGGAGCAATTCGGATTTCTCGTTGGTCATGGTCCTCCTTCAGATGTTCTGAATAAGACAAGTGGAGGCTCTCCTTCAGAACGTCAACAGGAAAGCAGTTTCCCGTTCCCCGGGAAACTGAAGGGCGGACCGTCCGGTCCGCCCCGTCGCACGGGCATCTTGCCCGTGGATTTTTTGGGAGTGCTCAAAACTCGATTTGCGCCCAGCATGAAGGTCATGCGTGGGCAAGTGCGGTTGGCACCGTGCGATCCGTGGATCGGCTGATGGCCAGGGCCGCACGTGCAATCAGGACGAGAACATGGACGCCAGCGCCACCGACGGAGGATAATTTCCCGAAGGTCGGACGCTCGATCACGCTTTGGAATTCGCCGGACGATTGGGCGTCCGGCAGTAGCCATTGCCCGGTGGTCCATCCATCGAAAACGCGACGAGGGCGTCGCGGCCCCATGAACCTAAATTCCGCAGTTGCGGCGGAATCCACTCGCTGGCGCTCGCGGCTACGAGGAGCGAAGATCACGCTCGCGGCCACGAAGAACGAACATCATGATCACGGAATTCAAGAAGGGCCATCCGGGTTCGTGCTTCCCTGGAATTTGGCGTTTGGGATTTGGACCTTTTTCCCGCGGCGTTCATTCCGCCGCTGCGTAGATGACAGCCTCCTTTTCGTCGATGGAGAGAACACCGCGCCTGATCAGCTCGTCCAGGATATCGTTTTGTTCGGCCTCGGTGAGGTCGTTGCCGAAGTCGCTGTTGATGCGGCCAAGGAGGCGGACTTTCTTCTTGGGCCGCGAGGGAGAGTCGGTCTTTAGCCGCAGGACAAGCCTTTCGAAGCGATCATCCGGCGCGGCCTCTGGAAGCAAGGGGTCCTCGTGGACCAAGGTCTCCTCCTCCAGGGTACTTGGCTTGACCAGGGCTGCGGCCTTTGCCGGACTGCGCTTGCCCGGCTTCGGCAAAAACAGCAAGGCGGCGAAGGTGTCGCGGCGAACCACCTTGATCCCTTTGCTGGAGACGTGCGCGATCAACGGCTCGAAATCCTTGTCCCGGGAGACGATGCAGAACAGTGCGCCTGGGTTCCGCAGGACCGCCTGTCCGAGGTAATACGCGAGGGTCATATCCAGCGCGTTGCGGCCGGAAACGCCGACTTCCACCAGTTCAACCTGGGAAGCCAGGCGGTGGATCTGTTGGACGAGGGGGAAATCGATCTTCTTCTGGTTTTTCCCGATGAACAGTGTCACGTGGACCGGCTTTCCCTCCACCAGCGCGAGATCGACCTCCGGGACGTTCTCGAAATCCACAAGTACAAAATGCGTGGTGGCGGCGGTTGTCATAGATGAATCGGAATCGAACCGCAGATTACGCAAATGGCGCGGATAGGGAAGCACACTCAGCGTGATTGCCTCGATTTGGCGGAGACGAATCAGTGCACCTCTTGTTGTCCGCCAAATCGAGGCAATCACAATCGCCTGCAAGCAGGCTCCTACAATCCCCGTCGCTTACCGCCCAAAGCTTACCGCCTACTCCGCGCGGAGCGCGACGATGGGATCCACGCGGCTGGCTCTTCTCGCGGGCAACCAGCAGGCGAGCATGGCCGCCACGGCCACCGCGGCCGCGCCAGCGAGAAGCGAGACCGGGTTGAGCGGGTTCACGCCATAGATCATGGAGCGCAACAGTGCCGCGAGCCCGAGGGCGCCGGCGGATCCCAGCACCACGCCCGCCAGCACCCAGCCGGCACCCTGGCGAAACACGAGGATCACAATGTCGCGGCGGGAGGCGCCCACGGCCACGCGAACGCCGATCTCGCGCGTGCGTTGCAGCACATGATACGACAACGTTCCGTAGAGGCCCACGGCGACGAGTCCGAGCGCCGCCGCCATGAAGAAATCGACCAGACCGGTAACCGCCCTCTGGCCCTGGGTGGCCTGGTTGACCACCTCCTGGAGGGTCCGGATGTCCGCCAGTGGCAGATCCGGGTCGATCTGGGCAAGTTCGCTGCGCAGCGCGCCTGCGAGCCGGCTGGCCGGTTGAGCCGAACGTACAACGAGAAAGACCGTCTGACCCCAGGCACGATCGGGCGCCCAATACAGCTCCGGCCGGGGATCCGTTTCCGGACCCCATTGCCGTACGCTTTCGACGACACCGACGACGCGGGCTTGAAACCAGGCATCGGCGCTGTTGGGCCGGATGATCTTTCCCATCGGGTCCTCGCCCGGCCAGCATTTGTCGGCCAGGACGCGATTCACCACCACGCCGATCTCCTTCTCGCCGGCGTCGCCTGGCTCGAGCGTGCGACCGCGCAACACGGCGAGACCGGCGGCAGCGAAATAGCCGGGCGTGATGCTTGAAATCTCGACCAGGGGGCGGTTGGCCATCGGGTCAAAGACCTCTGCCTTGACGAGGATATCCATGTTGCTGCCGCCTTCGAGCGGGAGTTTCGAAGTCGTGCCGGCCGCGGTAACGCCGGGCAGCGTAGCTGCGCGTGCGGCGAGTTGCTGGCAAAACTGTGTGCGCGCCTCCTTTTGGCTGTAACGCTCTCCCCGCAGGTTGATTGCCGCGGAGAGCACGTACTCGGTCGCAAGCTTCTCATTTGCCGCAAGCAGCTTCACGTAGCTCGCGGAGAACAGCGCCGCGCCGTTGGCCAGGACGAAGGCGAGGGCGACCTGTGCGATGATCAGTGCGCGGAGCGTGCGATGGCGCGCGCGGGATCCGGCCGTGCCGCGACCTTCCGCCCGCAGAAGGTCGGTCACGGAGATGCGCATCGTGGCGAGCGCCGGCGGCAGGCCGGCCAGCACCGCGGTCAGAATCGTCACGCCCAGCGAGAAAGCCAACACGCCGCCATCGAGTATCATCGCGGCTTTGCGGGCGTCGCTGGCCGGAGCGATGGTCTGCAGCACGCGGATACCGCAGAAGGCGAGGCCGAGGCCGGCCAACGCTCCAAATAGGGCAAGCAGCAAGCTTTCAGAGAGGGCAAGACGGATGATATGTCCGCGGGTGGCTCCGAGCGCGATCCGGACGCCAAATTCGCCCTGCCGCCGGGCGTTGCGCGCCAGGAGCATGCTGGCGACGTTGGCGCAGGCCACGAGCAAGACGAGGGCGACGGCTCCGAAGAGCATCCACACGCGTGAGGCGGTGTATCGCGTCATCTCTTCATACAGAGACCGGACGAGAAACGGCTTTTGCGCGTTGGTTTCAGGGTAGGCCGCCTTGAGTCGGGCGCCGATGGCCTTGATCTCCGCGTCGGCGGCGGCGAGGGACACGCCGTCCTTGAGGCGCCCCACGGCGCACATCCAGTGGCTGCCGCGTTCTCCCTGTCCCCGCTGGAGCTGGAGCGGGAGCCAGAGCTGGCAGGAATTCGTGCGCATCCAGGGCGAGGCGAATTCAAAACTGGCGGGCATGATGCCTACGACGGTAACCTCGCCGCCGTTGATCCGGACGCGGCGGCCGACGAGTCCGGGATCGCCTGAGAATGCCTGTTGCCACAGCGCGTAGCTCAGCACGGCCACGGGTGGCGCGCCCTTTTCCTCGTCGGCCGGTGCGAACCAGCGGCCCAGGGCCGGGGTCACGCCAAAAGCCCGCAGCACCCCCGGCGTGCAGGAGACACTGCGCACGGCCTGGGCCTTCTCGCCCCCGAGATTGGCCGGCTGGGGCGAATAGACACCGAGGTCGGCGAACGAGGTGGCCTGGTCGAGGATGTCGAAATAGTCGGGGGTGGAGAGCGGCTGACCGTCGTTGGACCAGACGTGGACCAACCGGTCGGCGCGCGGGTAGGAATACGGCCTGAGAACCATGGCCCGCAAGGCGCTGAACATGGCCGTGGTGGCTCCGATGCCGACAGCGAGGGTGAGAATGGCGACGACCGAGAAACCGCGCGATTTGGCCAGGTTGCGCAGGGCGAGACGAAGATTGGAGAGCATGGGAAAGCGACAAACAGCAGCGGGGCGAATCAAGGCGGGGTTTGCGGAGGACCGAAAGAGGGAGGCAGAAGCGGCTCTCATATATAACCCGTGAACCGGAGAAAAGGTTACACGGGATCTTTTTTCGGGGAAACGGCAGGCGACGCCGGCCCGAATGTTCCATGGAGAGGCGGCGCCAATGCACACGGGCATGATGCCCATGCCACGTTCAGGCACCGGATATTCCGGAGGCGCCGAGTGACCAGCGCCCTCCCTATTGCGGAGACGCGCTCAGTGCGCGATCTTGGCTTCCAGGAATGCGAGCGCCATGGCGACGTCGAGGGTGCCGCTGGTGAAGTTGAACGCCGTGCCTTCGGGGTAACGTTTGGCCTCCTTCAGCAGGGCCGGCATTTTTCTCGCGCATGGACCCGTCTCAAGCGCGGAAATGGCCGTGTCGCCGAGAATCATGGAAAGACGGAAGTCGTCGCAGGCCGGGATTAGATAAAAGATCCGGCGCTTCTTCCGGCTGAAGATCAAATGCCAGCCGGAGCGGGGCGAGTACTTCCATTCCGGCGCGATGTCCGGATGAGCGGCACGGAGACCGTCGAGGACTTTTGCCAGCGGGGCGAATGCGCGGCCCAGCGCGCCGGGGAGATCGGACTCCGCGGGTTGGCGCGTTGCATCGGGAAACGCGGCGTCGGGGGAAAGGGTCGGGACGATTTTCATGGGGGGGGAAGCGGCGGACTGGCGGTTTCCTTAGCCGTATCCATTCAGATTGTAGGAAGCGCGCTTGCGCGCGAGTCCGAGGAAACAATCGCCCGCGAGCGGGCTTCCTACGCGGTCACCTGACGAAATCCTGTCCACGAGTGGGCGTCGCGTCTCCATAATGGGGTCAAGCCATTTCACCGCGGATCGGAGAGGACGCCGAGGAAGAGACAGGCGCCGGAGGGGACATGCTGGATGGCGAACAGGAACGGATGATCGACGCGAACTTCTATCGGCAGCGGGGGTTCGATCGGACGTCCCATCGCCCTCATCATGACAACGGCCGTTGCCGCGGTTGCCTCCGTGCCGTTTTCGTCGAGCGACAGCCAAGTTTTGTGGATCACCTCCGAAATGTAGAGGTAGTCATCCGGTTTGCGTGGCGCCATGCGATCGAAGTCCGCACTGCCGCGCGGCTGATCGAATGCGGTGGTCATTCCGAGTCCACGGAGTGTCGAGCTCAGGGGCAGGCTCGGCGGCGCGAGTTTGAACTTGGGAAGATGGAGGATGACGTCGCGGCTGGGCAGATTTGTGCACCCGGCGAGGACGTCTGGTGTGACAGCGCGCTCAAGATCGGCGAGGCCATCTCGCCGGTCCGGCAGAAGGATCACGAACTGCAGTTGGCGTCCCATGTAGGGCAGAGCGAGCGCGGCGTAGCCGTTCCGCTGCTCATAGCCATAGTGTTTTTGCTGAAGCATTGTTGTCACGTTTGTCGACGCTTTGCCAGCGGCCCAGAATGGCTCGTTCTTGGTGGCGTCCGGCTTGAATGGATCAGTCCAGGGCGCGCGAAGATAGAGGGCATTGGCAAGCACCCCCCGCGTTGTTGCATCGATTGCGCCGGCCGGAACGAGATCGCGAATCTTGTCGCGGGTTTCGTGGGCGACCCAGGCATTGATCGCAACACGGGCCGGCTCTGCGGCGTGCACGAAATCGAGTTCGTCGAGTGGTGCGCCGAAGCGGTCGCGCAACGTAGTCGTGAAAGCCGGCCGGAACGCAAAGCCGCTTTGTGCAAACAGCCGGTTGGCGACGTTTATTTCAATCGGCTCCTCCGAGCCACCGTACTTGTGCGCTTGTTCGACGTGAAGTCGGGAGGCCGTTTGAAGTTCGCCGAGTTCTCTGGCGAGCACGGAAAAACCATTGAGCACGGCCGCATCGTCAGCCGGGAGATGCAGCACGCGCTGCATTTCCTCGCGCGTGCGCCCATCCGAGCCGGTGTATGCCATCGCGAGCGCGACCTCGATTGTATAAGGGGAGAGCAGCGAGTTCCCGTGGTTACCGACAGAGGCCTGGGCGCGCAGGAGATCCAGGCCGAACTGGTTGATTGCCGGGGGCACTGGGTTTGATTGCGCTATGAGGGGAATCGCGGCGAGAGTTGCCGCAAGCAGGCGGAAGGCGGATATTGGGGTCACGATGAGCCCCATTGTGGCGGGCGCGGAGGATGGCGTCAAACCGGTGCGTCACTCCTTGGCGTCGTAGGGTTGCCGCTTGCCGGCGGACCCTTTGTTTTCGGAATGTGGGCCCGGACGCCAGCCTCCGCCAAGGTTTCGGCTCGGCGCGGCCTGGTCCGGCCAGAGCGGTTTCAGTAAAAGTGTAGCCGCGAGCGTGAGCGAGCGGCCTATTCGTCCACTCGCTCACGCTCGCCGCCACATTCGCGTTCTCGGCCGCGGTTCAATTTAGACTGCTCCTAGCCCGCATATTTCACAGTTCTCGCCACCGCTACGATCACTTATTTGCACGCGTCACATCTGCTAGCGGTGGTCGCAGGATATGCGGACTATTATGCAAAACCGCCCCTCGGAAGAGAGATAATGAGGCCGCCAACGCCTGAGAAACCACAACTGGCCCAAGCAAGCCGCAGGATCTTGCCCGACCTCCTTGCCGAGGTTTCTGGGGGCGGTTTTGCCGGTAGCCCGGATGTGCCGGCCAGCA